>Ga0194132_10007233_pt1 | contig 16678 bp, 5 predicted proteins | sample TA2KigOf80mmetaG_FD_148612 | JGI IMG/M metagenome (GOLD analysis project Ga0194132, IMG submission 148612) | Freshwater microbial communities from Lake Tanganyika, Tanzania - TA2015054 Kigoma Offshore 80m | ecosystem: Environmental > Aquatic > Freshwater > Lake | place: Tanzania: Lake Tanganyika...
CGTGATACTCTGGATGTGCCTTGAATGTCTCGGGATACTCTCGCACACCAATATATGACAATTCATTATCTGGAATATTATTGTCACGAAGGAGAGCCTGGAGTTGTAAATGTTTCAACTCAATTTCAGATGGGACTTGCATTCGCTATTTCCGAACAGAGAATACAGTATAGATTACTCTTCTGGTTCTGTCAAGTGGGTAGAATCAGCATTTCTCCAAACAAAGTTACCTTCTTCGTTGATAACGTGACATTCCCAATAGTAATCTTCATCGGGACAAAATTCTTTTGCTGGGAACCAGGCAAGAGCATTTGTAGTCGCAATATCTTCGTTGTCAAATACTGCCATATCCCAAGTTCCCGATCCTTTCATCGCTTCAAGAATATATTCATCAGCAAATTCTTCATACCAAGTCCAAACTTCTTGCTGCTTTTCAGCACTTGCTAGTTTGATCTTTTCATTTCTAAACAGAACGATTGACTTATTGTTTGATTGACAATAATGATCAATCAGTTCCCAAGTATTAATAAGTTCAACCATTTGCATTACCTTCCATATCAGATTCAAGTTTTTGTAATAGATCCTTCAGATAATTACCAGCAACGACTTTCTCTTCAACAGACAAAGGATATGCTGGTCTATCATAAACAACACCAGATTCTTTGAGAGCATCAATAAAGGATGAAGCATACAGTCCTTCGCTAACGTTCTTGACGATCAGATAAGAAACAAACTTCTCTCTGAATGTATTGAAATAATGTGGAGCTAGTTGGACAAATTGATCATCTGTTTCCAAATACTTCACATCTGGATTTTTTGTCAGAAAAATTTCTTTGAAATATCTTGGATTAATTGGGAATTTGACAAGAGCAGGGTCAATATCATTTACATCTTGTGGAATATCTCTCAACTTTTGTCTGTATAATCTATACATCTCTTTGTCTTTTGCAGAATATGGAGAATCTTCAATAAAAACGTGATCTGTTTCATCTAATAAGAAATTACGAGAAAGTCTAACTGTTAGCCAGTTTGCTGTGCGAGTTTGAGCATGAATTTTAGCAAACTCAATTTCATATTCTATAGTTTCTAGTGATTCTACTAAAAAGAATGCTTCTTTGAGTTTTTCAAATAATGCAGAACCTTGCTCATTTAGAGGATCAACAATTTCAAACTCATAATCTTTCCAGTGATATTCACCGCTGGAAAAATTTTTCATATATTTGCGTCTCTGGCAAAGATATGTGGCATTACTATACCAAGCAAACAGCACCAATTTATCCTTATCAGAATCCCACTCAGGATATAATACTGGAGCGATTTCTTCAGTCCAATAAGTATCTGGAATGTTCTTTTTTACATTTCTGTAAGTAACTGTTTTTCTGATTGCATCTAATTCCAAAACCAATTCTGGAACGATGGAATTACTAGTAATAGACATATTATCAATATGGGGTTCCCAGATATATTTAGAATGCTTTGATTAGATACTTGCAAAGATGATATGGTTCCAACAAAGGAACAGGATAATCTGGATCAATTGCTGCTTGTGGAATAATTGGATTTTGTGATGATAATGTAAATTTAGCATCTAATCCAGTTGCACCAGTAGTATAAAAACTATCTTCTTTACCTTCAACAACATATGTAAGCAGATCAGCAGAAGCAGGAATTGCACCAGCTGCTGGTTTGAATTTCAGTTCTGTAGTTTCTAAAAATTCATATACAAAATCACAAATACCAAAATGATCAGTATCACCAGCATTATCATTTACCGAACTAGCAGGATTTCTATCTTGAACAATCTTGAATCTTGTTGTAGGAGTTCTGGCAGCAGATGGTAGTTCAATAGAATACCAATACCACTGTGTATCACCAGATGCACCATCTATAGCAGTGCTAATATTAGTAATTGGAACAATAACACCCAAGAAATTACTAAAATTCAAACTCTCATCCGTATTATAATAAAGTTTTAGTTCATCTCCACCATTTTCTGGAGTATTTCCACCATTTACGCCATTACCTCTTGCAACTTTGATTGTAAAACGACTGACATCAGTACAATTAAACGACTTGAGAACAATAAATCTCTGCAGATCTGTTCCACCAAACTTAACATAATGGGTGTAAGGTATAGGAGTAATTAATGTTGATAATGCTACAGCAGTAACAACTTTAGATGCACTATTAATTGATGCTGTAGCCCATGCACCACTTCCTGCGCCGTGCTTGATGCGAACTTCAGGAATAGATGTATAGTTTGATCCACCATTTGTAAGATTGATAGCAGAAACTGCACCACCAGATAGTGTTACTGTAGCAGCAGCACCTGTTCCACCTCCACCACCAAGAAATTCAACAACAGGAACTTGAGTTGTTGGTAGTTTGAACCCACCTGTAGTTCCAGTTCCACTACCACTTGTAAGTATATTTACATTTGCAGAACCAGCAATTACAATATCACCAACTGTGATTCCTGTTGAACCACCTTCATAACCAGTAATTTCACCAAATCCGATTTGAACATATCCTCCTCCAGGTGCGCTGACGCCAGAAGGATAACTACCAGCGCCACCAACAGTAAATGAAATACTTGTGGCTGATGGCATATGCGTAACATCTGCAAGGATATCTACAAGTCCTCCTGCACCACCACCGCCGCCACCAGTTGTCCAGTAACTTCTGTCTTCTTCATAATAAGTTTGAACATATCCATTACCATTGTTATTTGTGGTTTCTGATACCAATTCAAAAATATCGGTTTTATATGCACTCATTCCACGACCACCACCATAACCGCCGCCGTGACCTGCATTGCCACCACCACCACCGCCGAAGCCACCGCCAGAAATAGTATAAGTAGAGGTAGCAATTCCACCACCTCCTCCTCCACCCCCGCCGCCGTTACAACCAGCGTCTCCACCTGCTGAACCACCACCAGCAAACAGGTTAGCAGTTGTTGCAAGAGGAGCATTGCTTCCCCATCCAGGAGTATTATTAGTCCCACCATTATCACCGCAGTCGCCATATCCAGAATCATAACCACCAGCACCACCCCCGCCGCCAGCTCCCGCAACAATAGAAGCACCTTGTTTCAGTGCGGTAGCACCGCCGCCAGATCCTCCAAATGTTCCACCTCCGTTCCTGTTGCCATACGATCCACCATTTGCACCAAATGCACCAGTACCTGTATTAGAATAATATGATCCTGTCAGACCACGTTCAAAAGTAAATGCCATCGATGCAGAATTAGGATTCTTAATCAATAATTTCATTACATGTCCACTTCCACCAGGAACATTGCAACTATTGGGAATACTATTTCCCCCCCTAGCACCTGCTATTGTAACTTCTGCTTTCTTAATAAAATATGTACTGGAAATTGTAAAACTTCCATTTGAATTGTATTGTTGTGAATAAGTATATCCAGAACTTTGATCAACATAACTATTAACCCCAGCAGATCCATCATTACTGCCAAGAGATCCAGTATTATCTCCTTTGGCACCACCAGTATTTGGATTATTTGGATACTGTTTGATGTAATATGGTGAAGATCCTCCACCAGCTGAACCATTAGCAGCTTTATTTACAAGGACAGCAACTAATGATGCAGCAGTTCCAGTAATTATTCTTGTTCCACCATTTCCTCCACCATTAGTCTTTCCAGGAAACCCACCTTCACACACAACAGATAAATCACTACCAATTGTTACTGTGCTATTTCCACCAGATCCACCATTTGAAATACCATTAGATCCACCGCCGCCGCCACCAGCAACAGTAAGTTTCATTTTAGACCAAGCTGCTGGGAAATTGACAGTTCCAGATGATGTGTAAGTATTATTTGATGTATAAGTAATAATTGGAGATCCGCCAGTAATTACGGTTCTACCTCCAATTAGCGATGCCGAATTAAAAGTTTTGAATGCTGGAGGATCAATCTCAGTTACCAACTCATATGTTCCAGCAGATGCCGAGCCAGAAGCATAATAATAATCAGCACCACCTAGATTATATTTGATACTTCCAGTTCCTTCTGCTCCAGGAATGTAATCAAAAATATCAAAGGTTGAAACTGTGTTATCTGCAATTGGTTGCTTGAGAAGAGCATGTGTATGCTGGAAAGCAATACCACCAACAGGGAACCACTGATATAATTTACCGTTTGACTGTTTATACTCAACCAGATATCTGTCTCCACTATACCCACCAAGAGTTTGAACATCAGTTCCAGGATATGTGTGATAAGCATAGTGACTATGATCAGGCACACCTTGGAGTCTTTTATTCTCCATATAAATGTCAACTGTTTGTGTTCCCGAAATACGAGTGCTAGTTGTATCGGTTACATCAGTGTATCCAGTAGTAGTAATATTACCAAGAGCAAATAATCCACCTTGAGTTGATTTTGTTAGTGTCCATTTACCGCCAATAGCTGCAGCTCCAGCATCCAAAGAAATCAATCCAACATTAGGAGTTCCAGGACCATAAACATTTCCATAACCAACAATTTTTCTGGTTCTCAGATCTGGTACGTTAAAAGTACCAAGATCATTAGTTTCTCCTAAGTGAGAAAAAACATTATTTTGTGTAATATCTTCAACTTCTCCAGCAGCATTTAGATTGATTTGCAAAGAGAATGATGTGCCGCTACCAGGATTATTGAGAGTATAAGTAGGAGCAGACGTATATCCATATCCAGGATTATTCAAAGTTATTGTAGTAATTACTCCACCAACTATTGTAAGTGATGCCTGAATGATTTTCAAATCTCCAGGATTGGAAGCATTATATCCTGGTGGATTTGCAAAAGTAATTGTGGTACTTGAAGAATAATTTGATCCGCCGTTAATAATGTTTAGTCCAGGTCTTGCTGTACCACCATAACTGTTACCAATAACTTTATATAATGCTGGATAATCTTTGATGCGATACAATCCACCATCACAATAGAGATATCCACGATATTGAAATTCTGGATTTGTACCGCAATCAGCATTACCAGATGTATTAATGTATGCTTTTGTACTTCCATTGCTAGGAACATACTGATTGTCATAAACATCAGTATCACTTGCTTTAAATGTTGTTATAATACTTCCAACTTCTGTAGTATCGGGAAATTTATCCGAATAGAAGTTAGATCTAGTATTTCTATAAGATGGTTGTGTGGATAAAGTTGTCTGTGGCATCTCAAATCTTTATTAGGTATTCTAGAACTATGAATGGTGATACTATATTATCTAGTGACGCTGATTGATCGACAGATAATGTTAGAGTTGTATTCAGATTATCTGGAGATAATTCCAAAGCATCTGTAACTAATTTGAAAGTATGTGTTCCTTGAGTGAGCTTTAGTTTATGAAAGTGTGTTGTTGGATCTGTAGCTGCATTCAAAGAGACTGTTTCTGTGAGATCATTAAACAAACTAGAATAAACTCTACTATTATCAACGGTAAGATTACTATTCAAAGGAAGAGCATCCAAAATAGAATTATCTTTCCAGTCTAATGGAACTCCAGACTGACCAGCAACATAATAAGCAGTTACATTTTCACTTACATTGAGCGGTTGTGTTCCTTCAAATGTACAAATTCCAAAGAGTACGATACCTGAAGAAGAATATGGGGTTAATCCAGCAACAGAACAAGCACTACTACTGATAGGAAAACCACTCCAATTTGAAGTCAACAAACAATTATATTTCCAAGCATCCTGAAGAATATCTCCTCCGTTATAACAACCATCACCATATGCAGTAGGGTCAAAGTTACCAGCAAAAGCACCAAAATAAAATTGATATCCTCTAGCATATGCGTTAGATGCCATAGCTCTACAAGGAGGTTGACCACTACCAGGATAATTACATCCTGGTGCTTTTGTAGCATTTAACCAACCACCAATTGGAACAGTAGAAGCATTCCAATATGAAACTTGACCAATACCTTTTGGATCAAGAAAAGAATTTGGCGCACTTTTGTCTACTTCTGCACTTGATGATTTGATTCTAGTTCTTTTGAATGAACCGAAGTGCATATGTCCATGTATTCCTTGTGCATCAACAACTTCTGAATCTGTTTGTTTTCCAGATTGTGTGCCCCATGTCCAAGCTGGTTTACCTTTTAGATCAATTATCTGACTAGGAATAGTAAAAGTTCCGCTATAAGATAACTTAATTGAAGTTCCTAATGTACTTGTTGCTTCAATACCAACGCCAGATCTGCTTTTTTCTATTCCAGATTGTGTAACTACTCTTATAGATTTATACTGACCAGCATCAGGTCCAGTTGTTGGTTTTGGATATTTTGATCCAAGATCTGGAACAACAAATTGTTCATCCGTAAGCGATTGTAATGGCTTTCCATCAATATCTCTTCGAACAAATTTTCCAGTCAATCCAATCCCGCAAACTGCTGCCAATCTTGGATAATCAACAACATTATAAATTGTTCCATCACATCTAAGATATCCAGAAGGCAATAGAGCTTTATTTGCTGTACTTTTGATATCAGTTGATGATAATTTAACAGGCCAAATAATAATTTGTCCTGTCAAGTTACCATATTTTGCTCGTTCTGAAGAATATAGTTTTGCCATCAGTATGCCTTGATAAGATAAACAACATTCATTGCTGGTTGAGAAGTATCAACAATAATATTTAGAGCATCGTTTAAGTTGTCTGGACTTACAGATCCAATACTGATACTTGGAACTGGATGTGTTGCGGGAGGATTGAGTGATCCTCTTGACATTTGTATATCGAATGATCCATGATTATGTGAAATGTAAGATGTGCTATCTGGATTATTATCACCACTAGTACTCATCGTTGTTCCAAAAGTTCCTTCTTTGAAAGTCACAGTAGTTCCAGTTGCAGCTGTAATTGTTGGAAGACTTAATTTGATAGTGTAAATATAATTTGCATCACTTGTTCCACTTCTTGTTATTTCAGTAATATAAGTTCCTTTTGCAAATGGTGCTCCATCGACCAATTTATATGGTCTAATTTTATCATACTTATAAAATGTAACTCCACTTTCTGTTACTGTTGTTTTAATGTTAGTTCCCGCAGGTAATGCAAATTCTGTAGATGCATTTCCAACATTCACATTACTAACAGTAAACCATTTTGTTGCATCTTCTGGGTTATCAGTAACTCCTTGATATGTTGATCCTGTTCCAAATCCATAAAAATTTCTTCTTCCACCAAACAATTGTGGTTTTGGAATCAATCCAGTCCACGCTGGAATTGCATGAGTTTTCACGGGTGTTGCAGGAAAAGTAGTTGAGAATCCTTTTGTGTCAACAAAATTATAATTTTGACTTGGAGCTTGTGGACTATTTCTTGTTGGTGTCGTTCCTGAGAACCAATCAGTTGCAGGAACCTTGCTCCAATAATCTTTACCAGGATCATTTACAAAATCTTGGAATCTGTCCATCAAAGGTATAGTATGCTCGTATTGCTCATCTCCATAATATGCACAAAGAGTTCTTCCTTGCTGCCAAGATGGTGCTTGGTTTGCGCTAGGAAGGAGGTCGCATGTATGATTTTTTGAAACTACAGCATTGCAATTAGGGTGTGGAGTATTGCCTGAGGCTTGAACTTGTGCAGAAGTAAACACTGCTGGTCCAATAAAACTAGCAGATGCTGTTTGAATATTATCTGAATGCGGGTGTGCTGGAGTATGATTGATACCAAGTTTTCTATTCATTGTAGTAACTGACGTTTGAAAATCTGGGTCACTAATTGCAAGACCAGTATATTTACCCGAAAGAGTTAACCCAGCTTTCAAAGTAAAATCAATATCAGAATTAGCAGACCAAATTGTTTTGATAACTTCGGTTGTGCCAAAATCAGAAATTAGAGATCCAAATTTTGTCCCCGCATTATCAATAACCGTATTCAAAACGTCACCTTGACCATATTGAAATTCAGCAGAATTCAAATGTTCCTTTTCTAAATCAATCATCAATCTGTTAGTAATATCTGGAACATTAAAAGTTCCAGTATAGTTTGGAAATGTGCCACTTATAGATCCACCATAAGTAGTTCCCAAAATAGAAACCAATAAAGGATACTGTGAAGCATCTCTTGATTCTCCATCACAAAGTTCCCAACCTTTTGGTACATTACCAGCACCAAATCCGCTGAATCCATCGCCACACCACGGCATAATTGTGCCGACCTTGGCGGTTTTCATTGTTTTGATAGAATTGTAGTATTGTGCCATGTGTATCAGAGTTCCATGAGCCACCAACCACGGAGGTTAGAAGGAATTGATTGTGCGTTTGGATCACCAGCAGCATCAGTTGGACCAACAAAAACGAGTCCGAATGAAGCATTTCTGGTTTGAACAATAAGTTCACCACTATCCCAAGCAGTTGTAAGTTGACCAGTTCCTGCTTGAATCTTGCTACCAGATGTATCACCTTGAATTGCAGTTGCTTGATTGTTGATCTTAATTGCTCTGAGTACGAGACTTGTATCATAGGTTAGATTGCCGCTACATTCAATAAATCTGATAACATCACCAGTTTCAGCATAATCTGGTAGATAAAGAACCATATTAGTTCCAGATGGATTATTCAAGATATAGTTATTATTTGGTTGTAGTGGGTTAGCAACAGTTTGACCGATTCCAGTAAGTGATTGCTCAACATAAGTGTATCTACGTCCACCGTTTCTTGTGAAGTAACGTTTAATGCCGAATGAATCAATAGAACCATCTTGATAAATGATGAAATCTCTTGGTCCTACAGTTCCGTTAGTTCCAGCACCACCTAGGTTATCAATATGTAAAACAGGAGTTGAAGCATCACCAGTAGATGTTTGTACTATTTTACCTTTTACATAGAGTTTTTGACCCATTTCAAGATTACCAGTATCTCCAAATGCCTTGAAGTTTACGGTAGTATTGCAAGCACCCCAGGATTCGCAATAATCAGATCTTAGAACTAAATCACCATCAGCAAAGATATGACCTTTGAGATACATGCCACCCTTATTGGTCTTAGGATCTAGAATTGCACCGTCAGCTACGTGGTCATCATCGTTTGCAACGTTGAAGATGAGTGTTTCTCCATCAGAACCGTACATTCTGAGTTCACCACTATAAATCTCAACAGCATCGTTGATTGTAGTAGTTCCGCCGCCAAAGTATGCAGTAAATGTACCAGTTGGTGCTTGAGATATTGCTTGAGTTGACTTAGCAAGACGAACTCCATAGGAAGAGTTGTTGCCGTCAATACTATCAGCATAGAAGAATTCAACTGAAGATCCAGTTGTAATCTTGAAGAAGTGTGCTGTGTCAAGCTTATTAGAGATGATTCTAGAATCGGCAAGTTTGACAACAATTCTATTTGGATTGCTATTTATTAATCCAGAACCAGTTGGAGCAACAGCAGCAACTCTTCCTGTTGCAGGAATTGCTTCAACAAGAGTTGTAGTATTATTATACTTCCTGAGTTTGACTACTGTTGCACCAGCAGACCAGTTTTTCTTGGTTGTTCCTTCAGCTCCTCTACCACCATTTGGGTATGTTCCCGCAGGATATTCAGCATTATAAATTGTTGGTAGATATCCTTGGTTATTAGTCGTAAAAGGAACAGCAGTAACGATAACGATTTCTGCTTGAGTAGAACCATTGTAGATAAGTAGAAGATCTCCTTTTGCAAATGGAGTAATACTTGCAACTGGAATATCAAAATCGTCAACAGTAAATCCAGCTGAAACTGTGGTTACAGGTCCACCAGCATTTAGAGTAAACTTATCAAATCTGTAAGATTGAACAACACTGGTTGTTGTGTTATGTGCAACAGGTGTGCCACTCCAGTATCCACCAATAGCAAACACAGACCCAACAGTTGTTCCAATCGTAACATCACCATTACATACGTTGACATCAAATGATGTTCCATATGGATTCTTGAGTGTTAAGTGACTATCTGTTGCAGGATTTGGACTTGGATATGCACCAGTAGATGATCCACAAGAACCTGTAAGTGTTAGAGATCCGTTTATTACTGTAACAGAATTGGTTCCAGGAATTCCAGATGTAATATTTCCAGTTACAGAATCAACTTCAAATACTGTTGTTTCACTAATGGTGTCACAACCATTCTTGATCATCAGTTTTTTAGGAACTGGATTGACAAGACTTGCAACTTTGATAACTTCACCAGAAGTTACAGTGCCGCTGGTATCAGCAGTAGGAGATTCGGTGAGTGAACCAGTTCCAGTATAGCTAATTGTGAATGCATCAACCTTTGTAATTGCAACGTTTGTTGCATTATATGCAGTATTACTAAATCCAGAAATTGTAACAATATTTCCAGTTTCAAGAGTATGAGCGGTAGAAAGAACAAGTGTTCTGGTTGTTCCGCTGCTTGATCTAATTGTGCTGGTTGTGATACTTCTATCAACAATTACATAATCATTTGTTGTTAGAGATCCACCAAATTCAGATAGATAGAAGTTATCTTGTGATCCAGAACCATCAACTGCTTGAGTGATCCAAGTTGCATCAAAAGCAATATTACACTTCCAGATATTTGTTGTATCTGGGTGATTTGTCTTGAGTGCTGTAAATTTACCAAGTGGTTGACGACGAACCTTGAGATAGTATGGTGCAGTTTCAGCACCTTGTAATCCGTCTTCAGTAACTCTTACAATTTCAGGATGTGTAGATCCAGTAACTGGTGTATCAATTAGGATATAATCCCCTGCTTGGAAGTATGGAGTTGGCTTATGCTTGAGTGGAATATAATACTCATCAACAATAGTAATAGCAGGTAAAGTTGCTCCTTCAGGACCAGCACCAGGAATTGCTGCTTGGAAATTAGAAGTGCCAGAATTTCCACCCCATACACCAGCACCAGCGGTGTCAATTCTGTTGAATCCAGCAGTTAGTTCTGCCTGAGTTGGAGCATTCTGATTGGCTACAGTAATTACAAAAACATTTACAAGGTCAATATTAGGATTATATGTTGTAGCACCAAGAATACCAGAAGTATGTGGAGAAATTGCAGATCCAAGTTGTGCTCTATTTCCAGCAAAGGAGAACGATGCAAAACCACCACAAAGAACAATATTAGAATTGAATCTTGAGCTAGAATCTACTACAAGGTTGTTTCTAATCTTAGTAACACCACCTTGACCACCAAGGTTGATCTCTGATGCATTTGTAGCAAAGTCAAGAGTTTGTGTGCCACCCGTAAAGAACTTGACGATACCAGCTTCAGATCCGATTGTTACAATCATTTCTGAGTTAGTTTTATCTCCACCAAGTATTTTGTTAGCACCAAATATTACATCACCAGCAAAGTTTACTCTTCTAGTTCCAAACGTTGTAAAGGAGTTTGAAGAATTATTACCATAGGCACCACCAATTGAGATTTTCGAAATATTATCAGCAGCATCAGAAATATCACCGATAAGAATATTGGAGTGATCTGAATTATTACCGATGAAGATAAACTGATCATCAGTATATGTGTCACCTATTTCAATATAAGCAAGATTATTACCAAGTCTAAGTCCCTTAGAATTTGCTTTGCTTAGAACACCAGCAGTAATTGATAATTGACCAGTAAACTGGGTAGTTGTAGATCCATTAAGTAGATTGAAATTACCAGTTGTTATGCCAGTTCTTATTTCACCAGTGTCAGTTCCACCATCAGTATAGACTTCAATATCTCTTTGGAATCTAGCATCTTCAGTGAATCTAGAATCACCAACTACAACAAGTGCTCTGTTGAGTTGCTTATTAGTAACTGTTTGATCTGTATTGATACCAACTCTTCCAAGGTTATTACCTCGTGAAGCTTCAGTAATAGCAACAGTATTTGTATCAACTCTGAGAGTGCTATAGTTTGTTGGGGTAAGACTGTCTCCTCCAACTACAAATGCATCAGAAACAGCATTGAATGTTCTAGCTGATGGAGTAGGATTGGCAAGGTAACCCGTAGACGAGACAGATAATGTTTTACCGCTGATATATGCTTTACCAACAACATCAAGGTTAGCACGAGGATCAGTTGTAGCATAATCAACAAATGCATTTTGATGTGCATCATGTGGTGAACGTGCAACAGTGTTGATGCCTAACTTATAGTTACCAATCGTCTCTGTCTCTGTTCTGATAACTTCTGCTCCAAGAACTCCAACTTCCTTCCAACTTGAATTAGAGAATTCGATAGTTGGTTTAGCTGCTGCAGGAGCTCCATTCCAAACATCTATCCAAGGCAGTGTAGCACCAGCAATTGGATCAGCAACTTGGAAATGAACATAATTGTTGGTTGTTTTGAATACATCTCCAGGTTTATTATATACAAGCCAAGTAAGATTTAATAGTGGATTTAAGTTGTAATTTTTGACTCTAATTTGTGATCCAGAATTAATACCTATCTGTGAGTTTGAAAGATCCAACCCAGTTGAAGAACTCTTGAATGTTAGTTTGACTACATTACTACCATCAAATGTAATTGTAAAGATGTCATCTTTAGAAATTACTTGATAGAAGTTAGCATTAATCCACCCAAGAGATCCAGATTTTCCAACTTCTGCTCCTTTGAGAAGAATATCTCCAGTCGTTGGTAGTACGCCACCGTAATTTACATTTTGAGATAAATCAATTGCTGTTCCACCAGCAGAAATTAATCCAGTTTGATTTGGAGTAATGTTTGATGGAATAGTAGCAACGGTATGAGTTTGAATCATGTATGGTTGACCGTTACCTCTTGGATTGAGTCCAAAGATAGCAGATTGAATTCTATTCTTACCAATACGAATATCGCCGCTCGTTGCAGGAATAAATGATATTCTATTGAGATTTGCTGAATCCTGCGGAATAGTTACACTTAAACCACCACCAAGAGATTTAACAAAGCTTGCATCTACATTAGATTTAATGATTAATGGTTCATCTTGTTTGGTGAGATCTACATTTTGTACAGAAACTAATACTGGTGATTCAAATGTAGATATGAGTGTTCCATCTCCACCAACAACAGTTATATTTTGGTTAAACGTTACAGGAGTATCAAAAGTAGTAACTAAACCACCAATAACATCATTTTGATCTCCATCGTCTTGTAAGCTTGCCTTATCAATAAAGGTTTCTTCACCAGTAATAGCATTAATTCTTCTATTACCAATATAAAGATCACCTTGAGAGTTAATACCCGTGTAGAAGACGATACCAGCGTCTTGTTTCTTCGCTTGGGCATAGAAGTCCTGATCTGGTGTTAGGACGACTTCCTGGCGGGCAGGGAGACCTGTAGAGTAGTTACCAGGACCGAAACCAAGGTATTCAAACGTATGGTTACCAGCACGAGCAATCGATGGTCTACGAAGCTCAACGTAGTATCTTTGGTCAACAACTACAGTATTATCTCCAGAAATAGGAATGAGACGATCTTCTGATCCAGAAGTAGCATTTCCTTTTTTTGCCTGAATAATATTAGATCCAGTATAATCATTTTCAATAAATGCAGGTTGACTGATTAGATCTTGAATACCTTCTCTTGTAACAGAGTTCTTGTAATCGTTTACAGAAACAGCACCATGAATATAATTGTCAGCAGCAGAGAATGTTTGTGGAGGATCAATTAAAGCGGCATAATAATCTTTTTCTTCATTTGTAGTACCATTTTTCTTGAACCAAAGTGGATCATTTTTATAATTCAAAGGATATAGTCTACTAACTGGTTGAGAGAACTTGAAGTTTCTAAAGTTGTTGATAACACCAGCACCAGTTGGGAATGGCGAGATATTACCACGCAAGCAAGTTAGATAGTAGATACCGTCTTGCTGTCCTGCAATACGACGTTGTAAGGTTTCAGAAGAGAAAATATAGAATGTATCATCAATAATACCAACATCTTTAACCGAATCAACGTAATACTCAATACCAGCAGAGTCTTGAATCTTATCACCAGGAGTAATTGTGTAAACATTAGCTCCATTTTGTCTCCAATAGTACTCAGGATAACGCTTGCGAATTAAAGTTTTGAGTGGCAGAGATTTGCCCATATCCTGGTCTTCAATCATATCTGCGAAGACATTTCCTTGAGTAAATCTTGTATTAGTAAACTCGCTATACTCAAGTTTACCACCAGCAATACCCTTAATAATCAGGTAATGATCTCCACCTACACTCATGTAAGCATGGATATATGCAGATCCAGAAGAATTACCAGTAAAGAATACCTTATTAGAAGTAACACCAGAACTAATATTTTGAGTTTTATTGCTTACAAAACTACCACCTTGAGGAGAACTAATTTTTACAGTTGTAAATAGTTCATTTCTCAATCCAGGGAAGTTCTTCGAATCAACAGTATGATCAAATACTGTGAGTTCAAGATACTTGATATTTGGATTTAGTGCATCTGAAACATAACGACCACTCTGAATTGTTGCTTGAATACCAGAATTAAAGCGAGCAAATATACGAGTCTCTGAACTGGCGGCCGCTGCGCCTGCTGTACTAGTTGTTTGACTGCTAGAACGTTTCAGATAAGGATCATATGCCTTATCTAAAGTAAGATTAGCTGATTGGAAATCTGTATTTGTAAATCCAATATATTCACCTGCTTGCCCCCCTGAAGGAGGTTTGTTTTCAAATCTAGCACCGTAAACAGAACCAGTAACTGGTTTTAATAAGATCTTCTGTGGTATGAGTTTACGAGTATCATCAGTTCTTGTTTTGAGAACAAATCCGTTGATAGGATCTCTTGCATTTTCAAGATATTTTGGAATAACATAGCGAATCTTATATGTTCTATCATCAGCATCTCTCTTATCATTAAGACGCTCATACCACATATCCGTAGTTCTTGGTCTATCAGCATAATCAGTTTGATTGATTCTCCAGAAAATATTTTGTTTTTGAACTGATACTGGTTGAGAAGTTACTTGATCCTTACATTGGATATACCACTTACCTGTTGAAGAAACAGAATCTGTATATGTAGGATCAAACTTCATAGGAGTTCTACGCTTATTAGCATAAGCTTCAAACTTCAACGATGTTTGACCAGAAGCAAACGTGATTGGATCCTGGTTGCTGATGGCATCCGCAAGACTTTGGTGAATTGTAAATACTTTAGGACTCTGATAACGAACGAAGAATTCAACATTAGGATTGATTCTACCAACATTAGCATTTGTAGGATCTGTAACTGCTATATTAGGATTATTAGCATAAGTGGTAGCTACAATCGGTAGTTGTCCACCTTCAATTGCTCTAAAGAATACTCTTTGTGGAGTTGTAGCAGCAGATGGTTTATCAAAAATGTGTGATACATCAGTTTGAATACCACCAACAACAGAATTAATTAGATTACACTCGTAGTTATGTAAGTCATAACTATCATCAAGTACAAATTGATAAATGTCAATTTCTACATTAGGATCTATACTACTAGTTTCGGATGCATAAATGTAATTACCAGCAGCTGCATTTTCCTTGGAAGTAGCAAGCATCAATTTAGTTTGATCACTACCATTGAAGAATGTTGTATTTGAATAATCTGATGGACTTGTTTTTCTACCAGGAGCAATTACATAATAAGTCTTATTAGTTTCAAATCCTTTTGGAAGTCTAACAAGTCTCTTATCAACATCAACATATTTTTTGGTCGCAATATCAAAACGAGGACGTGGAGCAAGTCTTACAGGAGTTCCAGTCTCAAAGTTATGAGCATTAGTAGAACCATAACCAGTTGTATCAATCGTAAAGATTGTGGCACGTTGAGATAATAAAGCAGTATTAACTGTTTGCTCTTGACGAGTTACAGTTCCAAGTCCACTATTAATAATAGTAGTGATATTACCAACTAAAGTTACAATTGCATTAGCTGTGTTAGCACATTCTCTTTGAGTAGGAGCAGTTGGGGTAAATGCAGTTGTATCTTGTATTACATCTGGATTTGTATTTGCTGGTCCAACTCTAACTTTTCTTGGTAGTGTATCTGCCCAAGCACCCTTCTCAAAGGTAAAGTATAGTTTTGTAGTCGTGCTTGATTGTAAAGCATTTACAGTAGTACCACTATTAAATCTAGAATTTTTAACTCCAAGTTCAATTGTTGTGCCATTTACAATTCTCTTGACAAACGTATCTTTTGGAATATTGGTATAGATTGGAACTGCTCCTGTTTGGAGTAATCCATTTACAAAAGGAGTTGGAGTGTTTGCATATTCAACAACTCTCATACCAATTGGGATTCCTCTAGAATCAGCAACGTTAACTAATGCAGATCCTGTAGTAGTTACACAATTGACAGCGAGGAAATCAAAGTTACGCATCGCTGCGATAGCAATATCACCAACGTAATTCCAAGCATCAATAGTTTCCGATTTCTCACCATCAATATAAGTTAGATTGTTACCGACATAATAAGCTTCACCTGCTTGAATACTATTAATATTACCGCCAAGTCTCAAGTCGTTGACAACTGCATCAACAATAAATGATACGTCACGATAACACTTAGATAGTCTAGCATTACTAATAAAATCACCAACATTAACTGTTGGCAATCCAGCAAGAGATCCAGAACCAACTGCATCGGTAACAATATCAAATAGGTTTTCAATAGATGCACGAACGTTAGCACAATCCCACTCTCCGTTGCTTAGAGGAGGTAAAGTGCTTAGATTTCCAGCATACAG
>Ga0194132_10007234_pt1 | contig 16677 bp, 15 predicted proteins | sample TA2KigOf80mmetaG_FD_148612 | JGI IMG/M metagenome (GOLD analysis project Ga0194132, IMG submission 148612) | Freshwater microbial communities from Lake Tanganyika, Tanzania - TA2015054 Kigoma Offshore 80m | ecosystem: Environmental > Aquatic > Freshwater > Lake | place: Tanzania: Lake...
ACAGATCGACCGGAGAACCGTAGCGCAGATTTTCAATCTGCGGTATCGCCGATTTCCAATCGGCAGGGCGCCGGCAAGTCCCAGCGGGCTCGGACTGGGGGACGCCCCGCAGAATACAATTCTGCGATACGGCAGAGTGCAACTCTGCGCTACGAGCTTTGTCGTCCATCCCGCGGACCAAGCAGTACGTTAAGACGTCCACCCGTCTGACAGAGATCCTGCAACTCTGGTAATCGGTCGGCGGAGGCTAAAAGCCTGTTTATGTGGTCTGCAAATAGGAGTCGCCGCGAAAGCGATTCTTGAGCAGCCCCAATGCTCCGGAAACCAACATGCCGATGCAGCGGAATTCATGACCGTCGTTGACCAAAGATTCCAAGACATGGCAGTAGGTCCTGTCAAACTCGGCGATGCAGACAATCAGCGGCCTTCCTGGCCTTGCGAAACGGGAATTCATGCCCACGCCCTCCTTTGCTTATGTTTCAGTTTTTGAAATGCGCCAAATTGCCAATGCTTGCAACCTTCCAGCCTATTGACACGTGTGGTCGTGTTTCTGCTCGAACCATGTTTGGGACAAGCCCACTCCCTCCAGCGCTGTTCTCCACGGTGCGGAACATGGCCGAAGCAGACCTGCTTGCCAACGTCGAGCGGAAATCCGGTGGCGGACCGCGGACAAGGCGGTCCGTGCTCCTGTCGCAACTGCTTGTCTTCCCGTGCTTCATCCAAACACTTGCGCCAAACGGGCGGCGGGGCAGAATGAGTGCGCCGCACACGCGATCAATAACCATGGGCCGCAGCTCAAACGCCGGTTAAGGCAATATGCAAAGCGCGTTGCCTCTCTCAGCCACCCTCCGCCGCGCCGTCATCGATGTCGGGACGAACTCGGTCAAGCTGCTGGTGGCGGACGTGACGGGGCGAAGTGTTGTGCCGCTCCACGAGCGCAGCCACCAAACGCGCCTCGGCGCCGGATTCTACGAAACCCACTGGCTGCAACGCGACGCCATCGAGCGCACGGCCAGCGCCGTGGCTCAGTGCGCAGACGAAGCCGCGCGCTGGCAGGCGCAATCCATCCGCGTCATCGCAACCAGCGCGGCGCGGGATGCCCGAAACCAGAGCGAACTGCAAAGCGCGATTCAACAAGCGTCCGGGCTGGCCGTAGAGATTATCTCCGGGGAACAGGAAGCGGACTGGGTTTTTGCCGGCGTCACGAGCGATCCGGCGCTGGCGTCGCATCCGTTGCTCATTCTGGATGTTGGCGGTGGGAGCACGGAATTCATCCTCGGCGACGGCCCCGCGCAAATCTTCCGCCGAAGTTTTCCGCTGGGCACAGTCCGGTTGTTGGAGCGCATTCGTCCGTCCGACCCGCCGTTGGAGAGCGAATGGTCGGCTTGCCACGCACAATTGCAGCAATTCCTGAAACTGGAAATCCGGCCGCACCTGGATGAGCCGCGAAAGCAATGCGCCGGACACGCCCTCCAACTGGTGACGACGGGCGGCACCTCGTCCATCCTGGCGGCGATGCAACTTGAACTCCCCGCGTTCGACCGCGTTCGCATCGAGGCGTTGCGGCTGACGCGTAAAGACGTCTGGCAGCGGCAGAGGCATTTGTGGGGACTGCCCCTTGCCCAGCGGAAAACGCTGGCCGGCCTGCCGCCCAATCGCGCCGACGTGATCCTGATGGGCGTGGCGATTTTGGCCATGGTCATGGAGGAGTTTGGCTTCGAGGCGATGCGCGTGAGCACGCGCGGCCTGCGCTTTGCCGCGATGATGGATTTGGGGTGATCAGTTGCCAGTTGCCAGTTGTGAGTTGCGGGTCTGGTAATCACCGGTGTTGGGAGCAAAGCTTGCGCCTGGTGGTCGCGGGGCCATACTCGGATTTGAACATGGATTTCCTTAGGCAAACCCTTTCGGACCTGCACTCGGCCCATGAACCGGATGGTAGGGCGAGTCCGTCCTGGCGAGCCGCTCCACGCGTTTGGAACACGTCCGGATCGGCTCGCTGGGGACAGGCTCGCCGTACCGTCAGGCTCAAGGGAAGCTTCCACGGCCTTCGAGCTGTGCACACGGCCCATGAACCGAAAACCGTGCGGACCGCAGCCTTTAGGGTCTGTGCAAAAATAACTTCCGGTTTTGGCGGGAGCGCCGCCTGGCCGGATGCAAGGCGCGAGGAGGGAGCATCCCCGTTTTGGGGCTGTGACCGACGAGCAACGCCGCAGCCGGCCAGGCGCCGCCCCGCCCCGGAGGGCTGGGGCGATTTCGCTTTCTGGCTTCGGTTCTCCTCAGTCGCAGAGATCTGGCTATGCTCCTTCGTCGCGCCTCGCCAGAAAGCGAAATCACCTCCAGCAAAACCGGAATTTATTTTTGCACAGACCCTTAGGCTGCTTCGGCGCACTCTCCGGGGTCGAGCGTTGAAGCGGCCTAAAGGCCACGGTCCGAGGAGTCGGTTCATGCGAAGTTGGCGGGCGCTCTTGGCGCGGCTCGCCCTCACCCTGGTTGCGCTGGCTCTGTTTTCTGGGTGTTGCTGCATGCGCGGCGGTTTCGATCCCTTTCGGAGTCCGGCGGCGGCGCCGGCGCGGGGGGCGATTGAAAACGAACCGCGCCGGGAACCCACACCGTCGGGCACCTTGGCAGGTGGGGAGCGCACGCGCCCTCGCGTGCTGGGGTCGGCGCCCCCGCCGACCCCATTCGTTCGCACTGAACAGTCACTCTTTAATGAGACGGTTTCAACGACGCTCCGACCGGCGAGGCGCCGGTCGGGACACGCGGGGGCGCGCGTGCTCCCCATCTCCCACTTTCAGTTGTGACTCAGAGGCAGGGTTTCAACGACGAGCTGCAACGGCGGCTGGGTTTGCTGCGCGCGCAAAGCCTGTTTCGCGAACTCCGCCGCGTGGACTCGCCGCAATCCACGCACATCGAAATCCAGGGCCGGTCTTTGCTGAACTTTTCTTCCAACGACTATCTGGGCCTGGCCAACGATCCTCGCCTCAAGGAGGCCGCCATGCGCGCGACTGAGAAATTCGGCGCCGGCGCGGGGGCGGCGCGGCTGATTTGCGGTTCGCTTGCGCCCCACCACGAACTGGAAGGCGCCCTCGCTTCTTTCAAAGCATGCGAAGCCGCGTTGATCTTCTCCTCCGGCTACGCCACGGCGATGGGGGTCATTTGCGCTCTTCTGGAAAAGGACGATGTAATGGTCATCGACAAACAAGTCCATGCCTGCATCGTGGATGCGGCGAAATTGTGTGGCGCCAAACTGCGTGTCTTCGCGCACAACGACCTCGACGATCTTGAACGCATCCTGAAGTGGGCTGACCGCCGCAACGCCCAGAACCCCGCCGCTCGCCGCCCGCACATCCTCATCGCCACCGAGAGCGTGTTTTCGATGGACGGCGGCCACGCCCCGCTCGATCGCATCGTTGAACTCAAGGAAAAATACGGCGCCTGGCTGATGGTCGATGAAGCGCACGCGACCGGGCTTTATGGCGCTCATCGCCGGGGATTGATTGAAGATTTCGGTGTCGCCGACCGCGTTGAAATTCAAATGGGCACGCTCGGCAAGGCACTCGGAGTCGCGGGCGGTTATATTTGCGGCGCGCGGGTTCTGATCGATTATCTCGTGAATCGGGCGCGGACCTTCATCTTTTCAACCGCCCCGGCGCCCGACGGGTCGGCGGCGGCCACGGCGGCGATTCAAGTCGTGCAATCGCAAGACGGAGATGCTCGCTGCCGGCAGCTCTGGGAGAGGGTGGGGCAGATAGCGGGAATCCGGAAGAAGGTTTGCCCAACGCTTTCCTCCCATCCAGCGCCATTGGAAAGTCCCGGCGCTTCTCTCTCACCCCCCCCCTCTCCCGCTGGGAGAGGGGGGACAACCCCGGAGAACACCAAGAAACCGCACGCCAGCGCCATCATTCCCGTCTTGATCGGTGATGAAGCCAAGGCCGTCGAGATTTCCCGCGCTCTGCTGGCCGCAGGAATCTACGTCCCGGCGATTCGTTATCCGACCGTTCGGCGCGGCCAGGCGCAGTTGCGGCTGACGTTGACCGCCAGTCACACGGCCGAAGAGGCGTCGCGTTTGCTGGCAACTCTTTCTAATCTCAAATCTCAAATCTGAAATTTGAAATCCTCAATGCACAAGCTGGCTCGCCTGGACCGCGCTTACGTCTGGCATCCGTTCACCCAGATGCGCGACTGGCTCAAGCGCGAGCCGATCGTGATCGTCTCCGGCGACGGCGCGGTGCTTCGGGACGCGCGCGGGAAAGAGTATCTCGACGCCAACGCGTCGATCTGGACCAATCTTCACGGCCACAACCATCCCGCGATCAACGCGGCCATTGGGAAGCAGCTCGCGAAGATTGCGCACTCGTCCGCGCTGGGGCTGGCCAATGAGCCGGCATCGCTGCTGGCGGAAAAGCTGGTTCAGAGTGCGGAGTGCGGAGTGCGGAGTGCGGAATCTAACCAGAGCGTCACACGGGCAAGCAATCCGGAATCCGCAATCCGCAATCCGCAATTAGGACGCGTTTTCTTCTCGGACGACGGGGCGACGGCGATGGAGGTCGCGTTAAAACTGGCTTACGAATTTGCCCGGCGGGCCCAAGGCGTGCGTTCGCCGAAGTTCCTTTCGCTACGCGGCGCATACCACGGCGACACAGTTGGCGCGGTCAGCCTCGGAAATATCGATTTGTTTCACCGCGCTTACGGAAGACTCACGTTCAAGACCGATTCCGTGATGGCGCCGTATTGCTATCGCTGTCCGTTCAATCGCGCGAAACCGGAACGCGCCGATGCGCGGGCGCATCGGAAGTGCAACTGGGAATGCGTGGAACAAGTCGAGCAGAAGTTCGCGAAACGGAAACGGCGAGGAGATCCATATGCGGCCATGGTGATCGAACCGCTCATCCAAGGCGCCGCCGGGATGATTCCGCAACCGGCCGGATGGCTCAGGCGGGTCGCGGAAATTGTCAGGGCACACGGGACGCAGTTGATTGCCGATGAGGTTATGACGGGGTTTGGCAGAGCAGGTCAGGCTTCCAGCTTGACCCAACCCGATTCCGCGCATTGCCGTGGGGGGAGTCTCGGGAAGAGGAATTCTCAGACTGCACAATTGGGCAGGCAGGATGCCTGCCCTACGTTGTTTGCCTGTCATCACGAAGGCGTGCAGCCGGATTTCCTGGCGTTGGCCAAGGGCATGACCGGCGGATATCTCCCGATGGCGGCCACCCTGACGACGCGAGAAGTGTTCGAGGCGTTTCTCGGCGAGTACGAAGAGTTCAAGACGTTCTTCCACGGACACAGCTATACGGGCAACCAGCTTGGCGCGGCCGCGGCCCTGGCCAGTCTCAAGATCCTCCAATCCCCCACGTCGATTCGCCGGCGATTGGAATTGCAGCGGACTTTGGAGATTTCCTTGCCGGCGCTCTGGCTTTCGCCTCACGTTGGTGACCTCCGGCAGGTCGGCCTGATCGCGGGCATTGAGTTGGTGCAAGATTGGCGGACGCGGAAGCCGTTCGATTTGCGCCAGCGCGTGGGCGCGCGCGTTTGCGAAGCCATGGCGCGGCGCGGCGTTCTGACGCGGCCCATTGGAGACGTCATCGTCCTGATGCCGCCTTACTGCGCGACGGATGAACAAGCCGCGCGCATGGTTTGGACCTTGCAAGAATCCATCCGCGAAGTGCTGGCAAAGTAGGGCAGGCTTCCAGCCTGCCCCGGAAGGATTACAGAGGAGACGCCGCCGAACGGGCCACGACACTGACTGCAAACAACCCGATCATCACCGCGCAGCAAACGACCTTCCCCAGTACCCCCACGAACACGCCAACCAGGGCGCCCACGCCGGCCCGAGTCGCTTCTTTCCACTCGCGCCCGCCCAGCATTTCAAACGCGACCGCTCCGACGAATGGTCCGATGATCACGCCCGGGATGGCGAAGAAAATTCCCACCGTCGCGCCCAGCACGGCCCCCAAAACGCCCCGCCAGGTCGCCCCCAGTTTTCGTGCGCCCAGGACGCTGGCCAGATAATCGACTCCGAGCGAAACCAACGTCAGGAGCGTCAGAATAACCAACACGGCATTGCTGACGCCTGCGTCGCCAAACCAAAGTCGGTGCGCTCCCGCCGCCAGCAGGACCAGCGGCACACCCGGAACACCCGGGATCATCGTTCTCCCCAGTCCCACCAGCATGACGAGCAAGGCGAGGAGAAGGCCTATGATTTGTTCGGTGGTCATTCTTCAGTTGTCAGTTGTCAGTTATCAGTGGTCAGTAACAACCGGCAACTGACAACTGATCACTGAATACTGGTTAACCCTTCCGCAGCGCCGCCAGGGCGTCCAAAAAATCTCGCGGCAACGGCGCCTCGAACGCCAACGGCTCGTCCGTGCATGGATGCGCGAATGACAACGTCCGCGCGTGCAGCATCTGGCGCGGCGCCACGTAGCCCGCCAGTTCTTTCAACCGCCCGTTCTGCCGGCTGCCATACGTGGCGTCGCCAACCAGCGGCGTGCCGAGATGATGAAAGTGAACGCGAATCTGGTGGGTGCGGCCCGTGTGCAACACGGCTTCGACCCACGTCGCGTAGCGCAGTTTGTCCAGCACCCGGTAACTCGTCCAGGCGTCGCGTCCCTTTCCTTCCGTCACGGCCATCCGCTTGCGGTGCGAAGGATGCCGCGCGATGGCAGCGCGGATTTCGCCGGCCGGTTCCGCAAGGTCGCCGCACACCAACGCGTGGTAAACTTTTTCCATGCTGCGCTCGGCGAACTGTTTCGCCAGCCCGGTGTGCGCTGGATCGTTCTTGGCGACCACCAGACAGCCGCTCGTGTCTTTGTCCAGCCGATGGACGATCCCCGGCCTTGCGACGCCGCCGATGCCGCTGAGCCGGCCCTGGCAATGGTGCAAAAGCCCGTTGACCAGCGTGTGTTTCTCGTGTCCCTCCGCGGGATGAACCACGAGGCCGGGCGGCTTGTTCAACACGAGCAAATCCTCGTCCTCATACAGGATGTCCAACGGCATTTCCTCCGGGCCAATTTCGGATGGCTTGGGCTCCGGCCAGCGCACCTCGATTTTCTCGCCCTGGCGCGGGTGATGCGTTGCCTTGGCCGGCTGGCCGTTGACTCGGATGTCCCCATCCGCGATCAGCCTCTTGAGCGTCACTCGGGAGACGGCGGGAAAGCGCGTCCTCAAAAAGGCATCGAGCCGCTCGTTCGGGAGCGTTTGCTCGACGATGAAAGAGGCCGTCCGTTTTCCTTCAGTCTCCATGGGCGACCGGCGCGGCTGACTCCGCAACCGCAGGATGCGGGTGCTTCACCACCGCGCCGGGAGTTCAAAGTTTAAGGTTTCAAGTTCAAAGCCGCTGCCTGAAAAAAGTTGCCGGGAAAACGACGTCATTCGTGTCCATGGGTGTCCTTTCGCGGTTGAGCTGAATTCTTGCGGCTCAGCGAAGGCAGCTTCCAGAGCAAGAACAAACCCACGATCAAGATTCCGCCGCTGACCCATTGGCCGGGCGTGATCCATCCGACACGCTCCGGCGCCGTGTAATCGCCGCGAAACAATTCGACAAAAGCGCGCAGCACGGCGTAAGCCACGAGATAAACGCCGAAGACTTGCCCGTCGAACTTCTTTCGCGGGTAAAACCACGACAACGCGCCGAATAAAGCCAGGTTCAAAATCGATTCGTAAATCTGAGTGGGATGCACGCCGTCGCCCCGCGACCAATGATCTTTGGGAAAATGCACGGCCCAGGGCAAGGACGTCGCGCTTCCGTAACAACAGCCCGTCATCAGGCAGCCCACGCGGCCAAACGCGTGCCCCAGCGCAATGCTCGGCGCGAGAATGTCCGCGATTTTCCAGAGCGGCAGCTTGCGCAGCCGCGCGTAGATAATCGTCGCCAGCGAAGCGCCGAGGAGTCCGCCGTAAAATACCAGGCCGCTGCGCCGGATCATGAAGACTTCCCAGTACGGTTTTCCGGCGAATTCGCTGTCCCAATAGTAAATGACAAACCACGCCCGCGCGCCAATGAGCGTGCCGCCCAGGAGCCACGGCGCCAGATCGACGACGTCTTCGGACCGGATGCCCTCCCGCAGCGCACGGCGTCCCGCCACCCAGAACCCGGCCAGAAAACCCGCCGCGGCCAGAATGCCGTACCAATAGATGGTGAATCCGCCGATTTGAAAGGCAACCGGATGCACAGGCGCGGAAACCGAAACCTTAAATCACAGTCCCCACTCCTTCGTCACCTGGCGCAAGGTTGGCCATGGCCTCTGCCACATCCAGTCCACCTTTAGCCAGAAGCCAGACAAAACCAGGCTCTCGAAAAGTCCCTCGCGAGAGACTTCCATCGGGCCGTCGGGGCCAAAATGATAGAATTCCGCTTTCTGGCGCTGCGGATCGATCAGCCAGTATTCCTTCACGCCGCCTTCCTCGTACTCATAAAACTTCTCCCCTCGATCGCGGGTGCGGCTTTCAGGGCTGACGATTTCGATCGCCAGGTCCGCGGGACCATCCAGAAACTTGGTCTTGAGACGATCTAGATTCTCCGTGGCGACGAAAGGAATGTCAGGCGAACGGCCAGGCAACGCTGGACCGGTTTTCATTTGAAAGGGATCACAGTGGATTTCGCCAAGGCCACGCTCCTCGACAAACGCGAGGAGAATTTTGAGCAGAAACTTGAACAGGTCAGAATGTTCCCGGGAAATTGGACTCATCGGCACCACCTTTCCACTCACCCACTCGACATGAGTGTTTTCATCGACCCAGGCCAGAAACTGCTCGTAGGTCAGCAACTCGGCCGGCCCAGGACCGGTTTCAGCTTTGACATATGAACTCTGCGTCGCCGCCATACGTTTTGAACGCGAAAGCATATCCCGGCGCCGGCTCGCTTTCCAAGGGCAAACCGGTGTCAAAGTCAAAATGGCGGGGATGCGGGATGGCCAGGGCTTCTCCTTGCGCACCGCTTGTTAAACACAACGTCATAGATTTCCACCCATAAGTAGAAAATTGATGACGTTGTGTTTAGTTGGCCGAGAGCGTGTGCTTGATGAACTTATTCGCCCAGGCAATGAAGTGCTTCATGTTGGTGCGGTCTTCGTGCCCCCCGTCGTGCTGACGCCACGCCAGTTCGCCGTCGAGCAGGCCGGCGTTCACCTCCGGCTTTTGTGCGGTGCGATAGTCCTCCGTCACTCCCAAATCCCGCGCCCCCAAAAGACGGAAGACCGGCCCGGCGGCCACGGTGGCCATATAGCTTCCCTGTTGGTCGAGCCAGAGGGCATCGCCGCGTTCCGGGATGCCGTAGCTGATGAAAGTGAGGCGCGGCGCGCACAAGGCGATCAACTGGTGGGCATCGACCGGAATGTCTCCGGCGTTCTTGCTCCCGAAAACAGATTCGGCGGCGCCGTATTTCAGAAAGTTCCCGGCCATCCAATGATATTCACCCGATCCCGTGAGATTTTCCACCGCTTCGCCGAAATTGCGCCGATGCAACTTGGCTCCGCCTTCGCCGGAAGAACCGACGAGCACCATCGCGAAACGCGGTTCGAATGCCATCGCGACCAGCGCCGCTTTGCCGTAGCGCGAGACCCCTTCAATGCCGACCTTCTTGGCGTCCACGGTCGGGTCGGTTTCCAGGTAATCCAACCCCCGTGCGGCGCCCCAGGCCCAGGCGCGCAACGATCCCCAATCGTCCGGCTTGCGAGGCTGGCCTTTGTTGACCAGGCCGATGATCCCTTTGGTCAGGCCCGCGCCGTTGTCCGCTTGAATGCTGGCCGGACTGATGGTCGCGTACCCCCAGCCCGCGGCGATCAACTGCTCGGTGGAAGGTGGATCCGCGAAGGTGCCGCCGCCAAAAGCGCTGAACCGATTGGTGGGCGCCGGTTCGCCGGGCCGCCGCGGAAAACCGCCGCCAAAGCCGCCAAACATCATCAGGACCGGCACGGGTCCTTTCGCCTCCTTCGGCGTAACCAGCGTCATCTGGATGTTGACTTCGATGGACGGACAACCGGAATTATCCGCGCGCCCGACCAATTGCCGCGCAAAGACAGGAATCTTGCCCACGACCCGGTCCGCCGCTTGCGTCGAGATTGTCCACGTCACTTTGGGGACATTCCTCGGCACGCGGCCAATGACCTCGCGCTCGAAGTCCTCAACGATTTCCGGGCGGCGCTGTTTCCACCATGTCTCCGCGGTGGTGACCTTTTGACCGTTTTTCAAAGTCAGCGGATCGGGCAGGTCAGGAAAGGGATTGGCCTTGGCGGGATCGTAGTTCGCGGCGTTGGTGGCGTTGGCCCGCCCGCTTGGACCGGGCCGCAGGCGCGTAATCCCCAACTGTTCCATCATGTTTTGGTGGTCCTGCTGAGTCGTCCAGTTCAGCGGTGGCGGTGCGCCCGGACCGGGAGCCGAAGCGGGCTCTGCATGCGGCGTGACGGCGGAGAAGGCGGCGATGAGACAAATCGCGAACGCCGTTGAGAACGATGTTTTCGATCGCGAAGGAGGATGCATAGGGTGGTTGCAGTGGTCCATACCCGCGCCGACCCAGTTACGCAAGCCTTCCCTCCGGGTTAGCGACAAAGAGCCGAGAGCGAAGCTCAACGCCCTTGGCCTGGCAATTGGGGCGGGGGCTTGGTGGGCGTCGTTTGTCCCATGCCCGGTGGCAACCGCGGTGGCGCTTGTCCGGGTCCGGATTGAGGAAGAAGATTGATCAGGTTGACCCAATTCTGGCGGTCGCGCGGGCTCATTTCCTGCCAGCGCTCCACGTTATGGAGGAACTGTTCGCGTTCTTCCTTGGACAGGCTGGAGAATTTCCGGAACGACTCAATGCAAGTGGCGCGCTGATGGGCCGGCAATCTCTCCAAAGCTTCGAGCGATCTTTGCAGCTTCTGCCGCTCCTCGTCGGAGAGCGCGTGCAAAGTTCTGTCCCGCTCCTTCTCCGGCAATTCGAAGAAATCCTGAAAATGCTGATACATCTTGACGCGCTCTTCCGGAGGACGCGCGCTCCATTGCTGGAGTTTTTCCTCCAGCGCCCTCCACTCGTCCGCCGATTTGCCCGCCAGCTGTTCGCGTTGTGCGGGCGTGCTCGAATCCAGGCGGACGAAATACTGGATGGCCAGCTCGTTTTCGAGGAACTGCTTCCGATGTTCCTGCGGCACCAGGTCCCACCATTTCAGCCGCTCTTCCACGAACGGCCGCGACGCCACGGGCACCGCCGCCAGCTTCGCAGGCCGTTCCGCGGGGGCGAGACTGATGAGCGGCTGCAGATAATACCAGAGTTCGACCAGGCGCAGCCGGGCTTCCCGCTCTTCGATCGTGAGCTTCCGATACTCGTCGAGCTTCGCTTGCAGTGCCTTTCGTTTGGGTTCGAGTTTCTGGGCCAGGGACTGTGCCGCTTCGGCAGGCGGCATGTCGAGCAACTGGCGAAAATAGGCGACCGGGGAAGCCGCGGCCGGGTCAAGGTTTGAATCGCCCAGCGGAGGAGCAACTGGAGCTGCGCCGCCGGCGTTCTGTGGCGATTGAGCAGAAGCCAGCGTGCAGATCAGGAGGCAGGCCAGCACCCAGCCCGAACAACGTGCCCGAATTCCTTCCCCGCGAACCCACTCCTTACCCCTCCCAGGAGGGGAACCGCCAACGACGGCATTCAACAGAGCTCCCCTCCTGGGAGGGGCTGGGGGTGGCTTCAGGAATTCAAAGCGCGGTTCACTCGCGGAATTTTCTCTCAGAGCAATCGGAATAAAACGCATGGCTCGTTCTGAAAGACTGCTACTTCAACGCGGCGAGCAACGCCAAGTCCAGTTCTCGATCCTTCGGATTTTCCCGAAGGCGCTGAATGGCCTCGTAATTCATGAGCACATCCATCGGCAGCGAAGCCACGCGTGAAACTTCCGCCACGCTCCGGGCCACTTCCCGCCGCGCCGCGGCTTGATATTGATGAACGGACAAGGCCGTCACGGCGACGATGACAGATACGATGGCCAGGCGGCCGGCCCACCGCGAAGACAACACGGTTTCAGTGAATGAAAGCCAAAGCGCCCGTGATGCGCTCGGCGTACGACCCGAAGCTTCCCGAGCCGCGAGGTTGAGCACCTGGGAGGTGAAGTTCGAGGAAAGGGGAGCGTCCGGCAAGCGGCGCAGCAGGTGATCGAGCCGGGCTTCCTCTTCCGAGGCACCCGCGTGGTCGCCGTGATGGGATTGATCCAGGGGAAGGCGGTGTTCAGCCTCATGGGCGGGGCGATGACGCTGCCCCGGCTTGGGTAATCCGTTGTTGTCTGTGCCTTGCATGATCGTCTTTCTTTTATCACCAAGCGGCCCGAAAAGTTGCGCTGTGAGTGCCCCTTCGCGAAGGGGGCGAGGCTCGCGCCGTGCTTCATAGCAAGCGCCCTTGGTCTCAGGGCCATGCCCATCGCCCATGAACCGAAAACTGCGCGGACCGCAGCCTTCAGGCTGCTTCAGCGCACTCTCCGCGGTCGAGCGTTGAAGCGGCCTAAAGGCCACGGTCTGAAGAAATGGGAAGTTTCCTGCAATCGGCCCATGAACCCGGTAGAGTCCGTCCCGGCGAGCCGCTCCACGTGCGTGGAACACGTCCGACTCGGCTCGCTGGGGACAGGCTCGCCCAAGGCTCACCCTGCCGTCTGGTTCATGGGCAGAATTGCTGCCGCCGCGCACCCCCTCGGTTAACGAGGGTGGGGCGAGGCTTATAGCCTGCGGACCTTTTCTTCGATGGCATTGGCTCGACAGGAAATCTTCGCGCCACCTTAACTGAGGGGACGGTCTGCCGCCGCAGCGATTCTCATTTTGCGACTCCGGGAGTGCCGGCGTCTCTGCCGCCGTGTCGGGTTGCTGAAAGATAACAGGAATTCGCCGACAAGGATGTCGGCGCTCCCGGCAAGATGAGCATGGCCACTGCCGGCGCAAATCCGCTTGCATTTTTCAACCAAACCTTCCTATTAAGCCCATGAATTTTCCCACGTTCTCTCCTCAGACTCAGCCGCGATTTGCAACTGCCATGCGGCCAATTCCATCGCCAACCCGGTCTCCTCGCAAAGGCGCGACCGGAGGTTTCTGTCGCAACGCCGCGCGCATCACGAGCGGCCTTGCCATCCTGATGCTCCCCTTTTCCAGCGGAACGGGACGCGCTCAAACTTCGCCGCCTCCGGGGGCGGTGATTCTGACCAACGTTATGCCCAGCCTCCCGCCGCGGCCACCGTCCAAATTCCGGGAATTCGCGGATGTGACGCGCGACACGATCAAGTACGACGGCTTGTTCACGCTCTACCGAACCAATGAAGTGCTCTACGGCGAGATCAAGCCCATGGTCCTGAATCAACCGATCATCGCGCCGATGGCCATTGCGCGCGGTGTGGCTTCAGCAGGCACGCCGCTGAATTTCGGGGATGAATGGATTCTGGTCTTCCGGCGGGTCGATGACAAAATTCAGGTGCTCCGCCGAAATATTCACTATCGCGCGACGCCTGGATCGCCGCTGGAAAAGGCGGTCCAGCAGAATTACACGGACTCGGTGCTGATGGCGCTGCCCATTATCACGATCAATCCGATGACACAGGGCGCGCTCGTCGATTTCAGCCAGATTTTCTTCAGCGACTTCGCGGATTTGCGGATCGGCATGCTGGACCGGAACCGATCAACCTGGAGCAAAATCAAGACCTTCCCGAACAACGTCGAATTGCAAGTCGAAGCAACGTACATGGGGCGCGGATTTTTCGGATTTGGCGAAAGCGGCATCGTCGATCCGCGCGGGATCACGCTGGTCATTCATTACACGCTCGCGCGTCTGCCCGATCCGGGCTACCGGCCGCGGGTGGCGGATCAGCGCGTCGGACATTTCCTGAATGCGACGCGGGATTTCGGCTCGAACGATCCAGACACGACCTTCGTGCGCTACATCAATCGCTGGCGGCTGGAGAAGGCCGATCCGAGAGCCAAGCTGTCTCCACCGAGGAAACAAGTGGTCTGGTGGGTCGAAAACACCGTCCCGCACGAATACCGTCCGTTTGTGGAAGAAGGCATTCTGGAATGGAACAAAGCCTTCGAGAAAATCGGTTTCCGCAACGCCCTCGCCGTGCGCTGGCAGCAGGATGGGGAGGACTTCGAGCCCGAAGACATCAATTACTGCACATTCCGCTGGATCACCACGCCCTACACGTTCGCCATGTCCGGTCTCCGCTCGAATCCGCTCACGGGAGAAATGATCGATGGCGACGTGATTTTCGACGCGAGCTGGATTCGCATCTGGAAACGCGAGTACGCCTTTTTGGTCGGCACCCCGGTCCCGACCGGCGAGGAGGCGCAGGAACCGCTCGCGGTGGCGGAGGTGATCAGCCCGATGATGGCGGCCAAACATGGCTTCGGCTTGCCGTTCCCTTTGCCGCACCGGCGTTGGGAGTTGAAAGGCGCTTTCGGGAATAACGATCGGGAGATTCCGCAGTTGGTGCCGGCGGACCTGAGCCCGCTTCAGATGCAGCTCAGCCGCCGGTTGGGGCCGGGCAAACTGGCCAGTTGCCAGTTCGCAACGGGCAAGCGTTATGAGTTCGCCATGGCGTCGATGGCTCTGGCGGATCAGGGCAAAATCGATCCGGGCGGCAAGTTGCCGGAGGAATTCCTGGGCCAGGCGATTAAGGAAGTCGTCATGCACGAGGTCGGCCACTCGCTCGGACTGCGGCACAACTTCAAAGCCAGCAGCATGCTCAGCAACGACCAGGTCAATGATGCGAGCATCACGCAAACCAAAGGCATGACGGGCAGTGTCATGGATTACAACCCCATCAACATCGCGCCCAAAGGCAAAAAGCAGGGCGATTACGCCTCGACGACCATTGGGCCGTATGATTACTGGGCCATCGAATATGCTTACAAGCCAGTCGAGGGCGACGAGGCGGCCGAATTGAAGAAAATCGCCGCGCGCTCACCGGATCCGGACCTGACCTACGCCACCGACGAAGACCTCTGGATGAGCGACGATCCGCTCGTCAACACCTACGACCTGGGCTCGGATCCGTTGCGCTACGGGCAAGAACGCATGATGCTCGCCGCCGATTTGCTCAAGAACCTCGATGAGAAAGTGGTCAAGGACGGTGAGTCCTGGGCGCGGCTGCGTTCCGCTTTTTCCGTCCTGGTCGGACAGTTCGGCAACGCCGCTTACCTGGCCGCTTCCTACATCGGCGGGCAAAGCTTTTCCCGCGACTTCAAGGGCGGAGAGCGGAGCCGCGATCCGATCGTTCCGATGGCAGGCAGCAAGCAACGGGAGGCTTTGCGATTGCTCGTGGATAAGATTCTGAGCGATCAGGCGTTCAAGTTCTCGCCTTCGTTGCTCCGGCGCTTGACGACGGAACATTGGTACCACTGGGGCAGCGACAGCTTCTCCGGCAGCGGGATTACATTCCCGATTTATGACCGGATTCTTGGCATTCAAAGAATTGTCCTGAACCAGTGCTTCGACGGCAGCGTCCTTTCCCGCATCATGAACCAGGAACTTCAGTCTGACGAAGGCGCCAATCCGATCAAGATCTCGGAGATTTTCCGCGCGATCACCGACGGCGTGTGGTCCGAGCTGGCGAGCGGCTCGGACACGAAAGAAGTGTCGCTCTCGACCGTGCGCCGCAATCTCCAGCGCGAGCACGTGCGCCGGCTGGCTAGCATGGTCCTGGGCAACCGTCGCAGTCCGCTCGAGGACCTCTACGGCTACATAATCATCATTGGCGGATCGAGCTCCGTCCCGGCCGACGCAAAAAGCCTGGCGCGAATGCACCTCAAGGAAATCGAAGGATGCATCGACAAGAAGCTGCACCTGTCCGATCTGAAGATCGACGACACAAGCCGCGCGCATTTGATCGAATGCCGCCAGCGGATTGGCAAAGTGCTGGAATCCAGCTACACGGCCAACGAGCCTTAGTGGTCCGTTTCGTAAATACGCTCACGTTCGTTGCGCCCAATTTGGCCTGGGGCAAGGCGCGACGAGCGAGCATCCCCCGCCAGTGGGGCTGTGACCGAGGAGCAACGCAGCCCCAGGCCAAATTGGGCGCAACCCGAAGGGCGGCAGTTCTTTTTCGCCAGACTTCGTTGCTTGCTCCTTACAGATCCACTTCGGGATATGCTCGTCGCTCGCGCCTCGTCTGGCCGAAAAATCCCTTGCCGCGAACGTGAGCGTATTTATGAAATGGACCACTTAGCTTAGGGGTCCATTTCATTGCGTTTTGGCCGGTCCAATCGTCGCCTGATAAAGCGCAGTTCACTGCGCTTTATCAGGAGCGTTCCGTGTCAGGAATCCGGGCCGGCCTGCAGGCGGCAGAGCGCGATTCAAACTGTCGGTCAACGAAGTCTTCTCCCTCTCTTCCCGAAGGGAGGGGAGGGCTGGGGAGAGGAGGTGCGTCCGTTTAGCTTTTCCAAGAAACCCCTCTCTCCAGATCTCTCCATGAACCTGGTAGGGCGAGTCCGTCCCGGCGAGTCGCTCGACGTGCGTGGAACACGTCCGACTCGGCTCGCTGGGGACAGGCTCGCCCTACCGTCCGGTTGAACAAAGCCGCTTCGCGGCAGTTGAGGACGGGGAGTTGGTGATGGATTGGAGGGAGTTTCAAGCTCGTGTTGGTGATTAATATTCGGGCCGTCCTGCCTTATCCTGTTTGACCGCAGGCCGACCTTTGAGCCGGCGCTGCGATCAAAACCATCAACGTTCCTAAACCTATCGTTATGCCT
>Ga0194132_10007235_pt1 | contig 16677 bp, 16 predicted proteins | sample TA2KigOf80mmetaG_FD_148612 | JGI IMG/M metagenome (GOLD analysis project Ga0194132, IMG submission 148612) | Freshwater microbial communities from Lake Tanganyika, Tanzania - TA2015054 Kigoma Offshore 80m | ecosystem: Environmental > Aquatic > Freshwater > Lake | place: Tanzania: Lake...
TGCGCCATTACGATCTCAGCCTCGCGCAGCTTGCCGATGATCTCCTCAGGCCCGTGCTTCTTGCCCATGTTCCGTCTCCTTCAGGGTCCACTCTAAGTTAACTTTTGGACCACTCTGAAGGGGGCAGGTCAGCGCGCTCACGATCCTCTAACCCCGGCTTCATTCGATCGTCCGAACGCGGCGCGTGTCGCTGCGATGGTCTCGTGCACGCGCAGGGCGAGCGGCGCCGGCGCGTAGCCGAACTCGGCTTGCGCGCGGGCGTGATCGTAAACGAACGACAGCCCGAAGTGCGCGGGCGGTGCGGCCGGTGGGTCGAACGCGATCGCGGCTTCGGGGATCAGGCGCCGTACGATCTCGGCGAGTTCGCCATTGCTCACGAGGTGGCCGCCGGTGTGATAGGCGGCGTGGCGGACACGACCGGCGGTGACAAGCCTGAAAAAAAGCTCAGCCACATCGTCGACGTGGATCAGCGCGACCCTGGCTTCGGCCGACGCCGCCATCCGATAGGGGTGGCCCAACGCCGGCTGGTTGATCATCTCGGCGTGCGCGATCTGGCCCAAACGCCGCCCGGGCCCGAAAACCACCGGCGGGCGTACCGCGACAACGTCCACACCGTAACGGGCGGCATAGCGCTCGGCCATCGCCTCGTTCATCTGCTTGTGCCGGCCGTAGACGCCCAAGGGCTGCGCTGGCGAATCTTCATCGATCCGCGTCGGTTGCGGGCTCGGATTGGCGCCGTGGAAAGCGACCGAACTCGCGTAAACGACGCGCTTGATTCCGGCGAGCCGCGCCGCCTCGAACACATTGTCCATGCCGAGCAGGTTGACGCGGACGGCGCGGTGCAGCGCGTTTTCGCTTTCGGCGCTCAAGATGTAGGCCAAGTTGACGACGCGGTCCGCCTGGCGCTCGGCGATCGCGCGAGCGACGTCGTCGAACTGGGCGACATCGCCCTGAACCAGCGCGACCTTGGCCGCAGTGTCCCGCAGGTGCCAAGGGTCGAGGGTCGCGTCCATGCAGACGACGGCCTCGCCGGCGGCGATCAGCTTGCGCGCCAGGCTCGCGCCGATGAAGCCGGTGCCGCCGATGATGAGCGTGGTCATGTGCGCGTGGCCGCGCCGCGGATGCCCGTGGGCGCTACGCCGCCCGCACCGCGGCCGCGTGGATCGCTTCGTAGAGGTTGAACGCGATCCCCATATGGCGCTTGACCGTCTTCAAGACCAGCTCGCGGTCGCGCGCGGTCGGCGCGAACTGGTTCATGAGTTCGCGCCCGACGTTCGAGTGGTCGGCGTCGGCGGTGTCGTGGACGACGAAGAACTCGACTTCGGCGTCGCTGAGCCCGTGCTTTTCTTTGAATGCTTCTGCGATCCGCGACATCGTGCCCGGCGCCATCGCTTCGCCGCCCAGCATATGGGCCGAGACGCCTTCGAGGAAATTGCGCCCGCAGATGTCGCTGTAGTAGCTCCGGAACATTACCGCCTCCGGGATGTACTCGGGCCGCCACGCTTCTTCTTCGGTCAGGCCCAGGCCCTTGCAGAACGCCATATAGAGCTGCCAGTGCGGCTTGCCGCCGGCGTAGAGCCGGCCGGTGCCTTCCTCGTAGCAGACCTCGGCGATGCGCGCGCGCCACTTGGGGTCGGGGCACACGATGTAGAGCCGGCCGTGGTAGTTGTGGTTGTGCATCGGGATGATGCCGTACTGGCGTGCCAACTCTTTGAGCTGCGCGCGGTTGTAGCGGTTGTCGATCAGCCACGACCACAGATTCTCTTTGTAGAGCGGGCGCGCCTTGTGCCAAGCAGCGATCTGCCCGAGCACGTCCTCGACCGAGAGTCCCATCGGCTCCTCCCTCAAGCGCTGCCGTGCCATAGTGCCCGATGCGGCCGATGCGTCGCAATTGCCAGGGTGCGGCGCTCGCGGCGTCGTCGGCGGGGCGCGCCTATGCTAGAACGACGAACCGAGTCTTGAGGAGAGTCCCGATGAACGAGATGGCCCAGCCCAAGCCAGCCGCCGCCGGTTACTTCAGTCCGCGCCGGATCGGCCACGTCAATCTCTACATCTCCGAGTACGAGCCCTCGCTCCGCTTCTACCGCGACGTCGTCGGCCTCTGCGACGGCTGGACGCGACCGGCGATCGGCGGCGGGTTCTTGAACAACGGCGCCACCCACCACGATATCGGCTTCATTCCGTGGAACTCCTCGGTCACGCGCAAGAAGGCGGACGGCCCCGGGCTCAATCACCTGGCGTTCGAGCTCGAGGACGAGGTCGATCTGGTCCGGGGCTACGAGCGCGCCAAGGCGGCGGGCACCACCTTCCAGACCACCGACCACCTGGTAGCGTGGTCGATCTATAGTTTCGACCCGCACGGGAACGGCATCGAGATCTACGCCGACAGCGGCCTTTCGTTCGCCGATGCCGACTTCCAGAAGCTGAAGCGCGCGAGCGTGCCGTGGAGTCCGGGCGCGCAGCCGCCCTCATCCGATAAGCGCTACGTCAAGGACCACCGTCCGCACCGCGACGACAAGACGCTTTTCCACGCGACCAAGTTGACCGGCGCCGTCCTGGTGAGCGATGCCTTCGAAGCGGCGCGCGACTACTACGTTCAGACGGTCGGTTTGCAGCCGATCGTCGCCGGGCGCGATTTCGTCTGCCTCGGCGGCACTCTCGGCGGCCGCGACGTCTCGATCTTCCGCGCTAAGCCCGCCGCGCCGTCGCTATTCCATCATATGCATTTCAGTGTGTTCGACGAAGTCGACCTCGCGCAGTCGATCGCCAAGGCAGGATCGTACGGCGTCGTCGTCGAGCGCGAGATCGACCACCCGCGCCGGCGCGGTGCGGTAGTGAAGAGCCCGGACGGGGCGCGCGTGCTGCTCTATGTCGACCGCGCCAACGACGCCGCCGGCCTCGGCAGGCTCGCGCCGGAGGAAGCGATCTGGCTGGCGTGACGGGCGTGACGATCGCGTTCCCGCGCGCCGATTTCAGCCGCGTTCTGTACGCAGTCTTCACGGACCCCCGCGTTCACTCGCTCGAGCAGGAGCGGATCTTCCGCGGGCCGTCCTGGCTCTACCTGGGCCTCGAAGCCGAACTGCCCAACCCGGGCGATTATCGCGTGACGATGGCCGGCGAGACCCCGGTGGTCGTGGTGCGCGCCGCCGACGGCACGTTCGGCGCGTTCGTGAATCGCTGCGCCCACCGCGGCACCCTGCTGGTGCGCAATCAGTTCGGCAACGCCAAGGACTTCACCTGCGTCTACCACCACTGGTGCTACGACCACAAAGGCAACTTGACCGGCGTGCCGTTCTTGCGCGGCCTCAAGGGCAAGGGTGGTATGCCCACGGACTTCCGGCTCGCGGACCACGGGCTCGAGCGGCTCAAGGCGGAGAGCTATGCCGGCGTCATCTTCGGCACCTTCGACCCGACGGTCGAACCGCTTGCGGACTACCTCGACCGGCCGATGTGCGCGTACCTGCGGCGCCTGTTTCGCAAGCCGATCGAAATTCTCGGCTACTCGCGCCAGCGCATTCCGGCCAACTGGAAGCTCTATTACGAAAACGGCCAGGACGCGTACCACGCCGGACTGCTCCATCAGATGTCCGCGACCTTCGGCTTGTTCCGCTTGACCGAGAAGGGCGGCATTGCCATCGACAAGCACGCGCGCCACAAGGTGATCCACTCGATCCACGGCTCGGACACCCACCGGGAAGCGGCCCGTGCTTACAACCAAGTCGGCTACATGGACGGGACGTTGCGCTTGAACGATCCGCTGGTGTTCGATTTCCGCGACGAGGTCGGCGACCGCCGTGCCACCAACCTGATGCGGCTGTGGCCGAACGCGATCTTCCAGCAACTTGCGAACGCGCTCGCGACCCGCCAGGTGCGGCCGCGCCGGCACGACGAGTTCGAGATCTACTGGACGTATTTCGGCTACGCCGACGACGACCCCGACCTCCGGCTCCGCCGCATGAAGCAAGCCAATATCGTCGGCGCCGCCGGTTACTCCTCGATGGAAGACGGCGAAGCGTGCCGGCTGGTCCAGGTCGGGATCAAGGGGAGCGAAACAGCCCACTCGGTGATCGAGATGGGCGGGCTCGGGCCGATCGTCGCCTAAGACACCACCGTGACCGAAGTCCTGGTGCGCGGCTTCTGGCGCGAGTACTGCCGGCACATGGGCTTCCCGGTCGCCGCGGCAGCGATGGAATCGGTCGCTTAACCGAACCGACCCGGATCGAATGGCGCTAGCGGGACCGGCGTCGGTTCGCCCGCGAGCAACGCCGCGATCGCTTGCGCGGTCACCGGAGCGGTCGCGAGCCCGATGTGACCGTGACCGAATGCGAACAGCAAACGCGGATGTCGCGGCGCGATGCCGATAACCGGCAATCCGTCCGGGGTCGAGGGGCGGCTCCCGCACCAATCCGACCCGGGGACAACAGCCGCGAGCGGTAGGGCGGCGCGCGCCGCGGCGAGCGCGTGGACGATTTGGCCGCGGTTGGGCGGGTCGTCGGCGCGCGCGAGCTCGACCCCGGTCGTCACGCGCACGGCACCCGCCATCGGCGACGCGACGTAAGCGCCGGCGACATCGTGAATAGGCCGCGCGAGCCGCGCGCCGTCCTTTAGCCGGACATGGACGTGGTAGCCGCGTTCAGCCGCCAGCGGCAGCCGGTAGCCGAGCGGCCGGATCATCTCATCCGCGTGGGCGCCGGCGGCAATGACGACGAGTTCGGCCTCGACCGCACTCTGTTCGAGCACGAGCGAAACGCCGTCGGCGCGCGGGATGACGGCGCGAACCGACCCCGTTATGCGCTGGCCGCCGCGGTCGGCGAAAGCGGTTTCGAGCGCCGCGACGAGCGCGCCTGGCGTATCGACTGTCAGCGCGTCGACGAACCAAAGTCCGTGGCTGAAGCGACGGGCGAGCGCGGGTTCGAGGTCATAAAGATGTTGTCCCGATACGACTGCTGTCTTGACGCCGTGCCCGAGGAGCTCGGCGCGCTCGCTTGCGCCGGCGGCAAAGGCGCGGGCGTCGCGATAGACCCGGAGCCAGCCTTGCGCGCGGTAAAGTGCGCCGACGCCATAGCGGTCGGCGAAGGCACGATGCGCGGCCGGTGCCGCCGCGACTAGGGGCGCGAGCGCGGCTGTGCCACGGCGCCAGGCGGCGGCGGTCGTGTTCACGAGGAACCGACCGAGCCAGGGCGCAAACGCGGGCAGCGCGCGCCAGCGGATCCGGAGCGCCGGGTCGGCGCCGATCGCATATCGGACGAGGTGTGCCTGCAGGCTCGGGCCGGCGAGAGGGTAGATCGAACCGGGGTTGACGATGCCGGCGTTGCCGAACGAGCCCCGCGCCCGAGAAATGCCGCGATCGATCAGCATGACATCATGCCCGCGCTCGCGGAGCGTGAGGGCGATCGAAAGTCCGACGATACCGCCGCCGACGATCGCGATGCGACGGGGCGGCACGGGTTACCGCGCCGCTTGTTCGAGCAGCGCCTGCATCGCCCTAAAGCCCCGTTGGGTTGCGAGTGCCAACGGCGTAGCGCCGTCGCGATCGCCGATCCGGGCGCTGGCGCCGGCCGTCAACAGCCTCTCCACGATCCGCGTGTGGCGCGGCCCGCCGTCGCCCAAGATGACGGCCTCGATGAGGGCGGTCCAGCCCAGGCTGTTCACATGGTCGAGCGGCGAGCCGGCCTTGATCAACTCGCGCACCACCTCGACGTGGCCATAGTGGGCAGCCGGGATGATCGGAATGCCGCCGTAGCGGTTGATCGGCGTCAACGACGCGCCGCGCGCTATCGCGAGGCGCACGATCTCGAGCTGGCCGCTGACGGCGGCGACGCTCAAGAGGTCGTTCTTGAGGCCGTCGGTGCGGCGGATATCGGCGCCGGCCTCGACCAGGAGGCGGATTGCCTCGAGCCGATTACCATAGGCCGCGATCAGGAGTGCGCTGCGGCCGTGATCGTCGGTCGCTTCGAGCTTGGCGCCGCCCGCCAGCGTTTGGCGCAGCGCGGCGACATCGCCGCGTTCGGCCGCCGCGAACAAGGTCTCGCTTGCGTCGGCCGGAACCGTACTCATCGCGACGGCGGCACCGAGGACGAAGGTGGCGGTAACAGCGGACAGGCGCATGGCGATCATCCTCTTCGGTCGAGTTCGGCAAACGATACCGTCACGATGCTTCGGCGCTCAGGCTTTCGAATTCGGCTTGGAGCGCGAGCCAGCCTTCCTCGGCCCGCGCGAGGTCCTTGCGAATCTGCCCGATCTCGCGTTGCAGCGCCGCGGCCCGGGCCGGATCATCGTAGGTCGTGGGCGCCGAAAGCGCAGCCTCGATTCGCGCGCACTCGGCGGCCAATCGCTCGACCGCGCGTTCGGCATCCGCGACCTTGCGTTTCAACGGCGCCAGCGCCTCGCGCCGTGCCGCCGCCTGGCGCCGGAGTCCGCGGCGATCCCCGGTCGAGCGCGCGGGTCCTTTCGCCTTGCCGCCGCCGGCCTCGTTCGCGCCGCTCATACTCGCGCGGTAGTCCTCTAGATCGCCGTCGTAGGGCGTGACCTGTCCATCCTTGACCAGCCACAGCCGATCGGCGGTGAGTTCGATCACGTGCGGATCGTGGCTGATCAGGACGACCGCGCCGGGGAATTCATTCAACGCCTGAATCAAGGACTCGCGCGAAGCGAGATCGAGATGATTGGTGGGCTCGTCCAGCAGCAAGATGTGCGGGCGGTCGCAGGTCATGAGCGCGAACACGAGCCGGGCCTTCTCGCCGCCGGAGAGATCGGCGGTCAGGGTCGCGGCGCGTTCCTGGCTCAGACCGAAGCGGCCGAGATGGGCGCGGAGGCGCTCGACGGGGTCGCGCGGGCGCTTGCGCGCCATCGCGACGATCGGCGTTGCTGCGAGATCGAGCTCTTCGAACTGATGCTGGGCGAAGTAACCGACGCGCAGCTTGTTGGAACGGACGACTCGGCCGCTTTGCGGCGCCAGCCGTTCGGCCAGGAGCTTTGCGAAGGTCGACTTGCCGTTGCCGTTCGCGCCCAGGAGCGCGATGCGGTCGTCCGCATCGAGCCGGAGCGAGAGCTTGGCGAGCACCGGCTTGCCGTCGTAACCGACGCTGACATTGTCCAGGCTGTAGAGCGGCGGCGCGATGGTTTCGGGCTCGGGGAAGTCGAACACAACGCCGGCGGCATCCTCGGTGATGTCTGGAAGCGGCTGCAGTCGTTCCAACATCTTGAGCCGCGACTGCGCCTGGCGTGCCTTCGACGCCTTGTAGCGGAAACGGTCGACGAACGCCTGAATGTGGGCGCGCTGCGCTTCCTGCTTGCGGCGACGCTTCTCGTCGAGCTCGAGCCGCATGCGCCGGGTCTCCTCGAAGCGGTCGTAGCCGCCGCGATAAAGCGTGAGTTTCAGGCGTTCGAGGTGGAGGATCGAATCGACCGCGCGGTTCAGGAGGTCGCGGTCATGGCTCACGATCACGACCGTGCCCGGATAGCGCTTGAGATAACCCTCGAGCCACAGGCTGGCCTCGAGGTCGAGGTGATTGGTGGGCTCATCGAGCAGGAGGAGTTCGGGCTCGGTGAAGAGGAGCGCCGCCAACGCGACGCGCATGCGCCACCCGCCCGAGAACGCCGCCAGTTCCTGCGCCTGTGCCGCGGCATCGAAGCCGAGGCCAGCCAGGATCCGGGCCGCGCGCGCTCGCGCGCTGTAGGCGTCCTTGTCGGCGAGCCGGGCGTGGATCGCACCGATGCGCTCGGGATCGGTCGCGCTCTCGGCTTCGGCGTTGAGGCAAGTCAGTTCGCGATCGGCCGCGAGCACGTAGTCGACCAGGGTGCCGGCGCCGTGCGGCGCTTCCTGCCGGGTGATGCCGATCCGCCACCGCGCCGGGATTTCGATCGCACCGCCGTCGGCCTCGATCTCGCCGGCGATCAGGCGCAAGAGCGTCGATTTGCCGGTGCCGTTGAGACCGACCAGCCCGACCCGCTCGCCGGCGCCGATGGTGGCGTCGACCTCGTCCAGGAGGACGCGGGCCCCGATCCGATAGGTGAGGTTGGCGATCCGCAGCATGGCGCGCGGTTTAGCACGGCCGGTCCCTGTCGGGCCATGCCGGCGTCGCGCGTTTACCGATTTTCAACCATCCGGCATAGCTGCTGGTTTTGCGCCTATCACAAGGACGGCCTGAGCCTCAGCGCCGACATGGTCGAGCGTGACCGCATTCCGCGCGAAAAAATGGCGGAGATCGTCGATGACTTGATCGCCATGGGGGTCGAAGCGGTGACGTTCTCGGGCGGCGGCGAGCCGCTGATCTACCCGTACTTCGCCGAATCCGTCGAGCACCGATCGGATGGTTTTCACCTGCCAGGACAAGGCTTACACCGCCCCCGGCGCGTTGGGCTCGCGCAAAGGCCGCCGCTTCCGCGAGTTTTGGTTTTCAGCCGAAAATCGCAACCGGCTGGCGATGCTCAACCCGGCCCGCGACTGCCGCCACCACTGCGTGGCCGCTGCCAAGAATCGCGCCCTCGACGACAATCTGTCGCTCGACCTCGACCACACCGCGTTCGTCTAACGCCAATCGATTGCGCCGGCACGTTCGTGTATGGTGACCGCGGGGAGGTGCCATGCCGGTCGTTTTCGTCGCCTATAGCAAAGCGCTCGCCGAATGGGCCGGCGAAGTCGGCCTCTCCAAGCACGTCTTCAAGGTCGGGGTCGCGGCCGGTAAGGCCGAGGAGGCGGTCGCGGCGTACAACGCCGAGGGATTCGCCGGGCAGACCGACTGGAAAGTCTTGAAGAAGGAAAAGGTCGAAGCCGCCGATGAGGCCACGACCGTCGAAAAGATCGCGCGCCGGGAACGAGAAGTCGACCCCACTTACTATCCGAAGATCCGCGGCGCACGCGGCCTGTTTCGGGTCAAGATCGAGAACGTCGAGAAGGCGATCTATGTGCAGCAGACGCTCGATGGCGGCGAACTTCGCGACGTCAAGATCAAGCCCGCCGACATCGCCGTCTATCTGCTCCGGAACGCGGTGGCATAGCCGCACCCGACACGGTTGATCTTGATCAAAGCCGCGGCAGCGTCGATGATCGATTTTATCCCGCCCGTTCAGCGTTAGGTAGCCACGCATGAGTCTTTCGACTGTCCTCGTCCACCTCGATGCCGACCCCCAAGTGCGAAGCGCGCTTGAGCGTGGTGTTGGGCGGTGCCACCCAGCACGTGCTCGAAAACGCCGAGATCCCGGTTCTGATGTCGCGCTGAGGCTGTAGCACCTCAGACCGCGAGCGGCAGCCGCTCGTCGTCGGGAACGAGATAGTCGTAAGCGCCGGTCGCGAGAAAGCGGCGCACATTGTCGGCGCCGAGTTGGACCGCTTCTTCGAGGCCGCCGGCCACGACCGAGGAATTGTGCGGCGAGCCCAGCACGTTCGGGAGCTCGAGGAACGGGTGCTTCATGCGGAACACGCCGTCGCGGTAAGGCTCGACCCACCACACATCGAGGCAGGCCTGAAACGTCGGCGTGCGAACCAGGCGCGCGTAGAGCGCGTCTTCGTCGACGACGTGGGCGCGGGCGATGTTGACCAGGATGGCATCGTCCTTCATCCAGCCGAGTTCGCGCGCGCCGAACAGCCCTCGGGTCGCCGGCGTCAGCGGCAGCGCCACAACGATGACGTCGGCGCGCGTGAGCGCCGGCTCGAGGTCGACCAGGGTACCGACGAACGCGACCGGGTCGACGGTCGTTCCCGAGCGGTTGATGGCGACGATCTCGAGCCCGAGTCCGCGCATCAACCGCGCGATCGCCCGGCCGAGACTGCCGTAGCCGATCAGGGCACAAGTACCGCCGGCGAGGACACGGTTGCGGCTCATCATGTCGAATTCGCCGGCGACCAGTTTGGCGTGCTGCGGGATCAGGCGTTTGGCGGCGGCCAGCGCCATCGCCACCGTATGCTCGGCGATCGCGGTGCTGAACGCACCGGCGTTCTTGGCGACGATCGCGCCGGCCGGCAGCCAGTCGAACGGGACGTGGTCGACCCCGACGGTCAAGAGCTGCACGAACCTGGCCCGCGTCAACCGGCGAAATTCCTCGCGCCGAAGATCGCGGGCCGGGCTCCAGGTGACGACCGCTTCGGCGCGCTCGAGCAGTGTGCCGCGGTTGACCTGAGCGGCGTCGGTCAAATAGGCGAGGTCGGCGATCGTGCCGAGCGTGGCCTTGAAGACCGCGCGCGTCGCCGGATCGGCATCGTAAGTGACGAGAACGAGTGGGCGCGCCACGCGCGGAGAGCCTCGGGTCTTGGGAGAACCGACCCGAGCATCCTATGCGTCCGCTGCAATCGCAAGTCCGGCGTCGTCGCGCCCGGCTCAGCGCACCGTCACGCAGGTACAAGGTGCGTTGTGGTTGACCTTGTGCGAGACGCTACCGAACACCAAGCCTTCCAGGTCGCTCAAGCCCCGGCTGCCGATCACGATGGTGTCGACCACTTTTTCCTTGGCGAAATCGACGATGACCTCGGCCGCATCGCCTTGCTGAAGCGCGACTTCGACCTTGGCGACGCCAGCTTTCTTCAAGCGCTCGCGCGCCGGCGTCATCACATGATCGACGAGATAGCGGTAGTAGAGGTGCTCGGCAGGATCGTTGACGCCTTCGGCCTCGGCGAAGCTCCGGAACGCGGGCGGAACGTTCTCGTAGGAGTAGGCGCAGAGCAGCCACACCTCCGAGCCGTTGCCGCCGGCGAGCGAGGCAGCGACGTCGATGGTCTTTTCCGAACCGCGCGACCCGTCATAGGCGACGAGAATCTTTTTCGACACGGGCGGTCTCCTTTGGTTGCGACGTTAACTATTGGTACGCCGCCCAGACCGCACCGGGCTTTAATCTAGGTCAGTCGATAACATATCGATCTACAGCGGTTTCCAGGTCGGCGCGGTCATGCGGCGCTTACCATCCGGGGTCTTCAGGATGCCCGGCTCGTCGAGGTCCTTGCGATCCCAGAGCTTGCAGGTAACGACCTCGTGGTTTTGGTCGAGCGCCTCGCAATAATTGGTGTACTCGCATACCCGGACCTCGGCGCCGCGGCCCGTGCGCACCTTCTCGAACCAGTCGGGGTCGGCCAGGCTTTGGCGCGCGAAGCCGACGAGGTCGGCTTGATCGGCAGCGAGCAGCGCTTCGGCCTGGTGGAAGCCGTGGATGCCGCCGGTCACGACGATCGGGGTCGCGCGGCCGGCGGCGCGAACGGAGCGGCGGATGGCGGCCGCCGGTTCGACGTTGCGCCCGAACGGCCCGCGTTCGTCGGAGATGTATTGCGGCATGCACTCGTAGCCGGAGGGGCCGGTGTAGGGATAAGCGGCCTCGCCGATCTTGGGCTGCTTGGCGTCCTCGAACTTGCCGCCGCGCGAGAGCGAGAGGAAATCCGTCCCGGCCTTGGCGAATTCGGCGCCGAAATAGGCGGCGTCGGTGACCGTGCTGCCGCCGGCGATGCAATCTTCGGCGAGGAACCGGCAGCCGACCGCGAAGTGACGCCCCACCGCGGCGCGGACCGCGGCATAGGCTTCGAGCGGAAGCCGGACCCGGTTTTCGCATGCGCCGCCATAACCGTCGGTGCGGTCGTTCAAGGCCGAGAGGAACGAGGCCATGGTGTAGGCGTGGGCATAATGAAGCTCGACGCCATCGAACCCGGCGGACTCGGCGCGTTTGGCCGCGGCGGCGAAGAGGTCGGGGAGGACCTTCGGCAGGTCGCGGATGTGGGCGAGGTCGGTATCGGTAACGCGTTCGCGGGAGCCCATGCGCAGCGCTTCGTGCTCGCGCGGACTTAAGATCCCGGCCAGTTCCTCGTCGGTTTTCGCGACCAGGCGCTCGCGCACCTCGCCATCGCTCGAACCGCCGGCGCCCAGCCGGTCGCGATGCGCGGGTGTGAGCCGCAGGAACTCGCGCAAGTATCGCTCGCGCGCCGGCCGCCGCCGAATGCTGAGAAAATCGATGATCTGTATGAAAAGTTTGGTGGAGCCGCCGCTCGCGCGCCTCACCGTCTCGGCGAGTTGGGCCAAGCCGGGCACGAAACGGTCGTTGCCGATCCGCAACAGCGGCCCCGATGGAATGTCGCGGATCCCGGTCGCCTCGACCACCATGCCGCCGGGGCGGCCTTGCGCGAAGCGCTCGTACCAGGCGAGCACGGCCGGGGTGACTTCGCCGGCGTCGGTCGCGCGCCACGGCACCATCGCCGGGACCCAGGTCCGCGCCGGCAGCGTGAGCGGACCGACCGCGACCGGGCTGAACAGGCGCGATGCCGCGGCTTCGGCCGCGCTCGGCCACGCGCCGGGGTCGGGCTTCCAGCGAATCCGTTGCGCAGGGCGCCACATGGAGAATTACTTTATATCTAAACTATCTCGGCCTCAATCGGCCGGTCGCAACCGCCGCCGCTCGCGCCGGTAGATCAGGATACCGGCCAGCGCGATCGCCGACCCGACCGCGACCAGGAACAAGGTGGCAAGGGCGTTGATCTGGGGGCTCACCCCCAGGCGGACGCTCGAGAACACGACCAGGGGCAGCGTCGACGACCCCGGCCCGGAGACGAAGCTCGCGATCACCAGATCGTCGAGCGAGAGCGTGAAGGCCAAGAGCCACGCCGCGGCCAGCGCCGGCGCGAGCAGGGGGAGCGTGATCGAGCGGAACACCGCGAACGGCCGTGCGCCCAAGTCGGCGGCGGCGGCGGTGAGATCGGGATCGAGTTGCACGAGACGAGCCCGGACGACCGCGGCGGCGTAGGCGATCGCGAGCGTGGTGTGGGCGATCCCGATCGTGAGCGCGCTTCGGCCGGCGGGCCAGCCGAGCCAGGACTCGAGCCAGACGAACAGGAGGAGCAGCGCGAGCCCGACGATCACTTCGGGCATCACCAAAGGCGCCAGCACGAGTCCGGCGAACAGGCCGCGCCCGGGAAAGCGGCGGTAGCGCACGATCGCGTAGGCGGCGAGGGTGCCGAGTGCCACCGCGGCAGTTGCGCTCGTGGCTGCGATCTCGAGCGAGAGCCAGGCGGCGCCGAGGAGCGGGGCGTTGTCGAGAAGCGCGCCGTACCAGCGCCACGAGAACCCACCCCATACCGCGACCGCGCGCGACTCGTTAAACGAGAACGCCACCAGAACGGCGATCGGGGCATAGAGAAAGGCATAGCCGAACACCAGCGCCGTCAGCGGCAGCGAGAAACGGACGCGTGTCATCGGCGGGCCGCTCGGCTCATCACGGGCGTGCCATTACTTTCGGCGCGACTTTACGGTCGAGCCAGGCGACCGGCGCCACGACCAGCACGAGCAGCGCAACGGCCACCGCAGCCGCCATTGGCCAGTCGCGGTTCGAAAACGCTTCCGTCCACAGGACGCGCCCGACCATGACGAAATCCGAACCGCCCAAGAGCTCGGGAATGACGAATTCGCCGATCGCCGGGATGAAGACCAGCAAGCTGCCGGCGGCGATGCCGGGAAACGAGAGCGGCAGCGTCACGCGCACGAATGCTTGCCACGGCCTGGCGCCCAAGTCGGCGGCGGCATCGAGCAGCGCGCGATCGAGCCGCTCGAGCACTGCGAAAATCGGCAGCACCATGAATGGCAGATAGGCGTAGACGATGCCGATATAGACGGCGAAATCGGTGTAAAGCAGCGCGAGCGGTTCTTCGATTACGCCGAGCGCAATCAGCCACTCGTTGATGTGGCCGTTGCTGTTCAAGAGTCCGATCCAGGCGTAAACGCGGATCAGAAACGAGGTCCAGAACGGCAGCATGACGGCGAGCAGGAGCGCGAGCTTGGCGGCCGGCGCCGCGCGCGCGATCGCGTAGGCCATCGGGTAGCCGAGCAGCAGGCAGAAGAACGTGGCGACGGCGGCGATGCGGAGCGAATCGAGGAGCGCGGCGGCGTAGTAGGAATCGCCCAACACGGTCGCATAGTTGTCGAGATCGCCTTGGAAGGCCCCGTCGGCGGCGAGCAGCGGTGTATAGGGCGGCGCACGCACCGCCGGATCGGTCAGGCTGATTGCGATCACGATCGCGAACGGTGCCACGAAAAACGCGAGCAGCCAGAGGTAGGGCGGGCCGACGACCAGCGCGCGGCGGAGAGCGTTCGCGGTCGCGCTCGGGATCATGACTTAAGGACGATTCCCGCCTCGGCCGGCCACGACACCCAAATCTCGCTTCCCGCGGGGGGCAGATCGCGGCGCGCGGTGCGGATGCTGAGCGGGCGGCCGGCCGCGGTCCGGACTTCGACTGCCGAAGCGTCGCCCAGGAACGCGATCGCCTCGATCCGCGCGCGAAGCGCGTTGCCGTTGGGACGCTCGGTGCCGAGCGCGAGATGCTCGGGCCTGACCATCAGCCGCACCTTCTCGCCGACGCGAAACCCGCCGTCCGGGGCGGTCAAGACGCGCTCGACCTCGGGCGCGGCGAGCGTCAGTAGGGCGTTCGCCGTCGCGCTCACGGTCGCGTCGAAAAAATTGGCGTCGCCGATGAAGCCGGCGATGAACGCGTTGGCGGGCCGGTCGTAAATGTCGCGCGGCGAACCGACCTGGACGATGCGCCCGGCGTCCATCACCGCGATCCGATCCGAAAGCGCCATCGCTTCTTCCTGATCGTGGGTCACCATGATGAAGGTGAGCCCGACCTCGTGCTGGATCGACTTCAGTTCGAACCGGGTTTTTTCGCGGAGCTTCTTGTCGAGCGCCGCCATCGGCTCGTCGAGAAGCACCACTTTCGGCCGCTTGACCAAGGCGCGGGCGAGCGCGACCCGCTGCTTCTGCCCGCCCGACAGCTCGTGGGGTTTTCGGCGATCGAAGCCCTCGAGATGAACGATCCGAAGCGCCTGGGCGACGCGCGCGGCGACTGCTGCGCTATCGATCCCTTCTTGCTTGAGCCCGAACGCCACGTTGGCGCGAACCGACATGTGCGGAAACAGTGCATAACTCTGGAACACCGTGTTGACCGGCCGCTCGTACGGCGGCGCCTCGGTCATGTCGACACCGTCGATCGCAACGCGACCGGCATCGGGCCGATCGAGCCCGGCAATCAGACGTAACAGCGTGGTCTTGCCGCAGCCCGAGGCACCGAGCAGCGAGAAGAACTCGCCGGCCGCGACGGCGAGCGACACGTCCTCGACCGCACGGACGCCACCGTAGCTCTTGGACAGCCCCTCGATCGCGATCATCGCGCGGCCGGCCCGACGCGGCGGACGGCGGCTACTTGCGCTTGGCCTTGACCTTCGACCACTCGCGGTTGCGCTCGCGCTCGAATTCCGGCGGCACCAGTTCGATCGGATAGAGTTTGACCCCGGCCGGCGGGTAGATGACCGGGTCGGCGAAAATCGCCTTGTCCATGTGGGCGCGCGCCTCGGGCACGGCGTTAGCGTAGCCGACTTTGTTCGAGATCGCGCCGATGACGTCGGGCGTCAGCAGGAAGTCGATGAAGAGGTGCGCGTTCTCGGGATGCGGCGCGTCGACCGGGATCGCCATCACGTCGATGTTGAAGGCCGCGCCCTCCTTGGGCAGGAAAATTCCGATCTCGACCTTGTTCTTGGCGTCGCGGGCGCGGTCGCGCGCCTGGACGAGATCGCCGGCGTAGCCCATCGCAACGCAGGTCGCGCCGTTGGCTAGGTCGTTGATGTAAGCCGAGGAGTGGATGTAGCGGTAGTTGAGGCGCGCCTTGGTGACGACGTCGACCGCGAGCTTCAAATCGTCGCGCGCGGTCGAGGTCGGGTTCTTGCCGCTGTAGGCGAGCGCGGCCGCGAACACTTCCTCGGCGGCATCGAGCAGGGTGACGCCGCACCCCTTGATCTTGAACAGCACCTTGGGGTCGAACAAGAGCGCCAAGCTGCCGATCGGTGCATCGGGCAGAAGCTGCTTCAGTTTCTCGATGTTATAACCGACGCCGGTGCCGGCCATCATGTAGGGGATGGCGTAGGCGTTGTCGGGGTCGGCGACCTTGATCTGGGCGAGCGCCTTGGGGTCGACCTTGGCGTAGTTGGGAATCTTGGCGCGGTCGAGCTTGCGCACCAACCCGGCCTGGATCGCCCGCTGCAGATAGGGCGTCGCCGACGGGAACACGACGTCGTAGCCCGACTTCTTGGCAGTAAGCTTGGCCTCGAGAATCTCGTTCGAGTCGTAAACGTCGTAGTTGACCTTGATGCCGGTCTTATCGGTGAACCGCTTCAACGTGTCGTCGGCGATGTAGTCGGACCAGTTGTAGACGTTGAGGACTTTCTCCTCGGCCGCAACGGCGACGCCCGTGATCGCGTTCGCGGCGACCGCAACCGCGGCCAATCTCAGCAATCGGTTGATCATCCTGTCCTCCCCCGCGGCCGGGTTGGCCGTCCGCCGCCGAGTGTCGAAAGAGCGCACCGGGCTGTCAACGGTCGTCGACGATCGGGCGGCCGCTAGCGCGGCTGGAACTCCCGGCGGCCGCCGTCGCCGAACAGGCGCACGGCGTTCTTGTAGGCGATCGCCTCGGCCGCTTCGCGCGGCAACTTGTAGAGATAGGCCCGGTGCTCCTCGATCAAGCGCTTGTAGTCGCCCCAGCGAGCGGTCACGTAGGTGTCGGTACCGATCATGATGTGGTCGGAATAGGCGAGCAGCACGTCCTTCCACGCCGGATCGAGACCCCCGGCGCCGATATCGCCGGCGCGGAACGAGACTTCGGTGACGAGGGTCGGGTAGCGGCCCAGCATTTCGCCGACGACGTTGGCTGGTTCGCTCATGCCG
>Ga0194132_10007237_pt1 | contig 16671 bp, 12 predicted proteins | sample TA2KigOf80mmetaG_FD_148612 | JGI IMG/M metagenome (GOLD analysis project Ga0194132, IMG submission 148612) | Freshwater microbial communities from Lake Tanganyika, Tanzania - TA2015054 Kigoma Offshore 80m | ecosystem: Environmental > Aquatic > Freshwater > Lake | place: Tanzania: Lake...
CCAGCGGTGCGGGGCGGTGTTCCGTCGGCGACGGGGCGTACCCGAAACGCGGCACACCAGCGACGTTCTCCAATACCACCAGAGGCGAAACACCCAGGCCGCCAAGTCCCACAAGAAACAGCGGCATCAAGGCGTCATCTAAACCCGCGCTGTACTGCTAAGGTCGCGGTGGTTGCGGCGCGCACCAGCCACGCGCGCGAACGCGTCTTTTCTCTCCCCTTACGCGCGCGCGTCCTGTACACTTCTTTCAAGCTCGCTCCGCCTGCGATCGCTCCCGCCGCCCGACGCCATGAGGTGCTGCCCGTGCGTCTCTCCCCCGGCTCTCTCGGTCTCGCGCTCGTTGCGCTCGCCTTATCGCCGTCCGCCGCGCCCGCGCAACCGCTACCTGCGAAGGTCGATTTCAACCGCGACATCCGGCCGATCCTGTCGAACAACTGTTTCCAGTGCCACGGTCCGGACGAGAAGACCCGCAAGGCGAAACTGCGCCTCGATACCGCGGAGGGCGCGGCGACGGCCATCGTCGCCGGCAAACCGGACGCCAGCGAACTGATCACGCGGCTGACCGCGAGCCACGACGACAAGAGCCTGATGCCGCCCGCGAAGACCGGCAAGAAGCTCACGCCGCGCGAACTCGACCTGATGAAGCAGTGGATCAAAGAAGGCGGGAAGTTCTCCGCACACTGGGCCTACATCGCGCCCAAGAAGACCGACGTTCCCAAGACGAAAATCGCGGCGACAACCTACATCGACAGCTTCTTGCTCGCGCGACTCGAGGCCGAGGGGCTGACGTTCGCGCCGGAAGCAGATCGAGTCGCGCTCGCCCGGCGCGTCGCGCTCGACCTGACCGGCTTGCCGCCCACGCCGGCCGAAGTCGCAACGTTCGTGGGCGACAAAGCCGCGACTGCGTACGAGGCGTTCGTCGACAAGATGCTCGCGAAATCGGCCTACGGCGAGCACTGGGCGCGCATGTGGCTCGACCTCGCCCGGTACGCCGACAGCGCCGGGTACGCCGACGACCCGCTCCGCACCATCTGGAAGTACCGCGACTATGTCATCCAGAGCTTCAACGCGAACAAGCCGTTCGACACGTTCACCGTCGAGCAACTCGCGGGCGACCTGCTGCCGAACCCGACCACCGAGCAACTGATCGCGACCGCGTTCCACCGGAACACGATGACCAACAGCGAGGGCGGCACGAGCGACGAGGAGTTCCGCAACGTCGCCGTCGTGGACCGCGTGAACACGACGTACATGGTGTGGATGGGCACCTCGATGGCGTGCGCCCAGTGCCACACGCACAAGTACGACCCGCTGACGCAGATCGAGTACTTCCGCTCGTTCGCGTTCTTCAACAACACCGCGGACGCCGACCGCCCCGACGAAAGTCCCGTGCTCCCCTTCTGGGAAGAGGCCGTTCTCGCGAAAAAGGCCGCGGTTGATAAGCAGATCGCCGACCTCGAAGCGGCACTCAAGGGGAAGAAGCCGGACGAGATGAAGCCGGAGCGCGACAAACTCGCCGCGCTCAAGAAGGAACTTGCGGCGCTGAAGCCGCAGACGAGCGTTCCGATTATGAAGGAACTGACCGGCGCACAGCGGCGGAAGACCAAGCTCCAGTACCGCGGCAACTTCATGGACCTCGGTGACGAGGTGCGCGAAGGCGTACCCGCGGTCTTCCCGCCACTCGAAAAGAAAGAGGCGCTGACGCGCCTCGACTTCGCGCAGTGGCTGGTGAGCAAGCAGAACCCGCTCACGGCGCGCGTCATCGCCAACCGCTACTGGGAGCAAATCTTCGGCATCGGGATCGTGCGGACGAGCGAAGAGTTCGGCATTCAGGGCGAGCTGCCGAGCCACCCCGAGTTGCTCGATCACTTGGCGGCCGATCTCCGATCCGACTGGAACGTAAAGCGGTTCCTCAAGTTGCTGGTCATGTCGAGCGCCTACCGCCAGAGCGCGAAGGTGACGCCGGAGTTGTACGAGCGCGACCCGGAGAATCGGCTCCTCGCGCGCGGCCCGCGGGTGCGCCTCAGCGCCGAGATGGTGCGCGATCAGGCGCTGACCGCGGCCGGGCTGCTCAGCCCGAAGATGCTGGGGCCGAGTGTGCGCCCGCAGCAGCCGAATCTGGGCGTCAGCGCCGCGTTCGGCGGCTCCATCGACTGGCAGACGAGCGCCGGCGAGGACAAGTACCGCCGCGGGGTGTACACGCAGTGGCGGCGGTCGAACCCGTACCCGTCGATGTCCACGTTCGACGCGCCCAACCGCGACACCTGCGTCGTGCGCCGCGCCCGCACCAACACGCCGCTGCAAGCGCTCGTGACGATGAACGACCCGGTGTACATCGAGGCAGCGCAGGCGCTGGCCCGGCGCACCATTGAGAAGGGCGGGACAACTACCGCGGAGCGCGCCGCGTTCGCGTTCAAGGCGTGCCTCGTTCGCGCGCCGTCGGAAGCCGAAGTGAAGGTTCTCGTGAAGCTCTACGAAGACGCGAAGGTCCGCTACGGTAAGGACGCGGCAAAAGCCGCGCAGTTCGCCACCAACCCGCTCGGCCCGCTCCCGAAGGGCATCGACGCCTTGGATGCCGCGGCGTGGACCGTGGTGGCGAACGTCATCATGAACCTCGACGAAATGCTGATGAAGCGCTGAGGACAACGACCAATGCACCCCGCAATCGAACGGCTGCAAGCCACGACGCGCCGCAACTTCCTGCAAACCTCTTCGCTGGGGTTGGGCGGCCTCGCGCTGTCGTCGCTGATGGGCAGCGCCGCGGAGACGCGCGCGAAGGACGACCCGCTCTCGCCGAAGAAGCCGCACTTCCCGGGCACGGCGAAGCGCGTCATCTACCTGCACATGAGCGGCGCGCCGCCTCACCTCGACCTGCTCGACTACAAGCCGGAGTTGCAGAAGCACGACGGCAAGCCGTGCCCGGACGAGTACCTGAAGGGAAAGCGGTTCGCGTTCACCAGCGGCGTACCCAAGCTGCTCGGCACGCGCCAGCCGTTCAAACAGCGCGGCAAGAGTGGCGTGTGGATGTCCGACGCCATCAAGCCGCTGCACGAGGTCGCCGACGACGTGACCGTGATCCGCTCCATGAAGACGGACGAGTTCAACCACGCGCCGGCGGAACTGCTCCTCTACACCGGGTTCGCGCGGCAGGGCCGACCGAGCTTCGGGGCGTGGACGTGCTACGGACTCGGCAGCGAGAGCGCGAACCTGCCGGGGTTCGTTGTGCTGATCTCCAACGGCGTGCAGCCGAGCGGCGGGCAAGGGTGCTGGGGCAGCGGGTTCCTGCCCAGCGTGTTTCAGGGCGTGCAGTGCCGCAGCAAGGGCGAGCCGGTGCTGTACCTGTCCGACCCGCCGGGCCTCGACCGCGACACCCGGCGCGCCGGCCTCGACGCGCTCAAGGAACTGAACGAGTTGCAAGAGAAGGAACTGGGCCACCCCGAAACGAAGACGCGCATCTCGCAGTACGAGCTCGCGTTCCGGATGCAACTGAGCGCGAGCGAGGTGATGGACATCTCGAAGGAACCGGCGAAGGTGCTGGAGAGCTACGGCGCGAAGCCCGGGGCCGGGACGTTCGCGAACAACTGCCTGCTCGCGCGCCGGCTCATCGAGCAGGGCGTGCGGTACGTTCAACTCTTCGACTGGGGCTGGGACTTCCACGGCACCGGGCCGAACGAGGACATCCGCGACGGCCTCACGCGCAAGGGCACGACCACGGCGCAGTCGGTCGCGGCCCTCATCAAAGACCTGAAGAACCGCGACCTGCTGAAGGACACGCTGGTGATCTGGGGCGGCGAGTTCGGCCGCACGCCGTTCCGCGAGGGCCGCACGGCCGGCGGGCAGGTACTCGGCCGCGACCACTACCCGGACGTGTTCTCGCTCATGGTCGCCGGCGGCGGCATCAAGGCCGGGCACACGCACGGCGAGTCCGACGAACTCGGCTTCAAGGTCGGCAAAGACCTCGTCCACGTCCACGACCTGCAAGCCACGCTCCAGCACTGCCTCGGCTTCGACCACACGAAACTGACGTACCGGTTCCAAGGCCGCGACTACCGCCTGACCGACGTTCACGGCAAGGTTGTGAAAGAGATTCTCAGTTAGCCGCACGATGAACACAGCTCGAGACACGATCAAGACAGAAGACGGGGTTCGAGACAAACTCTGTTCTTCTCTGATCGTGTCGATCTCGGCGTTTATCGTGCGGCTGTTCTTCACAGGTTCCGACATGCGCACACTCGCACTCTCCGGCTTCGCACTCGCGCTCTGCACTCTGGCCGGCGCGCAAGACACCTTCACCCAGAAGCCCGTGACCGCGCCGACGACCGAGCGCGGCGACCCGGCCCCCGCGCCGAAGGTCGACGCGGGCGCGGCGGAGTGGGACAAGCGGTTCGAGAGCGGCCCCACCCCGGAGTGGATTTGGGGCGACACGCCCGCCAAGAACTACGTGCTGCGCACGTCGTTCGTCGCCAACAACGTGAAGGCCGCCAAGCTGAAGGTGTCGGCCGACAACGCCGTCGTGCTGTTCCTGAACGGCAAGCGGGTCGCCGCGTCGGACGAGTGGAAGGACGGCGCGGAAGCCGACGTGTCCGCGCACCTCAAGGGCAATAACGAGATTCTCGCCGAGGTCCGCAACGAGGGCGGTGTGGCGGCGTTCGTGTTCAAACTGACGATGGTGGACGACAAGGGGAAGGTGAGCTACGTCGTCTCGGACACGAAGTGGCTCGCGGCCCCGAACAAGAACGCCGACGGCGTGCCGGCCAAGAAGGTCGCCACCTACGGCGACGCGCCGTGGGGCAAAGTGTTGGAAGCGAGCGCGGCGCAACCGGGGTCGAAGGTGCCGGCGAACACGTTCGTCACACTCCCGGGGTTCAAGGTCGAGAAGCTGTTCAGCGTTCCGAAAGCCACGCTCGGCTCGTGGGTCAACATTTGCGCCGACGACAAGGGCCGGCTCATCGCCAGCGATCAGGGCAACCTCGGCCTCGTGCGCATCACGCCGGGCAAGGTGGGCACCGACGGGGAAACGAAGGTCGAGAAGATTCCCGCGAAGATCAGCGCCGCGCAAGGGCTGCTGTGGCACAAGAACGCGCTGTACGTCGTGTGCAACGGGGGCCCCGGCAGCGGGCTGTACCGCGTCACCTCGTCCAAGAACGACGACACGCTCGATAAGGTCGAAAAGCTGAAGGCGCTCAACGGCGGCGGCGAGCACGGCCCGCACGCGGTGCGCCTCGCCCCGGACGGCAAGAGCCTGTACGTGATCTGCGGCAACCACACGCAGCCGCCCGCGGACTTCGCCCACAGCCGGCTGCCGAAGAACTGGAGCGAAGACCACATCCTGCCGCGCCAGTGGGACGCGGGCGGGCACGCGCGCGGCGTCCTCGCGCCGGGCGGCTACGTCGCCCAAACCGACTTCGACGGCAAGACGTGGGAGATCTTCACCGCCGGCTACCGCAACCCGTTCGACTTCGCCTTCAACGCGGACGGCGAGATGTTCGTGTACGACGCGGACATGGAGTGGGACTACGGTATGCCGTGGTACCGCCCGACGCGCGTGAACCACGCCACCAGTGGCAGCGAGCTGGGCTGGCGCAGCGGCACCGGCAAGTGGCCCGCGTACTACATCGACTCGCTGCCCGCGGCGGTGGACATCGGCCCCGGTTCGCCGGTCGGCGTCGAGTTCGGCTACGGAGCCAAGTTCCCCGCGAAGTACCAAAAGGCGCTGTACATCTGCGACTGGACGTTCGGCACCATGTACGCGATCCACACGACGCCCGACGGCGCGACGTACAAGGCGACGAAGGAAGAGTTCCTGAGCCGCACGCCGCTCCCGCTCACGGACGTGTGCATCAACCCGGCGGACGGCGCAATGTACTTCACCATCGGCGGGCGCGGCGCGAACAGCGAGCTGTACCGCGTCACATATGTGGGCACCGAGAGCACCGACAAGGCGGACGCCGCGACCCCCGCGACCGCGGAGCGCAAGCTGCTGAAAGAGATCGAGGCGTACCACAAGCCGGCCGCGGATGCGGCGAAGGCTGTCGAGTTCCTGCTGCCGCACTTGGGTCACAAGGACCGCTTCGTCCGGTACGCGGCCCGCGTCGCGCTCGAACACCAGCCGGTGAAGGAATGGCAGGAGAAGGCGCTCGCGCTCGGCGACGCGGTCGCGCGCGTCGAAGCCGTGGTCGCGTGCGCGCACCAAGCCGAGAAGGGCGCACAGCCGAAACTGCTGGCCGCGCTCGACGGCGTGCTGTCCCAAAGCAGTTCCGAAGCGCAGATGCTCGACCTGTTCCGCGCGTATCAACTCGTGTTCGTGCGTACCGGCGAACCGGACAAGGCGACCGCCGCCGCGCTCGAAGCGAAGCTGTCCAAGCTGTTCCCGAACGCCTCGGACAACGTGAACCGCGAGCTGGTTCAGCTCCTCGTGTACCTCAAGTCGCCCACCGTCGTTGAGAAGGTGTGCGCCGAGTTCAAAAAGCCGAGCAAGCCGCTGACCCAAGACGGGCTAGACGACCTGCTGCTCCGCAACCGCGGGTACGGTGGCACCATCGCGCAGATGCTCAAGAACGCCCCGGACCAACAGAAGCTGTCGTACCTGTTCGCGGTCCGCAACGCGACCGTCGGCTGGACCGTGGACCGCTGGACAACGTACTACGCCACGCTGAAAGAGTCCCAATCGAAGTCCGGCGGGGCCAGCTATCAGGGCTTCCTGCGGAACATCGAGAAGGACGCCTTTGCCAACGCCAGCGACAACGAGCGGCTCGCCATCGAAGCGCTGAAGCTGCGCCCGGCGTACAAGGCCCCGGTGCTGCCCAAGCCCGTCGGCCCCGGCAAGGCGTGGGCGACCGCGGACGTGGTCGCGCTCGAAGAGAAGCTGAAGAAGGGGCGCGACTTCAAAAACGGCCAGCGGGCCTACGCCGCGGCCCGGTGCGTCGTGTGTCACCGCATGGGCGGTGAGGGCGGCGCGACCGGCCCGGACCTGTCGCAGGTCGCCGGCCGCTTCGGGCTGAAAGAACTGGCCGAGGCCATCGTCGAACCGAGCAAGGTCATCTCCGACCAGTACGCGGCCAGCATCATCATCCCGGTCGCGGGAAAGCAGATCATCGGCAAGATTGTGAACGAGGCGAACGGCAAGCTCACGGTCGTCGTCGATCCCGAAGACTCGTCGAAGATCGCCGAGATCAAGCTCACCGATATCGAGGAGCGGCGAGTGTCGAAAGTGTCGCTGATGCCGGAGAAACTGCTGAACGACCTCAACGAAAACGAGGTGCTGGACATGCTCGCATACATGCTCAGTCGCGGCGATCCGAACCACGCGATGTTCAAGAAGTGACGCGAGCCATCAGCGCCCGAACCTGTGCCAACCCCATGCGGCGGAGCGTTTCGACGTTCCGCCGCGGTATTTCGTGGAGCTTCGCCGGGTCGTGGTTCACGGCCGAAATGCTGGCCTCGCGCAGCAGGTGTAACATCGGGAACGGCGAGCGGTTCGTGTAGTTCTCCACGTCCTCCGGCTTCGTGCCCGCGAACTGGTATTGCGGGTGAAACGTCGCGATCTGGATCACGCCCTCCAGCCCCATCTCCGCGATCAGGTCGTTCGCGTCGGTCACGAAGTCGTTGTAATCGAGGAAGTCCGCGAGCGCGTGCGGGTGAATCAGGAACGCGGTTTCCACCTGTTCGCTAGGCACCTCCGCGAGTGCGCGCAACGCCCGCGCGAGCGCTTCGCGCAACTGCAACTCACTGGTTGCGTCGGTCACGGTGTAGCGGATCAGCGCGCCGTCGAAGACGCGCCGCGCGAACGGGCACAGGTTCAGGCCCATAACCACTTGCGCGATCCAACGGCGCGTCTGGTCGATGACCAACTCTTCGTGTGTATCCATCCTGTCAATTTAGCGTCCGCCCCGCAGGGGCGAGCGCTCACCTCTGCGGCGCGAACGTTTAATGATGTGTTATCCACTGACGCCTTCCTACGCCACACTGCTACAATCGCTGTGTCCAGTCGCGCCGAATCGAGACGAGAACTTCCATGCTGAACACCGCCGTTCGCGACGCCGTGATGCGGGTGCTGCCGCGGGTGAAGACGCCCGCCCAGTACACCGGCGGCGAGCTGCACTCCGTGCCGAAGGATCACCGGCAGGTCCGCGGAACCCTGTGCCTGTGCTTTCCCGACGCGTACACGCTCGGCATGAGCCACCACGGGTTTCAGGTGCTCTACACGATCATGAACAACGACCCGCAGTGGGCGTGCGAGCGGGCGTTCGCGCCGTGGCTCGACTTCGAGCGCGAGCTGCGCAAGAACCGGCTGCCGTTGTACGGCCTCGAAACGTTCACCCCACTCCGCGACTTCGACCTCGTCGGGTTCAGCCTCCAGTACGAGGTGTGCTACACGAACCTGCTCACGATGATCAACCTCGGCGGCATCCCCCACTTCGCGAAGGACCGCACGCTGCACGACCCGCTGGTTGTGGCCGGTGGCCCCGGCGCGCAGAACCCGGAGCTGCTCGCCCCGTTCGTCGACCTGTTCGTGATCGGCGACGGCGAGGAGTCGCTGCCGTGGGTGATGGAGAAGTGGACGGCACTCAAGGAAGTCGCGGTGCGCGAGGGCGACTACAGCCACAAGCGCCGCATGGAGATGCTCGCGGAACTGGTGGGCAGCACGCGCTGGGCCTACGCCCCGGCGTTCTACGAGTTCGACTACCACACGGACGGCACCATCGCGAGTGTGAACCGCACGCGCTCGGACGTGCCGCAGCAGATCGAAAGTTGCACCATCGAGCAAGACCTCGACGCGATCCCGCTGCCGACGAAGCCCGTGGTGTCGTTCGTGCAGACCCCGCACGACCGCATCGCAATCGAGATCATGCGCGGGTGCCCGTGGCAGTGCAGGTTCTGCCAGAGCACCGTCATCAAGCGGCCCCTGCGCGTGCGCTCGGTCGAGACCATCGTTCAGGCCGCGCTGGAGAGCTACCGCAACACCGGGATGAACGAGATCAGCCTGCTGTCGCTGTCGAGCAGCGACTACCCGCACTTCGAGGAACTGGTGAAGCGGATGCACGAGGTGTTCATGCCGCTGGGCGTGAACGTATCGCTGCCGAGCCTGCGCGTGAACCATCAGTTGCGCAGCGTACCGCAACTGATGAAGGGCTGGCGGCGGGCCGGTATGACGCTGGCCCCAGAAGTCGCCCGCGACGACATGCGCACGCAGATTCGCAAGCCGATCAAGAACGACGACCTTATCGAAGGCTGTCGCGAGGCGTTCAAACTCGGCATGTCGCACGTGAAGCTGTACTTCCTGTGCGGTTTGCCCGGCGAGCGCACCGCGGACCTCGACGGCATCGTTCAACTGGCCGAAGCGATCAGCGAGGTCGGCAAGGAGGCGACCGGGCGGCACAAGGAGGTAACCGCGTCTGTGTCGAACTTCGTGCCGAAGCCGCACACGCCGTACCAGTGGAACGGGATGCAGTCCCGCGACTACTTCCGCTGGGCCGGCGACTACCTGCACCGGCAGAAGCGCAACAAGTTCGTGAAGATCAAGCAGCACGACATCGAAACGAGCCTGCTCGAAGGCATCCTGACGCGCGGCGACCGCCGCGTCGCCCCCGGCATGTACGAGGCGTGGAAGCGCGGCGCGCGGTTCGACGGGTGGAAGGAGTGCTTCAACGCGGCGCGCTGGTGGAAGGCGTTCGAGGACACCGGCATCGACGTGGACTTCTACCGCTCGCGTCAGCGGCCCGTGGGCGAGAAGCTCCCGTGGGACCACGTCAACGTGAAGAAGGGCCGCGCGTACTTGGAGAAGGAGCAAGAACGCAGCGTGATCCAACTTCGCGTGATGGCCGAAGCCGTCAGCGGGGAAGGTGACGAACAACCCACCGGCTGCGGCGGGTGACGGGGGAGGGGCGACCGTGGACGCAGGATCGGTCATTGCCATCGATTCGAACGCGCTCCCGTGGCAGGAGCGGTTCAACGAGAAACTGGGCCGCGCGCTCTACCGTAAGAACCTCGTCACCGACCCGGACACGGGGATGGAGGTGCGGCTCGTGCGCTATCCGGCCGGAGTCGTCAACGTGCGGCACACGCACCCGTGCGCCCACGGCATGTACGTACTCGATGGCACCCTCGTTACGCACGCGGGGCGGTTCGGTCCGGGGTGTTTCGTGTGGTTCCCCGAGGGGACCGTCATGGAGCACGGCGCGTCGGCCGAGAGCGACGTGACCGTGCTATTCATCACCAACAAGCCGTTCGAGATTCACTACGTCTGAAACGACACAACCCGCCGATTGCTCGGCGGGTTGTGGGTGGGGTACTCTCGAACCAGTCGGGCCGGCGGGATTTGAACCCACGACCTCTTGCACCCCAAGCAAGCGCGCTAGCCAAGCTGCGCTACGGCCCGTTACTCCGACACTTGCTTTGTAACCCCGAACCGCGCGAACGGCAACCCGCGATTCGGAGCCGGTCGCACCGGGCGTGGGTGGCACTTCCCGCAACAACCTGTCGGGCGCTCACTTGCAACCGGCCGCGGGCGTCGTTAGCCTGAATCAAGTCGGCCAACGAACCGGCCGTCACCACGTTCTACTCGTAGCCCGTCACCACGGTTCGGGGGAACCGATGTCGTTCGCTCGTTCTACCGCTTGGACGCTCCTCGCCGCCGCCGGGTTCGCGCTGCTCGCACACGGGCCGGCCCGCGCGCAGGACGCGCTGCCCAAGAAGCCGAACACCGCGCTGCTGCGCGACTATCGCGACCAGCCGCGCGGCGGTATCCCGCCCACCGACCTCAAGGCCGCGCGCGCCAGCTTCGCCGAGTTCGCCACCTACTTCGCCGACGTGGTCAAGCACCCGGCCGTGTGGAAGGCCTCGCTCGACGTGAAGTTCGAACTGCCGAAGGGCGAGAAGGCTCCCACCATCGAAGGGCCAGAGGGCATCCTCACGGAACTGGACCGCTTCCTCATCGTTCCGGGGCCGGGCGGTCGCCTGAACCTCGAACCGGCCGACTACGTGCGCGAGCTCGGCGCGGCCCTCGACAAGGAACTCCGGAACCTGATCGACACGCACCCGGAGCGCATCGTGAAGGTGAACGCGGCGCGCGTGCTGGCGCACGTCGCGCGGTCCGGCGCGCCGGCCCACTACGTCACGGCGAAAGAGTTGCTCGGAGAGCCGAACACGCCGACCGAAGTGAAGAACTACATGTTTCAGGTCGCGGCGGCGGCGCTGTCGGCGTTCGACCCACTCGAACAGAAGGCGCGGAAGCACTCGGTCGATCCCAAGACCTTGTTCGCACTGGTAAAGGTGCTTCAAGACTGCGTGACCACGCCGAGCCTACTCGTCACCGGGCTTCCGGCGAAGATCGAGGACGCTCCGGCCGACCAACTGGCTGTGGTGGCGTTCATGCGGCGGCAGGCGGTCCGCGCGCTCGCGCAGGTGAAGTTCGCGACCATCGCTGATGGCAAGAACCAACTGTACCCCGCGCACACGCTGGCGCGTGTCGCCCTGAGTGACCCGGCGCTGGTTCCCGCGCCCGGCCCTGCGGAGTGTGCCGAGGCCGTCATCGGCATCTGCAACATGGCCCCGCCGCCGAAGGGGTACAACGTGGACGTGGCGACCGAGGCCGTGGTCGCCGGGCTGTACACGTTCGCCGCGCCCCGGGCCGCGAACTTCACGGACCGAACGCTACCGTGGCGCAACTACGCCCTACGGCTCGGCGAGGCGCTCTACAAGTGGCGGCCACTGTTCGACCAATCGTACGACATCACGAAGCCGACCGTGTACGACCCGCAGAGCGTGCCGGCGCTGGTCGAGGACGTCTACAAGGAAGCGGCCCCGCGGGTGCTGGCCCGGATCGAGAAGGCGGACCCGGCCGTAAACGTGGACATCAACGTTCTCCGCGAGCGGCTGAAGCTGATTCGCGACAACCCCAAGCGGAACACGACGCTGTTCGCGGGTGTGCCGCAAACCGGTGTCGATTTCGCGCCGAAGAAGTGACCCGAACCGAACACGACGCGCCGCGGCGACGCGGTCGGAGGTGCATATGAAGCGGTTCCTGCTCGCGCTCGCGGTGTTCCTCACCGCGACTGTGACGCCCGCGTTCTCCGGGTACATCATTATCCGCGTGCTGCTCGAAGGCGGTTCGAGCGGCGCGCCGTCGGGTGGCGGAGGCGACAAAGGGCCGCCGCCGCTGGGCACCCCGAACACTGGTATGGGCAACCCCGGCGGCGCGCCACCTCCGATGCCGGGCGGCGGGGGGATGCCGATGGGCCCCCCCGGAGCGGGCGGACCCGTGACCGCGCCGACCGAGATCGACCACGCGCGCTCCGTGGTGGTGGTCGTGCCGCTCGAAGCCGACTTCCTCAAGCAAACCCTCGACTTGAAGAACGCGGGCGACCAGAACCCGGTCTTCAACAAGTTCAACGTCTACCACTACGGGAAGCGCTACCGGATCAGCTTGTTCGCCGACACCACGTCCATCCAACTCTACAGTGAGTTGCTGGACAAGCCGAAGGCGAAGGAGAGCCGCAACACCGAGATGCGCGCCAAGTACAACCAGTGGCTCCGCACGAAGACGGACCCGCAACTACTGTACGACGCGCTGGTGTTGGCGCTGGAGTCCGGATACGTCCGCGAGCAAGGCACCCCGCGCGACCTGAACGGCCGGCGCGACGCGCTCACGTTCGCGAAGGAACTGCTCGCGTTCGCCGCCGACAAAAAGGGCCTGCCGCCGCGGGTGGAGCGGTTCGTGAGTGCGTGGGAGAAGATGGAAAAAGGGGTACTCGCGCCGGCGGCTCCGTCCGGCGACGGCGAGCAGTGGAAGTTCACACTGAACGCTACCGAGGTGCGCACCGAGGGACACTACGCGGTCGTGTACTGGGACAAGGAGACGCCGGAAGCGGAGGTCGCGCGGCGCACGGTTCAACTCAACGACAACTTCGCCGCGTACTTCCTCCAACACGCCGTCCGCGGTGTCGCGCTCCCGGTGCCCACCAAGCCGCTGATTGCGGTGATTGCGAAGCAGGGCCAAGCCGTCCACGGGCTGCGGTACGCCCTCGACGGGTTGCCGATCCAAGCCGACGCGTTCTTCGCCCCCGACCACGACGTACTCGTCCTCTCACCGGAGCGCATGGACAACGTCGGCCAAACGTTCATCGACCAAGCGCACAAGGTGTTTGTCAAAGGCCTCGACCGCGCCCCGCTTCTCGACGGTCAAGTCCCCACGCTCGACTGGACCGGGCAAAAGGGCGTGCGCCACCACGACGTGGCCCGTGCGTCCACGATGGCGCTGGTCGAAAAACTAGTGATCGACGAAGCCGAAATTGCCGCCGTGAGCCGCGAGGGGAGCCGGCAGCTCATGTTCGCGACCGGCAAACTGCCGAAGCACGTGACACTCCCGAACTGGCTCACCAACGGCGCGGCCAACGTGTTCTCGCGGCCCCGCGGTCCGGCCTACGTGACCGTCGGCGAGAAGGACACGCCGTTCATGCATGTCGCGTTTACGACCGGCTTCGGCGTGCCGAACTACGTCTTGCACCGCTACTTCCGGGACCTCGACGTGAAGAAGGAACTGAACGCCGACCGCGCGCGCTTGCTCCAAAATGTACTCGCGGACGCGTACTTCAACGGTATCAAAGCCGGCGACGACCCGGACCCGGCCCCCCCCTCTAAGCCGAAGCCCGGCGGCGGTCCGCCCAAGGTCGGACCCGGTGGCGGTTCGCCACTCGTTCCCGGTGGTGGCCCCGGCGCGCCGCCGATGCCCGGTGGCGGTCCCGGCGCGCCGCCGATGCCCGGTGGCGGCCCCGGCGCGCCGCCGATGCCCGGCGGCGGCCCCGGCGCGCCGCCGATGCCCGGTGGTGGCCCCGGCCCCGGCCTCGGTCAACCCCCGACCGAGGACGGCGACGACCCTGTTGTGATGCAGCGCAAGAAGCGCGAGCGGCTGACCATCAAGGCACAGGCCACCTCGTGGGCCCTGTACTACTTCCTCGCCAACGAGAAACCGGCGCTGTTGGAGAAGTACATCCGCGAACTGAACAAGCTGCCGCGTGACCTGCCCATCGACGGGCGCACGGCGCAGGGTGTGTTCGTTCGCGTGTTCGACCTCGCCGCGACGCCCGGCGGCGCGGCCGACCCGGAGCGCATGAAGAAGTTCGCGAAGGAGTGGTTCGACTACATGAACACGGTGCCCCCGGCCGGGTTCGACGTGCCGCTCATCGTGCCCGAACCGAGCACGACCCCGAAGGGGCCTAACGGCGGGCCGGGGGGCGGCCCCGGCCCGCCCCCGATGCCGAGCTGACCGCTGGCGCGCGAACGACCTCGAGGGCCGCGGGCACAACCCGCGGCCCGTTCCTGTCCGGAGCGGAACGCGGTCGCCTCTCAACACCCACGTCACTTTCACCCTGAAGCTGACGACAAACTGAGGAGTTCAGTTCTGCGCTCGGCGGGGAGTTGTGCGAAGGCGAGCGCCGCATCGTCTAGGGCATCGACAAAGTTGGTTCGCTCGATAGCGCACTCCGAGGTTCCCCCATTAGGGGCTTGAGAGCGCGGGATCAGGTCGTACCAGTCGTCAGGTAACAAAGCCCGGTTGATCTCTTCACCCCGGTATGAATAGTACGGTGCATAGCGCCCGTTCATCCACACCCAGAGTGGCTGAACCTTGTCGAAGTAGGCTGGGTGACGCCGCAGGAGCGTCAGCGCGCGGTAGCCCAGCCCGCGCGGGTCGCCCTCTGCAACGAGCCGGTCGGCGAACGCCAGCCACGCTTCCCAGTTCATCGGGTCCGCGTCGAGTCGCCGCTGGAACTCTTCCGCAGGCGTCATGGCTCACCTTTCCATCTCAACCGGCGTGACCAGTTGGCCGATGCGCTCGATGCTCCCGCGCATCACGTCGCCGGGTTTCAGGAACGTGCCGGTCGTCGAGCCGACCCCCGCGGGCGTGCCTGTTGAGATCAGGTCGCCCGCTTCAAGTGTCACCATCTCCGCGATGAACGCGATCACCGCCGCGACCGGGAATATCTGTTGCGCGGTGCTCGCGTCCTGCTTCACAATGTCGTTCAGCTCCAGCTTCATGCGGAGCGCCTGCGGGTCGGGAATCGCGTCCGCGGAGGCGACGCACGGCCCCACGGGGCAGAAGCTGTCGAACCACTTGCCGTGGAGCCAGTCGAAGAAGCCGTCCTTCTCGCGCTTCTTTCGCACCGGGTTCGGCCGGTACCGGCGCTGCGAGATGTCGTTGAGGACCGTGTAGCCGGCGACATAGTTGAGGGCGTCGGCCTCGGTCACGTGCTTCGCGCGCCGGCCGATGACAACCGCGAGTTCCAACTCCCAATCCACTGCGTCGGGGGCGGCGCGTGGAATCTTGATCGCCGCGCCGGGGTGAGTCAGCGTCGTGCTCGGCGGCTTCATGAACACATACGGGAATGTTTCGGCGCGCTCGGCCGCGATGCCGCCCCCCTCGCGGATGTGGTCCGCGTAGTTACCCGCGAGGAGGAAGATTTTGTTCGGCCGGGGCACCGGTACAAGGAGGCGCGTCTTGTCCGTTTCGAGGGAGAAACTCGCGACCCGGTCCGGGTGCGCGTGTACCCACCCGGCCAGATCGCGCGCCTCGGCGAAGTTCCGGCCACCCGGAAGGAACGGGAGCAACTCCGTCGCCGCCGGGATCTCGAGCGAGCGGTCTTGAGCCTGCGAATAGGTGATGATTGCTTCCTTGAGCGGGACGATTCGGCGCTCGTCGTAGAACCCCACTCGCGGCGCGTTCTCGGACCCAAAACGGCACAGCCTCATTACGAGTCCTCCCGGATGTGTGCGTGTAGATTACACTAACTGCAGCCGCGGTTCTCGGAGTTTCGTGTGACCCGTGCCGACGCCTTTGCACTCTTGTGCGAGTACGTGACCGACCTCGGCCTGCGCCGGCACTGCATGTGTGTCGAAGTCGCGATGCGAGCCTACGCGCGGAAGCTCGGTCACGACGAGGAAACATGGGGTATCGCGGGATTGCTCCACGACTTCGATTACGAGCGCTGGCCCGACGCGCCCAACCACCCCCTGAAGGGGTCGGAGATCCTCCGCGCGCGCGGCTACACGGAAGAGGTCATCTCCTGCATCCTGTCGCACGCCGACTACCTGAGCGACCGCTACCCGCGCCGCACGCCGATGGAGAAGGGCTTGTACGCCTGCGACGAGATCACCGGCCTCGTGACCGCGACCGCGCTCCTGCGGCCCACGGGCATCGGCGATTTGACCGCGTCGAGCGTGAAGAAGAAGATGAAGGCGAAAGGGTTCGCAAAGGGCGTGAACCGCGACGACGTGATTCGCGGTGCGGCCGATTTCGGCGTGGAACTGGACGCGCACATCCAGTTCGTGATCGACGCGATGAAGACCATCGCCGCAGAGTTGGGGTTGGAGAAGGGCAGCGGCGCGGGAGAGGAGCGAAGCGAATGACCGAAGGCGAATGGGTTACGACGAAGATGCCGCTCTACATGCTCCGCGAGTACCCCGGCGCGTGGAGCGAGCGGAAAGCGTATCTCGTTAGCTCCCACTGCCTCCGGCACAGTTGGAACCTACTGTCCGATATCCAGAGGCATTAGACTCGTTGCGCAATAGCGATCGATGGCCTATTCATAGGGTTATGACGAATTACGAGAAATTGCGTCGGAAGCCGTTGTTGTTCCGCATGTTCACGGGGCTCTCGGCCGACGAGTTCGACAAGGT
>Ga0194132_10007239_pt1 | contig 16667 bp, 12 predicted proteins | sample TA2KigOf80mmetaG_FD_148612 | JGI IMG/M metagenome (GOLD analysis project Ga0194132, IMG submission 148612) | Freshwater microbial communities from Lake Tanganyika, Tanzania - TA2015054 Kigoma Offshore 80m | ecosystem: Environmental > Aquatic > Freshwater > Lake | place: Tanzania: Lake...
CCGTTCCGCCCATGGTGGCCTTCGGCATCAGCGCCGTCAATGGCACCCGGCAGGCGGGGCTCGCGTTTACGGCGAGGGCGGCGTCATCAGTTTGGGCAACCACAGCGCGATCTCGGGAAAGATCATGATCAACGCCGCGACGCCGATCTGCATCGCGACCACCGGCACCACCGCACGGTAGATCACCAAGGTCGAGATATCCGGCCGAATCCCACGCAGGACGAACAACAAAAGACCGAACGGCGGCGTGATGCCGCCCAATTCGAGTTGGATCATGAACAGGACGCAGATCCAGATCGGATCGAGCCCGAGCGCCTGCACTACCGGCATGAAGATCGGCAACGTGATCAGCATGATCGAGACGCCGTCGATGAAGCAGCCCAAAACGAACAACACGGCCTGCATACCGACCACGAGCAGGACCGGGTAGATGTCGAGCCCCGAGACCAACGTCACCAGCTTGGCGCTGGCGCCGGTGGTAGCGAGCAACTGGCTGTAGACGGTCGAGCCGGCGATGATCAACAACACCATCGACGAGGTCGCGACGGTCGCCATCAGCGACTCGCGCACGATCGGCCAGTTGAGCCGTCGGTGCGCGGCGGCCAGCACCGCGGCGGTGAGAGCGCCGAGCGCCGCCGCTTCCGACGCGGTGGCGATGCCGAAGAAAATAAATCCGGTGACGACCATGATGATGAGACCGAGCGGCAGCAGCAGCCAGAGCGTCGCCAATCGCTCGCGCCAGGTGGCGGCAGCGATCGACTCATCGACCGGCGCCAAGTGCGGCTGCAGGATCGCGCGCACCACGAAGTAGACGATGTAAACGAGAGCCAGCAGCAGGCCCGGGATCACGATCGCGATGAGCAGCTTCGAGATCGAGACCTTGGCAAGCGCGCCCAACAGCACCGCCAGCGCCGAGGGTGGGATCAACACGGCGAGGCCGCCGGCGGCGAAAATCGCTCCCAGCGACATGTCGGGCTGGTAACCCTTGCGCTCCATCTGCGGAAGCATCATCGAGCCGAACACCGCGACCGCGGCCATGCTCGACCCGCTCAAGGTGGCGAAAATGGTGCCGCCGGCGACGGTCGACACCGAAAGCCGCGCCGGCACCCGCCCGATCCACTTGTCGGCGGCGTCGACCGTCAGCGACGCGATACCGGATCGCATCAGGATTTCGCCCATCAAGACGAAGAGCGGCAGCGGGATGAAGACGAACAACCCGACCGAGTCGAACGCGCCCGCGGCGATCAGACTGAGCGCACCCGGACCGAGCACCAAATAGAGCCCAGCCACCGAGATGCCGATGAACGTGAACGCGACCGGAAGGCCGCTGATCAAGCCCGCCAGCAAGACGCCGACAACGATCGCGAGCGAGAAAACCCAGTCCACGGCTATGGCATCCGTTCGTGCGCGGTCAGACCGGCGGCGCCGCGATCGGCGCGTGCGATGCGCCGGCCGGCGGGGTGAGCGCGCGACGGATGAACTCGATCGTCAGCAGCGCGGTCCCGATCGGAATGGCGAGATAGGGGATGTACTGCGGCACCTCCCACAAGTGCCGGATGATGAGTTCGCGCTCGTAGAACTCGATGACGCTCGCGGCCGTGTTCCAGGCGTAAACCGCGCAGATTACGGCGCCGAGGCTCGACATCGCGACGTCAAGGCGGCGACGCACCGCCGGCGCGAGCGTATCGACGACGAGGTCGATGGTGACGTGGCCGCCGCAGCGAAGCACCCACGGCGCCGCCAGGAACGTCGTCCACACCAGCGTGTACTCGGAAAGGTCAACCGCCCAGATCGTCGGTGCGCGAAACAGTTTGCGCGCGATCACCTCATAGGTGACCCACACGGCCATCGCGCCCAGCGCCAGCGCCGACAGAAACGCCAGTGCCTCGATGAGACGATCGTAAAGCGCGACGAGACGCCGCATGGGGCGAACCGCTCCCTCCCCGCGCCGACACGGGGAGGGAGCCGGCAAGCGCCTAGGCGATCGCGGCCGCTTTCTTCATGAGGTCGCGGATCTTCGGCCCGTTGTCGGGCGAATCGGCGGTGATCTTCTCCCACGCCGCGCCGATCGCGATCTCGATGAACTTCTTGGCGTCCGCCGGCGGCAGATGATTTTCGACCAAACCCGCTTTTTTCATCGTCTCGAGTTCCTCGGCGGCCGACTTGAGCGTGAATTGATAGCCCCACGCATCGGTTGCGGCCGACGCCTTGAGCAGCGCGCCCTGAATGTCCTTGGGCAGGCCGTCGAACTTCTTGGCGTTCATGATGTGATCGACGATCGAGTGATAGTAGGGCGGCCGGACCAGATTCTTGGCGATCTCGTGGTAGCGGAACTCGGCGACCCCGACCAGCGGCCACGTCAGGCCCTCGACCACGCCGCGCTCGAGCGCAGAGTAGGTCTCGGCCGGTGCGACCGCCACGGTGGCCGAACCCAATGCCTTCATCATCGCAACTTGCAGTCCGAGCGATCGAAACTTGCGGCCCCGGAAGTCTTCGAGCGTAGCGATCGGCTTGTTGGCGAACACGCCATAACCGACGCCGGTCGAGGGCAGCCCGAGGATAGTGACGCCGAGTTTCTTGCGGTGAATCTCGTCCATGAACGCGAACGCGCCCGACTCATGCAGCCCCTTGAGGCTCGCCATCTCGACTTGAATTCCGATGCCCTCGGGGATTGCGTTGCCGTAGAAGCCGAAGGTCGAGAGGCACATATCGAACACGCCCTTCGAGATGGCGTCCGGCGCCTGCAACGGCGGCATGGTCTCGGGTCCGCCCGCCCACTCGATCTTGAGATCGCCCTTGGTGATCTCTTTCGCCTGCTTTTCGAGCTCGAAATAGAACTTGGCCCAGAACAACTGCTGCGGGTGCATCGAGATGTAGCGGATCGCGACCGTGCCCTGCGAAACCGCCCACTTCGGCCGCGCCGCGACGCCCGCCACCAGCGCACCCGCCGCCGCCGACCACACGAACGTACGGCGCGTGATGCCACTCGGCTTCACGGTGTTCTTCGATTTCATGGCCTTCCTCCCAAGAGTTCTTCTTGCGACGGCGACGATCGTAGTCCCGCCCCCCAAGCCTCGCAACGGAACTTGAGCTTCCCCGGCGTTATGCGGGGCCGCATGCGTCGGATATCGCCGGCGAATCCGCGGGTATTGTGCAAACGTCAGCCGACGCATTACGCTCGTCGTCGAACGCGCAACCCGAGGAGGGAAGCATGGGCATCGACACGTTGCGCTGGCCGAACGCCGACTATAGTCGCGTCCCCTATTCGGTATTCCTCGACCCTGACCTGCACGCGATCGAGCAGGAGCGGATTTTCCGCGGCCCCGTGTGGCTTTACCTCGGGCTAGACGCCGAGGTTCCGAACCCGGGCGACTACATTACGACGGTCGCCGGAGACACCCCGGTCGTTGTGGTGCGGGCGCTGGACGGTTCCGTTCACGCCTTCGTCAACCGCTGCGCCCACCGCGGCACGCTCCTGGTGCGCAACCAATTCGGCAACGCCAAGGACTTTACCTGCGTCTACCATCATTGGTGCTACGACCACACAGGCAACCTGATCGGCGTCCCGTTCCTGCGCGGTCTTAAGGGCAAGGGCGGCATGCCCAAGGATTTCAATCTTGCCGACCACGGCCTCGAACGCCTCAAGGTCGAAGTATTCGCCAGCGTGATCTTCGGTTCGTTCCACGCCGCGCCGGAGAGCCTCGGGACCTTCATCGACCGGCCGATGTGCGAGTGGCTCGAACGGTTCTTTGCGAAGCCGATCGAAATTCTGGGTTACACGCGCCAGCGCATCCCCGGCAACTGGAAGCTCTATGTCGAGAACACGCACGACGGTTATCACGCCGGCCTGCTGCACCAAATGTCGACCACGTTCGGCCTGTTCCGCGCTACCGAAGACGGCGGCATCAAGTTGGACAAGGGCAACCGCCATGAGGTCACGTTCTCGATCCATGCCAGCGACAAGATCGAGGAATCGAAAGAAGCCTACCGCGATACCGCGTGGTTCGAGGCGCCGCACGAGCTCAAGGACCCGTCCGTCTTCGACTTCATCGACGAGTACGGCAACAACATGGCGGCCAACTTCTGCACGTTGTTCCCGAACGTGATTTTTCAGCAGCTCGCGAACTCGCTTGCCACCCGCCAGATTCGTCCACGCAAGTGGAACGAGTTCGACCTCTATTGGACCTATTTCGGCTACCAGGACGACAGTGCCAAGTTGCGAGCAACGCGGATGAAGAACGCCAACATCGTCGGCGCCGCCGGCTATTCATCGATGGAGGACGGCGAGGTCGGGCGGCTCTGTCAGATCGGGATCAAGGGCGGCGCCAACGACCATTCGGTGATCGAGATGGGAGGCTTAGGCCCGATCGGCACCCAATACACGACTGTTACCGAAGTGCCGATCCGGGGTATGTGGCTCAATTACTGCAAACTCATGGGTATTCCGGTCGCCAACGCGGCGGCGGCATGATTGACGCCGGAGCCGGTGCCATGGCCACTATCGACAAGATCGCGTTCCCGACCCGCCGCATCGGCCACGTCAACCTGTTTATCGCGAATCTCGAACGCAGCATGGACTTCTACATGCACGTGTGTGGGTTCGAGCAGACCGGACGCGAGACCCACAACGGCGCCGGGTTTCTGTCCAACGGCAACACCAACCACGATATCGGCGTCGTCGTCACCAACGCTCCGGTGCTGGATCTTCCGGCGCTCCAGGATGAGCCGGGCCGCGGCGCGCGGCCCGGCCTCAATCATTTCGGCTGGGAGCTCGCCACCGAGGCCGATCTCGTCGGCGGGTACAAACGCGCGCTCGCCGCCAAGCAGAAACTCCCGCACATCGACATGGGTACCGGCCGCTCGGTCTTCATCTTCGACGACGACGGCGTCCAACATCAGTTCTATGTCAGCAAGACGCGCAACTGGCGGAGCGTTTACACCGGGAAGGAGGTCGAGCTCCACGCCAACCCGCCGTGGGACCCGCTGACCGAACCAGCGAGCCGCGAGGAGACGTTCGACTTGGGCGTCGATATTCGCCGCGCCGAATCGGCGCCGCTTCATCCGATGCGGATCACGCACGCCGTCATGGTGACCGCCGATCTCGACCGCGCAACCCGCTTCTACACCGACGTCGCCGGCTTCCGGGTGGTAAAGCGATTCGCCGATCGGGGCGTCGTCTACGTCGGCGGCTCGGCGGCGCGCCACGACATCGTGCTGGTAGCCGCGCGCGACGGGCTCGCGCCCGGATTCCATCACGCGGCATTCGAGGTGTGGCCGGGCGACGACCTGAAAGAGGCGGCGGCCGACCTCCGCCGCCGCGGCATCGCGGTCGAGCGCGAGTTCGATCGTCCCTACAAGCGAAGCCTGTTCATCAGCGATCCTGACGGCATCCGGCTCGAGTTTTACCAATACCTCGCGCCGCCGGCGCCGGAGCGGCGCGACGGCGCAACGCTCGCGGACGCGGTCTAGCTTAGCTATAGGTAAGCTAGCACTCGCTCGTACGTGGGCCTCATCCTTCGGCACCCTCAGGATGGGACTTAGTCAAAGCCCTCAAGTCGCCGGCACGCTCACCCGGTAGAAGCGTTCCGCGTTCCGCCACAGGATCGCGTCTTTGTCGTCCTGGGTCAGTTTGTTCGAAGCATACACCTCGGCAATGTGCTCGTTGCACGTGTCGGCGTTGACCTCGTGCGGGAAGTCGGACGAATAGAGAAACGGCCGGTTCCCGACCAACTTCATGGTCTCGACGATCATCAGTTCGTCGCCCTCGCAGCCGAGGTAGATGCGATCCGCTTTGATGAGGTCGACGATATATTCGCTCGGCTTCCGGTCCTTGAGCACCAGGATCTCGCCGCGGTGGTCGAGCGGTTGGAAATTCTTGTACGAGCCGTCGAACCGCTCGAGGCATAGCAAGAGCCACGCGGTGCCGCTCTCGAGGAAGGCGATGCGGACCCGGGGGTAGCGCTCGAACACGCGGTTGAAGACCAGGCTGCCCAAATTGATCATCATGCCGAGCGGGTGGCCGATCGCGTGCGCGACCGCGAACACGTTGATCTTGTCCATGCCGAAGTTGATGTGGCTGCCGCCGTGAACCGCGAGCGCGCAGCCGAGCTTGTCGGCCGCTTCGAAGATCGACCAGTACTCCTTGGACCCAAGCGGCGCCTTGAGTCCGTTGGTCGGAAGCATCGCGCCCGCGAAGCCGAGCTTCTCGACCACGCGATATAACTCGTCGACCGCCGCGGCCGGCTCCTGCAGCGGAATCAGTGCCATGCCCTTGAAGCGCGGGCTCCGCTGTACGTAGGCCTCATGCAGCCAGTTGTTGTAGGCGGCACACGTCGCGATCGCGTAGTCGACTTGCGCCATCAACCCGTAGGTAAGCCCCATCGTCGGGTAGAGCGCCGTCCCGGCGATGCCGGTCGCTTCGAGGAATGCGCTCCACTCGGTTTCGCCGATGAACCGGCCGCCGCCGAAGCCGCCGGGCGGATGCTGGCCGGTCGGCGTATGGAGATGCCCGAGACCCGGGAACCACTGCGCGTTCTTGAATACGCCGTGCGAATCTTTCCACGCGCGGTAGACCGGCGGCATGTGCTTGTACATGCCGGCGGGATCCTCGAATACGTGCCCGTCGCTGTCGAAAACACGCCGCTGCTTCATCGTGAACTCCCATCGCTCGGCGGAACGCTAACCGAATTCCCCCCGACGCGCATCTCGCCGCATCAGACGTCGGCCGGCGCGAGCGCCGGCCGGCCGCGGATCATGTCGGCTGCTTTTTCGGCGATCATGATGACCGGCGCGTTGATGTTGCCGCTCACCATGTCGGGCATGACCGCGGCGTCGACGACACGCAGGGACTCCACGCCGCGCACGCGGAGCTCGCCGTCGACCACCGCGAGCGGATCGGAGTCGGGCCCCATCTTGCAGGTGCCGAGCGGGTGGTGCGCGGTCGCGACCGAGCCGCGGACATAGTCGTCGAGTTCGGCGTCCGAGCGGGTAGCGCGGCCGGGGCCGGTCTCTTCGCCGATGAAAGGCCGCATCGGCGCTTCCTGGCCGATCGCCTGCACCAACCTGACGCCACGGCGCATCGCTTGCCAATCGGCATCGGCGGCAAGAAAGTTCTGTCGCACCAGCGGCGCGCGCGACGGGTCGGCAGATGCGAGCGTGACGGTGCCGCGGGCCTCCGGATGGAGCAGCACGGCGCGGCTCGCGAAACCGTCGACGAACGGTCGCGTGAATGGCGGCAGGTACGGGTAGGCGGCGATCGGCACGGCGCGAAACAAGATCTGGAGGTCAGGCACTCGAGCGGCCGGGCCGGTCTTCAAGAACGCCGTGACCCCGCTCGGAAGATCGGTCGCGAATCCGGTGCCGAAGAGGTAGGCCCGGCCGAGCTCGCGGCCTATCCGATCGAGCCGCATCGCCCGCACGAACGGCCCGGCGCCATTCCGGCGATACTCGATCCCGACCGAGGCGTGGTCCTGCAGGTTCTTGCCGACGCCGGGCAGCGCGACCTTGACGTCGATCCGGTGCGGCTTCAGGTCCGCCGGATCGCCGATCCCCGACAACATCAAGAGCTGCGGCGAATTGATGACACCGCCTGCCAGGATCGTCTCGCGATCGACGCGCGCCACGCGGGTGGCGCCGTCCTGAACGTACTCGACGCCGACCGCGCGGTTTCTGTCGAGCACGACCCGGGTCGCGTGCGCGCCGACTTCAACCGCGAGATTGGGCCGTGCGCGCGCCGGGCGCAGGTACGCGACCGCGGTCGAACAGCGCAGTCCCCGGCGAATCGTCATCTGCAGCTTGCAGAAACCGTCCTGGACGGCACCGTTGTAATCGGGCGTCACGCCGTAGCCGGCGGCTTGGCCGGCGGCGAAATAGGCATCGACGATCGGGTCCCGATAGGTGGTGGCGATGACCGTGACCGGCCCGTCGCCGCCACGGTATGCGTCGGTGCCGCCCTCCCAGGTCTCCTGCCGGCGGAAATAGGGCAGCACGTGCGCATACGACCATGCCGGCAGGCCGAACGTAGCCCAGCGGTCGTAGTCGCCGCGGTTGCCGCGCACATAGCCCATGGCGTTGATCGAAGACGAGCCGCCGATCACCTTACCGCGCGCGCATTCGATGCGCCGGCCGTTGGCGTTGGGCTCGGGCTCGGAGAAGTACTGCCAGTCGTAGAGCCGCTTGCCGAACACCCGGCCCCAGCCAAGAGGAACGTTGATCCAAAGACCGCGGTCCCAGCCGCCGGCTTCGAGCAGCAGCACGCGGACGTCGGCGTCCTCCGACAAACGCGCCGCGAGGGCGCAACCGGCCGAGCCGGCGCCGACAACGACGTAGTCGAAGGCACGTTCGTTCTTCATGCGCGCGCATTTGGAAGCGCCGCCCCCGGCGCGTCAAGGATTGTGTCGCCGCGGCGCCGCGTCCGAACGCGCCCGCCGCCCTCGGGTTAAACGGGCGCCATGAGCGACTCATCCGGACCGACGGCGGTACGCATGCGACGTCTCCGGCACGATCCGTCGGTAACCGAGATGACGGCAGAAGGCGCGCGGCAGGTGGCCGCCGCCGGCCAGAGTCTCGGCGCCCAAGCCCACGGGCTCCTCGCGCAGGTCGACGCGTTCCTTCCCGAACTCAAGAAGGTCGTGTCGTCGGCGCGACCGCGACTGGTTTGGCGAGGCCGACCCGCGTCCACCCGTAGAACGCGCCGGCGACCGCCATCAGGACGGCCGCACCCGCCACTGCGGCGAGCGGGGTCCCGGCCCAGTCGGCGAGCGCGCCCAGCACCGGCGGAAGCACGCTCAAGCCCGAATAATGCCAGGTCAGGTGAAAGCCCAAGCCCGGCGCACGCGCTTCCGGCCGCAGAATATCGGCCAGCACCGACTTGATTATGCTCTGCGGCAGCGCCGAGGCGAACCCGACCACGGCGAGCAGCGCCGCGGTCCACGCAACGGCGACCGGCATCAGCGCGATGCCGACGACGGCGGCGATGCAGGCGGCCGCGACAATCGCGCCGGCGCGCCCGCTGCGGTCGGCCCAAATACCGCCGAGCGGGACACCGAGCGCGTAGGTCCAGGGCGCGATGCTCGCGATTTGCGCGGCCGCGGTCGCGCTTTGGCCAGCCTCGACCAGGTGGAGCGGCACGAACGCGATCAGGGCCACGAACGTCGCGCTGCAAAAGCTGAACGAAATGCTCGCCAGCGACACCAGCCACATTTCGCGCGCGAGCAGATTGACCCGGGGCCGTTCGGCCTTAGCCGGCGGGGGCGCACCCGGCGCCGGACGATAGAGCGCGGCAACCGCCACGAGTCCGGTCAGCCCCACGAGCGCGGTCGCGCCGAACACCGCCGCGAGCGAGGCCGCTTCCGCCAACGGCGCCAACGCCACCATCGCCGCCGCGATCCCGAGCGGCCACGACGACAGGAATAGCGCCATCGCGGTCGCCATCTCGCGGCCGGCGAACCAGTCCATCACCATCTTGGTCAACATGACGTTCAAGAACACCGAGCCGATGCCGGCGACGATCCGGCCGGCGGCGGCGAGGGCGTAGGTCTCGGCGGCTGCGCTCATCAGGCCGCCCACGATGATGAGCACAAGGCCGGCGATCGCGACCGCTCGCTCGCCGAAGCGGCTGCCGGCGAGCCCGCTCGGCATCGAGACGACGATGCCGGGCAGGAGGTAGAGCGAAACCAGTGTCCCCAGCGCCGCGTAGTCGATGCCGAGCTCCTGGATCAGGAACGGCGAGACCGCGCTCACCGACCCGAACTGAAAGGCGAAGGTCGATCGCACGCCGATTAGTAACGCGAGGACGAGCCAACGGTTGGTCATGGGCGGCGGCATTCTACGGAGCGGCGCGACCCAGCGTTAACGTTTCGCGACGTCGTTCGGCGGTAACAGTCTGTGGATAAATTTGGGGACAACTACCGTTTTTGACGGCGGTACTGAAGCTTAGTTAGTAGAGTTTATTTTTTTGTCGCACTGCGGGTGTCTATATGGTGTAGGATGGATCATCGGTGAAACAACCGATAGTCGATGTATCAAGGTAACCGCCGTCGTTGGTTTCCTCCGCGTACTCAATCGGCGTCCTACCGGAACTTCCGGTTCCGCCAGAGCCGCCTGCCGAACAGCGCCCCCGCGTGGGCGCTTTTTTATTGCCTCCAGCAAACGGATTGATCCATGGGAAAACGCTCAGCGCGTGCATTGAACCACTTCACGGACCGCTCGCTCCACGTCATCACCTCGAGCTATCCGGATCGTGAGAGCGCGTTTTTCGATAGCCCACGCGAGCAGCGCTATATCCGCCACGTCAAGGCGCGGACCGCGAACCAACAGGCGCTTCTGGACGCGATGGCCGCACAGGCGGTGACGCTGGCGCTTGGGCCGGCGGGAACCGGCAAGACGTACCTCGCCGTCGCGACCGCGGTCGCCGCGCTCGATGACGGCGACGTCGATCGCATCGTGCTGACGCGGCCCGCGGTCGAAGCCGGGGAACACCTCGGCTTTCTGCCCGGTTCGCTCGAAGAGAAACTCAGACCCTATTTGCGCGCGGTCTACGACGTCCTCACCGAGCGACTGGGCGGCAAGCGCTTGAAAACGCTATTCGCCGAGGGCGCGATCGAAGTCGCCCCGATCGCTTACATGCGCGGCCGGACGCTCAACCGCGCCTTCGTCGTCGTCGACGAAGCGCAAAACTGCACCTACGCGCAGCTCAAGATGCTGCTGACGCGGCTCGGCTGGAACTCGCGCATGGTGGTAACCGGCGACCCCGGCCAGAGCGATCTCCTGACCGGGCTCTCGGGTCTGAACGACATCGCCGAGCGCCTGCATGCGATCCCGGGCATCGCGGTCATTCGGCTCGAGGACGACGACGTCGTCCGCCACCCGCTGGTGCAAGCGATGTTGGGGGCGTTGTAGCGCCGATGCTTATCCCCCATCCCCGCCCCTGCCTTCCCCTGCGTTGCAGGGGGAGGGTGAGGAGGGGTGAGGACGAGGAGGGAGAGAAAGTTCTCAGTTCGGCCGGCGGAAGTTCGCCATGTGGCGGTACATGCCCTCGACGTTGAGGCCGATCCACATTTCGTAGGCGCCCCAGTCCTTCTACCTCTCCATCTTCACGGTCGCCTTGGTCTCGTCGACCGTCTTGCCGGCGCGGATCTGGGCCAGTACGGCCGCGCGCAGTTCTTCCATATAGCCGCGAAACGCCTTGACGTCGGCGACCGTACCGAGCGCGCCGTGGCCGGGCGCGAGGATGTCGAACTCCATCACCTCGACTTTCTTGAGCGAGTCGATCCACTCGCCGATCCAGGCGTTCGGGAAGTCGCGGAACGCGACCGCCTTGACCGGGATGAAATCGACCGCGAACAGGATCTTCTCGGCCGGGAAGCGCATCACGATCGAGTTGTCGGAATGGTTGGGCCCCAGGTACGTGAGTTCGACCGCCTTGCCGCCGATCTCGAGCGTAAGCTGGTCGCTGAACGTCACCGTCGGCACTGCGGTCGGACGTTTCTCGGCGACGATCTGCGCCTTGGCGTTCTCGTGCGCGATCACGGTCGCGGTGTCGGCAAACACCTCGCCGCCCGAGATGTGATCGGCGTGGTCGTGGCTGTAGATCAAATAGCGAACCGGGTTGTTGGGGAAGCGCTTGGCGAGTTCGTCTTTCAGCCAGCGCGCGGCGTCGGCGTTGATTGGATCGGTCGCGACGATGCCGCGCGGCGTCACCATGAACACCGAGAAGTGGTTGGCGTTCTGGAAGCGGTAGACGTCGCCCTTCACTTGCGTGATCTCGCGCTTGATCGGGAGCGGCGCCTGCGCCGGCTGCGTTTGTGCCTGCTGGCCCTGCGCCGGCTGTTGCTGCTGCGGCAGAGTCTGCTGCAAGAGCTGTTGCACGCCCTGCTGGATCTGCTGCTGAATCTGCTGTTGCGCGGTCGCGTCGTGGATTCCCACCCCGACCCCGACCGCCGCCGCTAGCGCGATCGCGATACTCCACCGTTTCATCGTCGAGCCTCCCCACCATGAGTACGCCGCCCGGACGGGCGGCGGTCGAGCGAGAGTTTACGCCAAAGCGTCGGGACTCTCCGCGGTCACATTCGAGTGAGCGAAGGGCACCCTACCGGTCCCCTCGACCGGTGCCGCCCGGCGGTGCTAGGTCTGGGGGCCGGAGGGCTCCCTGATGATCGTCGACGTTCACTCGCACATCGCGACCCATGATCTTTTGGCGGCGATCGACAAGATCCCGAATTTCCAGGGTTTTCTCGAACGCGACGCCAAGGGCGCCTGGCAGATGCGGGGTTACGGGCCGTTGGACCCGCCGGTCTACGACTTGGAGCCACGGATGGAGAGCCTCGAACGCCGGCGAGTCGACAAACAGCTGGTCGGGACCTTCAACCCGCTCCTGAACTGGTCGGGCGGCGCGCCCGATGCCGCCTTCGCCCGCTTCGTCAACCAGGAGACGGCGAAGGCGGTCGCCCCCGCCAAAGGCCGGCTGGTCGGGATGGCGACGATCGCGTTCGGCGAGCCGGACCGGGTCGCCGCCGAACTCGAACGCGCGATCGATAGCCACGGCTTCCCCGGCGCGCACCTCGGGATCGCCGCCGGCACCAAGTATCTCGACGACCCTGCGTTCGATCCGCTCTGGCGCGTCTGCGAACGGCGCAACCTCTTTCTCTATATGCACCCGGCCCGCGACCACGCCTACGCCAAGTGCCGCGACTACACGTTGAACACGATCGTGTTCTACCCGACCGAGACCTGCATCACCGTCGCGCGCATGATCTTCGCCGGCGTGTTCGAGCGCTTCCCCGGCTTGAATCTGTGCCTCGCCCATGGCGGCGGCACCCTTCCCTACTTGGCGGCGCGGCTCGACCGCGCCTACGACGCGCCGAAGTACGAGCGCAACCCGGCGCACTTCCAGCACATCACCCGGCGGCCGTCCGAGTACATCAAGCGCATCAACGTCGATACCTGCGTGTTCGGGTCCGAGCAGCTCGATTTCCTGCTCGGTTTCCTCGGGCCCGAACGGCTGATGTTCGGCACCGACTATCCGTTCGAGATCGGCGATGCCGAGGGCGCGTGCGTGGCGCCATGGTTGGCGCGCCAGATTCCGCAAGTGAAGGCCAAGATCGAAGGCGCCAATGCCGCCGCGATTCTCGACCGGCCGCACTGACACCCGTAATCTGGTCCGGTCATGCCCTGGTACAACGCCCGCGAACTCGAACCGCTGAAGCTCGGCGACGGCCAGCTTTTCTTCGGCGAAGCCTCGCTCGCGATCGCCAAGGCGCTGTTTCAGTCCGGCGTCGCCTACGTCACCGGCTACCAGGGCTCGCCCGCCGCCAACCTCTTGGACACGCTCGCCCAGGCCGAGGACGTCCGCCGCGACCTGGGCGTCCAGTTCATCGCCGCCACCAGCGAGGCGGCCGCCGCCGCGACGCTCGGCGCTTCGATCAACTTCCCGCTCCGCGGCGTCGCCATTTACAAGGCGACTGCCGGCACCGCGGTCGCGGCCGACGCGATCAACAACCTGGCCTCGGCCGGCGTCAAAGGCGGCACGCTCATCATCGTCGGCGGCGACTATGGCGAGAAAGGCAACACCGGCCAGGAACGCACCATCGCGCTGGCGATGAAATCCTCGGTGTGGCTGATGGAGCCGAGACCCGAGGTCGCCAACCTGGTGCGCCTGACCGAAGCCGCGTTCGAACTTTCGGAAGCGAGCCGCGCGCCGGTCATGCTCGAGTTTCGCCTGCGCGCCTCGCACGTGACCGGCCGCTTTACCGCCAAGGCTAACCGCAAGCCGCAATTCGCGCGCGACCTGATCGATGACGACACCTCGGACTACGACCGGCTGGTGCTGCCGCCCTCGAACTACCTGCACGAGCGCGAGAAGATCGAGCAGCGCCTGCCGGCGGCGCAGGCCTTCATCCGCGAACGCAGCTTGAACGAGACCTTCGCCGGCGACTGCCACGACGTCGGCGTCATCACCGTGGGCGGTCTCTATAACACCGTCGCCTCGGGCCTACGCGAGTTGGGCCTGGCCGACGTGTTCGGCGCGGGCCGCATCCCGATCCACGCGCTCAACGTCACCTGGCCGCTGGTGCCCGAAGAGATCGTCGATTTCTGCCGGAGCAAGCGCGCGGTGCTGGTGGTCGAGGAGAGCCACCCGGCCTATCTCGAACAGGCGATCGAGTCGCTGCTCCGCAAGGCCCAGGTCGCGACCGAGGTGATCGGCAAGGACGTACTGCCCAAGGCCGGGCAATACACCGAAGGCGCCGTCTTACGCGGCCTCGCCAAGTTCATCGAAGGCAGTGTGCCCAAGGGCGTCGACCTCGAGGACGTGCTCGCCCGCATGCAGGCGATCGGCGGACCGCCGGCGCCCCAAGCCGCGTGGCTCGGAGCCCCGCTACCGGCCCGCGATTCGACCTTCTGCACCGGCTGCCCGGAGCGCCCGGTCATCAGCGCGCTCAAATTGGCGAAGCGCGAGGTCGGCCCGGTCCACATCTCGTCCGACATCGGCTGCCATTCGTTCTCGATCTTCCCGCCGTTCAACATGGGGAACACGATCCTCGGCTACGGCTTGGGCTTGGCGAGCTCGGCGGCAGTCGGGCGCGCCTTCGGCAAACGCACGATCGCGGTCATGGGCGATGGTGGTTTCTGGCACAACGGGCTCCTGACCGGCGTCGCCGGCGGCTCGTTCAACGACGACGACACCGTGCTCCTGGTGCTCGACAACGGCTACACCGCCTCGACCGGCGGCCAAGCGCTGCCCTCGTCGGGTCTGGTCGCGCCGGGCAGGAAATCGAAGCTCTCGATCGAGGCGGCGGTGCGCGCGATGGGGGTCACCTGGGTCAAGACCTTGAATTCCTACTCGGTCGCGACCATCGCCAAGACCATGGTCCGGGCGATGACGACCAAGGCCAGGGGCTTGAAAGTCATCGTCGCCCGCGGCGAATGCCAGCTCCAGAAACAGCAACGCACCCACGCCGACACCCAAGCCGCGCTCGCGGCCGGCCGCCGGGTCGAGCGCACGCGCTTCGGGGTCGACGACGAAATTTGCACCGGCGACCGCGCCTGCATCCGGCTCTCGGGCTGCCCGTCGCTCACGATCAAGCCGAACCCGGACCCGTTGAAGGTCGATCCGGTCGCCCACGTCAACCAGGGCTGCGTCGGCTGTGGCTTGTGCGGCGAGATCGCGCACGCCGCGGTCTTGTGCCCGTCGTTCCATCGGGTCGAGATCGTCCACAACCCGTCCGCCTTCGACCGCGCGCTGGCTTGGCTCAACCGCCGTGCGATCGCCTGGTTCGACCGCGGCGTCGCAGCAGCGATGTGATGCTCGTGAGCCTCAGCGCGCTCGTCACCCCCTCCCTACCCTCCCCCTGCAAGCAGGGGGCAGAGACGGAACGAACACGAAGGACGCGCTCCCCCTCGGAGAGGGGGAGGGGTTGGGGAGGGGGTCGCCGATGACGCTCCCCGATCGTCCCTACACCGTCTACATCGCCACCATGGGCGGTCAGGGCGGGAGCGGCGTCGAGCCGATGGCGAGCCGCGGCGGGCGCTTGATCGCGCGCTGGCTCACCGATGCCGCGCACGCCGTCGGCTTCCCGGTGCAGTCGACGCTGACGCCAGGCACCGCGCAACGCACGGGGTTGAGCTACTTCTATGTCGAGATCTATCCGGTTCCCACCGCCGAGCTCGGCGGCCGCACGCCGGTGTTTCGATTGGCTCCGCGGCCCGGCGATGTCGATCTCCTGATCGCGTTCGAGTTGGTCGAGGCGGGCCGCGTGCTCGCCTACGCCGACAAGACGCGGACGACCTTGATCGCCTCTACGCACCGCTTCTACACCGTCGCCGAAAAAGTGTCGGCGTCCGACGGCCGCTTCGACGCGCGGCCGATCGTGGACGCCGCGCCCAAGGAAACCAGGCACGCGATCCTGTTCGACATGGCCGAGATCGTGCGCACGACCGGCGGTTCGGTAAGCGCCGTCGCGTTGGGCGCCGCAGCGAGTCTGCCGACTTTCCCGGTACCGGCGGCCGCGCTCGAAGCGTCGATCCGGGACCTAGGCATCGACGTCGACGCCAATTTGAGCGGCTTCGCGCGCGGGCGCGCGGCGGCTGCAGCGCGCCCGGCTGCGCCCGCCATCGAGGCCGCGCCCCGGCGTCCGTCCCTGCCCGACGGGATCGACGACCTCCTGACCCGGGTTGAGGCGACGTTCCCCGAGGATGCACGCGCGATCGTGCGCGAGGGCGTCGCGCGCGTTGCCGACTACCAGGATGCGACCTACGCCGCGCGCTATTTGGACCTCATCGACCCGATCCGCGCGCTCGATCAAACCGACGACCACGCACTGACGCGCGAGACCGCGCGCTATCTGGCGCTATGGATGAGCTACGAGGACGTGATCCGGGTTGCCGAGCTCAAGTCGCGGCCCGAACGTTTTCGCCGCCTCCGCACCGAAGCCCAGGTGGGCGACAAGGCGGTGGTCCGCGTTACCGAGTTCTTCAAACCGGGGTTGCCGGAGTTGACCGCGATCCTTCCCGTCGGCGCCGCGCATGCGCTGCGACGTTGGGCTCGCGCACTCAAGCTCGAGAATCGCTTGAACGTCGGGCTCCACATTCGCTCGACCGCGCCGTGGGGCTTTGCGCTGTTGTGGCTCTTGCGGCGCTTGAAGCGGTTCCGCCGCCGGAGCCAGGGCTTC
>Ga0194132_10007240_pt1 | contig 16667 bp, 17 predicted proteins | sample TA2KigOf80mmetaG_FD_148612 | JGI IMG/M metagenome (GOLD analysis project Ga0194132, IMG submission 148612) | Freshwater microbial communities from Lake Tanganyika, Tanzania - TA2015054 Kigoma Offshore 80m | ecosystem: Environmental > Aquatic > Freshwater > Lake | place: Tanzania: Lake...
CACTCGGGCGTTACCGAAGGCAGCAGCTGGGCGGATCTGTTGTGGCCGTGACCGGCAGCAGTGGCAAGACGACCACCAAGAGTTTTCTGGCTGCCGCGCTCGATGCATTCGCCGCTGCCGGTTCGCTGAACAATCATCTCGGCGTTCCGTTGTCACTGGCATCCACCCCTAAATCGGTTCGCTCTGCGGTGTACGAAATCGGTACGAGTTATCCCGGAGAAATCGCGCCGCTATCGATACTGGCCAACCCCCACGTGGCCATCGTTCTCAATGTTCAGTCGGCCCACATAGGGAACTTTCCGAGCTGGTCGGCACTGCGTGAGGAGAAATTGTCGATATCCGCAGGTATCACTTCGGGCGGTGCGCTAGTTCACGATGAAGGTCTCGACCCGACAGTTCGCGCAGGGGTTCAGCGTCTCAGTTTTGGCGTCAGTCAGGACGCGGACGTGCGGCTCGAAAGTCTGGACGGTGATCATGCGACCTATCGGATTCGGGGAGCAGCGCTCAAGGCACGGATACCGGGGGGAGGGCAACATCGGGCCTGCTCCCTCGCAGCGGTGCTGGCGACGCTTCTGGCGCTGGGCCGCGATCCCCGCGCGGCTGCGGAACTACCCGATACGCTGATTCCTGGCGGGCGTGGAACTCCGCTTGTGGCCAACGGCATCACCGTCATCGACGACAGCTATAACGCCAATCCCGACAGCATGCGGGCAGCACTGGTACAACTCAGAGCGCGGTCTTCGGGTCGCCGGCTGGCGGTGCTGGGTGAAATGCTGGAGCTCGGCGAAACAGGCCCGGCACAAACCCGGGCGCTGAGCGATGTCATCAGCGCACTCGAGGGCTTCTGGGCGGTGGGCGCGGGGATGCGGATTCTTGAGGAATTACCCAACTGCCTTGGCTGGTTTCCGGTAGCAGATGACACGCTTATGGATACTGTTTCAGCACAAGCGACCCCGGTCGATGTCATCCTGGTGAAAGGCAGCAACCGGGTGTTCTGGGGCACCCGTTTTGCAGAGAAACTGGCTGAACGATTGCGAACTCGGTAACCGGAGTTCTTTTGTGTAAAAAAAGCCCGGGGTTGGGGAACACCGGGCAACTACCATTAGGAGTCACCCAAAGACGGGATTTACATCCCGTATCGCCGCAAACCGTTGGGGGGAGAGTATTCGCGGCGACAGAGGAAGTTAAGCACAGCACCTGGTTTTAACCGGGAACCTGTTCACATTTTTCGAATCGCCGCCATTCTGCCGCTATTCCCACACAAGCAGTGGCATACTCCCGGCATGATCTCAGACAGCCATGGCCGCACCTTCCGTAACCTGCGCGTCAGCCTGACCGCGGCCTGTAACTACGCCTGCACCTACTGTGTACCGGATGGCAAACGCCTGTTGCCTGCGCGTTATGAACTCTCCGGAGAGCAGCTGATCCGGGCGGTCACGCTGCTCATCAAGGTTGCGGGAATCGACAAAGTCCGGATCACCGGTGGCGAGCCCCTGTTGTCCCCCAAGATCGATGAATTTTTCCCTGCGGTGATGCGGCTTGGGCTCAAGGACGTGAGCCTGACCACCAACGGCCAGCTTCTTGCGCGCAAGGCGGCAATGCTGCTGGATGCCGGTATTCGACGCATCAACATCAGCCTCGACACCTTGAATCCGAATGCCTTCCGAGAGATTGCCAGATCGGGAGATCTCGCCACCGTGTTGGCGGGCATCGACCTCATGGCCGAGGCCGGCGTACGAATCAAGATCAACATGGTGCCGCTGCGCAGCGCCAATCTCGATCAGGTTCTGCCGCTACTCGATTATTGTCTCAAACGGGGATTTGAGCTGCGGTTCATCGAGTTGATGAAGATGGGGCACCTGCGCGCGGGCAATCAGTTCACCCGTGACTTCATTGGCATGGATGAACTCCTCGGGATGATTGCGACCCGCTACACCTACACCCGCACGGAGGCACCGTTTGACTCAACCGCGATCCGCTTCGAAGTGCCCGGAAAAGGGACCTTTGGAATTATCGCCAACGAGACCGAGCCGTTCTGCGCGACATGCACCCGGCTGCGACTGTCTTCCAATGGTAAACTCTATGGCTGCCTGTCGAACAACCGGTCCCATTGGCTGAGCCCGGTTCTGGAGTTGCTTGATGCCGAAGCCGAAGCTGCCTTGGCGCAGATCCTCGGCCAGGCACTCGGTGACAAGCAGCCCGTTCGATTCCAGGGCGAGTGGACTGTCATGAAGTTCATCGGCGGGTAAGGACTCTCCGCTCACAGGTCCGCACTGCACACCTTGTCCGTAACGTCTTCTATACTCCATTCGGATGCTGATTCCGGTTGTAGTCGTTCTGCGGCCTTTTTGCCCCTGCCAAGTGGCAATGGTTCGGCCGCGGCACCGTTGCATCATCAGGCAAACCTCATGGAAGGGGAGATCGGTGTGTTTCGATGTCTGTGCGTTTGTTGTCTCTCGGTGACGTTGTTCAGCGGGTGCAGCGTGGTTCAACCGCATCCGGACGTGGCGGACACGTTGCGTGCGGTGCGAATCACTGGCGGCGCCCGGATTGAAAACCCGTCGCGCCTGATTCTGCCGCAGTTCGCCTTGGTGAGTGTGGCGCACGCCGACGGACGCGTGGATCACGAGCACTCTATGCGGCACAAACAGGTCTCGCGCCGTATTTCTCCGTGACGTCAGACGAGGCGCCGTGGCTTCTCAATGTGCATTGGCCGGATGACGCGCATTGCCCTGAAGCGGAAAACAGTGCTGACGTGGCTGTTCCCAATTCGACAGCACCGCAGTCCGTGCCATCACGGGTGGCAGAGCGAAACCTGGAGGGGTTAAAAACGGCCGGAAAATATCTGGTTAGTGTGACAGATCGTGAAGTCCTTATCGTCGATGTGGTGCAAACCGCCGACCATGCGCTCGTCACCCGGCTTGAGGTGGATATAGAACCCTGACTGCGAGGTCGGGATTGGCATGATCCGTTGGCCCTCACCGCGGCGTTCATGGCGGTTGGTGCCGCACTCAGCGGGTCTTGACGCCCTGGACCGGGTAGCACACCGCACCCAAAACCCCGGGGAAGCTATACTGTTCACAAGTGTCGTCCGGGAAGTCCTGCATGCAACTCGATCAGCTTTTCCTCGCTCTGGAAGCGGAAGGCAAGGACCGTCGCTATCCTCCGATCCACCGCTGGAAGCCGGAGCACATCGGCACCATCGACATCCACATCACCGCAGATGGCACCTGGTTTCACGAGGGAACGGCCTTCAAACGGCCGGCGCTGGTCAAACTCCTCTCCACGGTTCTGGTTCGCGAAGGTTCTGACTACTTCCTGGTCTCTCCACACGAAAAGCTGCGCATTTCCGTAGCCGACGTGCCGCTCCTGGCCGTGGACTTTGAAACCCGCGGGACAGATCGAAGCATGGATATCCTGTTCACGACCAATGGTGGGGATCATGTGGTGGTCGATCAGGAACATCCGCTCTTCATGCGCAGGGGCAAGCCCTATGTCCACGTCCGTGATGGCATCGAAGCGCTGATCGTAAGACCGACTTTTTATCGTCTGGTCGAGGCAGGGGAGAGCCGCGGAGACAGCGTTTCGTTGTGGAGCCGGGGCACGCAGTTCGACCTCAACCCTGACGGATCCCCCCTCTAGGCGGAGCCGTTAGGAGATCAGCTCTCGGACAACCAACTACATGTTGGGGTAGTTCGGTCCACCTGCGCCTTCGGGCACCACCCAGACGATGTTCTGAGACGGGTCCTTGATGTCGCAAGTCTTGCAGTGCACACAGTTCTGGGCGTTGATCTGGAAACGCGGACCCGTCGATTCCTCAACAATTTCATAGACGCCCGCCGGGCAGTAGCGCTGTGCGGGTTCGTTCCACATCGGCAGGTTCTTTGCAACCGGGACGGTTGCATCTTTCAGCGTGAGATGACATGGCTGGTCCTCTTCGTGGTTAGTGTTGCTGAGGAAGACCGAAGAAAGTCTGTCGAACGAAAGCACTCCGTCGGGTTTGGGATAGTCGATGGGCTTGCAGGCCGATGCCGGCTTCAGCATGGCGTAATCCGGAACCGGATCCTTGAGCGTCCAGGGCAGGTTGCCTTGGAACCATGAATCAATCAGCGCGGCACCGGATCCCATCAGTACGCCGAGTTTGTGCAGACTGGGGGCGGCGTTGCGCGAGCGATGAAGTTCGTCGTAAAGCCAGGACGATTTGAAGTTCTCCTCGAACTCATCCAGCTGATTGTGGGCCTCTCCGCGGGCGAGGGCAGCGGCGATTGTCTCGGCAGCAATCATACCGGACTTCATGGCCGCATGACTGCCTTTGATCTTGATGACGTTCAGGAAGCCGGCATCGTCCCCGACCAGCAGACCTCCCGGGAACATATTCTTCGGCAGCGCCTGGATCCCGCCTTTTACGATCGCTCGCGCACCATAAGACACCCGTTTTCCGCCTTTGAGCACATCGGCGATGAGCGGGTGGTGTTTCCAGCGCTGGAACTCCTCAAACGGCGAGAGGTGCGGATTGGAATAGCTGAGATCAACGATCAGGCCGAGGGAAACCTGGTTGTTCTCGAGGTGATAGAGGTATGACCCTCCGGTGGCCTGCCCCGGGAAGTGACCCAAAGGCCAGCCGAGTGAATGTAACACCCGCCCCTTCACGTGGTTGTCTGGATCGATATCCCAGAGTTCCTTGAAGCCGATCCCGTAGTGCTGGGTGGAAGACTGGCTGGAAAGGCCGAGCCGCTCAATCAGCTGTTTGCCCAAATGACCGCGGCAGCCCTCGGCAAAGACGGTGTATTTGCCGAGCAACTCATAACCCGGAGTGAAGGTTCCTTTGCGTTCGCCCTCGCGGCTGATGCCCATATCGCCGGTGGCGACACCACGCACGCTGCCGTCTTCATTGAACAACACCTCGGAAGCCGCGAACCCGGGGAAGAGGTTTACGCCAAGTGCTTCGGCTTGGGTTCCGAGCCAGCGGCAGAGATTGCCAAGGGAGATCGCAAAATTACCGTCATTGTGCAGATCAGCAGGGATGAAAAATTTCGGAACCCTGATGCGGTTGACTTCGTTGACCATGTAATACACGTCGTCTTCCGTCACCGGATTATCGAGTGGCGCGCCCATGGCTCGCCAGTCTGGAAAAAGCTCGTTCAGCGCCCGCGGTTCAAAGACCGCACCGGAGAGAATGTGAGCGCCGATCTCAGAGCCTTTTTCCACGAGGCAAACGCTGATTTCCTGCTCTGAATCCGCGGCGATCTGCATGAGTCTGATCGCGGTTGAGAGACCGGAAGGGCCTCCACCTACGATGACGACGTCAAACTCCATGGACTCGCGCTCGGCCGCTTCTGCCATTTGTAAGTACCAGGTAATCAGGAAGGCGCGCAGTATACGCGCTTCGTGAAATCCGGGATGTGTCGAGTTGACCCTTCTGGAAGCGCCGGCCACAATATCGCGCCTTTTTTTCGGGCCCAGTGCCCGTCTTCAGGCATTTGCATAACCACTCAGATTCCAGCTCAGTGATGATCTGGCCTGAGCCGAACAGCGTTGTTGCAGGCTCCGGCAACGAAGCAGATCAACGTTCAAGACAACAGCAGAGGGCTACATGAAGGTACTGGTACCGGTCAAACGTGTGGTCGATGCCAACGTGAAAGTCCGCGTGAAGGCGGACGGCACGGGCGTTGATCTCGCCAACGTGAAAATGGCGGTCAATCCGTTCTGTGAGATTGCCATCGAAGAAGCTGTCCGCCTCAAGGAGGCGGGTGTAGCCACTGAGGTCATCGCCGTGTCAGTCGGTGCCCAGGCCTGCCAGGAACAGCTGCGTACCTGCCTCGCACTTGGCGCCGACCGCGCAATCCTCGTGCAGACGGATGCGGAAATCCAGCCACTTGGCATCGCCAAGGCGTTAAAAGCCGTACAGGACAAAGTCGGTGCTTCCATCGTCATCTTTGGCAAGCAGAGCATTGATGGTGACAACTCGCAGACTGGTCAGATGTTCGCTGCGCTCACCGGCATGCCGCAGGCGACGTTTGCATCGAGGGTCAGTGCTGCGGATGGCCAGCTCACCGTAGTTCGCGAAATCGACGGCGGGCTGCAAACCGTTCGCGTGAAACTTCCTGCGGTGGTGACTACGGACCTGCGACTCAACGAGCCGCGTTATGCGTCCCTCCCGAACATCATGAAAGCCAAGAAAAAACCCTTGGACGTTTTTTCACCCGCTGACCTCGGTGTCGATCTGACGCCCACGGTCAAGGTGCTGAAAGTTGAACCGCCAGCGGAGCGCGGCGCGGGCATCAAGGTCAAGACCGTCGAAGAACTCGTCGAAAAACTGCGTAACGAAGCGAAGGTGATCGCATGAGCGTACTCGTTGTAGCGGAACACGATAACAAGGACCTGAAAGCAGCCACCCGCGTTGCACTTGCAGCCGCCAAGGCCATTGGTGGTGACGTGGATGTTCTGGTTGCAGGCAGCGGCAGTGCAGCGGTAGCGGCCGCCGCCTCGAAGATCGCTTGCGTGCGCAAGGTGTTGCACGCCGACAATGGCGCCTACGCCAACCAGCTCGCCGAGAACATCGCGGCGCTGGTTGCCGACATTGGCAAGGGCTATAGCCATGTGGTGGCCACCCACACAACGGGAGGCCGAAACTATCTACCCAGGGTTGCAGCACTCCTTGATGTGGCGCAGATCTCCGATATCGTTGCCGTTGTCGATGCGCAGACATTCCAGCGCCCGATCTATGCGGGAAATGCCATCGCCACGGTGCAGTCCAGTGATTCCATCAAGGTGATTTCTGTGCGTGGAACCGCATACGATCCCGTGCCCGCAGAAGGGGGTGCTGCCGCGGTTGAAGCAGTGGGCGTTGCTCACGATACGGGTCTGTCCGCTTTCGTTGGTGAAGAAATCGTCAAGTCGGCTCGCCCCGAATTGACCGCAGCCAATATCATCATTTCCGGCGGTCGTGGTATGGGCAGTGCGGATAACTTCAAACTGCTCGAAGGCGTCGCTGACAAACTGAGTGCAGCAATCGGAGCATCGCGTGCCGCGGTGGATGCAGGATTCGCTCCTAACGACATGCAGGTCGGTCAGACCGGGAAGATCGTCGCACCGGATCTCTACATTGCGGTGGGTATCTCCGGTGCGATCCAGCACCTTGCAGGAATGAAGGACAGCAAGGTGATCGTCGCCATCAACAAGGATGAAGACGCCCCCATTTTCCAGGTCGCGGACTATGGTCTGGTAGCGGATCTCTTCAAGGCGGTACCGGAGCTGGAGGCTTTGCTATAGCGCCGGAGTTGGGAGTAACCTAAGGTCTCTCCCGCAAAGAACGAGGAGCGATCCAGTGGCAGTCTACGAACTGAACGGCGGGCAGTTGCTGCGTGTGGCACGCAGTATCGACGGGAAACTGCAGCAGCAGTACTTCAGCCTGATCGGATTGAATCAGCCCCAGCAACTGGCTGTCCGCAAGGAAGCGAAAGGCGTTGATGAAAAGTGGGCAGCGCTACAGGGCAAAGCGAAGGAGAAGCGTGTTCGGACTGCGGACACGCCTCGCAAACACACCACTGGCATCCGCGGCATCAACCTCGTTCATCGTCCATCGCCGGCCTTCCGCGTGCAGGTTCAGGCGGGTGGCAAATCGATGGTCCGTGAGTTCTCTGTCAAACGAATGGGTGCTGATGCGGCCTGGACTGATGCGCTGAAGTTCCTCTCCGATTGCAGGGGTTACCCACGTGTTCCGACAGAGTGGAAAGACCGTATGCCCAAAATCACGCGCAAGGGTGCAGCGAAGAAGTCCGACGCCAGGGCCTAAAACTCGTTCACTAGCTCGCTACCGAGCTGTGAACGAGCTGTGAAGAAGGATCAGCGATGTGGCGTTCGTTTCGCGGTGTACCACGTCACCGGCTGCGAATGATCATGAACCGCATCCACAACATTCAAAACCAAAGCGAATAACGCCATCCGAACCACCAGACCGTTATCGGTCTGTCTGAAGATCGCAAGGTTCGGATTTTCGATCAGATCATCATCGAGTTCCTGTGCATTCGCCCGTGAGTCCCGCGGCAGTGGATGCATGATCACCGTGTTGGGTTCACAGTTCTGTGTATAGACACTCTGGTTCAGTCGGAACAGTCCTTTGTATCGATCAGCTTCTTCCTGGCTCGGAAATCGTTCTTCCTGGGTACGGGTCACGTACACGATATCGACGTTGTTGATACCTGCGCCAAGCGCGTGGTACTTCTCGACACGATGACCCCGGGCCGTCAACTGCTTGTGAACTTCATCTGGAAGTTCGAGACCAGGCGGGCTGATCAGATTGAAACGGATGTTGTCGTAGAGCGCGATGAGCTTGCACAGAGAGTGGACGGCGCGGCCATACTTCAGGTCGCCGACGAGGGCGATCTTCATCCCGTTGACGAGTTTGTTTTGCGCCTGCAGCTCCGAACGGATGGTGTAGAGGTCCAACAAGGCCTGACTCGGATGCTCATTCGGCCCGTCGCCACCGTTAAGTACCGGAACCCTGGAAGCCTGTGCAAATTCCGCAACCGAGCCTGCCTCTGGGTGCCGCATGACGATGACATCGCTGTAACCAGAGAGCACGCGGGCAGTGTCGTAAAGGGATTCGCCCTTGGTCAGACTGGACGCGCGAATCTCGCTCGTTTCGCGTACTTCGCCACCGAGCAAGTTGAACGCTGCAGCAAACGAGACCCGGGTTCGTGTGCTCGGTTCAAAAAACATGTTCGCTAGAATCGCACCCTGCAGAACCCGGGTGATACGTTTGCGCTGCGCGTAGGGCCGCAGCTCATCTGCCACGTCAAAGATCCGGGAGATATCACCGCGATCAAACTGTCCAATCGACAGGATGTGTCCTCCGGTAAATTCCATTGCGCCCCCTGAATCCGATGGCGGCGCAGTGTAACAGGACAACTCACCGACGCATCCCGTGGATCGCACCGCTTCTGGGATTATCTTGCACCGCGTACGATTCTGAATGCACGTTGCTGTGGAGACTGCGGGTGAGGGTTCAGTGTTTGATTGCCATCGCTCTGTGGAGTACTGCATCGATTACACCCGCAGCCTGGTCTGACGAGCCGAACAAACTGGAAGAGGCGATGATCGCGGAACAGTTCAGAGCAGCCGGTTTGCACAGGCTGACCGCAGAAGAACTCGCTTTCCTCAATCAGTGGCTCGAGCGACACGCCTCCGATACGTCAACCGATTTTGGAGCAGAGCAGCTACCGTTACCGCAACCTGGCGCCACGGAACCGACCGAAGAGCGCACCGCCGTCGTCGGTCTGTTCGAGGGCTGGAGCGGGTGTACGGTGTTCACCCTCGCCAATGGCCAAGTCTGGCAGCAGCGCCTCCCAGGAAAGTACCACTACAAGAAGACAGAAAATCCGCCGGTGGTGCTTATTCGTGGTTGATTCGGGTATTACCTTCAGCTTGTAGCATCCGGTCGACAAATCGCCGTCAAGCGATTGAAGTAGATAGATTATTTTCTTCCATCCGGAAACACCGCTCGGGAAACGATCTGTTCCTTTGACCTCCTCGCGTCCGACCAAATTGCGAATTGTTAAAAAAATATTTCTGAATCGTTGAGGGATTCAGGAGGTCATCCGTCCTACACGTAACGCGCAGTCCGTCGTGGGGTCCCACGGGAGCAACGGGCGGCGCGGAACATAACCAATTGGGGGATAACCATGTCTCATGTTCCAGGCAGATGGGGCACGGCGCTTGCGTCGTTGTCACTACTATCTGTTCTCTCCCTCCCGGTCACTCCTGCTATTGCCGCGGAATCGAAAGAAGCTGCGGACAAGGTCCAGGAAGAGATCGTTGTCACCGGTTTCCGCATCAAGCGGTCTGACTTCACCTCGGCAACGCCGATCACGGTGATTGATGGCCAGTCGATCATGCTGGCCCGCTCGATACCGACATTGGTGGCCGTCTGGAACAGGAAAGCGCGCGGGTTGGCCATTGCATCCGGGTCGCGGACTCGGTGGATGCGAAGTCAGGCTTCCCGGGCAAGATCCTGAGCGTCTTCGTGGTCGCCAAACTTTGCAGTCAGGTAACGGAGCCAACCCGTCCCGTGCTCGGCATGCAGCTGTGCGAAGAGCGATATCTGGGGCGTCTTGCTCAGGGCGGATTCCGTAATAGTCTATCACGGCGTCACAAACCGCCGGGAAAATCGACCGTCAGCATAGGCTCCAACTGGTACGATGCGGGCAGACCGAAAAGATGATACGGGCGCCGTCATGAACGGGACTTCGCAGCTATCGAGCCACCAGAATCACCAGGAAGAGGTGATCCCACGTCTGCCGTTCGCGTACGCCAAGCGCCACGGGGTGGTGATCACGGATACCGTTCTCGACGCCGGCCAAGTGGAAGTCGCGTGCAAGGCACGCCCGGCACTCGCCGTGTTGTCGGAAGTGAAACGGATTGCCAAGCGGTCGCTGGTCATGCGTCTGGTCGCTGACGCAGAATTTGAACGGCTGCTCACCGAAGCCTACGCCCGTGACACTTCGGCTGCGCGGCAGATGGTTGAAGACATGGATGACGAGATCAACCTGCTCAGCCTCGCCGATGCGTTGCCGCAGCCAGATGACCTTCTCGAACAGGAAGATGATGCACCGATCATTCGCCTCATCAACGCGCTGCTCGGTGAGGCCATCCGCGAATCTGCTTCCGATATCCACATCGAGACCTTTGATCGTTCGCTCATCGTCCGCTTCCGGGTCGACGGAGTTATGCGGGAAGTCGTGCAGCCTCGGCGGGAGATCGCACCGCTCCTCGTCTCCCGTATCAAGGTGATGGCCAAACTGGATATTGCCGAAAAGCGGGTGCCTCAGGATGGCAGGATCAGTATCCGCATCGGTGGCCGGGAAGTGGATGTGCGCGTGTCGACACTGCCTGCAGCCAACGGTGAACGAGTGGTGATGCGGTTGCTCGACAAACAGGCGGGACGCCTGCGTCTCGAAAACCTCGGCATGTCACCGCCGCGACTGCAGGCATTGCGTGAATTGGTTCATCTGCCGCACGGGATCTTTCTCGTCACGGGTCCGACCGGTTCCGGTAAGACCACGACGTTGTACGCCTCCCTTGCGGAGCTGGACGCAGCCGCCATCAACGTACTCACCGTCGAAGACCCCATCGAGTACAACCTGCCCGGCATCGGTCAGACGCAGGTCAATCCCAAGGCAGACATGACCTTCGCCCGCGGTCTGCGTGCCATTCTGCGCCAGGACCCGGACGTCGTGATGGTGGGGGAGATTCGCGACATTGAAACCGCAGAAACTGCTGTACAAGCGAGCCTCACCGGCCATCTGGTGCTATCCACACTCCACACCAACACCGCAATCGGCGCCATCAGTCGGCTCGTTGACATGGGCGTTGAACGATTCCTGTTGTCATCCAGCCTGGTGGGTTTGCTTGCTCAGCGGCTGGTACGACTCCTCTGCCCGGACTGTAAACGCCCACGGATGGCCAATTCGACGGAGCTGCGTTTCCTCGGAACGAACAAGGCGCAGGTATGGGAGCCGGTGGGCTGCAAGGCGTGTCGCTATTCCGGTTACCGGGGGCGGACTGGAATCTATGAGCTGGTCCCAATCGATGACACCTTCAGGCAGATGGTGCACGACGAAGCCTCGGAGCAGGAGCTTGCCCGCTATGTTCGCCGCAGCCAACCATCGATCCGCGATGATGGAGTGGACAAGGTATTGCGCGGCATGACCACGGTTCAGGAAGTGGTGCGCGTGACGATCGATGGTGCCTGACCAGTGATGTTTTGCGTTGCGGACAAGGCGGCTTTGATCGCCGGATCAGGCAGGTTCAGCCGACGGCAACCCACGCACTCCAAACAGCGAGAACCGCGTGGCAGCGTTTGAATACACGGCGCTGGATACCTCCGGCAAAGAACGCCGCGGTGTCGTCGAAGGCGACAGCCAGCGCCAGGCGCGGCAGGCCTTGCGGGATCAGGGGCTGACGCCACTCGAAGTCAACCCGGCTGCGGAAATCAGCAAAAGCAAGGTCCCGGTATTCACTCTGCGCCGCTCCCTCAATCGTATGGACCGAGTGCTGATCACCCGCCAACTGGCAACGTTGATCCGCGCCAGCCTGCCGCTTGAAGAAGCCCTGTTCGCCATCGCCCAACAATCGGATAAACAGTCCGTGAACGCATTGGTCATGGGTATCCGCAGCAAGGTACTCGAGGGTTTTTCTCTCGCCGCCAGCCTGGCCGAATTCCCCGGAAGTTTTCCGCCGATCTATCGCTCAACCATCGCATCCGGTGAGCAGTCTGGGCACCTCGACGACGTCCTCGAAAATCTCGCCGAGTATCTCGAACGACAGTATGAATCCTCGCGCAACGTGGAGATGGCGCTGATCTATCCGGTCACGCTGCTGGTCCTCGCAATCATTATCGTTGCTGCGCTGATGGTATACGTCGTGCCCGATATGGTTGAGGTCATCCAGAACACGGGTCAGGAATTGCCAGTGATGACCGCAGTGCTGATCAGCATCTCATCGTTTCTCGCCGACTGGTGGTGGGCAGTCGTCGGCGGCGTCATCCTTCTCGTCATCACCGTACGGCAGATGCTCATGCAACCGGATATCCGCGAAAAAGTGGATCGGCAACTTTTGCACCTGCCCCTGTTGCGGCGGATCACCCGCAGTGCTAACGCCGCACGTTACGCCAACACCCTGTCGATACTCGGCGGCAGTGGTGTGCCCTTGGTCGACGGCATGACCATTGCGCAGGAAGTTGTCAGCAACACACATCTCAAGAAACGCCTGTCACACGCCACCCAGAAAGTCAGCGAAGGCAGCAGTCTGCGTGCGGCGTTGGACACCGTTGGATACTTCCCGCCCATGTTGTTGCATATGGTCGCAAGCGGAGAAGCCAGTGGTGAGTTGGATGCCATGCTCAACCGAGTTGCCATCCATCAACAAAGCGAAGTGGAGCGGATTGTCGCCACCATCGTCAGCCTGTTCCAGCCGGCGATGCTGATCCTGATGGGTGGAGTCGTGTTCTTCATCGTCCTGGCGGTGCTGCTTCCGATCCTGAACATGAACCAGGCCATCTGAGGATTATTCAATGACCAATTCCCATGCTTTGCATCGAACCACTCATCGAACGGGCGGATTCACGCTGATCGAGATCATGATCGTCGTCGTGATCCTCGGGATTCTCGGCGCTATCATCGTGCCGAACTTCATCTCCCGCCCGGATACGGCCCGGGTGACGGCCGCCCAAACTGACCTGCGAAGCATCGGTGCAGCACTGGATCTCTATCGCCTCGACAACTTCCAGTACCCCTCCACGGAGCAGGGGCTCGAAGCTCTCGTCAGCAAACCGAGCGGCTTTCCGGAGCCGAAGAACTACAACCCCGATGGTTATCTCAAGGCATTGCCAACGGATCCGTGGGGTTCGCCCTACGTCTATGAAAAATCCGGCAGCAAGTATTCGCTGGTAAGCCTCGGTGCAGATGGCACTGATGGTGGTGAAGAATTCGACGCGGACATCCGGCTCGAAGATCTGCACTGACCATCGTGGCTGCACGCGGATTTTCACTGATTGAGATTCTCGTCGTGCTCGCGATCATTGGCATTCTCGCTGCGGTCGTACAGTTTTCGTTCACCGGTGCAGACGGCCGGCAGAAGATCGCGACGGCCGCTGAAAAAATCGCTGCCCAGGTGGAGCTGGCGCGCACTGAGGCCATGCAATCCCATCAGGAGTTCGGCTTCCGACTTATCGATGCGCAGATTCAGTTTCTCGCGTTCGAGAACTCGAGTGGCCTTTGGTTACCCCAGGAGGAAGGCCCACTCAGCGCCGCGCCGATTCCCGATGACGTTCGGCTTGAGCTGGAATCGGAAGGTTTCGACCATAAAGCACTCGATGCCTGGGCTCCGGAAGAGCACATCGAAGAACTGACAGAAATTTCGGATGGAACCGATGCTGGCACCGCTGACCGCTCACAATCGGATACACGCGATCCGCGCAAGCTCAGTGTCAACAATGATCAGCGCAAGCGTGTAGTGCCCGAGATTCTGCTGCTTTCCAGCGGTGAGGCTACGCCGTTCACAATCCTCCTCCAACCGGAAGGCGATGGTGTCGCCTGGATCGTAAGGAGCGACGGTCTCAGTCGTACAACGGCCGAGTCTCTGACTGAAGAACAATGAGCCGTGCATTCACCCTCATCGAAATGTTGATCGCGATGGTCATCCTGGCCACGGCCGGCATCATCGTCTCCAGCAGCATCGGTAACACGGCATCCCAAACGTTCTCAATCGAACGACGCCAGGTGGCGCATTGGGTGGGAGAGGACTATCTCACCCGGCTGCGCCTGGAGCGGCGTCTCAAGCCAGCAGAGTTGCCTGCAGGACGAGACACAGTACGGATCGAAAGTGCCGGTCGACGCTTTGAGATCCGCCGCGAGGTCAAACCGACCGGACACCCCTGGGTTAAACGGGTTGAGGTGGAGGTCTATGAAGTGGAGGGATCGGCTCAACCGGTTGGACCTCTCGATCATCAGACTGCGTTCGTGGGGCAGTACTGATGTTTCGAACTTCTCGTTTCCAATGTGGAAAAAAGGGGCACGGATTTACGCTCGTTGAAATCCTGGTTGCGCTGTTCATTTTTGCGTTGCTGGGGTTGATCGGCACCCAGTTGGTCAGCCGTGTTACGCAGCAGCAAGGCCAACTCGCGGAGCGAGGCGCGCGTCTGACCGAGCTGCAACGCGCCATGCAGATCCTCAAGCGGGATTTCATGCAAATACAAAACCGTCCGATCCGCGACGGGCTCGGCGATCTGCGCCCCTCACTCATTCTGGCAGATGACGACGGCCTTGAGTTTACCCGGCTCGGCTGGCGCAATCCGCTTCGCCAATCTAGGTCAGATGAACAACGGGTCGCCTACCTGTTCGACGACGCGAACAACGCCCTCATCCGATTGTTCTGGCCTGTCCTTGACCGCGCCCAAGATTCTGAGCCGATTCAGCAAGTGCTGCTGACGGAGGTGGATCGTGTCGAGTTGCTGGTGATCAGCAGTGATGGCAACCGTTTCAACTATTGGCCACAGGTCACGGCAGGAAAAAACGGCCCAGCGGCCGCAGCGATTGAAATGCGCATCGATGCCGCTCCCTTCGGACGTATCGACCGGATTTGGGAGGTGCCCGCTGTCCAGTAATCACGTCGCCAGGGTGACATCGCCTGGATCCGGAAATCATGCCCGCCGTGGGATCGCGCTGATCACGGTGCTGCTCTTTTTCGCGTTCATGAGTGCCGTGGCCGTTCGCCTCGCGTCGAACCACGCAATGCTGATTGCCGGCAGTCGCAACAGTTTCACCGCGGATCTGGCTCTGAATTATGCCCTTGGCGGCGAAGAGATGGCGCGTCAGGTTTTGTACGAAGATTTCACGAACTCCGGTAAAGACGTGGATCATCTGCTTGAACCTTGGGCGCGCGGGCTGCCACCACTGTCACTTGACGAAGGTGGTGCTGTCGAAATCCAGATCCATGATTTGCAGGGTTGCTTCAATATCAACGCGTTAGGCGGCGGAACCGCGCAGGCCGTACATGCCGCAATCATCAACCTCCTGAACATCACCGGACTTCCGCCGGCAATTGCCGACCGGGTACTGGACTGGGTGGATGCCGATGAGATCACCACCGGTTTCGGAGGCGAAGACAACGAATACCTACTCGCAAAGCCGGCATTCAGAACCCCCAATGGCCGCTTCGGTGACACCTCCGAAATTCGCATGCTGCTCGGGGGAGTCGAGGTCGGCGAAGATGATGCAGTCAATCGTCAGCTGCTGCCGCTCCTGTGTGCACTGCCCATTGACCAGCTGCAGGTCAACGTCAACACCGCGCCCGTAGAAGTCCTTTCGGCGCTGCTGCCGGGAAGCGAGCTCGGGCAGACACCGTCGTTTTCGAATCAGCCACGCAACTTTCGCTCCGTGGGCGAATTTGTTCAGAGCCACCCGGAGTATCAGGCGGCTACCGCGATGTTGCGAACCACCAGTGAGTGGTTTCGCATCAACGTCAGGGTGCAGATCGATCGCACCACGGTGATAATGTCGTCCGTTGCCTTCCGGGACCCTGCCACCGGGAGGGTCGTTATTCGCAGTCGGGACTTTGGACAGGACTTCCGTAGCCGGATTCGCATCAGCGCCGACGACGAAAGAACTCCCGTGCCAGAACCCTCGTGAACGGTAACTTCAACTCCCAGATGCCGATACCAACAATCTGTCCGGACCGCTGCGGGATCGCCTGATGCCTCTCCTCTGCCTGCGCCTTCTTTCCGACGCGCGTGCAACCGATGACGGTTGGACGCTCGACGCCGAATGGCTCATCCGGGAAGAGGGTGGTGTGATTCGTGGTCAGGGCGTAACCGACTTCCGTGGCCTCACCGACCTGCTCGATCCATCACAGGGATGGCTTGCCGATCCAGACAACGTGTTGATCCTGATTCCGCACGACTACGTTCTGGAGCTCAACGTCACTGTGCCTGGCCGCAGCGTCGCACAGATACGTCGTGCATTGCCGTACGCCGTCGAAGAGTTTGCGACCACCGACATCGAAGATCTGCACGTCGCCACTGACGTCATAAGGCCCGGCAAACCGGTTCGCACCCAACTGATTGAACGTTTACTCATTCGCGGTTGGACCGAGTGCCTGCGGGCGCTCTC
>Ga0194132_10007241_pt1 | contig 16664 bp, 14 predicted proteins | sample TA2KigOf80mmetaG_FD_148612 | JGI IMG/M metagenome (GOLD analysis project Ga0194132, IMG submission 148612) | Freshwater microbial communities from Lake Tanganyika, Tanzania - TA2015054 Kigoma Offshore 80m | ecosystem: Environmental > Aquatic > Freshwater > Lake | place: Tanzania: Lake...
GCGTTCGGCAGTGAAGCTGGTACGTGTGGTAAGCTACCCACCTCTCCGGAAGCCGGCGTAGCTCAGTTGGTAGAGCAGCTGATTCGTAATCAGCAGGTCATCGGTTCAAGTCCGATTGCCGGCTCCAAAATCCTTAGGAAAATCAACGATCGTGAAGGGCGAAGAGTCGTTGATCCCCTATTTGACCCCCTATCTGACCCCCTGAGCCCCAAGGATCGCGTCCATGAGCCGCGCGGCTGTCGTGGCGGTCTGCTTCTGCAGGTGCGCATAGAGGTCGGCTGTCAGCCGCACTTCTGAGTGCCCGAGTAGCTTCGAGACTTCGACGAGCTCGACGCCGGCCGCAATCAGCAGACTCGCGGCCGAGTGTCTGAGCGCGTGGAAGCCGACGTGTGGGAGCTGCGCCGCGGTCAGGATCGCCGAGAGCACGCGGGTGACGTTGCGCGGATGCAGTCCGGCACCGACCTTGCGCGCTGTAGTTTGACGATATGTCGTGAATACCAAGCCGGTATCGACCCACCGATCGCCGGCCTTGAGCCGTTCGACACGCTGCTGTTTCCGGTGGGTCTTGAGCGCGGCGATGCACACCGACGGCAGCACCAGCGTCCGTCGGCTCTTCTCGGTCTTCAGGGTCTGCAGTACGAGGCGCTTGTCCACCACCTGCAGCTGCTGCCGGATGTGGATCTCCCCAGTGTCCAGGTCGACGTCATCCCATTTCAGCCCGGTGGCCTCGCCGAGCCGCAGGCCGCACGCGAGGGCAATGGAGAAGAGCGCGCCGAGCCGATGCGAGTCGGCCGCCTTGAGGAAGGTGGTGGCCTGCTCGGGCGTGAGCGGCACGATGGGACGCGCCTTCGGCTTGGGGACCTTGACGAGCTCGGCGGCGTTCAGGGCCACGAGCTGCAGCCGCTTCGCCTCGGAGAGTGCAGAGCGCAGCACGGCATGGGCAATGACGATTCGTCGGCGAGCGCCATGCTCGGTCTTGTGCGCCGTCAGCCAACGTTGAATGACTTGTGGCGTGAGCTGCTCGAGCCGAACAGGACCGAAGGCCGGCACCAGATAGCGGGCGATCGCATCGCGATACCCGCGACACGTGCTCGGTCGCCACACGTCGCGGCTCGTCGCAAACCAGTCCTCCAAATATGCGGCAACGGTGGGACTGCCAGTCGCCAGCACGTGTCCGCTGATCTCTCGGCCGTGCAGCGCCTTCAGGTTTACGATCCCGGCCGCCTCGGTGTCGCCAAAGACCGACTTTCGGCGGCGCTTGCCGTCGGGGCCACGACCGAGATCAACGCGTGCCTTCCATCGACCATCAGCGCGTTGACGAATCGAACCTTCACCCTTACCGCGTCTGGTTCTCATGTTTGGGCTTTCCTTTCTTTTTTTCGACGTATCGCCGGAAGCGAGCGCGGCTTGCGCACGCTGGCGTGCAGAAGTTCTGTCGCGCGTCCTCGCTGATATACGCGCGTTCGCAGGTGGGGCAGATGTCTATTGGTTCCTTCTCCGCGAACATCAATGCAGTCGCGAGGTAGCAGCACTGTTCGAGGGATCGCGGCTCCAGTCCTATTCTCAGCGTGCCGGGCGGAACTGATTCACCGGCCACGGTGCGGTCGTAAACAAGTGGTTTGGCGCCGCGCAGGCGAGCCGTCAACGTTCTCGCGACCCACTGACTCGCATCAAGTAGCATCGCCGGCAGGTTCCCGCTATCAGCCGAGCAGACCATGACCGTGCCGTCTCCCACGCATTCGAACAATTGCTGCGCCCAGTCCCGCGGGGTCCGGGAGAAAACGATCTGGAAATACAAGCGGGTGCTTGAAGCAGAATTCCTCCCGTACTGCGCGTCGAAAAACATGGCGCGGCTCGACCGGGTGACGGTCGATTTCCTCCGCCAGTTTCGGGAATCGCTGCCGCACAAACTCTCGACGCAGCAGAAAAAGATCGAAGCTCTCCGGACGTTCTTCGGGTTCTGCGTGGATTCGGATTGGATCGAACACAACCCCGCGAAGAAGGTGAAGATCAAGAACGTCGGTTTGAATCCCACCATGCCGTTTTCGGAAGAGGAGATCACACGGCTTCTCGATGCCTGCGCGACGTTCCGAGGAAAGGGCGACCGGCTTCATGCGCTGATCGGACTTCTGCGGCATTCGGGGCTTCGGATCGGGGACGCCATCGCGCTCGAACGGTCGCGCGTGGGGAGCGGCCGGGTGTTTTTATACACGGCGAAAACGGGCACGCCGGTGATGTGCCCGCTGCCGAAGGATCTCATCAAGGAGATGCACGCGCTTCCGGGCGACAGGTACTTTTTCTGGAATGGCGCCTGCAAGCTCGCGACGCTTTTCGGCAAATACTACCGGGCGTTTCTCGCGCTCGCGGTCCAGGCCCAGGTCCCCAAGCCCCACTTCCATCGGTTCCGGGATTCGTTCGCCGTGTCGCTCCTCGAAAAAGGCGTGAGCATCGAAAACGTCTCGGCCCTCCTCGGGCATTCGAGCGTCGCCGTCACGAACAAGCACTACGCTCCCTGGGTAAAAAGGCGGCAGGAAATCCTTGAAGAACAAGTCAGGGCCACGTGGGTCGCGTAAAATGGGGCGACGGTGAGGTGTCCGAGTGGTTTAAGGAGCGCGCTTGGAAAGCGCGTGTACCCGGAAGGGTACCGGGGGTTCGAATCCCTTCCTCACCGCCAATCACTGCCTCGGCTTGATTTCACCACCGCCGACCGACGCTCCGGCATCCAGCCGACGGCACTGAGCCGTCAAGGCGAACGCCAGGCCGGCCGCCGGCGCCGGCGCGCGCGGCGGCGCGTGGCAGCCGACGGCAGCGCCTCGTCGGGGCCGATCACACGCGCCTTGATCTTACCCTGAGGGAAATCGGTCCGATTCAGCGTCACGATGAAGTCGGCGACACCGGCTTCTGCACACTCCCAGAATGGCGCATCGTCCGGGTCAGGCTGGGCCTCGATCGATTGCGTCACCACGACCATCTCGGCCGCCTCGCGCAGCAAGTTCACGACTCTCCCGATAAGCGGCCGGCGGACTCCACACCGTCGCAACACCTCGACATATTCGTCGAGAATGGCGTCGCTGATGAGCCAGGTGAAGGCGTCCTGTTCGATCCAGGCGCGCAGGAAATCCGCGCTCGGATTTGTCGCCGGCTTGTCGGTCTTGAAGCCTGCGATGCCGGCGACGAGGACCGACGTGTCGACGACGCCTCTACGCCGAGGCTTTGGCGGCTTCGGCGACAACGGTCAGGCCTGGCTTTCCCCGTTCGCGGCGGTACGTGCGAATCGTGTCGGCGAGCTGTTTTTCGGACACGCCTTCGAGATCGCCCGCGGCCTCGCGGACCGCGGCGAGGAAGTCGCGCTTCCAGCCAGGTCGTTTCCGCCCCCGCGGCAGGTCTCTCGCGGCGGCAGCCAGGGGCAGGCGTTGACGTAATTCCTGAGCGAGCGCACCCAAGGGAATCCGAATCTCGATGGGCGGTTCAGCCTGCCCTCGACTCGACTTCACACACACGAAGTCAGGCGTGCCCGTCTCGAATCCTGGAAGGCCGGCAACCGCCTCGGCGAATTTCGACAAGTACCGTGTCGAAGCCCCGAGCGACGCCTTCAGGTAGATGGCAACTTTGGCCTGCAGGAGCACGTTGGTATCGAAGTAATAGAGCCCCAGGCGCCGGCGTGGCTTGAGCACACGGCCTTGGACGAAGTTCTGGAGGTCCTTTTGCGGCACTCCCAGGACAGCGCTCGCCTGTTTCAGCTTGAGTTCGACCTGTTGCATGTCGGCCTCTCTAATTCAATCTAAAGTTTAGACGCTATTGCGCGAAAAGGCAAGCCGACGATGAAAATGTCCCCAGATTCTGGGGACAACTGCCGCTGCGTTTGGCCTGTTTCGTGGTCGCCCGACGGGACGCGCATTTCATTCGTCTCGTCACGCGGCGGCAATTTCGATCTGTATGTGATGAACGCGGACGGCACGAACGTGCAGCGCATCACCGATCACCCCGCCAATGATTTCGATCCGATCTGGATGCCGGACGGTCAGAGCCTGGTTTTCAGTTCCGAGCGCGACAGCCGCAGCGACTTGTATCGCGTGTGGTTGAAGGATCGGCGGGTCGATCGGCTGACCCATCACTTCGTCGGGCGCGCCATCATGCCCAACGTGTCGCCGGACGGCAAGCTGGTCGCGTTCGCCGCGCAGACGCTGCAGCGGCTCAACTTCTGGTAGTTCCAGATCCACGTGCTCGATCTCGCGACCGGCAAGACCCGTGCCCTCGACAACAGCGGCGGCGCCTGCTGGCCCTCCTGGTCGCCCGACGGCGGGTCAATCGCCAACGTGCTGCTGGCCAAAGAGCCGTCGACGATTCAGATCCGCAAACCGGATGGCAGCGGCGCCCGCGAACTGTCCGCTGACGCGAAGCGCTGGGCGCACTATCCTGACTTTTCGAAAGACGGCAAATGGATCGCCCTGGCCGTCAGCCCGCAGCACCACGAGGGCGAAGACTGGGACCTGGCCGTGATCGCCGCCGACGGATCGCGGCGGTTACAACGCCTGACCACCGGCCCCGGCAACGACCGCCTCCCCGACTGGAGGCCGTAGCGCGGCTTCGCCGCGGTCCGGCGGCAGCATCTCTTCCCCGGCCTCCGCCCGGGCGGCTTCAGGGCCGCCGCTTCCCCGCTGTTGGTGCCTGGCACCAACAAGGTCGAAGGTCAAGAAGGCTGAACGCAGACCGCCGGCATGTTGGTGCCAGGCACCAACATCTGGCACGTATACTGTCGGGCGATGGCGCGGTGCGTACTGGTCGCAGGAATTGCGACGCTGGTCCTCTCGGGCTGCAATCAGGCCCAGACCCTCCAAGCCACGGATCGCCTCAAGCCGTGCACGGGGTACGACAACCCAGTCGACGCCTACTGCGGCACGCTGAAGGTTTACGAGAATCGCGAGACCAGGCAGGGCCGGCAAATCGACTTGAATATCGTGGTCCTGCCCTCGCTGCGCGCCGAGGCGCAGCGCGATCCGCTGTTCTTCCTGGCCGGCGGACCCGGCCAGGGGGCGGCGCGGATGGCCAAGCAGGTCCGCGAGCTGTTCCGTCGCGTCCAGACCGATCGCGACATCGTGCTGGTCGATCAGCGCGGCACCGGTCACTCGAATCCGCTCAACTGCCTCAACGATCCCGACGATGACGATTCGTTGCAGGCGCTGTCCGAGTCCACTGCACAGACCCTCGCCCGCGTCAAGACCTGCCAGGCGAAGTACGACGCCGACCTGACGCTCTACACCACCACGATCGCGATGGACGACCTGGATGACGTGCGGGCGTTCCTCGGCTACGACAAGATCAACGTCTACGGCGGCTCGTACGGCACCCGCGCCGCGCTGGTCTACATGCGGCAGCACGGCGATCGCCTGCGCACCGTGATTCTGGACGGCGTCGCCCCGACGTTCATGCGCTTGCCGCTGTTCTTCGCGCGCGATTCGCAACGCGCCTTCGATCTCCTGGTCAAGGACTGCCAGGCCGACCAGGGCTGCAACACGGCCTACCCGAACCTGGGCGCGCGCACGACCGCGCTGATGAAACGGCTCGAGAAGGATCCCCCGAGGACGCACGTCACCCATCCGCGCACCGCCGCCGGTGAAGACGTCACGATCGAGGCGCGGCTGCTGGCCAACGTGATCGTGCAGACGCTCTACACTCCGATGGCGTCGGCGCTGGTGCCGGCGATCATCGCGGCCGCTGAGCACAACGATTTTCAAAGCCTGCTCGCATTGGCCGGCCTGGGCGGCGGCAGCAGCGATGAACCGATGATGGCGGTCGGCATGCAGCTGTCGGTGCTCTGCGCCGAAGACGCGCCGCGCTACACGGCGGACGAGATGAAGAAGGGCGCCGAGGGCACGCTGTTCGGCAACTACGTGCTCACGATCCAGCAACAGGCGTGCGCGTTCTGGCCGCGCGGCAAGGTCGACGCGTCATTCTACGAACCCGTGACGTCGGCGGTCCCGACACTGGTCATGTCCGGCGAGATCGATCCAGTGACACCGCCGACGTGGGGCGAACAGGTCGCCAGGACGCTCAGCAGCTCGAGGCACGTCGTCATGCCCGGCACCGGCCACACCGCCGGCGGCACCGGCTGCGGCCAGCTCATCATCAAGGACTTCATCGACAAGGGCGGCGTCGCGAGCATCGACACGTCGTGCAGCACCAAGGTGAAACGCCCGGCGTTCTTCGTCTCGCCGGCCGGTCCCGATCCCACCTCCGCCACGGCTGCGGCGGGCAAGCCCGGCGCGGTGATCAAATGATCAGGGTCGACAACCTGCACAAGCACTTCGGCGACGTGCACGCCGTCAACGACGTCACCTTCTCCGCACCGGACGGCCAGGTCACCGGCCTGCTGGGCCCCAACGGCGCCGGCAAGACCACGACGCTGCGCATGCTCTACACGCTGATGCGGCCCGACCAGGGCAAGATCTTCGTCGACGGCATCGACGCCGTCGCCGATCCGCAAGGCGCACGCTTTGCGCTCGGCGTGCTTCCCGATCAGTCGGGACTGTACCCGCGCCTCACGGCGCGCGAACACATCGAGTACTTCGGCGAGCTGCAGGGCGTGACCGGCGCCGACCTGCGCAGCCGCACCGATCACCTGCTCACGATGCTGGACATGACGGCGATTGCGGACCGGCGCGTGGCCGGCTTCTCGCACGGCGAGCGCACCAAGACGGCGCTGGCTCGCGCCATTGTCCACAACCCCAAGAACGTGCTGCTCGACGAGCCGACCAACGGTCTGGACGTGATGAGCACGCGCGCGGTGCGCGAGATCATCCGCCGGTTGAGGGACGAAGGACACACGGTGCTGTTCTCGAGCCACGTGATGCAGGAAGTGTCGGCGCTGTGCGACACGATCGTCGTGATGGCGCGCGGCCAAATCGTCGCGGCCGGCTCGCCGGACGATTTGCGCAGGAAGACAGGACACGAGAACCTGGAAGACGCGTTCGTGGCGCTCAGCGGTCTCGAAGCGGAAGCGGAGACGTCCCCACCATGAAGAGTACGCCCGCCTCTCAAGCGCTCGTCGTCATTCGCAAGGAGCTGCGCGACTGGTCGCGCGACCGGCGATCGATCATCACGGTGATCATCAGCTCGCTGCTGGCGCCCGGGCTGATCTTCTTCCTGTTCAACAGCCAGGCGAACCGCCAGCGCTCGGCGGAGGACGTGACCATTCCGGTCGTCGGCGCGGCGAACGCGCCGGCGCTGATCGATTGGCTGCGCCAGCAGGCCGGCGTCACGATTGGCGACGGGCCCGCCGACGCCGAGGAGGCGGTGCGTTCGCGCAGGGAAGACGTCGTCCTGGTCATTCCCGACACTTTCGCGAAGAACTTCCGGGCATCGAAGCCCGCTCAGATCCGGCTGGTGGCCGACGGCTCCAGCCAGAATTCACGGCCGAAGGTGAGGCGCGTCACGAACCTGCTGCAGCGCTACAACGGCGAAATTGCCAGCCTGCGGCTGATCTCGCGCGGCCTCAGCCCCGCCGTCGCCAGCGTCCTCAACATCGAAGACGTCGAGGTGTCCAGCTCGCAGCAGCGGGCGGCGCAGATCCTCGGCTTCATTCCCCTGTTCGTGATGATCTCCGCCTTCACCGGCGCCATGGCGATTGCGACGGATTCGACCGCGGGCGAGCGCGAACGCGGCTCGTTTGAAGCGCTACTCGTCAATCCGGCGCCGCGCATCGCCATCGCCGCCGGCAAATGGCTGGCCGGCACACTCACCGCCATGCTGACGGTGCTGATCACGGCCGGCCTGCTGTTCACGATGTTCAAGCAGCTGCCGCTGCAGGATCTCGGCATCCGCTTTCGGCTCGGCCAACCCGAGCTGATTCGCACGCTCGTCGTCGTGCTGCCGCTCGCGCCGCTGATCGTCGCCATCCAGATGTACGTCGCGACGTTCGCGAAGTCGTTCAAGGAAGCGCAAAGCTACTTGAGCCTCCTGATGGTGGCGCAAATGGTGCCAGGCATGATGGCGACCATGAACACGCTGTCGACGAAGGCGTGGATGTACTACGTGCCGTGGCTCGGCCAGCAGACGCTGCTCACCGACGTGCTCGGCAGCAAGCCGATCAACCCGATGACGTTGGTGATTGTTGGGGTGATCAACATTACGCTCGCGGCGGTAGTCCTGCGAGCCGTTGCAGGACTGCTCCACCGCGAGAGGATTATCTTTGGGAGATAGTAGCGAGTAGCGAGTAACGAGACTGTCCCGCTACCCGCGACTCGATACTCGCTACTTCACATTCACGACGATGCGGCGGCTCGCTCGTCAAAAGCCGATCAGAAAGACTTTGCGGAGTGGCGCGATCAGATAGCGGCGAGTTTGACGTCGCAACAACGCGCCGACGGGCAACGGATGGCGCGTGAGTGGCAAGCCGCGTTTGAGAAGCGGAAGCAGTAAGCACGGATGAACGTTCGTTCGCGGGTAGTCGCTACCCATCACGGGTAGAACCTACCCCACCCCATCTTCTCGTCTGGCAACCTCCGTCTGGCGCGGTTCAACGAGGATGAAGAAGCGCCGTGAATGCCTGATGGTGCGAATATTCGGTGTACATCCCAACGCGGGACGCTATGGGGCTGCTGTCAGCCTGACGTACACAACCTCAGCGGCGCTCCCGAAGCGGCTAGACTGAGCGTTGCCCGAGAAATCGAAGGCGCGTGGAGGTTCAGCGGAGGGTAAGGAGGCAAAGGTGGATAGCGCAAAGACCGGAGCGGAACCTCAGGCCTCAGAGGGCCCGACCGCATCAGAGATTCCATCGTTTTGGGCGTACATGCCCGCCACAGTTGACGCTCTTCGTGCGCGCGGTGGCTCGGCCACGGTCCAGCAGCTTCTAGAGGATGTACCGGTGCGCATGGGATTGACTGACGCGCAGCGGGCTGTTCCGCACGATCCCGAAAACGAGGGACAGACTGAGGTTGCCTACCGGCTCGCATGGGCGCGCACCTATCTGAAAACGGCAGGACTCATCGATAGCCTAAGCCGTGGTGCGTGGGCGCTTACTCCAGAGGGGCTGGAGGCACGAAACCTCGATGGAAGGGCGCTCGCGCGACAGGTTCGCGCCAAGTCTCCAAAGACACAACCAGAGGCTCCTGGGGAGGAGGCAGAAACCTATCTATTTGCATGGAACCCCGAACGATTCAAGTGGAAAGAGCTTGACGATCAGATCCGTGCCGTTCAGGACACGGGAGCCGCTGAAGACGCTTGGTCGTGCGGATCGGTGAAAAGCATTCCCCCTGGCAGTCGCTTCTTCTTGATTCGCCTCGGCCACGAACCTCGGGGAATCGTGGGCGCCGGTGTCACCCTCGACGAGGTGTACGAGGCCCCTCACTACCAAGAGGATCGCGCAGCACGAGGCGAAAAGGCCAACTTCGTCGACATCCGGTTCGATGCGCTCTCCCGGGTACCGATCATTCGCCGGTCGGAGCTGGACGAGCCACCGTTCGAGGGCGTGAGCTGGGATACCCAGATGTCTGGAGCGAAGATCCCGCGCGGTGCAGCTGGGTCGCTGGAACAAGAATGGCGACGCCGTCTCACGGCACGCGAGCTCGGCGAGCCAGCAACTCTGATCTCGACGCTAGTTCTCGACCGCTGGCGCGAGCTCTGGAATCAGGCGCGTGCAGACGCGACATGGGTTGAGCGCCATCGCCTCCGGGACTCCAAGCGGCATGAAGTCCTTCCAGAGATTCGCGAGCTGGTCATGGGGTTCATTGGGGGTCAGATGTCGCTCCCCGACTTCAGGGAGACATTCGACCGAAAGACAAGGAACGAATGGGACCTATTCGGTCTGAAGGGTCAATCGGGCGCGATGTTTTTGAACAAGCTCGCGAAGTACCTGCCCGATCAAGAAGACGCGGCATCGGTGCTCAAGACGACGCTACAGGTGCCCACGAGCGAGATCGAAGCCCGAACGCAACTGCATGAGCTCATGGCGTACCTGGATCGGCAGATCGCGGCTGGCGTGGCGACTGGCGCGGGACTTCAGCCCAACAGGAGTCCCTTCTTTGTGAGCGCTTGCTGGCACGCACAGCAGCCGGGTCAATGGCCAATCATGTTTCAGTCGGCCCGAGACGCCCTGCAGGCCGATGGTCTGCTCGGCCGCAACCTCAGAGGCGCCGACGGCTATCTCGAGTTCACGCGCGTGTTCCGCGCACTCTCCGAAGGACTCGGCATTTCCTTCTGGGAGCTGGAGCACCTCTGCGCCAGATCGACAATTGATTCACCAATAGACACCGACAATGCGGATGAGCCGGATGAGGAGCCGCAACGCGAACGCGTGTGGCTCATCGCCCCAGGTCCGGGAGCGTCGATGTTCGACGAGTTCTACCGGGACGGAATTGTGGCGATCGGTTGGGACTACCTGAGTGACCTGGCGCAGTATCCGGATGTAGAGGCCATCCGGCAAGCGATACGACAGCATCGGGGCGGGAGCGCGAGCCCCACTCACGACGCCCTTGCGTGCCATGAATTCGCGCACGAAATGCAGGTCGGCGACATCGTGTTTGCCAAACGCGGCCGCCGAGAGATCGTGGGGTACGGTGTCGTCAGCTCAGCGTACCGCTACGAACCAGAACGAAAGAGCTACGTTCACGTGCGTTCGGTCGACTGGAAGAAACGCGGTCAATGGGTGCCGCGTGACAAACCCCTGGTCACGAAGACACTGACGGACATCGGGCAATACCCCGGCCTAGTCGCCGACATTCGGGGTGCCATCGGCACCGGAGACGTTGGCGGGGAGAGCCGGACGCCCGTTGAAACAGAAGTCGTTCCCGCAAGACTGGTGTACACCATCGAAGACGTCGTCGAGGACATGTTTCTGCACAGACTCGACATCGAGGAAGCCCTGGAGCTGTTGCGCTACAAGAAGAACCTGGTGATTCAAGGGCCCCCTGGTGTCGGAAAGACGTTCTTCGCGAAACGATTAGCTTATCTCCTGCTCGGCGAGGAGGACCCTGAACGAATCTCGATGGTCCAGTTTCATCAGTCCTATTCCTACGAAGACTTCGTTCAGGGCTACAGGCCGACCGAGAGTGGCCAGTTCGCCAGGGTGAATGGTCCTTTTCTGCGCTTCTGTGATCAGGCGTTGCAGGACGCTAGCTTGCCCTATGTGCTCATCATCGATGAGATCAATCGCGGAAACTTGAGCAAGATCTTCGGCGAACTCCTCATGCTCATGGAGGCGGACAAGCGGTCCGCCGTTTGGGCGACATCCCTGATCTACGGCATGGAGGGTGAGCCGCGATTCAGCATTCCCAAGAACCTACACATTATTGGCACGATGAACACCGCAGATCGTTCTCTTGCGATGGTGGACGACGCCCTGCGGAGACGTTTCGCCTTCGTCGATCTGGGGCCGGGATTCTCGCAGCCGTCGTTTGCCCGAAAACTGTCGTCCCTCGGAGTGGATGCCACACTGCGAGATCGCATTGTGAAACGTCTAGAGCGTCTCAACGATCGAATCCGCCAAGATCCCAGTCTCGGCGGCGGTTTTTGCATCGGACACAGCTATTTCTGTGGCGTTGGTGGAAGTGCCGCTGATGACAGCTGGTACAAACGAATCGTGCGAAGGGAGATCGGACCACTGCTCCGCGAGTATTGGTTCGACAATACGGACCGTGCCGCCGATGAGCTGGCGCAACTCCTGGACGACGACTAGCGATGAGTGTGGCCGTCCAGAATATCTACTACCTGCTTTGCTACGCGTGGGACCGGCTCGAGGCGCGCAACCTGGTCGACGTCACTTCGATTCCAGGCAACCGCATCGAGAATCTGCTCGGCAAGGTGCTGCACGATGGCGTTGCGCATCTCATTCGAAGTGGCTTTGATCGCGGGTACGTTTCGTTCGAGGAGACGAGCAGGCGACTGCGAGGCAAGGTCCTCCTGACGGAGACTGTCGGGCGATCCCTGCTTGAGCAGGGCCGCGTCGCGTGCCAGGTGGACGATCTCAGCTACGATGTAGCTCACAACCGCGTGATCAAGGCGGCGATGGCCACCTTGGCTGCTCTGCCGAGTATTGATAAGAGCATTGCCGCCGGCCTTCGCGACCATTGCCGGCGACTGCACGATGTCGCCGACATCCCTCTGTCGCCTGCAGCGTTCAGGCAGGTTCAACTCCACCGAAACCTCGCTCGGTACGTGTTCTTGGTCAACGTCGCGCAGCTCGTGGCCAAGAGCCTCATCCCCGATGAGAGGACCGGCGTGCGAAAGTTTCATCCCTTCACGGCAAACGAACAAGAGATGGGACGACTCTTCGAAGCCTTCGTGCGGAACTTCTTGCGACGAGAGCAGGAGATCTTCGTCGTCGATGCGCCAAAGGTGCCTTGGGATCTGGACCCCGGCGACAGCTCCGATCCCTCTTGGCTTCCAGAGATGCGCACCGACGTGATGCTCACGAACAAATCAGGCCGAGTGGTCATCGAGACGAAGTACTACACGACGCCTTACCAGTCCCGGTACGGCGGCAAGAAGCTAATCTCAGGACACCTGTACCAGCTTCTGACTTATCTCTCCCACCTGGGAGTCGACGGAGCGGCAGGACCAGTGGGCGTGTTGCTCTACGCCGGGCTTGGCATCGGCCAGCGTCTCCAGTACCGCCTGGGTGGACATGCTGTTCTCGTCCGCAGCCTCAATCTCAACCGTGACTGGCGCGACATCCATGGTGAGATGATGGGGATTGTGACGGAGCTGTCGGGGACTTCGAAGACGCTCGCCACCGCGTAGCGCTAGCGACCGTAGAGACCCCTTTCCAGCTGCTCGGACGATCGGACCCGACTGTGCATTCCGAGCTCTGCCGTTCGAATCGATTACAACCTTGTACCTTGCAAGCCGACCGACACGGTTGTAGAAGATCAACGGCGCCCCTGCGAACCCGGGTTGAACAGGACGTGTTGGCGGAAGGAGCCGCTGGGGAGGGTGAGGAGCCACAACTGCTCGAGCGGACCAACGCGCTCATGGAGCAGCGGCTTGCTGAAATCACCAAGCAGGCGCCGGCATTCGCCGCCACTCTGCGCGCATACCGGTCGGCTCTGGCGTCCAACGACACTGCCCTGGCCGATGGTTTGCTCGCCTGGCTCGCGGGCCAGCCCAACGTTAGCGCAAGCGTCAAGCGGTCCGCTGGCGTAAAGGGCGATATCGATCACTTCGGCGCACTGAGTTTCCTGCAAGGTCTTCTCGTTGTGCTGCGCGATTCTGGCCACGCGGGTCTCGTCCTGGTGCTGGATGAGGTCGAGACGCTACAACGGGTCAGGGGTGACGTTCGGGAGAAGGGACTGAACGCCATCAGGCAGTTGATAGACGAGGTCGACAGCGGTCGTTTCCCTGGCCTGTATTTGGTGATTACTGGAACCCCAGCCTTCTTCGACGGTCCCCAGGGCGTACAACGGCTTCAGCCCCTCGCACAACGCCTGCATGTCGATTTCGCGACCGATGCGCGCTTCGACAACCCGCGGGCTGTACAGATTCGTCTCGCGTCCTTCGACCACGCGAAGCTGTGTGAAGTTGGCCGGAAAGTGCGAGACATCTTCACGGAGCACAGCGCAGCTCCCGATCGTCTCCGTGCCAAGGCAAGCGACGAGTACATTGATCTCTTGGCGTCGGCGGTTACCGGCCGCCTTGGCGGCAAGGTAGGTATCGCTCCTCGTGTATTTCTGAAGAAACTCGTCGTCGATGTGCTCGACCGCATCGACCAATTCGAGGAATTCGACCCTCGGAAGCACTATGCGCTCACAATCGCCGACGGCGAGTTGACCGCCGTCGAGCGCAACGCCGCAGCGGCAGGCAACATCGACGAGATCGACCTCGAAGTGTGATGGCTGTGAGCTTCGATCGGCTTCACCCCGCACTCCAGCATCACATCGTCAACAGCTTGGGTTGGCGCTCGCTCAGGTCACTCCAGGAGAGGGCCATCGAGCCGCTGGTTGAGGGCAAACATGTACTCCTGCTCGGGCCCACGGCGGGTGGGAAGACTGAGGCCGCGGTGTTTCCGCTTCTCTCCCGGATGCTCACCGAGCGTTGGTTTGGGTTATCCCTCCTCTATGTGTGCCCGCTTCGAGCCCTTCTGAACAATCTGGAGTTCCGACTGCAACGGTACGCGTCCTACGGGGGCCGTAGGGCCGCCATGTGGCACGGAGATGTTGGCGATTCGGCGCGGCGCGCCATTCTTGCAGACCCGCCGGACGTGCTCCTCACAACGCCGGAATCGCTCGAAGTGATGCTCGTAACGCCACGCGTTGAACACCAGACGCTATTCAGTGGCATTCAGGCGGTGGTCATCGACGAAGTGCACGCGTTCGCGGGCGATGATCGCGGCTGGCACCTGCTCGCGGTCCTTGAGCGGATCATGAGACTCGCGGGCCGTGACATCCAGCGCGCGGGACTATCTGCGACCGTCGGCAATCCAGACCAGTTACTCGAGTGGCAAGTTGGATCGAGCAAGGGACTTCGACAGGTTGTGAGTGCCCTTCAGGCGGCGCCGCGCGAGGCCGATGTGCAGCTCGACTACGTGGGATCCACCGAGAACGCGGCCACCGTCATTGCGCGGCTCCACCAGGGCGAAAAGCGACTGGTCTTCTGCGACAGTCGAGCCAGAGTTGAGGAGCTCGCCGCTGGCCTCGTGCGAAGGAACGTGAGCACGTTCGTGTCGCACAGCTCGCTCAGCGTCGATCAGCGACGTCGCGCGGAGGAGGCATTTGCCAGCGCCTCGGACTGCGTCATCGTGGCCACCAGCACGCTGGAGCTGGGAATCGACGTCGGCGACTTGAACCGCGTCATCCAGATCGACGCACCGACGAGCGTCGCGTCATTTCTGCAGCGTCTTGGCCGTACTGGGCGACGAGAGGGCTCCACTGCCAACTGCTTGTTTCTTGCGACAGCGCCCGACAGCTTCGTGAGGGCTGCCGGACTGACCCGCCTTTGGAAAGATCACTTCGTTGAGGCGGTCATGCCGCCTCCGGCGCCGCTCCACCTGCTGGCCCAGCAGATTCTCGCGCTGTCGCTGCAGGAGAGCGGAATCGGCGTCGCAGATTGGGAAGGGTGGGTTGGAGGCATGCCCGGCTTCCGGCGGATTCCGCCGACCGATGTCGACGCGATGCTGTCGTACATGGCTGAGCGGGAGCTGCTGTGGAATGACCACGGCATCCTGTCTGTCGGCCGGGAGGGTGAACAGGCATTTGGGCGCCGCCACTTTCTGGACCTGCTTTCGTCGTTCACTACCGAGCCGCTGTTCTCGATCAAGCACGGGAAGCTCGACATCGGACGAGTTCACCAGTCATCGTTTGCGGTGAAGGAAGATCACCCACCGGTTCTCCTGCTCGCCGGCTTGAGCTGGGTCGTGACGCACATCGACTGGGACGCCCGCGTCGCGTTCGTAGAGCCAACGAAGCTGGAGGGCAAGTCCCGGTGGCTCGGGTCGGGGCAGGCTCTCCGCTATTCCCTGTGTCAGGCAATCCAGCGCGTACTCGCAGGTGAAGAGCCAGGTGCAGTTCTGTCGAAGAGAGGCAAGGAACAGCTGACCCAGACGCGGTCGGAATTCCCGTGGCTCACGCCCGAATCGACGCATCTGGTGAGGTCCAGCAACGATCGGTTGCTGTGGTGGACATTCGCAGGGCTCTTCGCAAACAGCGCCATCGCCGAGGCCATTCGTGGTCGCAACGTCCAGGTTGGAAAGGTCGACAACTTCGTGATTGCTTTCGATGCCGACGCACCGCGCGACCGGTTGGACACCGCCCTCCGCGAAGTCCGCGCGATGGACGCGACGATACTGCGAACCCCTGTATCGGACCGTGCGGTCGCCGAGCTAAAGTTTTCAGAATGCCTGCCGGGTCCAGTGGCGAAGAGGGTGCTATCCGAGCGGATGACGGATGCGCTAGGAGTGGAGTCGACGCTGAAGCGCGGTCTTAGCGTCCACGAACTCACAGATTGGTTTAGGCGCAGATAGACTTACGCACTGTCCAAGGTGTGTAACGTATTCGTTTAGCGGTGGCCTGCCGCCCACGACCACTGCCGGCAGTGTCGCAAGTGAAGCTCCTCACCTTACGGGTGCCCTTGCCAAACGCGGCTGGTTTGCTACTGTGAAAGGAAGGTCGAACGCCTCCTCCTCATCCCGTGACCGAATCGCAATACCAAGTCGTCGAGATCCGCGAATCGCCCTGCGGCCGACTTCTTGAGGCGTTCGGACTGGCGATCGACGCGACCGGTCAGTCGTCCGAAGATCTCCAGGCCGCGTTCGCGACCGGCGAGCACTTCGGCGATGACGACCTCGCTCGCATCGAGGCCGCGCTCGTCGGCCTTCGAGCCTGCCTTGTGAGCTGCGAGCACACGTTCGTTCGGTTCATCGATCGGCGTTCGTAACCTCCCCGATCATTAGGCTTTTGATGACTTCCGTTCCCCGAACCGCGTCCATGTCCACTCAAAGAGTGGACGACTTCGGGGGTGACGTCGGCGTCTGTTTTTCCGTCCACTTTGGCGGTGGACGTTGTGATGCCTAACGCCTGCGCTTCAGCCGCAGCGGCATGATCACACCGACGGTCGGGCGCGTCGGCTCCATTGTGTTGTTATGCAGCCTCCGGCACGTGTCGGGTTCGCGGAACCACCGCAAGGAGGTGGCCTGCCATGATGAGGAACCAGGCGAAATAGATTCCGAAGGAGATGCG
>Ga0194132_10007245_pt1 | contig 16658 bp, 19 predicted proteins | sample TA2KigOf80mmetaG_FD_148612 | JGI IMG/M metagenome (GOLD analysis project Ga0194132, IMG submission 148612) | Freshwater microbial communities from Lake Tanganyika, Tanzania - TA2015054 Kigoma Offshore 80m | ecosystem: Environmental > Aquatic > Freshwater > Lake | place: Tanzania: Lake...
GCGCCCGCGAAGGAGGAGCGCGAGAAATCGGCGCCTGACAGATTCGCGCGCGTGAAATTCGTCTTCGTGAAGTTGGTCAGCGTGAGAACGGCACCACTCAGGTTGGCGGACAGCAGGTCGGCGTGGTTGAGGTACACCTGCTGACCTTTGGCGCGGGTGAAGTCGACACGGTTCATGTTGGCGCCCTGGAAGAACGCCGCATTCAAGTTCGCTCCCGAAAGATTGGCATTGTTCATCACCGCGTTCTCGAAATCGCCGAGGGTCAAGTCGGCGTTTTGCAGGCGCGTCGCAATCATGCGGGACTCCATCGCCCGAACTTCGGCAAGGTTGGCACCGGTGAGATTGGCGCCGCTCAGGTCCGCCTCGTACAGGAAACTGCCCTTGAGGTTGGCGCCGCTCAGGTTGGCGCGCCGCAGGATCGACTTGTTCAGGTTCGACTGATCGATGGTTGCGCCCGCCAGGTTGGCGCCCTCCAAGTTGGCGCGGTGGAAGATGGCGCCGGTGAGAATGGCGCCGGCGAGGTTCGCGCCGGCAAGGTTGCGCATCTTGAAATCGGCGTCGGTGAGGTCGCAGCCGGGGCACTCCTTGGATGTTCCAGCCACGAAGGCGGCCTCGCGGGTCTGTGCCGCGGCTTCACCGGCTGCGGACAACAGGAGCAGCGCGATTGCGAGAACGGTCCGTTTCATTGGAGGCTCCTCGGGCTTGGATCACGGATTGGGAAGATCGTCGCGGACGACCAGGAAGCCGGCGAACTGCGCGTTCGCGCAAGAGTCGTTGTCGCCCGCTTCCAACGCGTCGGCGGCAATGTTCAGGTAGCGCTGGGCCTCGTCGCGCAGATAGTCGCGCAGGGAGGAAATCTGCTGCATCGTACCGACAATGGCGGGTGCGCACGACAACGGCTCCGGCCGTGGCGTGAAAGCGCGGCCCAGCGCGGCGAACGGCTGCTGGAGCGCGGCGAGGCAAGCTTCCGGATCTTCGCCCTTGTATGCGACCAGCGCCGCCTCGAGCCCGGTTCGCACTGCGCCTCCCAGCCGTCTGGCGCCGCGGATGCCACCCACGTCCCGCTGCAGGTAGGCCATGCCCTCGGCGCACTGGTCCAAACGACGGCGCGTCTCGGCGGCGGCCGCGGCCGCCGCCGCCGCGGCGGCCACTTTCGGATTGGCGACGGGCGGCGCCTGTGCAAAGGCGAGTTCGCGTGCTCGCGCGACTGATGGGGCGGGGTAGCCATCGGCCCCGCGGTTGTCCGCGTTCTGCCTGGCGACTTCTTGCTCGCGGTCGCACGCGGCCACCGCAAGGATCAAGGCGGCAAGAAGAACCCCGCGCATCGCTCGATGATACCTCCCATCCCCGCGGGCGCGCCACGCTCCAGCCATGACGCAGTGGATGGCCTGGTATATCATTGCCGGCCGAGGGGAAGGCCCGTCGGGTGGCTGGCGTACTCCGCGTGGGAGGTAGGGAGATGAAGGAAGAACGCGTCAACGGATCCGGCCGCGGTCGGGCCCTCGTGCGTCCGGTGCTGATCGCTCTTGGGGCGGCGGTGGTGACTTTTGCCGCGCCCAGTCTGGCGCAGCAGCAACCCGGCTTGGACGCCTGGCAGCGGGGCAGCTGCACCGCCTGCCACGGCAGTCTCGCCCAGGGTGGCGGCGGCGGGGAGATGCCGGCGGGCCCTAACCTGCGGCGGACGCGGCTGACTCCCGCCGAACTCAAGGAGACCATCGCATGCGGGCGTGGCGACATGCCCTACCACCTCGAGGCCGCCTACGCGACGGTGCCGTGCTACGGCATTCCCGTGCCGGGTCCGGCTGGAGCCGCCCTGGGGGCGCCTCTTACGGCAGCGGAAATAGACGCCTTGGTCGACTTCCTCACCAAAGAGGTCGTCGGGGTCACGACCATCACGCGTGCGGCATGCGCGGTGTTCTTCGGAGGCAACACCAACGCGCCAGCGTGCGCGCAGTACCGCTAAGCTGCGGAATCCATAGCGTGGCGAGGGACTCACGCGCCGGCCTCTGAGCTACGTGAGGCGATGAGCGTCGAAACAGCGCGGCCGGGCGGGAGCCAAACGGCCGCCGCGAACGAGGTGGCGCGTTCGTGCGGCAGCTGCACGCTGTGCTGCAAGCTGTTCGACATCCGCGCGCTGAACAAGCCGCGGTTCGAGTGGTGCATGCACTGCGCCGTGGGTCAGGGCTGCCGCATCTACGCGCAGCGCCCGGACGAGTGCCGCGAGTTCAACTGCAGCTGGTTGACCGACTCGAGCATCGGCGACGAATGGAAGCCGTTGCGCTCGCGGATCGTGCTCACGCGGGAAAAAGGCGTGATCGGCGTCCACGTCGACCCCAGCCGCGCGGACGCCTGGCGCAAGGAGCCCTACCACGCGCAAATACGGGCGTGGGCCGCCGGGGGCGCCGACCACGTCATCGTGTGGGAAGGGCCGGATGCGATCGCCTTGCTGCCGCGCGGCGACAAACGCCTCGGCAAGGTGCCGGCTGGGCACCACATCGCGTTCCGGATCTTGCGCGACCCGCTCGGCAAAGCCGTGTTGGACGCGGTCATCGTCGCGCCGGCGGAGGCGGCCTTCGATCCGAGCTTCGGCTCGGTGGGCGGCAACAAGGACCAGGCGGATGCGTTCTTCAGCGTGGGGCTCGCCGCGGCCGGGGAGGGGGACCATCAACGCGCCATCGACCACTTCGGCCGCGCCGTCGCCAAGGACCCCAAGTTGCACGCCGCCTACGATTCGCGCGCGGTGTCGCTGTTGCAGCTCGGCCGGCTGGACGATGCCGTTGCGGACGCCCGCCGGGCGGCCGAGCTGGCGCCAACCGACGCGGGCGTGATCAACAACCTCGCGCTGATTCTGTGCGCGGCCGGCCGGCTCGAGGAAGGCATGGCGGCGTTCGACGCCGTCCTGCGCCTGGACCCGCGATACGTTCGCGCCTTCTTCAATCGCGGCAACGCCCGCGTCCGGACCGGAGACTTCGTCGGTGCCCTTGCCGATTTCGACCGGGCGCTCGAGATAGACCCAAGCTATCTGCCGGCCCGCACCGAACGCGGGGTGCTGCGCTTTGCGGCGGCGCAGTTTGCCGATGCCGCCGCCGATTTCACCCTGGTCGCCAAGCTCGAACCCAACAGCCGCTGGCAACTATGGCTCCACGTCGCGAGAATGCGCGCCGGCGCACGCGACTCCGCCCGGGTGGGGAACGACGATGGGGACGCAGGGCTGGCGCTGCTCGCCAAGTTGTTGCGGGGGGACGCGTCGCCGGCCGAAGTGGCGGCCGCGATGCCACAGGACGATCCGGATGGCCCGTTCTTCCTCGGCCAATTCCACTTGATGAGCGGCAACCCGGCTGCCGCGGCGCCGCATTTCCGGCGCTCGGTGGAGATCGGCCGCGACTGGGCCCACGCCGCCGACTGCGCCGCGGCGGAGTTGCGTCGCCTCTCGGCCGCCTCCTGAGAAGGCGAGGGCGCGGAATTCTCGCTTCGCTACCCGCCCAGCTTGCCGATGGCGATCTCGAGCAGGAACTCGAGGTCGGGGCACACCACCCAACCCGGCGCGGTCTGCTCCTCGTCGTCATCGTCGTCGAGCATCTCGCCGGGCCGCAGCGCGGCGATCGCCGCCTCGCGCTTCCTGCGTTCGCGCTCCAGCTCCGCCGCCTCGGCGCCCTCGATCAGGTCGTCCGTCTTTACCAGCAGGCCCATCAGCTCGACGATGCCGGCGTGGAGCTGCGGCTCGGTCAGCTCGAGCAGCGCCGCGAGCTGCGTGCCGTAGTGGTGGCCGACGGCGTAAATGGTCTCGTCGCCGGCGCCCTCCTCGCCGTTGTCGTAGGCGATGCACGCTTGGCGGGTGAGGGCGTGCAGGTGCTTGGCGAGGCGCACGAAGTCGCGCCCCGGAAACAGGTCCGCGCGCACGACGTCCTCGAAAATGCCCGCCAGGCGTTGCGCCGGCGCCTCGGCGTCCTCCGGGGTCAGCCGCCGCTCGCGCGCGTCCGGCGGCGTCGGCGTGCGGTAAAGGTCGTCGAGAACGGCGATCGCGGCACGGCCCTCGTCCTTGGCTGTCTCGCTCGCGCGCGGCTCCAGCGTGGCCCAGCGCTCCTTGACGAGTTCCAGCGCCACCACGCCGTTGGCGTACTGCCACGGCGAGAGGAACATCTCCTGGAACGCTTCGCCGACTCCTTCACCGGCGACCAAAAGGTCGACGGCCATCGCCGCCAAAAACGCTTCGTTGCGCAGGAGCGACGGATCGATCAGGAGCTCGCGTGCCTTGCCGACCAGGGCGCGCGCCTTGGCCACCGCGGTGGGAACGTCATCTGTCGAATGGATGGCCTTCACCACGTCCCACAACGCGATGAACAGGTCATTGTGCAGCTGTGCGTCCTTGGCAGCGAGCGTGCCACTGAAGCGGCCGAAGTCGGCGGTGGGCATCTCGGCGATCTCGACGTAGAGCTCGAAGGCCAGCGGCTGGTGCCGCTCGACCAGGGCCAGTCGGCGCTCGATCATCTCCAGTCCGAACGCGCGGCTGAGCTCCAGCGTGTGCTCGTAGAACGGTTCGGGAAGCCTGCCGGGTGTGGCGACCTGGCCTGGCGCCAGCGTCGCGCCGCCGAAGGATCCGATCACCGCGGCGTACGCCGCAAACACGGTTGCGCGAAGCGGGCGAGGCGAGTGACGCACGGAGGCTCCCTGCAGCTGTTGCGGGCTGTACCCTAGCCGACCGGCGCGCGGCCGCCCAGGCGGGGGTCCGATCAATTCCGGGCGCGCGCCGGTCGCCGCCGGTGGTCCCGGCCCGTCTACTTCTTGGTGGCGCGCAGCTTGTCGCGGATGCTCTGCCGCGCCATGAGCTTGCGCTGGGCGCCGGGCGGGAAATCCGTCAGCAGGACCACGTTGTTGTCGATCAGCACGTTGATGAGGTCTTCCAGGATGCGCAGCAAATCGTTTTCCGAGCTCGCCAGATGCTGGCGCAGCGCCTCCTCCGATCCCATGCCGGTGACGAACGCCAGCATTTCGGGGTCGGACTCCTTCATCGCCTCGGGCGCGGCGGCGTGCGGCCGGTCGAAGACGGCCACGATCGCGCCCTTGGCGTCTCGCGCGACATATCGCATCCGTACACAATAGTTAGTGCCTTTGGGCCCGACAAGGCCACACGCCTTGCGTAGGGTGCTGCTACGGTAGCGCTCGCCATGAGCGCCCGCAGGCGTGTCTTCCTCCTTCTCGACAATCGGCCGGGGGGCCGGGCGAGCCGCACCGTGGCGCTCGCCCTGCAGGTGTTGATCGGCGCGAACGTGCTCGCCGTCATCCTCGAATCGGTGGCGTCCGTCGGCGAGCGCTATCGCGACGCCTTCGCGCTCCTCGAGGTGACGTCGATGGTGTTGTTCACCCTGGAGTACGCGGCGCGTTTGTGGGCGGCCCCGGAGGAGCGCCGCCGCGATGGCCAGCCGCGCTTTCCGGATTCGGTTGCGGGGCGGCTGCGCTACGCACTGACGCCGCTGGCGCTCATCGACCTCGCAACGCTCGTTCCGTTCTATCTGTCGGCGCTCGTCGGCGCGGACCTGCGCTGGTTGCGCGTGCTGCGCATGGTCGGGCTGCTCAAGTGCACGCGCTATTCGCAGGCGCTGGTTACTGCCGCTGACGTGGCGCGCGCGGAGGCCGCAGGGCTTGTCGCTGCGGTCACGGTGTTCGCAGTGACGGCCGTCCTCGCCGCCGCCGGCATGTATGCATTCGAGCACACCGCGCAACCGGATACGTTCGCCCACATCCCGCTCGCCCTGTACTGGTCGATCGTGACCCTGACCACCCTCGGCTACGGCGACGTGGTTGCTGTTACCGGACCGGGCAAGGTGTTTGCGTCGCTGGTGGCGATCTCGGGCGTGGCCATGGTGGCGCTCCCGTCGGCCATCCTGGCGTCCGGGTTCATCCGGCAGCTGCGCCTGCACAGCCACGGGATCCGCAGTAAGAGTGTCGCGTCCGAGGTCCAACGCCTCGACCTGAGCGAGGAAGACGCCGCGCGCCTCGTCGGCGCCGTCCTCCGCGAGGTGGCGCTGCAGGTGTGCCCCAACTGCGGCGAGCCGCTCGACCACATCCAGCGCGGGCCGACCAGCTTCGTGTCCTAGGCGGCCCCTGCGCGCCGTTGCAGTACCTCCATCGGCCGATAGTCGCGCGGCCGTGCTGGCGCCACGTCCGATTCGCCCCGGCCATGCCGCAAGGAGGACGAGCCATGGGCGTCATCGGCATCGTGCTGATCGTGCTCGGCGTCCTGATCCTCCTCTGAGGCGTCGGACCAAGCAGGATTCATCGCGAAGCGTGAGGGTGGCTACATGCAGAAGGACGAGTCCAACGACCTCGGGCTGCGCGACAAGGTAGTCGTCATCACCGGAGCGTCATCCGGCTTCGGCCGCGGCGCCGCCATGAAATTCTGCAAGGCCGGTGCCGCGGTCGTGCTGGCCGCGCGCCGCGATCACCTGTTGAGCGAGCCGGAGACGGCATGTCTCGGCGCGTCCGGTGGTCGCGACGTTGGCGCGCCGGACGCACCGGCCGCGCGTACTGCGCGAGGCGGGCGCGCGGTGCATTGCGACGTCACCCGGCCGGAGGACGTCGAGGCCGTCTACCGGCTCGCGATCGCCGAGTTCGGGCGCCTTGACGTGTGGGTGAACAACGCCGGCATTGGCGCGCTCGGGCCATTCATCGACGTGCCGATGGCGGACCACGAGCAGGTGGTGCGCACCAACTTGCTCGGCACGCTCTATGGTTCGTGGTTGGCGCTGCGCCATTTCCGCGCGCAGGGCCACGGCATCCTCATCAACGTCGCATCGATCCTCGGCAAGGTGCCGTCGCCCTATTACCATTCCTACGTCGCGTCCAAGCACGGGGTAGTCGGATTGTCGGCGTCGCTGCGCCAGGAGCTTGAGGAGGAGGGGCTCGCCGATCGCATCCACGTCTGCACTGTCATGCCCGCGGCCTTCGATACGCCATGGTTCGACCATGCGGCGAATTTCACCGGGCACGACATCCATCCCGAGCACGCCGGCGACCCCGACGAGGTCGTGGACGCCATTGTCCGCCTCGCCTTCGCGCCCGAGGACGAGGTGCCGGTCGGCAAGGATGCGGCCAGCCGCATCCGCCAGCACCGGATGATGCCTGACCGCACCGAGCACAAGCAGGCGGATCGCGTTCACGAGCAATTCATGGAGAACGCGCCCCCGGCTCCCGCCACCCACGGCGCGCTGTTCCGGCCGTCGCCGAAAGGCGCGGGGGTGCGCGGCAACAGCACGCGGCACGGTTGATCGCCCTCGCAACCGCCTCGCAAACTGCACTGAACTCGCAGTTGATTGAGCGCGCGCCAGTGGCGCGGTCGCGGCCTCCCCGCTATCGTTGAGGGATCAGGGGCCACGCGAGCGGCCCTCGCGAGTTGCGGCGCACGCCTGCCGGCGTGAGTCCACGCGACGGCGCGTTACCTCTTCCCGCGCTGGGAGCGCGGGAGGTTTGCCTGAAGGGAGGGCCTTCCGTGAACAAGATCGCCAACAAAACAGCGTGCCTCGCCGCCGTCGTGTCCTTGACGATGCTGTCGGGGGGGACTGCGATCGGCCAGGCGGCCGGTGGCGCGGCGCAGGCCGCCAATACCGCCATGGGCTTCTTCATCACCTCGGTCGGCAAGGGCGACGGAGGCAACCTCGGCGGCCTCGCCGGCGCCGACGCGCACTGTCAGCAGCTCGCCACGGCGGCGGGACACGGCAATCGCGCCTGGGCCGCCTACCTGTCGACCCAGGCGGTCGGAAACACCGCCGCGGTCAACGCCAAGGACCGCATCGGCACGGGTCCCTGGTACAACCAGAAGGGCGTGCTCATCGCCGCCAACGTGAATACGCTGCACGCGCCGGGCAACATCACCAAAGCCACTGCGCTCAACGAGAAGGGCGACTTGGTCAACGGCCGCGGCGACACGCCCAACACCCACGACATCCTGACCGGGACTCAGCTGGACGGCACCGCGTTCGCCGCCGGCACCGACCGGACCTGCAACAACTGGACGTCGAACACCACGGGCGGCGCCATGATGGGTCACCACGACCTGCAGGGGAACAACACCGCCAACTACTGGAACTTCTCCCACGCATCCAACGGCTGCACCCAGCAGAACGTGATGCAGGGTGGCGGCGCCGGCTTGTTCTACTGCTTCGCGCGCCAGTAGTTCGCTTCTGGTAGCAGGGGCCGGCCGCCGCTGCGGCCGGCCCTTTTCGGTTTGCGGCAGGCGCCGGGCTTGCCGCCGGTTCTCACGCCGCGCCAGCCGCCAGACCGCGGGTCCGGCGGCCTACTTCGGTTCCTCGGGCGGCGCGATGCCGAAGCCGCGGCCGTGCGGCTCGATCGGCTGGCGCCGGAACGCCTGGATGCCGGCGAGCCTCATGCGCTTGACCTGGTCTTGGGCGAGCAGCTCGGGGCGGCGGTCGTCCCACCACGGGATCTTGCGCCGCTCCGAGAACAGCTCGCGGTTCTGCCTCGCCGCGAAGGTGAGGGTCTGCAGAAGCTCCGCGTCGGTGAGCGGAATCAGGTCCGTGGCTGGATCCTTCGGTGCGTCCCCCATGGCGCCATCGTGCCATAGGAATAAACAGAGAACAAGGCCGCCGCGGGCCGTGGTTCCTGAGCCCACGGCGGTATCGCCTCCGTGGCGCTGACGGGCCGCCGCCGGCACCCCATCTCCCGCTCAATCCAGTTGGGAACCAGACTCTCAACTCAGACTTGAGAGAACAGGTGCCCAACTGGAGCGAGAAGCTCCGGCAGGAACCATCCCGCCGGAGCATTCGTCTGCGCGCGCCGCTGCTCCAAAAGCGGCAAGTGCCCGCACCGCCCGGGGTGCCTCAAAAGCGCATTCGACGCTGCGCGCCTTGGTGCACACATGGATGTGCATGAAAACGCACAGCATCGCCTTCCTTGCGTCGCTTGCCTTCGGCCCCGCGCTGGCGTTGCCGGCGCTGGCCCAACAAGCGGGCGACGTCACCACGGCCCGCGATCTTGCCGAGTTGTGCTCCGCCCGCGACGCCGCCGACCGCAACCTCTGCAACGGCGTCCTTTACGGCGCCTTGATCACCACGCGCGCCTACAACGCGGTCGAGACCAACAACGGCGACCGGCTCATCGCCGCCGGCGATCGCATCATCTGCGCGCCGAACGGCGGCATCTCGCTCGGCGAGATGCGCGAGGAATACCTGCGCTGGTACGATACCGAGCCGCAGGCGCGGCAGATGAACGCCACCAACGCCGTGTTCACCTTCATCGCGGATCATTGGCGGTGCGACAATGCGCGCACCGCCGAGCGGGCGAACGATCCGTTCGATCGCCGTGTCTACCTGAACGAGAACGACGGCGGCGGCGATCCCACGGATATCTTCTCCGACATCTTCCGCGCGTTGGAGCGCTGACGCATGGTCCGCGGGCGCGTTGCGCTTGCCGCAGTCGGCATCGGGCTCGGGTTCTGTGCTAATCCGGCGGTGGCGCAGAACTTGAGCACGGCCGGCGGCCTGGCCGAGGCGTGCATTTTCCGCGACGAAGGCGACCGCAACTTCTGCCACGGTTTGCTGTTCGGCGTGGTGCAGACCGCGGCCATCTACCGCGACATGCGCCGCCGCGGCGGCGAGCGCGTGTTGCCTCCCCAGGCCTTGGTAGTCTGCCCGCCCTCGCGAGTCGATCTCGACGACCTGCGCGAGGGCTACGTGCGCTGGGCGCGCAGCCACAATGTGGCGCGCATGACCTTGGGCCAGGCGGCGTTCAACGCGCTGGCCGACATGTATCCCTGCCGCGGCCGGGACGACAGCATCTTCGATCGCCGCGACAGCCCCTTCGGCGGCTTCGGAGGCGACAGCTTCATTCCTCGCGTCGGCGACTCGCGCTGACGAGCACTGCCAGCGAACAGCCACGCTCCCGTGTTTCTCCTCCGGATTACCGCCGTTGCGGAGTGGAGAGACGCCGTCGCCGTCGCTATGTTGGTTGCGTCCACTCAACACAGCGCGCTGCGCAGGCAGAAAGCGGGTGTCAGACTGGATAACAGGACCGGCCGGTAGATTCGCTTCCAGACGTTCGCAAGAACGAACAGAAACAATCACCGACCGATCCGTGTTCTCCGAGGCTACTTCCCCGCCGCCTGGATCACCGCTTCGAACGGCAGCAGCACGCACTCGTGGCGGCTCTTGTGGCCGGCGACCGGTGCAAAGGTGCCGAGCGTCGCCCACGCGCCGGCCGGGGCAGGGGCTCCCTGCTTCAGCATCGCCTTGAGCGACTCGCGCACCGCTTCCAGGCTCGCCGCGTCTTCGCCCGCCGCGTGCGCGCCGATGACGCTGGCCGAGGCCTGGCACAGCACGCAACCTTTCACCGTGTGGCCGACGGCGACGATCTTGCTGTTCGCTCCCATGTGCACGTCGAAGGTGACGCGGTCGCCGCACAGCGGATTGTCCACCGTGACGCTCTTGGTGGCGTCGGCGAGCTTGCCGGCGCCCGTGGCCTGGGCAGCGAGGCGCAGGACGTCGGTCTTGTACAGGGTGTCCATCAGGTCAGCTTGGTGAGGGCGTCGTCGAGGCCGGTGAGGAACGCGTCCACGTCGCCGGCGTTGTTGTAGAGGGCGAGGCTCGCGCGCGACGTCCCGGCAAGCCCGAGCGAATCGTGGAACGGCTGGGCGCAGTGATGGCCGCCGCGCAGCGCGACGCCGTGGCCATCGAGCATCTGGCAGATGTCGTGCGGATGTGCGCCCTCGACCGCGAAGGCGATGACGGGGAAGCGCCGCTCCATGGTCTGCGGGCCGATGACGCGGATACGCCGGTTGGCGCCGCCCAGGCTGCGCAGGCCGTCGAGGATGCGGTCGGCGAGGTGCGCCGTGTGCACCGCCGCAGCCGCGGTGTCCACTCCCGCCTGCCAGTCGATGGCGGCGCCCAGCCCGACCGCCTGGGTGATGGGCGGCGTGCCGGCCTCGAAGCGCGCGGGGATGTCGGCCCAGGTGCTCTTCTCCAGCGTTACCGTGCGGATCATCTCGCCGCCGCCCAAAAACGGCGGCAGGCTTGCCAGCACCTCGGCGCGGCCCCACAGCGCGCCGACGCCGGTGGGGCCGAACATCTTGTGGCTGGAGAGCGCGTAGAAGTCGACGCCGAGCGCCTGCACGTCCACTGGCCCGTGGCTGGCGCGCTGGGCGCCGTCGAGCAGCACGCGCGCCCCCACCGTGCGCGCTGCGCGCACGACGGCGGCGACGTCGGTGATTGCGCCGGTGACATTGGAGACGTGCGTCACGGCGATCAGCTTGCAGCGTTCGCTCACCAGCTCGTCGAGGTCGCCGGTGTCGATGCGGCCTTCCTCGGTGACGCCGAGGAAGCGCAGCTTGATGCCGGCGCGATCGCGCAGCAGCTGCCAAGGCACCAGGTTGGAGTGGTGCTCGAGGCCCGACAGCACCACCTCGTCGCCGGGCTTGAGCGTCGCACCGAAGGCGTTGGCGACCAGGTTGATGGCGCCGGTGGTGCCGCTGGTGAAGACGATCTCGCGCTCCTCGCGGGCGTTCAGGTGCTGGGCGACCTTGCGTCTCGCCGCCTCGTACGCGTCGGTGGCGGCCTCGGCCAGCGCGTGCACGCCGCGCTTCACGTTGGCGCGCCGCAGCGCGTCATGGGCGCGCACCGCCTCCAGCACCGCCTCGGGTACCTGGGCCGTCGCCGCGTTGTCGAGGTAGTGCAGCGGCACCTTGCCGTGCAGCAGCGTGCGCAGGATGGGGAACTGCGCCCGGACCGCCTCGACGTCGAAGGGCACCACGCGTACCGGCTTGTTCATCAGAATCTGCGCCCGAAGCCGACCTGGAACGTCTCGGTGAGGGTGTCCAGCTCCGCCGCGTTGCCCGTGATGAAAGCCACGTCACCGTAGGCGCTGCGCATGTACTCGCCGCGCAGGAACGAGCGGCTGGAGAGATCGCGCCGGAAGCCGAGCAGCCAGGAGATGCTGGTGGCGCCTTCCTTCACCGTCGCGTTGGTGAGGGTGTCGGAGGTCTCGATGCTGGCGCGGCCGAATCCCACGCCGGCCGACAGGGTCGTCTGCCGGAACCGGTAGCCCACGGAGAGCTTCAGGTTGATCGGCATCTTGGTGGTGTGCTCGACGATGCGCGCGCCGACCCGCTGGCCACCCTTGAAGTTGGTCCACGCCCAGTCGAACTCGCCGCTCAGGCTCAGGCGCGGTCCCATCAGGTAGTCGAGGCCGGCGAAGATGCCGGGCGCCCAGCCCTGGCCGCCGGTGTCGGTCGGCAGCACGTCGTTGGGCGTGTAGGTGGCATGGCCGTAGCCGAGGTTGACGCCGGCGTAGGGCACGATCTGCGCCATGGCCGGCGTTGCCGCGAATAGTCCCACGGCCACGGCCGCGCTGGTCAAGAGTGAATTCATTTGCTTCCCCCGCTACCTGGTTGCCACCGCGCCGATGGCGGCCAGTGCTTCCGGCGTATCCACATCCACGAAGATCGCGTCGTCGTCCATCGCCACCTCGCACACCGCGTCGGCGTGCTCGCCGATCAGGTGGCGCGCGCCGGTGTCGCCGGCTACCGCCGTCATCGGCGCGAAGAACTCCTTGCTCCACAGCACCGGGTTGCCGCGCTTGCCGGCGAAGGTCGGCACGCAGATGGAGCGGCCTTCGTGCGGCGCGAACGCGGAGAGGAGCTTGTCGAGCTGCTTCGCCTTGACGCGCGGCATGTCGCCGAGCGCGATGAGGGCGCCGTCGGCATCGGGCGCGATCTCCGCGAGCTTCGCCAACCCGGCGCGCAGCGACGCCGAAAGGCCGTCGGCATAGCTCGGATTGTGGGCGAAGTGCACGGTGCGGGCGCCCAGCGCCGCACGCACGGCTTCCTCCTGATGCCCGGTCACGACCACCACCGGCCGCGCCGCGGTGGCCAGCATGGCGTCGGCGACGTGGGCGATGAGCGGCTTGCCGTTCAGCGTCGCCAGCAGCTTGTTGACTCCGCCGGCCCGGCTCGACTTGCCGCCCGCCAGGATGACGGCGGCGATCTGCGCCGCCTCCGGCACCTCGTGTTCGTCCGCCTCGGCCCCTGCCGTCCGCGGGAACGGCCGCGCGGCGACGTCCGTCAGCAGTCCGCCGGCGCCCATGGCCTGAATGTCGGCCCGGCCGACGGGGATCTCGGCGCACAGGCGCGCCAGCACCCAGTCGAAGCCGTTGGTCTTGGGCGAGCGCGCGCAGCCCGGCGCGCCCACCACCGCCGTGTCGTTGTGGTAGGCGAGCAGCATCAGGTTGCCGGGGTCCACCGGCATGCCGAACCGCTCGATGTGTCCGCCGGCGCGGGCGATGGCGGCGGGAATGACGTCGCGGCGGTCGACGATTGCCGAAGCGCCGACGATCAGGATCGGATGGCAGTGGTCGTCGAGCAGGGTCATCAGCGCGCCCTGCACCGATTGGGTGTTGTGCGGCACGCGGATCTCGCGCTTGAGGTGCGAGCCGAAGGCGGCCAGACGCTCGCGGATCGTGACGGTGGTCTTGTCGAGCACCGACTCCTTGGTGCTTTCGGTCCAGGTCTGGATCAGGCCGACCGGCTTGTCCTGGAAGGGTATTACCGTCACCAGCGGCATCGGCCCGGCCTGCGCCCGGCGCACCGTGCCCTCCACCGAGGCCTTGGGCGCCGAGAAGGGGATCACCTTGATGGTGGCCACCAACTGCCGCGGCCGCACCACCGAGTAATGCGGCACGGTGGCGATGGTCAGGGCCTCGTCCACCGCGTTGACCGCATTGACGCGGTCGGGCTCGGCCAGCACCACGCCGTGCACCTCGGAGATCAGGTTGGCGCGGCCGGTGAACGCCGCCGCGGCGCGCACGCCGGTGCCGGCGCACGCCTCGGCCAGCGCGTTGGCGGCGGGATCCTCGTGCATGTCGCCGTCCTCGAGCTTCGCCGCCATGGCGTGGCTGAAGCCTGCCGCCTTCAGCTTGGCGACGTCCTCGGCGGTGAGCACGCGGCCTTTCTTGAAGGTGTCGGTGGCGAGCTTGACGGTGTGCGCCAGGATGGCGCCGTCGCAGTCCGCCAATGGCAAGGGTCCGAATCTCATGTCTACGCCACCTGCGACTCGGGAAGCGTTGACGCATCGCGCGGCGCGACCAAGGAACCGGATTGCTCGTGCAGCGCGGCGATCACCTCGGCCAGCACCGAGACGGCGATCTCGGCCGGCGAGCGGGCGCCGATCTTCAGGCCCACCGGGCCGCGGATGCGGTGGAAGGTCGCCTCGCTGAACCCCGCCGCCAGCATGCGGTCCTTGCGCTTGGCGTGGGTCTTCGAGCTGCCGAGCGCGCCGATGTAGAACGCGTCGGACTTCAACGCCACGAGCAGGGCCGGGTCGTCGAGCTTGGGATCGTGCGTCAGCGCGACCACCGCCGTGCGCCGGTTCGGCTTGAGCTTGGTCATCGCCTCGTCGGGCCAGTCTGTCGTCACCGTCAGCCCGGGGAAGCGATCCTCGGTGGCGAAGGCGCGGCGTGGATCGACGATGGTCACTGCATATCCCGCCATCACCGCCATGCGCGCGAGGGGCTGGGAGATGTGCACCGCGCCGATCAGGATCATGCGCAGCGGCGGGTTGAACACCTGCAGGAACCAGGTGCCGTCGGCGGCCGTGACCGAGGCCGACCTGTCGTTGACGGCCGCTTCACGCGCCGCTTCAAGGAGGGGCGATCGTTCCGTCTTCTCAAACGGATACACGAGGACGTTGTGCCCGGATGCGAGGTTCTTGGCGAGCACCACGGGGCGGCCGGCGGCCTTGTCCTGGACGATCTGGTCGAGGGTGCTGCGGTCCACGGCTGCTCCGGTTTCGCGTCCAATCCGAAGTCGCCGCGCCTAGTCGAGGCGCTCGACGTACACCTGCACCTTGCCGCCGCAGGCGAGGCCCACGTCCCACGCCTGGGTGTCGGTGACGCCGAAGTCCAGGAGGCGCGGCGTGCCGTCCTCGATCACGTCCATCGCCTCGCGGATGACGGCGCCTTCGATGCAGCCGCCCGAAACCGAGCCGCAGAACTGGGTGTTCGCATCGACCGCCAGCATGCTGCCGGCCGGGCGCGGGTTGGAGCCCCAGGTCGTCACCACGGTCGCCAGCGCCACCTTGCGGCCCTCGGCCTTCCAGCCGTGGGCGATTGCCAGCACGTCTTCCGTCTCGAATTTGCGCGGCGCCACGACAGCGCCGGCGGCCGGCGCCGCGCGGCCGGGGGAAGGGGCTTCCTTCATGGCTTGTTAACCTTATGCGTGCGAGGATGAGCTAGGGCTCGTTATATCCCAACGAGCATTTCGATAGGGAAGAATAATGGTCCCGGCGGCACGGTCAACGCTCGATGTGGCGCTGTGGCTGGTGGCCCGCGCCGATTCCGCCGGCGAGAAGCTGCAGCCGCAGAAGCTGCAACGCCTGCTGTATCTCGCCCAGGCCCACTATGCCGGCTCCCACGAGGGCCAGAAGCTGATGCCGGCGGTCTTCCTCGCCACCGAGCTCGGCCCGCTCGAGCCTAACATCTACTACCTGTTCCAAAGCGGCGAGCCGAAGATGGTCTACGCCGACCCCGCGGCCACGGTGGAGGAATTCCTCATGGGGCTTTGGGACCGCTACGGTCCGCGCCCGGCCGAGGACCTCCTCACCACCATCGCCGGCGACGGCGCCTTTGCTCTCGCGCTCAAGGCGGGCCGCAACACCGAAGTCACCACCGAGATCATGTCCGCCGGCTACGGGGGCAAGAGCGCGGTCAAGGTGCGCGGCGGCGCCAAGCCTTCGCCGGAGCCGTCCTACTGGACGCCAACCGGCAAGCGCGCCACCAAATGGATTCCGGGCCAGGCGCCGCGCCGCTGACTGTCGCGGCCGCACCGCCGATCGTTCATGACCACCGCGGTCACCGCACTTCTCGTCATCCTTGGCGGCGTCATCTTGGCGCTCGTAGCACGCAGGCTCCTACGCATCGAGCAGCCGCCGATGCTGGTTGGCGTGCTGCTCATCCCAAGTCTCGTCTGGCGCTTCAACCAGTCGCCCATCACCTAAGCGTTCAAGGGCAGGCACCGCACCGCGGTGAGTCGCGCGGCTCGCGCTCCGCCGCCGTCGCCTAGCTGCCTGCTTGCAGGGGTCGTCGCGCCGAAAGGCGCGCTACCTGCAAGGATCAACGTCGCGTCCGCTTCCTCCGCCGGACGTGAACCACAGGTAGTCGAACGGGGTCCGCGCCTCGGGCGCGCCGAAGGCGGCCGCGTAGTCCGCCGGCCGCGTCAGCGCCGCCGCCGTCTCGAGCATCCCCACCGAGGCGACCGGCGCCGCCGGCCGCATCAGGCGCAGCACCCACGGCACGCCGCGGTCGCTGCGCGCATGCCCGGTGCCGGCGATCAGCACGGCCCCGTCGCCGGCGCCCCCCGTGCCCGCGACCCCTGTGCGCGCGCCTTCGTCGCGCGTCACCAGCGCGTCGGCGAAAGCAGCGTCGCGCACGCGCTGCGCCGTGATCATCATCTCGATCACCGGGCCGGTGGTGCCGCAGTGCATGGCGACCAGCTCGCGCTCCAGCGTGCGTCGCTCCGTGTCGGGCAGCGGCGTGTCCAGGCGCGTGCGCGCCACGAACGCCGCGTCGAGGCTGGCGCGGTCGCGCATGGCGCGCCGCAGCAGCTCGTCGCTGACGTTGGCGGCGACCAGGCGCAGGCCGGCGGCCAGCGCCGCCTCGGC
>Ga0194132_10007249_pt1 | contig 16648 bp, 8 predicted proteins | sample TA2KigOf80mmetaG_FD_148612 | JGI IMG/M metagenome (GOLD analysis project Ga0194132, IMG submission 148612) | Freshwater microbial communities from Lake Tanganyika, Tanzania - TA2015054 Kigoma Offshore 80m | ecosystem: Environmental > Aquatic > Freshwater > Lake | place: Tanzania: Lake Tanganyika...
CGCCGAAAACGGTCTGGGGCTGCGTTGCTCCTCGGTCGCAGAGCACTGGGGCTATGCTCCCTCGTCGCGCCTTGCCCCAGGCCGTTTTGGGCGCAACATAACTCCAGCCATTTGTGAGACACATCACTAGTCAGAAGCTGGAACAGACTCAATTGTTTCATGAGTGCTTTGAACTCCTCAGCGGCAGGAATTCATTTCCTCGTTAGGTTCTGGATCAATGCTTGCCACAGCAGAAGACCAATATTGCCCGGTGTCGATTGGAACTGCCAGCAAAAGCGAGTGTGCCAAGTCAAATGAGAATTGCTGAGTGCGGTCACTTCCCGAAGGCCCAGAGATGGTTCGCGGTCCGCACGTAGAGTTTGTGGTCGGCGATGGCAGGCGTGGCCATGAGGCGTTCGCCCAGATCGTTTCGGGCAAGCACCTGTAACGTGTCGCTGGCTTTCATGACGCTCACGGTGCCGCGCGTGGAGGCGAAATAGATTTTTCCATCCGCGCAGATGGGGGAAGCGTAGTATTCACCGTCGGCGCCGAGGCGTTCTTGTTCGAAGAGGATTCTCCCGGTCTTGGCCTCGAAACACGTCACGCGGCCACCGTCCTGGACCGCGTAAATCCGCCCACGGAAGAACAATGGGGAAGGAACTGTCGCGATGCCCCGCTTCTGTTTCCAAACGACATGAGAGTCCGTCAAGTCACCGCTCCCCGGGGCACGCACGGCGAAAATCCCATGATCGCCTTTGGCGATGAACGCCAGGGCGGCATTCCACTCCTGCTCGGTCACGATGTCGTCGTGGTCGGTGTCTGTTGCGTCGAAGATGGCCTTGTTGCCGAGCAAGCCCTTCCCTTCCGCGCGCGCGATCTTGCGGTCGCCGTTGGGATCCATGTCCGCGAGCATTTGCGGGAACGGCGGCATGTTGTTGCCGCCGAAACTGCGGGATGCCGCGAAAAGCTGGCCATCGCCAATGATCGGCGTTGGGCACACGCTCACGGCTTCCAGGCCGCCGGTCCACCACCGTTCCTGGCCGTCCTTGATGCCATAGCCCACGACCCGAACGCTGCCCGCGACCACGATCTCTTCGTCCTGGCCATGTTTCCACAAGATGGGCGTCGCATAACTGCTGGCGAAGTCGGGGCGTGGCGTTTCCCAAACGGTCCGGCCATTGCGCGGATTCACGGCGAGCAGAGAGGATTTTCCATGCTCTTGATCGCGATTGATGACCAATCGTCCCTGGATCAACGCGGGCGAGGTGCCACTCCCATTCGAAAGCGTGACGAGCGGCAGCGGCTTCCGCCACTGTTCGCGTCCCGCGAAGTCATAAGCGAGCAGACCGTAGGAGCCAAAATAAACATAGACGCGCCGGCCATCGGTCGCGGGGGTGGCCGAAGCGGGACTGCTGACGGGATTGATCTCTTCGATCTTCTCCGCCGGGGCCGCCTGTTCCCAGAGCTTCTTCCCGTCGCTTCGGCGAAGGCCGACCGTCATGAGTTTGCCGTTCTCGAAAGCAGTGAGAAAAATCCGGTCGTTCCAAACGCAGGGCGAAGACCAGCCTGGCGGCACTGCGGTTTTCCAAAGCAGATTCGTGGCCGGCCCAAAGACGACGGGCGGTTTGTCGGATTCAGAAACGCCTGAGCAATTTGGCCCGCGGAATTGCGGCCAGGCGACCGCTGCGGAAACCCCGTGAGCTTGGAGTAGGGTGAGAACGACGAGGCAAAACTTGAGTTTCATGGCGAGCGTGAGCAACTGGATTCAGATTCCTAAATCCGCTGCGAAGTCGGCTGGCAGCGAAGTAATCTCCCTTTGCCTGACGCGTCAACTCTGATTCAATCGCGCGCGCTGCCTATGAGAAGATTGATTTGCTTATTCGTGCTGGTTTTGCTGCGACCGATCAGCCTCCACGCCCAATCCTCCCCTCCGTACGAAACCGTCGGCTATTCCAGCTCGAATCGCGTCGTGCTGCCCGTCAGTCAAATCCTGACGCCGGCCGGAAAACAAATCGAACTCCCGGAGATGCGCCCTCAAGCGCTCGCTCTGAGTCCGGATGGGCGCCTGCTGGTGACCTCCGGCAAAACGCACGAGATTGTCGTGCTGGATCCGGCGACCGGCGCCATTCGCCAACGCGTTCCGTTGCCTTCCGAGCAAGCGGGCGAGCCGAGGCCCGGCGTTGTTTCCACGCACATCCTGCAGCCGGACAAAGAAGGCCAGGTGAGTTACACGGGACTGATCTTCTCGCCGGACGGAACGCGCGTTTATCTCTCCAATGTCAACGGCAGCGTCAAAGTGTTCGCGGTCGCAAAGGACGGCAAAGTGAGCGGACTTTTCTCGATTCTGCTGCCTGGAACCGGCCTTCCCCGCCGGACGAACGAAATTCCCTCGGGCCTGGCGCTGTCCCCCGATGCGAAGCGCCTGTACGTGGTTCTCAATTTGTCCAATCGCCTTCTGGAACTGGATCTGGAAAGCCGAAAGCCGGTCCGATTCTTCGACGTGGGCGTGGCGCCCTACGACGTCACGCTCGTGGGCCGCAAAGCTTACGTCAGCAATTGGGGAGGCCGCCGTCCGGACGCCGAGAGCGTCACCGGCCCGGCCGGGCGCGGCACGCTGGTCCGTGTCGATCCCAGACGGCACATCGCGAACGAAGGATCAGTCTCGTTAATCGATTTGGAATCGGGCCGAGTGGTTAAGGAGATTCTCCTGGGTCTGCATTCCTCCGCACTGGCGCTGACGCCAAACCGCAGGCATTTGGTCGTTGCCAACGCCGCCAGCGACACCGTCAGCGTCATCGACACGCGCAGCGACAAGGTCGTTGAAACTATTTCGCTGCGCTGGCAGCCGAAGGATTATTTTGGGGCCAGCCCGAACGCGCTGGCCTTCGATGCATCGGGCAGAACGCTCTACGTCTGTAACGGCACGCAGAACGCCGTGGCGGTGGTTTCATTTCGGCCTGGCCGATCGAAATTGCTCGGCTTGATTCCGGTCGGCTGGTTTCCCGGCGCGATCGTCTGGGACGGCCCACGCAAGATGCTTCACGTTGCCAATATCAAAGGCATTGGTTCCGGCCGCCGCACGCTCCCGAACGAGCCGGTGAAGTTCAACTCCCACCAATACCTGGGAACCGTGTCTCTTGTGCCGGTGCCCAACCGCAATCAGCTCGTTCAACATACCCGAACCGTCCTGGCCAACTGCCGGCGTGAAATGATTGAAGCCGCACAGTTGCCGCCTCGGCCCAATCAACCGCCGCGTCCGGTTCCCGAAAGGGCAGGGGAGCCGTCGGTTTTCAAGCACGTGGTCTATATCATCAAAGAAAACCGGACGTACGATCAGGTGCTGGGCGACGTGAAAGCAGGCAACGGCGATCCGAGTCTTTGCATCTTTGGCGAGCAGATCACGCCGAACCAGCACAAGATGGTTCGCGAATTCGTGCTCCTGGACAACACGTATTGCTCGGGAATTCTGAGCGCGGACGGCCATCAATGGGCGACCACCGGCATCACGACCGATTACATGGAGAAATCCTTCGCGGGTTTCCCCCGCAGTTACCCGGACGGGATGGAGGATGATGACGTGGACGCGCTGGCGTATTCGCCCGGCGGCTTCATCTGGGACAACGCGCTCGAGCACGGTAAAACGATCCGGGATTACGGCGAGTTCGCCATTGCCGTCACCGGCTGGAAAGACCCGCAACGCAAGCCGGCGCCCGGTTTCATCGATTTTTACAACGACTTTACGAAACAGACGGGCCTGACGGTCATGCGCAGCCGACCCGCCATCGAATCGCTGCGGCCGCATTTGAACATGGAAACGGTGGGCTGGTCGATGGACGTTCCGGATGTGTTTCGCGCGGCGCAATTCATCAAGGAGTTCAAGGAATACGAGCGCACAGGCAATTTCCCGAATCTCGTCATCATCTGCCTGCCGAACGATCACACTTCCGGAACCAAACCGAAAATGCCGACGCCCGCCGCGCACGTCGCGGACAACGACCTGGCCTTTGGCCAGATCGTGGAAGCGATCAGCCACAGCCGGTTCTGGAAGGAGACGTGCATCTTCGCCATTGAGGACGATCCGCAGGGCGGTTGGGATCATGTCAGCGGCTACCGCACGACCGCTTACGTCATCAGCCCGTACACGAAACGCGGCGCGGTGGTCAGCACGCAATACAATCAGCCAGGGATGCTGCGGACGATGGAACTCATTCTCGGTTTGCCGCCGATGAATCAGATGGACGCGGCGGCGACGCCGATGAGCGACTGTTTTACGATGACCCCGGATTTCACTCCGTTCAAGGCGGTGCCGAACAATATTCCGCTCGATCAATTGAATCCGGAGCGTCAGGCGATCAAGGATCCGGTGCAACGCCGATACGCCGAGCTTTCACAGCGTCTGCCGCTCGATCAAATCGACAAGTGCCCGGAAGATTTGCTGAACCGAATCCTTTGGTTCGCGCAGAAGGGCCATGCGCCCTATCCGGCGTGGGCGATCTTGCCGACGAGCAAACGTGTGGATCGGGACTGAAGGCGCTCAGCAACGGAGAGCCGTTCAAGGAGCATGACACGGCTCCACCGGCGCTCTGAAAACCAAGGTCATTCTTCGTTCTGGGTAGGGCGAGCCTGTCCCCAGCGAGCCGATCTACGTGCGTGGAGCACGTCCAGACCGGCTCGCCGGGACAGGCTCGCCCTACCTTGTTCATGGGCCGAGTGCAGATCTGCGGGTACCGGTGCAATTCGGGCTTGCGTGTTTCGTGGTTGTGCATCCGATCCAGACGGCACACTGTTCCCAAAGTCCAAAGTCCACAGTCCCAAAAATGTGATTGTCAATTGTTCCCGCCGCTCTTGAAATGAACTCATGCCACGCCCTTTCTCCGCGCTTGTCCTGGTTGCTTTGTGTGCCTGCCTGGTCTCCACACCGCGCTTGGCGGAAGCGGCTGCACGACCGAACATCGTCCTCATCATGGCGGATGACATGGGGTTCTCGGACATCGGCTGTTACGGCGGAGAAATCGCCACGCCCAATCTCGACCGGCTCGCTGCCGGCGGGCTTCGGTTCACGCAATTCTACAACACCGCACGATGTTGTCCGACGCGCGCGGCCCTGTTGACCGGGCTTTATCCGCATCAGGCCGGCATTGGCCACATGGTGCAGAATCGGGGAAGTCCCGCTTACCAGGGCTATCTTAACGACCGTTGTGTCACGATCGCGGAAGCGCTGCGACACGGGGGTTACCAGACCTTCATGTCCGGCAAGTGGCACGTCGGCGAGAATCGTCCCCACTGGCCGGTGGACCGCGGGTTCGAGCGATCGTACGCGCTCATCAGCGGCGGGAGCAGTTACTTCCAATTGGACGAGGGCCGCAAAATGGCCATCGACGACCAGCCGCACACCCCGCCCTCGGAGAATTTCTACCTGACCGACGCGATTGCGGACAACGCGGTCCGGTTCATCGCGGACTCCGGGTCGCGAGCGAATCCGTTTTTTCTCTACGTCGCTTTCACGGCGCCGCACTGGCCGCTGCACGCGCTGCCCGAAGACATTGAGAAATATCGCGGGAAATATCTGATCGGCTGGGACGAGCTGCGCAAGCAACGCCTCGAACGGATGATCCAGCTCGGCCTCGTGGACCGCCGCTGGCCGCTGACGCCGCGCGACAAGGACGTCCCACCATGGGAGGAAGTGAAGGACAAAGACGCGTGGGATTTGCGGATGGCGGTTTATGCCGCGCAGATCGACCGGATGGATCAAGGCATCGGGCGAATCCTCGCCGAGCTCCAGAAGACCGGTCGTTTCGAGAATACCTTGATACTTTTTCTCGCGGACAACGGCGGTTGCGCGGAGAAGATCGATCGAGGCGCGCCCGGAGCACTCCCCGGCACACGAGAATCATTTCTCAGCTACGGGCCGCCTTGGGCCAACGCAAGCAACACGCCTTTTCGCCTCTACAAACACTGGGTCCACGAAGGGGGCATCTCGACGCCTCTGATCGCGCATTGGCCCGGTGTGATCAAGAAATCCGGACTGACTCATGAACCGGGGCATTTGATCGACCTGATGGCGACCTGCCTGGACGTCGCGCGCATTCGTTATCCGAAAACTTTCCAAGCACGCGAAATCGTCCCATTGGAAGGAAAGAGCCTCGTCCCGATTCTGCGAGGCCGCTCGCGGATCAGCCGGGATGCCATTTACTGGGAGCACGAAGGCAATCGCGCGGTGCGTGAGGGCAAATGGAAACTGGTCGCCCAACATAAACGCGACTGGGAACTGTACGACTTGGAAGCGGATCGAAGTGAACTGAACAATCTGGCGCCGGCTCTTCCCGCGAAAGTGAAATCGCTCGCAGCCAAATACGAAAGGTGGGCGGCGCGCGCTGGCGTGCAACCGTGGGATCAAATCCGAACCAGGTCCACAGCCGATCCAATGCTCCCGACGAAGATTGACCTGGCGAGCCGGGCCAAAATCTTCGCTTCACACGCGACGCCAGGCGACGAGTTCAAGATCGAGAATGCCATCGACGGCAATCCGGAAACCAAGTGGGTCGGCGAAGCGCACCCGCTCAGTTTTCAGCCGGCGAATATCGTGATCCAATTCAACGAGCCGCAAACCGTTCAACGCCTGGTGCTGCTTTCCACGATCTTCCGAGATCGGCTGGCATTGAAGGATTTTGAGGTTTACGCGTGGGTGAATACGAATTGGGCAGGGGCCACACCGGTGGCCATTGTGAAAGGCACGACCAACGTGAGCACGGTCGTCGATTTTCCTCCCGTGAAGGCGAGCCGGCTCCGCGTTCGCATCCGCGACACCTGGCGCGAGGATCATTCGTATCCGAGGCTGCACGAGATTGAGGTTTATGCCAGCCCGCCTGGCACAGTGGCTGGGGTCCGCAAAGATTCACCCATCGCAGACGAGAAAGGCTCCGAACGGTTCGTCCTTCGCCGCGCGTTGGGTGAGAAATACGTGGCGCCGGGCGTGAAGTTCGATGAAGCCAAAGGTTACCTGCATTACGTCCGCGCGTTCCTGGACACGATGATCGCCGAAGGGACCGACCGCTACGGCAAGTTTCACAGCCCGATGTTCGCTTCGCTGCTCGACATGGAAACTCATCGCATTCCCGATGACATTCCCGCGAATATCGAAGGCCAGCGTTATTCGGATCGCTCGCTGCGCGGTGGGAACCTGATGCACGACATCATGCTGCTCCGGGCGTGCGAATGGGCGAGCGAACTGTGCGGCGATTCCAAATATCGAAACGCGGCGACCGATTATCTGAAATTCTTCCTGAGCAACTGTCCGCAGCCTACGGGACTCTTTCCCTGGGGCGAGCACGCGTATTGGGATTTCTTTCAGGAGAAGCCGGGTCATCCGACGCATGAATTCCTTGGCGGCATTCCCGCGGCGTTCTGGGATAGCGTTTGGTCGCTCGGTCCGGAGGCGATTCGGCGCGAAGCGGATGGCTTGCTCAATCACGTCGGTGATCTCGAATCTTTTCACTTCGATCGCCACGCCGATTTGTTCAAAGCGCTGCCGAGCCCGCGCCCGAAGAATCTCGGCGGAATGGATTTTCCCAGGCACGGCGGCTTTTACATCAGTTTATGGGCCTTCGCCTACTCCAAGACAAGCGATCCCAAATACCTGGAGTGGTGTCGGCGGATGATCGATCACCATTGGAGCGCGCGTGACCGGGGGACGGGAATTCTTCCGAGCACCACGCGCGGCAGCCAGGCCGGCACGGCCACGGTGGAATCCACTTTGAGCCTTGCGGTAAGTCTTCTGGAATCGGCCACGCTTCTGCCGCCCGGCGAGGTGAGGGAGCGCTTCGTCAGCGCGGGCAAGGCTTATGCGGAAAGCGTGCTTGGTCTGCCGCACAAACTTAAGGAAGGGAAGTTTCTGGCTGGCTTTCCCATGAAAACCGATCCGGGACAAAAACCCGATTACTCCGAGCCTTACCGTTACGGATACGGTGGCGGTTTCACGGCGGACAACATTGGCCTGATTCTGGCGTTGCACCGGTTGACCGGCGATGCGCGTTCGCTTCGTTTGGCTGAGGATTGCGCGAGCCATTACGCGACGCACGAACCTCCCCCACCTCACGAAATCGTCCGCGCGCACGTTTATGCCAGCATCCTGGGTTTGTTCACGGACCTTTATGCGCTTCAAAGGAAGCCCCAACACCTGGCGCAAGCCGAGCGTTACGCGCGACTGGCCATCGAGCGGCTTTTCCACAAGGGCCTGTTTCGTGGCGCCACGTCGGTCGATCACTACGAGGGCGATTTGATGGTGGGGAATCTGGCCTACAACCTCCTTTGGCTGCACGCGGTGAAACAGAATCCCGGCGTTTGGGTCGCGCCGAACTATTTCAATCGCTGAGCGGACGCACCTATTCTTCATCTGATGGACGCGCCTATGCCCCATCGAACAGCGACAATTTCCGGCTTTGCGTTTCAGATGGGGAGCGCACGCGCCTCGCGTGCCGTGGTCGGCGCCTCGCCGACTACCTGCGCGCGTCGGAGGACGTCATCATTCGGTGAGTGCTCGAAGCGTCCAGCTCGACCGGCGAGGCGCCGGTCGGAACACGCGAGGGCGCGCGTGCTCCCCAATACCGACCGAATGTAGCGGTTCACTCTGGTTATGGACTTGAACATCCATCCTCCGCTGCCGAAGCGAAAAGATTTTCGCCTCGGCATCATTGGCAGCGGTTTCATCGTAAATGACTGTCACCTTGTGGCCTATCGGAAGGCCGGGTTCAATCCGGTGGCGATTGCAGCCCGGACGCGCAGCCGCGCCGAGCCAGTCGCCCAGCGCCATGGCGTTCCCAAAGTCTGTGCCAGTCCGGAGGAACTCCTGGACGATCCGAGCATCGAAGTGCTCGACATCGCCGTGCCGCCCATGCACCAGGTTGATTTCATCAAAGCCGCCTGCGAGCGGAGGACGGTCAAAGGGATCCTGGCTCAAAAGCCTCTTGGGGTGAACTACGCCGAGGCGGTGGCGGCCGTTGAAGCTTGCGAGAAGGCCGGCATCGTTCTCGCCGTGAACCAAAACATGCGCTACGACCAATCCGTCCGCGCCGCCAAGACGTTGCTCGAAAACGGCACGCTTGGCGAACCGGTGTTCGCGACGATCGATATGCGCGGCATCCCGCACTGGATGCCCTGGCAAAAGGAACTGGGTTGGCTGACGCTTCGCATCATGTCGATCCATCACCTCGATGCGTTTCGTTATTGGTTTGGCAATCCGGAGGGCATCTATTGCAGCGTCCGCACGGATCCGCGCACAAGTTTCCCGCACACCGACGGCATTTGTTCCTACATCCTCGACTACACGAGCGGCCTGCGCTGCGTGGGCATCGACGACACCTGGACCGGCCCCGCAAAGGAAGGGTGCCCTGCCGACATTCGCATCCAATGGCGGATCGAGGGCACGAACGGCCTGGCCATCGGCGACATCGGCTGGTGCCGCGATCCGTACACGGCGCCTTCAACAATTCGATATGCGACCAAAGGCGACTACGAGTTTCACCAACCGCGCTGGACCGAAAGCTGGTTCCCGGACGCCTTCATCGGCACCATGGCCCAGTTGCTGATTGCTTTGGAGACGGGAAACGAGCCCGCGATCAGCGGACGTGACAATCTGAAGACCATGGCGCTGGTCGAAGCGGCCTACGTGAGCGATCGGGACAAATGCAGAATCCTTTTGGATGACATGATTCGCCTACAAACCGGGGAGACCAGCGAACGCGTGTCCTGGAGACTTCCGGAAACCCAGCCTCCCACATTCCTGAGATGGGTTCGCCAGTGGCTTCCTTCGGGATCGGACAAGACAGCTCCGGAACGTTCGAGCAACCTCACACCGCGGGTGCAGCAAGTCCTGGAGATGGCTCGCAAGGAAGCGGAACGTTTCAACCACAATTTCATTGGGACTGAGCACGTGTTACTCGGCCTGATCAAGCTTGGCCAAGGCGTCGCGGTGAACGTGCTGCGGCAAGCCGGACTGGATCTCGAAAAGGTTAGAACCGAAGTTGAGGCACTGGTGGGAACAGGTCCGGACCAGAAGACGGTCGGAAGCATCCCTTACACTCCCCGTGTCAAAAAAGTGCTGTCGTTGGCCGCGAAAGAGGCCAAAGCGCTCCATCACACTTACGTTGGAACCGAGCATCTCTTGCTCGGACTTCTGGCCGAAGGGGACGGCGTTGCCGCTCGGGTTCTGCAAAACATGGGCGTGGACACGGACCAAACGCGGAAGAGAATCCTTTTGGAACTGGACCCCAATTTCCCTGACGCCGACGACAAGCCATGAAATGAAATGAAATCCGTCCGTCCTAAAGATTTCTTTCCAACTGGAGCAAACGGAGAAAACAGAGGCCAATGACTATGCTGGAACTCAAACTCAAGCGAAGGAAAATTGCGCTGGGAATCGTTGCTCTGTGCGCGGTCTGCCTTCTTTGGTTGATCGCGAGACGGAACTCACCGCGGCCTGAGGACACTGCCGCGTCTGATCCGACCGCGGCCATCAAGATTGAAACAAACTCGACCGCCTCGACTAATTCCATGGCCGCCGCCGAGGTGAGCTCCGCCGAGGTTCAATTCAGACAGGCAAAACTTCATCTGGAAGGGAAAGGTGTGCCTCAGAATTTTGCCGAAGCCCGGAAAGGGTTCCAGAAAGCCGCGGAGCAAGGGCACGCGGAAGCTCAGTTTGAGCTGGCTCAAATGTGTTCTTCGGGGCGCGGCGGTCCGCAGAGTTTTTCCGAGGCTGTTCCCTGGCTCTTGAAAGCGGCGCGGCAAGGTCACGCCGGTGCGCAAAATGATTTGGGGGTCTGCTACGACAAAGGGCAAGGTGTTCGCCAGGATTTCGCCGATGCGGTCGCATGGTATCGAAAGGCCGCCGAGCAGGGATACGTCCACGCCCAATTCAATCTGGCCGTTATGTACGCGCAAGGCACGGGCATTGGCCGCGATGAACGGGAGGCGCTCTCGTGGTTCAGGAAAGCGGCGGATCAAAATCACCCGCGCGCTCAGCGCGCGCTGGCGGTCGCGCTGACCCAAGGCCAGGGCGTGGCGCGCGATCTGGCTGGGGCTTTGCAATGGGAGCGGAAGGCTGCGGAGCTCGGATTGGCCGATGCGCAATTTGGTCTGGGAGCACGATATAGCGCGGGCGAGGGCCTCGCTCAGAACAAATCCGAGGCGCTTAACTGGTATCGCAAGGCGGCTCAGCAAGGACATGCGCTTGCACAGATGGCGCTGGGGGATGCTTGCGCCAAGGGCGATGGGGCGGCGCAGGATTTCGCGGAAGCATTCCTCTGGTATCACAAAGCAGCCGACCAGGGTTGGCCGGAGGCTCAGGCGCGGCTCGGTGCGATGTACGAACGGGGCGAAGGTGTCGCCCGCAGTGTCCCGGAAGCCATCGTTTGGTATCGGAATGCCGCCGAGCAAAACTCCCTGGCAGCTCTGGAGTCGCTGGGCCTCCTTTATGCAGAAGGCCGCGGTGTTGGGACGAACTACGCGGCCGCGCTCGGATGGTTTCGGCGCGCCTCGGACCTCGGTTCCGTTTCGGCCCAAGTTGGACTCGCGAAAATGTTATCGCGCGGTCAGGGAACCCCCACGAATCACCTGGCCGCGGTTCGTTTGTTGCGCCCTCCCGTCGAAAAAGGAAATCGTGAGGCGTTCACGGCTTTGCAGGAAATAGCCGAACAACGTGTGGCGCTGGCGCAAAACGCGCTCGCGGAATTGCGGAAGGACGGAACGGGCACGCCGCAAAATCTGGCCGAGGCGCTCGCCGGGTTTCAGAAGGCGGCTGCGTTGGGCCTGGACGAAGCGCAAAACAATTTGGGCCTGCTCTATTTTCAAGGCGAAGGCGTGCCGCAGGATTTGTCCCAGGCCTTCGCGTGGTTTCAACGTGCCGCTGCCCAGGGCCATGCCTCAGCGCAAGCCAACCTCGGCTTGATGTTCTATTTCGGGAAAGGGGTCGCGAAGGATCTGGCGCAGGCCGCCGCGTGGTCGCGCCGCGCGGCGGAGCAAGATCACCCGACCGGACAAAACCAATTTGGCCAGATGTGCTGGAAAGGGCAGGGGACCGATCGCGATTTGATCGCGGCTTACCAATGGATCAGTCTGGCGGCGTCACAAACTCACGCTGAAGCGATGGCGAGTTTGCCTGATCTGGGAAAGGAATTGACCGCCGCACAAATTACAGAAGGCGAGCGTCGCGCCTCGGAATTCGTCACCGCGCAGTGGAAAAGAAAGCTGGCCCCGCTCATTCCGGCACGCAGTTCCGAGGCCCGGGCCTTGCAGCTTGACCTCACGCCGCATTACAACGCAGCGTTGACCGAAAGCTGGCTCGAAGGCGCGGAACGAAACGATCTCCAGAGTTTGCCTCAAGGCCTGGTGAACTTCGCGGGAATCGCTTTCGATGTCCGCGGTTTGATGCAACTGGCCCGTGATGTCCCGGACGATCCAGCCAGGTCTCTGCCCGGTGACAAGAGTGTGCGCGTCAAATTGCGGTCCAGGACGCCGGAATATCCAGCGCGTGTGACCGGAATCCGCGTCGATCAGCAGTGCAAGACGCTCCATTTCCTGCACGCCTGCGCGTACTCAACCACAAATGGCGCAACCGTCGGCGCCTTCCGAATCCACTTCGCCGATGGCCGTGAAGCGGAAGTTCCCATCGTGTATGGCCGGGACGTCCGGGATTGGTGGAATTACGCGAACCGCGTCCCTCAACCCGGCGATGCGCCCGTTGTGTGGGAAGGCGTCAATCCGGCGATGATCCGCCACGGGGGCGTGCGCTCCGTGCAACTGTTCAAGACCATGTGGACGAACTCGACGCCGCTGGTCGCTGTGACACGCATTGATTACGAATCGAAGCTGGCCGGCGCGGCGCCGTTTCTGGTGGCGATCACTGCCGAGCCCTTCACGTTGTTCTCAACTCAAGTGAGGCCGGGCCCGTAGGGCAGGCTTCCAGCCTGCCCCGAAATGCCGCAGAGGAATTATTGTCGCGCTCCAGCGCCGGACGAATGTGGATTTCCAGACATAGAGAGCGTGTTTTGAAAATGTAGCCACCGATGTGAAGAGCCGGAACCGCCATCAGATTCTCGGGGAAATCCGCCTCCTCACGTTGGCGGCTACGGGCATTTCACGGTTTTCCAAACACGCTCTCAGGCAGGCAAGATGCCTGCCCTGCTTGGCGATTGCTACCGCTGCACGCGAGCGCCGCCGCCGGACATGAGTTTTTCCACTTCGGCCAGCGAGGCCATGGAAGTGTCGCCCGGAGTCGTCATGGCCAGCGCGCCGTGCGCCGCGCCATATTCGACTGCCTTTTGCGGATCACCCGTCGTCATGAACCCATAGAGGAGGCCGGAAGCGAAACTGTCCCCGCCCCCGACGCGGTCCAGAATCTCCAGGTCGGCGCGGTTCGTGGCTTCGTAGAATTTTCCGCCCGCCCAGCAGATGGCGCCCCAGTCGTTGCGCGTGGCCGATTTGACGGCTCGCAGCGTGGTGGCGGTGGCTTTGAAATTCGTGAACTCCCGCACCACCTTCTCGATCATCTTCTTGAAAGCCGTGACATCGATAGTGGAAATGTTTTCGTCCACGCCCTCCACCTCGAATCCAAGGCACGCAGTGAAATCCTCTTCGTTGCCAATCATCACGTCCACATGCCTGGCGATGCGGCGATTGACCTCCTGGGCTTTTTTGTGGCCGCCGATCGATTTCCAAAGAGAAGGCCGGTAGTTCAGGTCATAGGAAACGATGGTTCCGTGCTTCTTGGCCGCTTGCACGGCTTCCTCCACCAACGCGGCCGTGGTCTCCGACAGCGCCGCGAAAATCCCGCCTGTGTGGAACCAGCGCACGCCTTGCTTGCCGAAGATGTCGTCCCAATTGAAATCGCCGGGCTTGAGTTGCGAAGCGGCGGTGTTGCCCCGATCCGGAACGCCGACGGCGCCTCGGATGCCAAAGCCACGCTCCGTGAAATTCAGTCCGTTCCGCACCGAGCGTCCGACGCCGTCGTAGCTTCTCCATTTGACGAACGTCGTATCGACTCCGCCCTGAAGAATGAAATCTTCGATGAGGCGTCCCACCTCGTTATCAGCGAATGCGGTGCAGACGGCTGTCCGCATTCCAAAACAGCGGCGCAAGCCCCGCGCGACATTGTACTCCCCGCCCCCCTCCCAGGCTTTGAATTCGCGGGCCGTTCGAACGCGGCCTTCGCCGGGATCGAGCCGGAGCATGATTTCTCCCAGCGCGATCATGTCGTATGTGCAGGAAGCGGACGATTTGATTTCAAGAATTGCCATGGGCGTGTTTATTAGATGGAGCGGTCTGGAAAGCAAACGAAAATTCCCAATCCCCAACCCTGGCCAAAGTCATTTAGATTTAACTAAATTAGTTATTACGGTTCGAGTACATCGCGGCAAACCTTGTGGGCGCAACAAAGCGGCGAAGGCGGAAAGAAATCTCGGTTAGACTACGTGGGTTCGGCAGCTATTGGAAGAATTCCAAATGCGGCTCGTTATCCGTGTGCCACTTCCTCAACAGTTGAGGGTTCAAATCGAACAGAAGCCGCTTGTAGTTGCCGCCTTCCACGTGGCCATCGGCCAGGATGAGGTTCATTTGGCTGCGGTGCCGGGCCTGGGCTTCCTTTTCGCCGGGCATTTCCCATTTGCCGGGATCCAGGCTCGAATAGAGGCGGCGGGACAACAAATCCAATCCCACCATGGCCCGTCGCTCTTTCTGCGACCAAGTTGAGAAGGAGTCGCCCGAAAGAATCAAATCGCTTGGGACTTTGACCTCTTTTTCACCGACCGGTGCCAGAGTGATGGAGATTGAAGAGACATATTTGCCGCCCGGGCCAAACTGAAACGTCTCAGAACGGTTCGCTGTGCCAACATTGTAGCCGTAGCTTCCGATTGAGTGATAAACGATTCCGTTTCCGGGCCGGCCGTCCAGAAGGGGGCCTTTGTAACCCGGACACGCATAGAGGAGATTCGACCAGGCTTGCTGCGTGTAGGGATACAAATCTTCGTACCATTTCGATCCCTTCGGAGCGTCCGGGATGGAAATGGGCGTGCCCACCAGAGGATAGAAACCATGGTCCTCGACGAAGAAATGGAGGGCAAAGCCGAGTTGGCGGAGGTTGCTCTTGCACCGGGCGGAATGCGCGCTGGCTTTGGCGCCGCTCAGTGCCGGGAGAAGCAGACCTGCGAGTATCGCAATGACTCCAATGACGACGAGCAACTCGATGAGCGTAAAAGCCCATCGAGCGTCAGCCCTTTCCGTTGGAGATTTCAGAATCATCCGGACGATTTTGCGACTGGGGCCCGGGGAACTCGAACTGCCGAGTCCAAACCTGTCTTTCAGCATTTCCCCTGACTCATCGGATTGGAACAGCCATCATTTAATTCTACTAAACGCGGTCTCTCTAACGTTCAAGAGCGAATTTTAGCACCTCTCGTGCGGGGATGGGAGACCGCTCCGCTAAGAATTAGGTGCTTCCGGGCGGCCGAGAAAGCGGCCGGACGGTATGAACGCAACGGCACGTGTCCGCGCTAAGTGGTTGGTAATGCGCACTCGGGAAAGCAGATGGTGCCCCGGCTAGGACTTGAACCTATATTATGACTATTATCATCGTTGCTCATACTTGCCTTTCTGTGCGGTTTGTTGCCGGGCTTGATACGATAGAATGCCTATATGTGCAAGCTATTTGTCGCATCTAGCGGCAGCGGAGAGCAGAAAAACTTGTGCGGCATTGTGCGCCAACCTAGCCGTGTGCGTAAACTGTGCGGTAGATGTTTCGAGTCAAAATCTGTGCGGAAACTGTGCGCTGGATTCCAGCAAGCAAAGGCCCCCCCTCCACCCTCAAACGCCGTTCTGAAGCCAACTGCGCGCAAAAGCCGGGCATCGTGGGGGCAACTCGACAGTTTGTGTCGCTCTCCTGTTCTCGGTCGGCTCGCTCGCTCAAACCCGCTCGTGGCCTGGCGGCGCGCGCCGTGCGCCGTGCGCCGTGGCCTTGGTCTGTGCGCTGCGGCTTTGATTCGCTGGTCCCTGGCTCGATCCTGGCGAGATGCGCGCCGCCTTTGTACACTAAAAAGCCGGAAGAGTTCTTCCGGCGTGAGTGGTGGTGGGCTTATTTTCCTGCTACAGCGAAGCCCCGCTTTCCTCGCCATGCTTCGCGCCAAGGATGAAATCCGACGCCTTCTGCGCTTGCGCCGCCGCTGTCACAATCAGGCGAACGTCATCTTTGAGCCGTTGGAGCCATGAAGCGACGTAGCTTGCCGAGTTCTCAATTGTCCGCTCCACAATGCCCGCTTGCCCGCACAGGAAAGCCGCTCCCATCTCGGCAACGAGTTCTTCCTTGGCGTAAGGCGTCGATCCAAACGCGCTCCACTCGTCGCCAGAGCCGGAGACGCCTTTGCGCGCCAGCCTGGATTCGTGCCCGGTCGCGTGAGTCAATTCGTGGAACAGCACGGAGTAGTATTCCTCGCCGCTCCGAAAGCTCTCCGCTTTGGGCATGTCAACCCGGTCAAAGCTTGGCCAGTAGCAAGCCCGCGCTCCGCCGTGCTGAATGGTTGGACACTTGGGCATTTCTGCAACGATCCGCTCCGCTTGCGCAATGGCTTCGTGCTGGCGCGCGGTGGCTCTCAGAGCCGGGATTCGTTCGCTGGGAATGCCGTCACAC
>Ga0194132_10007251_pt1 | contig 16643 bp, 15 predicted proteins | sample TA2KigOf80mmetaG_FD_148612 | JGI IMG/M metagenome (GOLD analysis project Ga0194132, IMG submission 148612) | Freshwater microbial communities from Lake Tanganyika, Tanzania - TA2015054 Kigoma Offshore 80m | ecosystem: Environmental > Aquatic > Freshwater > Lake | place: Tanzania: Lake...
TCTGAGTCTGACTTTGTTCGAAAGAAGGCTGATTTTACAGGTACTTTCAGAGATTGAGCCCGCACCTGCTCAGCGGCCTATGAGCAAACAACTGAACCTATTCAACTTATAGTTGGACACTAGTGTTGTCAACCAGCTTATTTCCGAGAAACGATGAACTCCTGTGCGATGATCGCCAGCCGAGGTTCTCCCCAGGGATCGGGCACGTCGAATTTGGAATAGACAAAGACGAATCGATCGGAACCGGTGACCGCCAAGCTTGGGTTGTTGCAGCTGTTGGCATCGTTTTGCGTCTTCCAAGGCTTCACCACCGCCACATCGTTGCCCCAAAGTTCGCCCTTGCCGTCGCCGCAGAACATCAAAAAAGCCCCGGGCCTGCCATAAGCACGCACCGCAATTCCGTTCGCCAGCATCAGTCCGGGCATAGTCCCGGAGCTCGCTGGACGTAGAGCTTTGGCAACGGACCACGTTTTCCCCTGGTCCGTCGACCGCCGGATGAACATCGGGCCGGCGCCTGAGTAGATTCCACGAGTGCGGTAGAGCACAACCCAAGAACCGTCGGCGAACCGCGGCTCCAGGTGAGCGCGCCAGTTTACAAACCAGGGTCCCGAGCTGAAGGCGGGTATGACGGCTGCAATCTTCCAGTTGCGTCCACGGTCGGAGCTTCGCCAGACGTAGTTGAGCGAGTCCGCCGTAAAGGTCCCGTCCGAGCGAAGGTCTGACATTGGCCGTATTTCGCTTTGCGCATCCTCGGTCACGAGCAACGAGCCTTCTCGAAGCTGGACCACCGGCCCACCGTCACCGGCCCAGGGGTAGCCAAGCGGAACCAGCCGAACAACCTTGCTCGTCTTCTCGCCGTCTCGGACCTCAGCCACCGTGCCGAGCAGAAGAGTCTCTGGATCCCAGTACGAAACTTCTTGCCGCCACTTCTTTTCGCCGGGTTTCCGCGTCAGCAGCGGGATGCCCTGCAACTCCCGAGGAATGTCTCCAAGCCGGTAGTAGTTGCCGCTGCGCCGGTTCTGGCCGCCAGAGCTGTAGCGAATGCCTGTCGCCTTGACATACGGCTGGATCTTCGAGTCAGGGAATTCGATGGTCTTTTCGCCAAAACGGATTTCCTCGCCATCTGCCAGCCGAAATGTGCGTTCGGCCACCGGTCGCTCGTTAGTCTTGCTTGCTTGCCGCTGGACGACGTCATAGCAGGCAAAGTGACGCCAGTTCCGACCGCCGTCGCCAGACAGATAGTTGAGCCACTCGGGCGGCCGCGTGTATCGAGGGTCTTCGCCTCCTACATAGACTCGGACAAGCAGTTGCCCGTCTCTGAGCCGAGACGCCGACGGCCACATATAATGGCCGAATCGTTCGAAGCCGATCCTGGCGGCGTTACCCTCTTGATCTTCGACATTTCCTTCCGGACCGAACATCACAACGTGAGGCTTACCGGCGCGGACTTTGACTCCAATGTCTGGCGCTTTGCCCGGCAACGACATGCCCATCAAGTAGCGCTTGGCTATCGCTTCATGGACAGCGGTCAGCGCGGCGTTGCGGCGCGCGGCGAGAGTCGGTTCCTCCAGGCCGGGCACTCCTTGCTCTTTGCCCCATTGCAGCACCTTTTCTTCAGCCGACGGATTGGTGACGTGGGGTCGATAGTTGAGGTAGTCCGGGACGCTGTCGCCGTATTCCGCTGGCCAGACTGCGCTGCTGGCCACGGTCAACCCGAAAATCCCCATGCCCAGCAGTGCTCGGAACGCTGGAGAGTGGCAGACGACCGAGATCGAAAACGTTCGCATGAACAACCTCCTTTTTGGACTGGCTTCCTGCAGCATGGCGAAGCCCGGCGGCCAGTGCCGACGGGAACCGTTCTTGAGCGCAAGCTGCGTGATAAACTCCAGCACGCCCGGGGTGTTCGTCGTGCGCCACGCCAGTGTCGTTTGTTCGGTCGCTACAACTCATGCTGGCTCGAATGAGACACCGGAAGCATCGCCGAGCGCCCAGTGCGCTCGAAGCACAAACGAAACACTGGCGGCCCCTAGCGCTGACCGTGGCTATCTCAGCAGAACGAGAGCAACATTCTCGTTTCATGGCGCATTGCGGTCTAACAGTCATCCTGGAGCCCTGGGTTTTCCACTGGCCTGCAACTTCAACTTCCGTTTGCAACGCCGAAAGTATCGTGGGAATGAGTCAGGGGGGCCACAACGACCGGCAGAGCTGGCAGAGGAGGAATTCAAGTGTCTCAAGACTCGTCTTACCGCGTGTTTCTCAATGGACAATTGGTGCCTAAATCGCAAGCTGTCGTTAGTGTGGACACAGTGGCGTTCAAATACGGAGCCATGGTTTTTAAGGCATACGAGCCTACTGGAATGAGTCTGCCGGGCAACTCTTCGTTTTTCGTTTGGACGATCATTCGAACCGCCTGGAGCAGTCGGTTCGTCTGATGCGCATGGACAGTGCGCTGACAGCATCCGATTTCTCGACTGCCGTTCTCCGAACGCTGCGCGAAAATGCGGTTCGACAGACCGTGCACATCCGGCAAATGGTTTATGTCGACGGCCAGGGAGAGATGTTCGGTGTGGGACCCATCGGCCATGCTGTGGTCGTGACGCCCAAAGGAGGTTGGTTTGACGACAAGCCCGGAGTCCACGCATGCTTCAGCTCCTGGCAGCGTATCTCCGATCACTCGATGCCGCCCCGCATCAAGTGCGCAGCAAACTACCAGAACGGGCGTTTAGCCCTTTTGCAGGCTCGCCTGGACGGATACGACAGCGTCATTCTCTTGAACTCCGCCGGGAAGGTGGCTGAGGAACCTAGAGCGTGTGTCTTCGTCCGGCGAGGAAATCAAGTCGCAACGCCGCCGATTACAAGCGGCATCCTGGAAAGCATCACACGTTCCACGCTCATCCAGCTCTTCGGTGATCTGCATGGAATCGAAGTCATCGAAAGAGAGATCGATCGAACCGAGTTCTACCTTGCCGACGAAGCCTTCATCTGTGGCACCGGTTTGGAGGTGGTCCCCATCTTATCCATTGATCGCCACCAGATTGCCAAAGGCCAACCTGGCCGGTTGACCACGACCGTGCGGGAACAGTACTTCCAAGCGGCACGCGGAGAGATGCCGCAGTACCAACACTGGCTTACGCTCTGCTAGGCCGGATTTCGTCACAAACGCTCCCCAGGTGAAGTGTGCAAACGGCTTGACCGTGGCGCAGAAGACACCGTCCTTTCGCTGCCAGCTAATGGAACCGGATGGCGTAAAGATCGGCGTCGCGCAAGACAAACCGCAGGCGAACAGGGCGGCCGGCCAGGTCTGTCAGCCGGCTTCCCTGGCGAAATGGGACTGGGTACTCGATCGCGTCGCCGAAGATTTCGGGGATTTCCTCCAGCGTGAAACCAGGAATCGGACGGCCATCTTCATCCTGAATCTCCATGCGGATGCTGCCCGCGGCTGACGTTGAAAAGTTCATTTCAAGTTCGTCTCCTTCGAAAATTACCAGCTTCGTCACAAACTCGCCTCCGGCTAAGGGTGCATGAACAGAAACGAACCCATCCATGCGGATCGTGAAGCGGCGAACGTTCGACGAGTTGTCGCGCCAATAGTGCTCGACGGTATAGAACGACAGTTCGGTGGGAGCCGTCGCGATATGCGACGGCGTTTCGATCAAGCCCCAGGCTGGTCCATTGTCGCCGTAGACCCAGTTGTCGCTCAGCGGGCCAGGCCGGATGAAGGCCTCCCCCCAGCGGCGGAAGTGGAGCCCATCACGGCTCGTCATGAACAGTGCGTCGGTGACCGCGGTGCCGTAACGCGGCGATACTTTGGAGCGGGCCTCCCGGTGCTCGCGGTTGGGCAACAGGCGCATTGCCTCTGACCAGCCCCGGTCCTGATACCGTTTAGGGAAACCCATCAGGATATGGGGAGCACGGTGGTAGGGAGCAATCTGGTTGGTGTAGAGCTCCTCGTCCGGAGAGCCTGGATAGCGCAGCCACTGCGGCTCATTCCAGTGAATAAAATCGGTAGAGGTGGCGGTCATGATGTCACGCACGTAGCGGTGGCCTTCGTCGGCTTTGGCCTGCTGCGACCGCTGCGCTCCCGTCACGGTGTTGCGGAAGTCGCGAAAGTAGGCGCGGTAAAGCTTGTTCACCGGATCCCAGAACGCAAGATTCTTCGAGTCGAAGTAGCCTTTGGTGATGATGGGATCGAGGCTGATGGGCTTCCAATGAAAACCGTCCTTCGAGCCGAGCGCATACAGAGCACGTTTTCCCACGATCGTCATCTTGTACTCTTCGCCGGGCCGGCAGGCGGGATTGGGATCCTTGTAAACCGCCACATGATCTGCGCGCAGCTTGTCGACTCCCGGAATTTTGACGGTGTCTTCGGCCAGGACAATATTGTTGCGAGTGGAACCCTGATAGCTGACCAGGTTCAATTCCGGACGTTCCCAGTGAATCGCGTCGCGGCTCTCCGCGTAGCATAAAAAAGGAGGGTGCCCAAGCATGTCTTTGGCGCCGAGATCGTACTGATTCGAGCCAAAATACATGCGGAAGCGGTCTCCATCCCGGAAGACCGTGCGATAGGCGCCGGCATTGCCTTCCCAGGGCTTGTCGGTGACCAGGGCGACCTCACGCCTCTCGGGTTGATGCAGGCGCAGCTCGGCTGGCGGGGAAAGGTGAGCAATCAAATAGTCGTCGACGAACAGCTCGCGCCGCGAGCCAATACGAATCGGCTCTTCGGCAGCGAGAGGAACAAGCGCCAAGAGAACCAGCGTTGTCCCTGTCAGGACCTTTGTCAGAATAGGAGCCCGCTTTGAAAACATATTGTTGTCCCTTTCTCATTCACCCTGGCCCAATCGAGTCTCAGGCCGAGCGTCTGTCCTCTGTCTGAAGATGATGGTGCCTCCCTCACGTCAGGCCGAACTGCGCCAGGTGCGCGCGCGACTGTTTCATCGCCCGGTGGATGGCCTCCAGTGGCGGCCCCTCGCCGCCCTGAAACTCGACCTCGACGCTGAAGGGGCCAGCGTAGCCGGCCTGTTGAAACAGGCCGAGCAGTCTTCCAAAATTCACATGGCCCTCGCTCAGCGCGGGGAAATTCCACTCCCGCATGCCGCCGATTTTGTCTTTGAGATGACAGTGCACGATGAGCGGCAGCGCCTCCGGCAGATCGGCCTCGGCCGGGACGCCCGCGAAGTACTCGCTGTTTGCGGTGTCGTAGTTGATCCGTACGGCCGGATGGTCGACCTGCTCGACCAGCCGGCGCGTCCTCTGGCCCGTGCTGGTCAGCGTGCCGTGGATTTCAATGCCCATGACCACCTGGCGGGTGATAGCCTCATCGGCCAGCCCATGGATGCCCCGCAGGAAGGCGGCTTCGTCCTCATCCTCATTGGCCGGGCCACCCACAGCCGTGTTCATGATTCCAATGCCGAGGCGCTCGCACAGGCGTAGCGCTCGCCGGGCATCCGCCTGCCCAGTGGGTGTGGTCAGATCCGAATGCGCGCTGAGGCTGATCGGAATCAGGCCGGACGCGTTCAGCTGGCGGAGGAGCCGGCTGATCGCCCGTTCATCGGCCTCTAACGGCACGTGCTCGACGACGCCTGGGATCGCCGCCAGCTCGACGTAGCGATAGCCGGCCACGGCAATGCCTTCCAGCGCAGTCGCCAGGCTGTAGTGATGGTAACTGCCGGTGTGCGCACCCAAACGATTCTGCATCAGCCGATTCTTTCCTCTCACTGACTCGAAGCGGCGCGCAGCAGCTCGAGAACCTGCCGCGGCGCCATGCATGAAACCCAAAGCCCCGCCCAGCGTCAGCCACTTTACCACGAGCAGAATTCAGTGGCGCATCACCGTTGGGCCACCGACCGCCACCAGGCCGGCCCACCCGTTGGTGCAGCGGCCCTTCGCCGCAACGTGGGTGCGAATCGAATCGGTACCCAGCGGGAGCTGCAGGTCATCGCATTCCCGCAAGGACAGGGGCCAAACGCCCGCCCCGGTCCCGAGCCGTTCGGCAAACGCTTCGCGGCTCTGTTCTTCCCAGCGCATGATCATTCTGCCGGGTGGGTGCCTACGCACCGCCTCCGCGTGTCTGCCGGCGAGCACCTTGTATATCCGGCGCCGTGGCGTTTCGGGCACTCAAGATGAACCGGCTTCGACCAGTTCTGCAGCTGCTCGGCTGCGCGCTGAGCGCTAGGCCGCTTCGAGCACGCGCATTCCGATCAGGCCGGTGAGCGCGTCGCAGGCGGAAGGCGCATCTTGGACCACGCAATCTACGAAACGATCGATCTGAGAGGCGTAAATCGGCGCGCTAATGTGGCTAGCCGGCGCCGGCCCGGCCGGTCGGTAGACTCCGGGTACGCCGCCCAGGGAATGGCGCACCTCGGCCGGGAACGTCCGGGCATAACCTGCAATGCCGAACACCTCCAGCGCGCCGTGCGGGCTGTCTGAATAGACATGATGCCAGGCGGCTTCAACCTCAGCTGTCATTCCGTTGTCGTATTCGATGAGCACTGTGGCTGTATCTTCCACCTGGATCGGCTGAAAATACGTTCCGATACGCGCGAACACTCTGACGGGCTGGACGTGATCTCCGAATACGAATGAAATCGTATCGATCGAATGGATGCTGAGATCGGTTCGCCAGCTGCCTCAGCGAGGCGGGATGCAGATTGCCCAACGCCTTCACCTGGACGCGCGGATTGGCGAGCAGGCTCGGCAGGTGGAACTCGTGCACAATGGCTCCCGTCCCCAACACCCCGATGCGCAAGCGGTCTGACATGACGTTTGACCCTCAGGGCAACCTGCTGTGGTACTCGGCCGGAAAGGTTGTCGACTGCCGGAAGGCCTCGGCGTATCGCACGCTGGCCTGCAGCCCCCGAAAGGCAGAGCAGATCTCCATGAACTCGAGCAGCGTCAAGCCGTACCGTTGTTGCATCAACTTAAGCTGACTTTGATGCGCCGACAGCATCTGCCGCTTGAGCGCCATCGTTGCGCTGATGTCGACGTAGGTTTGCGGGACGAAATTGATCCCGGCGATGGTGTCCATGAAGTGCAGGTCGGGGACCGTCTCTAGCGGCGGGTGCTGGCTCTGGATGTTCTGCTGCACCACCATGACCCGGATGCTCCGCAGGATTTGCCCCGTGGCAAGATGATCGGGGTGATAGTCGTTCACCGGGTCATGCGTGATGATCACGTCAGGCCGGGTCTCCCGCACCAGCTCGATGTAGCGTTGGCGGGTCTGATCGTTGTCGTACAGGTGCCGCTCGGGAAATCCCAGCCAGATGGGTTGGGCGCCGATGACGGCGGCCGAGGCGCACGCTTCGGCCTGGCGGAGGCAGCTGATCTCGTGCTCGGGCAGTGTAGTGGAGCCGCCGGCGCCATCCGTAGAAACCGCCATAAACACTGTATCGCCCCGCTCGGCGCAACGGGCCAGCGTGCCAGCGCATAGGATCTCCAGGTCATCCGGGTGAGCGCCGACGGCAAGGATTCTCATAGGATCTCCGAATATGCCTGCACTGAATCGTCACCGCAGATACTTGCAGGCGGCTTGGCGGAAGGTGGCGGCGCGTTCGCGTACCACACTTTCGCCGTCGCGCATCGTCACGCCGAAGCCGGAGCTGAGGCCCGGGTCCGACACGCCGATGCTGATGTTGAGCGCGCGCGCCAGCAGGGCGTCGGTGTTGGGCAGCATCCCTTTGCGGTAGCGCATGCTGCCGCCTCGGCTGGTGTAAGGCGAGCAGACAAAGGGGCATTGCACCGGTGTGACGGTGCGCTGCTCGAGGATGTGCTCCATGTTGTTGTATACGTGCCAGCCCGCTTCGGACAGCACTTTTGTGCCCAGGTCGGCGGCAAGGCGGCGGGCGATCTCCGCCGTGGGCAGCAGGACGGTCAGCATCGTCCCGATGTCGCCGTTCGGATCGGGTGACTCGCGGAACTCCAGCCCTGGCAGGTCGGCGATCAGGTCGTGATAGAGCTTTTGGTTGGTGCGGAGGTGGCTGAGCAGCCTGGGCAGCTTGCGGATCTGCGCGAGCAGGATGGCCGCCTGAACCTCGGTGAAGCGCAAATCGAGCCCAATGAAAGGCCGCTGGCCGATTTCGACGCCGGTGCGCAACGGCGAATGCCCCTGGTCGTGGAAGGCAAAGGCGCGGCGATAGGTTTCTTCATCGTCGGTGATCACCATACCGCCATCGCCGGAGGTGATGGTTTTGTAGACGTTGAAGCTGAAGGCACCGGCGTGCCCAATGGCGCCGATCGGACGCCCTCTGTAAGTGGCGCCCGCCGCCTGTGCGCAGTCCTCGATCAGCAGCAGGCCGTGTTGGTCGGCAATGGCCCGCAGTTCGTTCAAACGGGCAGGCACACCCGTCATGTGCACGACCATGATGGCCTTAGTGCGGGGGGTGATCTTGGCTTCAACATCGGCAGGATCAAGATTGAAAGTTCGATCAATTTCTGCCAATACCGGCACCGCCCGAGAGAAGATGATGGACGACATGCTGGCGACAAAGGTGTAGCCAGGGACGATCACTTCGTCGCCCGGGCCGACGCCCAGTCCGCTCAGGGCTGTCAGCAGCGCCGACGTACCCGAGTTGACCGCCACGGCATAGCGCACGCCGGAATGTTGTGCCCACACGCGCTCGACCTCGTAGACTTTGCCCTTGAAGCGCGGGTCCACTTCGGCCCCCAATGAAATGCCATAGCGGAACAAGTAGCCGCTTTTCAGCACTTCCAGCACTTCTGCGATTTCCTCTTCGCCGATCAATTCCATCCCTGGGCCAGGCATCGTGTTCTCCTTTGGGTGATGTGAGCGCGGTCTGGCTTGCGCTCACACCAGCATGTATCTGACAAAGTGCTCACGCAGGTCGCGGGCTGTGGTCCAAGGATCGAGCTCCCAGTACTTGGGGCTGAGCAGCTCGCACGACCACCAGCCATCAAAGCCGGTCGCCAAAACGGCGTCCACCCACTCCTTGATCGGGATGCGGCCTCCGCCGGGCCAGACATCGCGCCCTCGCTGATCGGGGCCGCCGCGGTCGCCATTGGCCTCCAGCGAGTCGCACACGTGGGCGCAGAAGATGTAGCGCTTGTCGAGCCGGGCGATTTGATCTGGCGTTGCCCCGCTGTCCCACATGTGCCAGAAGTCGATCACCAGGCCGATGTTGTCGCGCTCGGCGTCATCGATCACCTGCAGCGCCTGCTCGAGTTTGTGTAAATGGGCGAAGGCCAAAGGCTCCAAGTAGAAACACACGCCGTGGCGCTGGCCGATATCGCCGATGGCCTTCAGGTTCTTGGCCGTCAAGGCCCGTACCTCGGGCCAGGATCGGTCACCGATCCCCTTGTAGGAACCGGTGGGATCGAGTGGACCGGTCAGCAACTGCACCATCGGCCGGCCGATCTGTCCGGCCAGCGCGCAGATCTCCTCGCACTCTCGCAACAGGGCGGTGTATTCCTCCGGCCCTTGGCGCTCGATGTCCTGCACATAGCCCAGGCCGACCGGAGGCAGGTCGTCGAAGAGCGGCAGCAGCCGGTCGAGACGATGGCCGGTATCCAGGTAGCGGCGCAGTTTGGCGCCGACGATCTCGATTCCCTGGTAGCCCGTCTCTTTCGCTATGCGGATGTCGGTCAGCAGCGTGCAATGCCTGGTCGTTAGCCCGTGCAGTGCGACAATCATGGCACATCCTCCGTTCGGCTGGACAGCGACCGGCAGCGACGCGAGATCGAGGTACGTTCGGGCAGGGCGTCAAGGCGCGGCTTGACCGGTGCCGGCCGGCACGCGCGCCTCAACCGCGGCTGGTCTAACTGTCGACGGGAGCCAGCCCAAGGTTCGGTCCGGAGCTGCCGACATTGTTCAAACGCCAGGTCAGAGACAATAGACATGGGTCACGCGCGTATCGAAAATCTCATCTTACCTGATACAACGGGGCGAGGCCTTGGGCAATCCGAGGTTCGGAAAGCCCGCATCATGAATGGAAAGTCCAATTTCAACGTACTGCCGATCTGCCGTCGATCCCGCCGTCTCATGTTCTGGGAATGAATCCTGGGGCTGGCTCCCAAGGACCGTTGGGGTACCAGTATTCGACGGCCAGTTCCATGTCTTGCACTTCGATGGGCAGTTCGCCAATCAGGCGTTCGTTGCGCTGAATCACGTGCAAAGAAACGTCGTTGCTGCCCAAGCGCACTAGCGAGGTGGGTACCTCATAATTCTGCCAGGTCGTAAAACTTGGATTATATGCGCCCGGCTCCATCGGGTTGAGGCACTTCAGTGCTTCGCCGTTAAGACGCATTTCCAGCTTGTCCATGACCGTCAAATTCGTAAAGTGGACGAACAAGCGAATGGACTTGACTCGAGACCCGGCCTCGACGACGGCGTCGGCCACAGCGAGCTGAATGGCTACTGGCTCGGTCCCCAACATCGCTGGAATCTGTCGCGGGTGGGGCATGCAGTTCGGGAAAGCATGATCGGTTCGCATCACGACGTAGCGCTTGTTCTTGTGCCTGAGTCGGAGCGCATCGCCAATATCGTCGAGTGCTGCCCGATGATCGTGATTGTAGGAAGCCGTCGTGCCGAACCAATTGAACAGATACAACCCATCTGCGCCGTTGCGCCAGTGCCGGGCAGCGACAGCGGCAATCATGTCCTGCGTCAAAGGCAGCAAGATCGGCGGGTTGTAGGAAACCCGCGTCACTCCTCCGGTGTGGCCGGCGCGGTAAGCCTCTTCGATGGCCGGATGGATACGCGCCGTGGTTTTGGGGGCCAGCTCAGCCCACTCGCGGATGTCTTCTTCCAGGTCAGCGGCAAAGAAGGTGGATGGTATGACGATGTCCACCAGATCGTCCTGGATCCATGCCGGTACATCCAACCCCAACCGGCGGGAACCGCCAATCGTGTTCGGAACTCGTACCGCCAGGCCCACTGGTTTGTTCTTTCTTGCTCCTATGCGATCCAAAATCTTTCGGGTGTCCCGGATTAACTCGGTCATCACGGGAACATGTTTCTCCTCCTCGCCGAACTTGAAATACCCGGGCACCCGCATGAAGTCGTAAAGGAAGCCGTTAACATCGTAGCGCTCACAGGCTTCAGCCATGATGTCCAGCCGCAGCTGACGCACTTCAGGATGGGCATAGTCTTGTAGCGCTTGGAGAGCCTGGGCCAGACGGAGAGGCCAGGCTTTTGCACCCTCCTCACCGATGAGGTACTCCGGGTGCTCTGCGTAAAATCGGGAGCCGATGAGACGAACGATGCGGCCTTCGCTGTCGGAATGGTGCCAATCGTTCATGCTCAAGCGAAACCAGAAATCGATACCCAAACGGCGGGCTTCCTGAACTTGGACCTCCAGCGGGTCGATGCCTTGGTCCCAGAGCCGTTTCAGGTTTTCAGCATGTCGCCAAAATCGGACATCTCCCAACTTCGCGCCCTGCTTGAACCGGTCAACGATAAATTCCATGCCCTTCACTTTCGTTGGATACGAGACGGTATAGCCGCAATCCGGCCCCAGGGCGCACACATAGGCGTCGACGGGCGTTCGTTCAAAGAATCCCATATGAGCCTGGGCGACCTTTTGGGGGTCCATGGGAGGATTGTAGAAGCTTTCCTGGCCGTGGTTCTGATCCCACATGATGCGGTAAGTCTTGCGTAACCTGCCTGCGGGCTTGGCTGCTCCTGCAACCGGAAGCGATTGGGAAACCAACGCCGGTGCCACTGCCTTGGCAGTGGCTACCGTACTGACTGCGAGACCGGTCGTCAGGAACGTGCGTCGTTTCATCGGGAAACTCCTGGCAGCGCAGGCCGAAGAGGTAGGTCTGCCCTCTGTCGATTTAATCGAGTCGAGCTATATAGCACCAACTCGTGGAGGGCTGCCGCCCTTGATGTTCTGCTCATGGAACCCACGGCGACAATCATGACGCACCCTCCGTTCGGCTGGACAGCGACCGGCAGCGACGCGAGATCGAGGTGCGCCCGGGCAAGGCGTCAAGGCGCGGCTTGGCCGGTGCCGGCGGGCATGCTCGCCTCAACCGCGCCCGATCAGACCGTGGATGGGAGCCAGCCCAACGTTCGGGCTGGAACTGCCGGTATTGTTCAAACGCCAGGTCAGAGACAATAGACATGGGTGACGCGCGTATCGAAAACCTCATCCAACCTGATACAACGGGGCGAGGCCTTGGGCAATCCGGTTGACGTTTTCAGCTGCCATGGCTACCCGATTCTGGATGGTGCCGTCGGTGCCGCCAGCGACATGCGGCAACGCCACGACGTTTGGCAGTTGGAATACCGGTCGTGCTGGGTCAGGAGGCTCCTCCGAGAAGACATCCAGGCCGGCGCCGCCCAGGCGGCCCTGCAACAGCGCCGTGTATAGCGCGGCCTCGTCCGCCAGCGCCCCGCGGGCCACGTTAATCAGGCAAGCGGTGGGCTTCATCAGCCCAATCCGGCGGGCGTCGAGGATGTGGCGGGTCTGATCGTTGAGGTGTAAGTGCAGCGAGAGGTAATCACTCTCGGCAATGACGCGGTCCAGATCGGCCGGTGTACCCAGGAAGTCTGGACCGATTTCACGGACAATCTCGGGCTCGATCTGGCGGACATCGATGCCCAAGATCCGCATCCCAAAAGGCTTGGCACGCCGGGCCAGTTCCTGACCGCTTGCCCCAAAGCCGATCAAGCCCAGCGTCGCGCCAGCCAGCGTATGGCCCAACGGCTGTCCAAAACCACGCGCGCGAAACACGGCGCTGGCCTCGTGGTAGCGTCGCGCCAGCATCAGGATCATCATCATGGCGCACTCGCCGAGCGCCGCCCCGGAGGAGGTGCCCGGGCAGTTCGCGGCTAGCATCCCCCTGCCGCGAATATACGGGAGATCCACGTGGTCGAGGCCGGTGCCGAGGATCTGCCACAACTGGCAGTTCACGGCCACATCCATCATCGCATGCGTCCCCACTGAGCCCCCGGAGTCCAGGACGACTTCGACCCCCGCAAACTGCGGCGCCAATGGCTGGCCCTCGTCCAGAAGCGCCAGGTCGTGTGCCCGACCGATCAGCGCCATGATCTGTTCGTGCCACATCGGGTCGATGTGCTTTTCTGGTAACCACAGGACTTTGATGCGTCGCATCGTCAGGGCTCACTTTCGGAGAGGTGCGGCGCTGTCGATCACCTTCTTGCAGCTTTCGAACAGCATCCACTCATCGCCACCGACCATCAGCACCCGTGCGCCTTGCTCGATACGTTTTTGCATCAGTGGCATGTGATCCGGGTAAAAGCTCACCCCAGCCGGTTTGCCGGCCTTGTGGGCGGCGACCAGCACCCGCTCAACGGCCGCCTCCACTCTGGGATGCGCGTAGTCCAGTGGCACGCCCAACGCCACGGACAGGTCGGCGAGGCCGAGCACAAACGCATCCAGCCCGTCGACCGCCAGGATGTCGTCGATGGCGTCTACTGCCTCAACGGTCTCGACGATGATCATGGTGACCAGGCTCGGCTGGCTGCGCGGATAATAGTCGCGGTCGAAGCCGTACTGGTAAGCGCGCGACGGGCCGTAGCTACGCGTGCCCCGCGGGGGATAGTGACAGGCCTGGACAAGCTTCTCGACGTCCGCCACCGTCTTGAGCAGCGGGATTACGACACCGCCCGCACCCATGTCGAGTGCCAGCCGGATCTCGTCCGGGTCGTTGCGCCCGAAACGCACGATCGGTGTGCACGCGTAGCCGTGCACTGCTTGCAGCTGCGCCTGGATGCCCACCGGCGTCTGTGGCGCATGTTCACCATCGATGATGATGTAGTCAAACCCGGCGACGGCGAATAGCTCGGCAATAGCCGGCACGCCGAGACGCAATTGCGCTCCTAATGCGACTCTGCCGGTCGTGATCAGTTCCTTGAGGTGATTCTTCATGTCAGTGCCATTTGCTTTGCAGGGTGAGCAGGCCGCCGCCCGCAACTGGTTTGCCTGGTCAACAACCGTGAGCGTGTTCTCACACTCGACCCACACAGACTTCAACCCACGGGTTGTGGGTCCATTCTGTCTCATTGGTGTGCGCGGAGTCCATTCTGGAGTGTTTTGCCTACACTATGCCCAGATCGATTCAAGTGGTTCGCGTAGCGCCGTGCAAGTCAGCAGCGCGAGCGGCCGGGAGCGCTGTCGGCGGGAGGCGCTAGTCCCACCAGGCGGCGCTGACTTTGATGACCGTCAGCAGCTATCCGCGCACAGCGCAACTCTCGCGTATGGATGTTTCAACCGGCTCTCGCTGCCTGGCAGTCAATTCGACTGACCCTCTTTGCACGCGAGAGCGGAGCACAGCCGCGCGGGCCAGGGCTTTTCAGAGTGCGGACCCGCAGCCCTTTGCCATGTCTGCTAGGGAACAAAAGTCAATGTCTTTCTTGGAAACGCGAAAACCGCTGCGCTGAGGGCATCATCGCAGTTCACTTCGTGGGACCTTCGCCAAGTTTCGATAGGAACCAGGCTGCGGCCTCCTGGTGAGCGTTGGCGGGAGCTCTATGATCTTCGGTGGGGATGACATGGAGCTCGACGCGCGCCGGTTTGCCTTCAGCGATCGAGGCTTCTACCAAGCGGCGCGTAAAGGCAATGGCGTGGTCTGTGCCAACGCGAACATCGTGGTGGCCGATGCTTACCCAAACGTACCTACCTGCCAGCTTACCGGCAAGCGTCACTGCCGCTAGAGTGTTTGTGTTCGAATGCTCCTCCATGCCCTCGAATTCCCTGAGTGTTAACAGGTCGGTCACGGGAGCGATAGCGGCAATGGCCTGGACGCGCGGATCCACGGCAGCCCAGTGAAGCGCTGCCAGGCTACCTCGTGAGATCCCGCAAACCCCAACCTTTGTTGGATCCGTGTGTCCTTTCTCGACGAGATAATACAGCACGGCGGTGACCTTCGCTGCGAAGCTCGGCATCAGGGTCTCTCCTTTTTCCAATCGAGCGCGCCAACCCTGAAGCCCTTTTGGCTCGCCGGGCTTGAGATCTTCTCCATGGCACGGCATATCCAACGAGACACAGAGATAACCTCGTCTTAGCAGTAACCGCCCCGTATCGATGATATGACCGGCGCTGAGCGATTCTTCAATGCTGCGCCTGGGTGGAATTTCGCGGCAGCGGGCCGGTACACCAGCAAGAGGAGTCTCTGAGCCGGATCGACTGGGCCGTCGAATTTCTTGCTGCCCGCATTCGGCTGCGGCAAGGGTGAAAAGATTTGCGGGTCTTTCCAGCTGGGATCGTGTGTTGGTTCACCGAGCACGAAACCGTTGAGTTTTGTCTCTAGCTGGTCACCCGGCGCCGCATTGAACAACACCAATCGCAGCGTAACGTCCCGGACGCGGTCTGCGGCGGCGGCTACATTGTCGGCAACGTGGAGGCGAAAGGATGAGGACCTCCCGTCGTTGGCGAGTACCGCGGGCAGCTCCCGATCCTCATTGCGATTGAAATATCCTTCGGCCCATGGGAACACGCCGCGGCGCTCCACGACGAATCGCTTGTCTTTGTCCTTCATGGTTTCCAGGCTGCCCGCTTCGAGATAGGCCTGGCGATGCGAGTCCGGTCCAGCGGTTCCGCCGACCCTGGTGGCAACTTCGGGTGGGGCGACTGACCAGTTGAAGGTCACCACCGAATCAGCGCCTTGCTGCCACCAATTGCTGAAGACGCCGCGGAGAAACTCGATGGGCGGATGGCGGTAGCCATCGGTGGCGTGATGGTCATCCAGACACGGCTGCGCCTTGATGTTTCTACCTGCCGTGATGCCGCGGAATGCGCCGACGTCCACCGTGATTGACCGTGATCCGAGCGTAAAGATGTCCACGAGGTTCTCTTGCGCCCACGTTCCGACGTCGAATCCATCGATCCGGCAGCCCTTGAGATTTTCCGGCACCTTCACCGCAAGCAAGAACGGCTTGCCGCGTCGCTTCTCCACCTGCAGCAGTATCTGGCGCAACCGCCGCATGAACTCGGTCAGATGCTCGCGTTGCTCCCACTGTTTGCCCGGAGGCAGACAGGGGATGTGCCGGGCAAAATCGACCTGAATGCCATCAAAGTCAAAGTCCTCAGCGATCTCCCGCAAGATTCTTAGCTTGTAATCGCGCAGACCCGGCGAGGCCGCATTCCAGAGTCCCTGCCACCACCAGGAGCGGATCACCCAGTCCGGTTGAGCCGCTTTCAGTGGATCCAGGGTCTTCATCTCCAGCTCACCTTCGGGGGTAATGTCCACTTCGCTGAATCGCTCGTGCCAAAAGATCTCAAGATGACGTTTGCGGCTCTCGCGAATCAGGGAAGCCATGTACTGGAAGCCCTGCTCACGCCAGCGCCGTAACTGGCGATCCTGAGTGAACTCCAGAAACTTGCTTGGATAGACCGATTGATGCCCGCTGCCCATATCCCAGAAGATGCTGTCGATTTGACTTCCCGCTTGGTCAACATAGGTGAAGACATAATCGAGCCACTGCGGAGGTTCGAGTTTCACCCCCCCGCTGATCGAACACGTCATACTGCACCACGATCCGCCGGCGCCGGTTGACAGCCTTGCTGTGCTCTTCGGAGAGTTCAATGGGCCTTTCGTTGATGATTGTTTCGGCGGATCGGTTCACCTGAGGATTGCTAGGCGGATCGTTGGCCCAGAATGAGAGGATCATGAGAGAAAAAGAGCCATCCCGTTTTCTTCATAGGAGTCCTTGCCTCAGGTCATCA
>Ga0194132_10007255_pt1 | contig 16633 bp, 20 predicted proteins | sample TA2KigOf80mmetaG_FD_148612 | JGI IMG/M metagenome (GOLD analysis project Ga0194132, IMG submission 148612) | Freshwater microbial communities from Lake Tanganyika, Tanzania - TA2015054 Kigoma Offshore 80m | ecosystem: Environmental > Aquatic > Freshwater > Lake | place: Tanzania: Lake...
ACACTCCAATAATGTTTGCCTTTGTGTTAAGGCCAGACTTTGCATCCACAACTTTACAAAACGTATTCAATTCTATTCTTGAGGCAATAGGGCTTACTCTAATGCTTGAATACATTCTTCTCTGACGACCTAAAAGATCGCCTGCCTGTAGTAAGGTTTGCCTGACTGTCTGTTCTTCCATGTCTGCCCTAATTGGAAACATTCGTTCTCTTGGCTCTGACAGTTGAGATTCCACATAGGTATTTTCTAAAGTAGACACCAATCTTCTTGCATCATAGGCTCTAAAAGCAGGAGTTCCAGTTCGTGCTGTCCAAGAAGTTCCGTCTGATGAATCCCAATACGTTCCTGAGCCTGTCTTGTAATCAACATTAAATGTGTTTGTTGCCGTGCCATAAATAGGAAATACTATGTAAAGTTGCTCGTTTGGCGTAACTTCCAATTTTGGTTTGATTGGAATTTCAAAAAAATCCGCAGGAGTTGTAGTTCCAAGCAACTTTAATGTAGTTGAGTTTAATAAAATTGATCTTCGTATATCTCCTGAATCTGGACCAGAACCGCCTGTATCTCCCCATATCTCTACCTTTGCATCTGATGCAGGAGTTCCTGTTTGAATTGAACGTACTGCTATCTTGAATATGTTGTCTGATGGAACAGTAAACGGAATTGCAATCCATTTTGAATTTAAATTAAAGGTTGCATTTGGTGTCTGTCCGTCAGAAGCAACTAAATTTGCTGAAAAATGTCCATAACCGTGAATAAAGCTATACCATGTGTCAGCAGAAGTATCACTCCAAGATACAGGACTGTTTAGAATGTAGCCGATTTTGGTGTAATCCCAATTCTGTGCCTGATCGCCCGACAGATTGTTTGTGATAAGTATTCCAGAATCATGTACACTTGGATCTTGGACTATTAATTTCCTGTCTTGGTTTATATGCCATGTGCTGTTTGTTATTGCAACCAAGTTTGAAACTATCTGTGCGTAAGAAGCCAGCGTGTAAGTAACCTGTGCAATTTTTATTGCAGTACAATCCTCACAAATACCATTTCCTGTAGTGCTTATCTGTGCGGTTATGTTTGATAGTTGTGTAATGTTGTCGTCAATTTGATGATCTTTTTTCTCAAATAAATCAAGTAACAAATTATCAATTCTTGTAGTGGTATCTGTATCGTCTAGTGTTTCTCCGTCACTTTGTTTTTTTTGCGACCTGTATAACCTTGATAACCTTTCTCTAAGAATCACACCCCAACCCACACAGGTTAAAGTCAGCATTTGAGTATTGGTTGCTGGTCGTTCTACTGATACGTCTTTAATTTTTCCATAAAATGCCCTGTATGTTGTTGCTAATGAATGACCTAGATATATCTGAATACCCCATTCTCTATCTATTACGCTGGACCTGTTAATGTCGCTTGAATTTGTAAAAATGTTGCTATGATCATGTATTGATAATGTGGCATTACCAAAATTATCCGCTAGACCTAAATTGATTTGAAATCCGAACAGTTTGAAATCCTGTGTCGGACTTGACTGTAGTTGTTTTGAAGTAAACGTGTAAACAATATCACCCGATTTATTTGTAATAAATACTTGCGGATGTAAGGGGTTTGGATTATAATTTGGTGTAAGAGTCATATCACAGTAGCTCCTGTAGAAATTTGTGCAAGCCTAGCATTATAACGAAGCATATCGTCTATGTCGTTTGCTGTTTCTGGATTTGTTATTGTATTATAAATTGTTTGAAGATTCATTCCCAATGATGATGTATAAGCTAATATTCCTGATCTTTCTCTTACAGTAGCAAGTTCTTTATTAAATCTAGCAACGTGACCTGGAAAATGTTTATAATATTCATCAACCCACGATGGTGTATCTTTATAACTATGACCACGATAACCTATAGGAAACTGTAAATCGGCAGGAACGCTTGGATATATGTTTTGATTCATAACAAAATCTTCCAAACCCTCATCTATTGCACTTAAAAACATCATTTCGCTTTCTAGTTGAGCAGCTAATCCTGCTATAATTGATTTCTGTTCTCGCATATAATTTAGAGGCGCTCTGCTACCACGACGACCACCACGAGCTTTGCCAACTTTTGATTTTAAAGAATTTAATTTTGATTTATCGGAAGCTGATAATCCAGGGCGTAAATGCAAACCACTTTTATAACTTGCATCTCTTATTGCTCTTGCTTGCGAATCACTTTGATTACGAATCATCTGCTTTATTTGTATGTCTGCCAAACTTTTTAATGCCTTTTCTTTTTCTTCTTTATTTTGACCTATTTTTTTCCAATCTTGTAATATTTTAAATCCAACTGAACCACTTGAATAACTACTTGTAATAGATGGCTCTTTTTTAATTTTCTTTATGGCATCTTCGTGACGTTGTATTCTATCTAATATAACTGGCAATAAAGGATTGGTTGGATCTGTTTTTTCTAAATAATTATATGATTTTATAAGTTCATTTCTTTCAAAAGAATGTTTTGCAATTTTTTCTGCTGTTCGTATATTTTGTAAATTATGTCTTACTTCTCCTGTTTTGGTATTATAAACACCTGAAAATGGAACGTAACCAAGTTTTTCTGGATTATCTGAACTTAGGCTAAGATAGCTTTCTGATAGTCCATATTCTCCTGCTTTAAGTGACTCGAAAAGTGACCTCTGTTGCTCTGCGATAAACCGAGGACTGAGCTTTTTTTTTAATTCAGCGATTTGCTTTTGATATTTAAGTTCGTTTTTAGATAATTCATTTCCTGTTTTTTTCTCATTATTTAATTGTCTTTCTTGTAAAATTCGTTCTTTCATAAAATCTGCCTGTTTTTGAGTTAAATCCTTTTCATCAACCATTATTTGTAATTGTTCGGTTAATATTTTAACAAATTCATCTTCTTTTAAATTTATTCTATCTAATATTTCTACTCTTTCTATGAGTTTATTTTTTTGTTTTTCAAATATTTCAAATACTGCTGGACTAATATCTTTATAAGTTTTACCTGACATTATATTATCCAAATTTTCTTTAAAAATTTTAAATTCTTTTTCTTCTCTTGCTAACGCTGCTTTCAAATTTTCAAGAGGTTCTAATATTTTTTTAACTTCTTCTGGACTTTTACCTCTACTAAATCCAACTGGATCTTTTCTAAATCCCTCTAACGCTTTTTCAGCTTCTTCTATTTTTTTCTTAATTTCATCAATATTTTCAGTAAAACCCATAGTAAATACATTTGAATTTTTTGTAACTTGTGACATTGTTGCACTTGCTTCTGCCACATTTACATATCCTGCTGCTAAATTATCTAACTTTCTTTTAGTATTATCAAATACTTCATTTACTTTTATTTGATCAAGAGCAAGAGCTCCTAATGCTACTCCAGTAGCTATAAGAGATCCTACAAGTCCTGCTGTTCCCAATGAGCTTGTAAGTTTGCCTACTACGCCAGTTGCACCGCTTACCGCACCTGTAAATGAAGCTAGACCAACTCCAGCTCCTGCTCTTGAAGCAATTACGCCTTGATGTGCTAATGAATTACTTACTGCTGACCTTGAGTTTAAATCTAATGCTAGCCTTTCTTGATCTAGTGCAATTTTGTTTGCTAAAATTCTTTGTGCTGCCATTGTTTTTAATCCAATAAGAGTTTGAATTGTTCCAAATACAGTATTTACTGCATTTAAGCCAAACAATACATAAGTGTCATTTACTTGATCTATGGCTAATTTTAATCGTTCTTCTTTGTTTGCTAATTGTTCTGTTGCTGTCGCTATTTCATTTCTTAACATAATAGCTTTTTCCGTTGAGTTTCCGTTCTTTTCTATTTCTTTATTTAATTGTAAAGTTTTTCTTGCTAATTGATCTTCTGCTCTTTCTACTGATACTGTTGATTGTTTAACTAAATATTGAGCTCGATTTAAATTACTTGTAGAAGTAAGTAATTGAGTAATAGCAGTAGAAGCGTTTAATGCTCCACCGATAAATGTACTCCAACTAAATGCCCTTAGTCCAACGTTTAATTGCTGAGTAATTGTATCTGTGTTTTTAACTTCACGCTGAAACCCATTTAATTTATCTACAATCGCATCAAGTTTTGTACTCAGATCCGTAATATCAGCTTGAATTTTGATTAAAATCTTATCATTAACAGACATGGTTTAAACTCTGTTTTTTAATATAAAAGGAAGTTTATCAGTTTTTACCTTTAAAATTAAATCTACCCCAACTTCCTCTTTGAACTGCAACTCTCTGTTGATAAGTTTTTCTACCTGAACCTATTGATTTTCTAGTTCCTTTTTGTCTATGTGTTAATATAGTTAAACCGCCAATAATAGATGGAGTTTTGGTTGATTTGCCTGTAATTCCAGTTCTAGTATAAAAATTAGTAGATGTTCCAAATCCTATATTTGAATAATATGAATCTGATTGTTTCATTAATCTACGCATTACTGATTCAATGTTTAAACTTATTGTGAAAAGAACTGATGCTATAAAGTTATTTGGTTGAGTTCCAGGGTGATTAACTTTTGAAGCAAAAATATCCCTGCCTGTATCTGGATCAATCCAATGTAAAGCATTAGCTCTAACTGGATATATCGGGTGTGGTCTAGTTCCAAAGATTATATATTTTAATTTATCAGAATTTTTAGTTCTACCGCCTGACTCTTGAATACTTATTGTTATTGAATTATTTGTCCTATCTAATTCAAACCATGAGTTTGCCAAATTTCCTGTATCTTTTGGCGTGTTTGCACGAAGTAAATCTCTAGTGGTAGATGATATTTCTGTTAAAAATGTTTGTTGTAAATTTGGTAAATTTAATTTTAAGGCTTGAAATCTTTTTTCAACTAAATCAGCTCCTATGGCTTTTACTGGCATCTAACTCATCTTCCTGATTCAATATATTTAGGATGTATTGTAATTCTACGAGATAATCCATGCCGTATTTTTCTTTAAGTTCAAGAATTTCTTTGAGATTGCCAAAATTGGCTCTTATCATGTTTAGAATAGGTATGTGATCAATTAATTCTGGATAATCGTCTAAGGCTTGCTTTCTTTGGTTTTTATCTCTTGATCGTATAAACCTGACTGCTTGGCTACGTCTATTGTCGAAAGACTGGATAAAAAAATGTATAACTCTGCCATGAAATCTCTAAATTCACGTTCCGTACATTCCGAATTTAATACATCATCCATTGTTGATTTGAGTCCTATCTCACATAATTTTTTCCACCATGTTTCATCAAACTCCATAGCTTGAACCTGTGTTAGTTTTCCATCTTCGTTTTTCTTGATAATATTGATGTATTCCTGTCTAAACCATTTTAAATTCTTCATTGGAATATTTTCAATAACAGGATATTCCTTTGATCTGATTTTCCAGACTTTTTTATCTACATCCAGATACACGTTAAAATTTCGTAACGAATGATATATAAGGTTATAGATCGCTTACGGATTCTGCTGTTGCAGTAATGCTCTCAATTAAAGCATCATTTGATCCTGCTGAGTGTGTAATAGAATAATCTGTTATTCTTGCATTTGTAAATGTGAATGTCTTGCTTGGTGATGAAGTGAATTTATATGATGCTGTCCTTGCGGTTTTTGCTTCAAAGTCTGTATACATGGCAGTTTGATTTGAAGCTGTTCCTGCAAATACATCTGCTGTAAATGTGATTGTACGCTTGACAGGTTTGCAATACGTTATGTCGGTTTCACCGTTGACACTCATCATAGCCATTTCTCTGGTTACTGTTGTAGAAAATGATCTTTCACCGTAAGTTACAGAGTTCCATGTAAACGGACTTCCACCGCCATCAGTATGAATAATTGGGCTAGAAGTTGTTTCTGATGTTTGATAAACAGGTGTTCCAGAGTTTCCGTCAGTTGTGTTTGGCACAGTAATGTCTTTTGCGACAAAATTCATTTCACATTCCCACATTCCTCTTGAAAGTGACATTGTTGCACTTGCTGGTCTACAACCTCTCATGTGCTGATAAAATTGAGAACCGTTTAAGTTGAATGAATATGTAAATGATAATGATGAATCTGGTCCATCAGTTTGATTGTTTGCGTTCCAGGCATATTTCCAAAGTGCTGTGTTTATAGGATGAAATCTGATTGAAAAAGCATAAAGTGATTCTGATTTTACTGCATCAATAATGTCCTCTGTTCCAAGAACGTCAACTGTCAGCATTTGTACGTCAGGTCGTAACGAAATCTCTGTGTTATTGCCCACCAAAGTAAATGTAGATGAATTTGGAGTTGTGCCAAAATTAGACGGAGTTGTTACTGTATTACCCTCTGTAACCCATTGGAGTTCTTTTACAACGTCATGCCTACCTGTAATGTTATGAGCTGAAACTGGCATAATTATATTTTAAAAACCCTCATATAGAGAAGTATTAAGTCTTTATTCTGAAATAACAGATTTCTAATTCAGCTTGGGAAACTGGAGTAAAATCTGTTTCAGATTGAGGACTAATTCTATTAAAAGTAATTTCGGAATTTTCAAAATATGCTGCTTCGCTTGCTGTGCCGTCACTTTTGTATAACCTTGTAGAACTGTTTGGAGCTAAGTTCCAAAGAATCCTGTTAATCTCATCTTCTATCTTGGTCAGAATTGTAAGCGACTCTGCTTGTATTTCAATTAGTAATCTGAATATCCATTTGTGTTTGTCGTCACCGTTTACATCCATTTCCTTTGATCTTTCCCTGCTAAACAAATTGACTCGTACTACATTAAGAACGGAATCATCAGGCATAGCCATAGCATCTGCTTCCTCTGTATCGGATTCAAACTTTGGAGTAATGTTAGAAACATTTGCGGAAGTCCAGTTTGTTTGCAGCGTGTAACGTATTGTTTTGTCTAAATTTTCCCTTGTTCCGCTAAGATTTGTAAATGATACTGTCATTCAGATATACCACACAGAACCCCATCTTGTTTCTGATGATGGAACTTGATCCTTGTACGACATTAATAAAACTTTGATCATATCCATAATTTGAATGGAAGTTAATTCGTTATCCCTGTTGCCTCTATTTCTTAATATCTCAGATCCCACTAGGTTTGCAATATCTCCTATTGCTGTGGGAACTGTTGAGTAATCTTCATTACGGTTTAATGCAATATTTATTAAAGTAGTTACAGTATTTTGTATAGAAGTAAGTATATCTGGTGTACTTGCTTTAGTTCCACCCCATGCTAACTTTTGCATTTCGTCAGTATTACCGTATTTTGTCATAATACAATTTATATAGAATCTGACTATTAGAAGTAATGCTATGATGGTTTTGCAGGCAAAGTTTAATGTCGAATGGCTCTGTGATGCCAATAAATACATAGAATCGTTCTATGTATACGGTTATGACAAATGGAAAGATGCCCTAATTGTGAATAAGGTCAAACATGATGATGGTTTTGAGAAAGAGTTTGACTTTATTTTAACTAACGGTTTTTAACATTGTCATAATAAATCCTATCTTTTATAATACGATCCTTTGTCCTATATGTCTTATCGTGATATAGTTTAATTCCTGGTATACCTGTTCTTTTTGGATGGTCCTTGAACCATTCATACATTTCGTTGATGATTTCCTTGTCGCCTCTATACAAAGAGCCATGAGATATTGTAGTCTGTGATTCCTTATGCCTAAAGTCAAATGGCTTTTTAAACAGTCTAGGTCTTGGCATGGTTATAACTTGTGGGTGATCTTCCCATATAGGAAAACATGATGCTGGCCTAGTGGAACAGATTTCAAGCGATTTGTTAAGTTTGTCTGCATCTATTATGGCGTATTCGTCAGAATCCATGACTATTAGAAAGTCCATGTCGTATTCTTCTGCAAGTTCCCAATACTTGTTTCTCTTTTCTATCTGCTTGGAATTAAACATTTTGACAAAATGAATTTTACGATACTGTTTCACTATTGATTCTACAAAAGCAGGATCATGTTCTGGTTCATCATCCCTCTGTGCGTATCTTCCGTCTATGATAAAAAACGTGTGAATAAAGTCGTATAAACCGCCCATATCCAACAACCTCTTAAGTCCGTATGGATCGTCAAAAAAATTACACCCTACGCATACTCTAAACATACAAGAAAATAAATGAAGATAGGTATAAACCTATTTGTCTAATTTAGCATGAGCTTGATCAATTCCGAATCCCAATAACAAATTGGCGATTACAAGACCAACGACTCCTACTGTTTCTACCTGATTTGGTATTTCAACCAGATTCACAACACCAAAGGCGGTAAAGCCTGATGATATGATCGCACTAGCCAGTTTTTTAATACTGTAGCCTGATTCAGCTTTCCAATATCCTTGAACTGTTGATGCCATAGCTCCAACAACTGCCGAAACAACTGCTAGTAGTATGATGTTTTCCATATATGGCACAAGCTATCTAACTATATATAAACTAAGTTAAAATTAAAAAGCTAGACAGTAATTTAACAATAAAACATTTATGTGAATCATTTAAATCGTCTTTACCACTTTTTTCCAAATTCTGCTACCTCTTTTGAAATTGCCAGTCCTGTTGTAAGTAATGCACTTAATAAAGATATTATCATTAATTGAGTAAATGATATATCTATATTAAAAACAGTATCAGAAACATTCCCACCGACCAAAGGGCTAAAAAATGCAATTCCAAAATTACCTGTAATTCTATATAAAGCTCGCTTTCTATCCATAATAAAAATAAAAAAAGAATAGAAAAAAGAAAGTTTCTAATCTTGTTTGGAACTTACAATAATGTAAGTATTTGGATCGAGAACGTTTACACCGATTCTGTGTGTCCAGACAACATCCCAATACTGACCTTTAATTAGCTTTTGAAGTTCGATTTCCATCTCTCTTTGTGAAGCTAACCCCCAAGATTTGCCTTTTACACAAACCAAGTTTCTGTGAGAATTTGCTGCTGTCAGTAGTTCGTTGGTTATCATAATATCAATACCGTACAACTGTTCAAGTTGTCCAAGTCTTGTGATATTTGCGAAACCAATTTGTGTGTAGTCTGTCAGTCCGCTTGAAGTCATTAGGCTTTCAAATGCTCTTGGTGCGATAAAGGCTATTAGGTTGCCAGGACTTGTGTCTTGACCTAATTGTTCCAAGTATCTTTTTGCGAAACTTAGACCATCTTCATCAAATTCGCCAGTTGCATCTTCAAGTGTTGATGTAGTAACTGCACTACCGTCACTTCCACTTATGTGGTATGGTGCTGTAGTTGTTCCCCCATAATCACGATCTGTTGAAGCTAGGTCTTGAACAACTAGTTTATGCTCATCTCGAATTGCTTCGAGTCTAGCAGTTTCTCGCAAAGCGTTCAGGAACGCTGCTGGAAAATTCTCTAGTTCGCCTTTTTCTACAACTTGTCGCCATCCTCTGATGTTACAAGTAACGTCAATGGATGTTAGGGTGTGTGTTACTGCTGTGATGTCCGTATTTGGACTTTCGGTAATAGATCCTGCATTTGGCACAGTAATTCTGTAAAACCTTGCAGTATTCTGTCCAGTTGGAACAGATTGGTATTGTCCGAATTGTCTGATTGGCTTTGCTGTCTTTGAACCTAGTTGAATCGAAATCTCGGAAGATTGTACGACTCCTGGAATTGTTCCAGAGGTAGAAACTGCTTCTTGCACATCACCATGAGTTCCATTTACAGGAACGGTGTGAGCTCTTATCCAGTTTTCCTTATCAATGACTAGTCTGCCATAGCCGTTTTCAAAGATTTTATTCAGGAAAGATTTTGCTTGTTCCTCTGTGAAGTTTTCCTCAACATATTTTTTAGATGATGTTTCGGTGACTTCTGACTTTGGAATCCAAGCTTCTTTCAACTCAGAGATAACACTTTTCAGGGTTTTCTCGTTTGAATCTTGGATCTTTGCTACTGCTGCATCTACTACTTTTGCGGTATCAATAGTTTCGATAACTTTTTCAGTTTCTACTACTACTTTTTCGGTTACGTTCTCCACTTTAGGAGATTCCTCTGTCATATTTTGACATGAGCAGGTTGGTTTATTGGAAGTATTTTCTTCTTTTGTAATAATCATTTCATGTGTAACATCAACTTCCATTTGTTTTTTCATTGAACCGCAAATTGCTGTTGCTGAATCGTTATCAAGTCCTTTGGCTATTTGTGCTGCAACACATGATGCGAAATCTGGATAAACTCCCATTGGTTCTTGAACTGATGTATTTTCTATAACTGTTAATGTTGATTCTGGAATACCAGGAGTTTCTACGATTGATAGTTCTTTAGGAGCTGATAAAATTGGTGCTTCAAAACAACCTTTTCCCTCTGGATGGCAAATTTGTGAATCTCTTGCAACCTCAGCTCCTATCGAAACTTGAAAATTATGTTCATCTATAAACTTCTGAAATCGTGGATCTGTAATTTCTGCTTCGTAACGAACTTGATTTTTTTGTGAGTCATACTTGAATCGTGCCTTACCTATTATTCCCTCTTGTGATTGATCGTGATTCCATCTGAGAGGAACTTCTAAACCGTCAAATTTAGCCAGCTCTTGAGGCCAGTAAAATATTCCGTTTCTGCTAACTCTAGGAGTAATCGCTAATCCAGATATGCGAGTAGCCATGAGTGTAACTCTTTAAATCCAAACATAAGAAGTAATGTAATCCAATTTTAGCAATTTACCTGATTCCTGTTTGGTGTCTTAATTTCAATAAATTCCTCAAGCATTGAAACGACCTTTGTAAAGTCTTTCTTGCCCTCAACTAGCATTTTAATATCTGTCGGTTGCATCATTTTACCGTTGGCCTGACATACTGATTCTATACTATATAATGATTTTCCGTTTACAGGTATCGCCTCAGTAATGCCTATCTTTCCCGAATATGCAGTTTGTAACGAATTGACAGGTGATTTCATTGTTCCGAATAGAGATCCTTTGTATGCCGTTTCAACAACCATTGATCCCATGACTTTGATTGGAATTTCAATCTTGTGTCTTGTTTGCGAAAAGATAAACTTACGACCAGCAGTAGTAGTTGAAGAAACTACAACTACATCAAGATCATAATCGTCACTATAGTTTAAATGCGAAAAAGTCAACCAATAAGCACTTCACCAGAAAATTTAAACTCAGAGCTTAGCGGTTTTCTTGAATTTAATTTTGGTGTCCAGTATATGAAAATTTCCTGAATTTGATTTGGTCCTAATGCTTGCGGAAACTCAAAGGCCAGTTCGGAGTTGTCAGATTGGACTAGTATGTTTTCTATCTTCCATTGAGGATCAGTATTTTTCATATAAACACGATATTTGTTTGTCTTGCCAAGCTCGACTCTGCCCAAATCCAATGCTTCAAGAACAAATTTGCAATCCTGATCAGAGTATAGCCTTATCATTCCTTTAGCTCCTTGATAAATTTAATTATTTCGTCAGTCTTTTTACGTTTTTCAGCACGATCCAATTCTTCTCTCATGGTAACCATAGTTTTTAAATCTTGCATAGCACGTTCAACTACAGTTTCATCTTCGGTTTCAGGTTTATTGGAAGTAAGTTTGTTAGTCGGAGTTACTGATGTAATTGGCAAAGTATCTTTCATGTCAGATTGATCAATATCTAATGCTGTAGTTTTGAGAATGTATTGCCTTAGTTCTGATCGTTTGATGCCGTTATCACGATACAATGTTATGGCATCTGGAACAGTCATTTCGGCTTTGCTTTCAAACTCAAAGACTATGTTAATGTCTGATGCCTTTGTTTTGTTTCCCAAGCTTCTTAGAAACGGTATGATAACCTCATCTCTTATCTGTAATCCTAGACGTTTTTGAATCCTTTTGACCTTTCTGATTAGTACGGAATCGGTTGATTCTGATGCTGCCCTTGCGGTAAACCCTGCGTTAAAAAACTGTAATGGAAACTTGCTACCAGGCTCTATAACATCTCTTTGCAAATGTTCGACATATCCGTCAAACTTTGCATTTCCGTTGACTTCAAACTTTTCAACCTTAAACGCCTTGTCGGTTACAATCTTCATTCCTGGCTTTGCTTTCTTTAAAGCATCTGCCTGTTGTTTGATAAAGTCCTCACCAGCATCCTCAAACTGGAACATTAACAACGGACTAGCGTAGGCATGGAATATCTCTGCCATAGCGTTTTCGATTTCTTTCATTTGAATTAGAGGTGAATCGTATTTTTTACCCGATCTTGGATCTTCATAATCCGATAGTATGCTGTGGAATATTCCTCTACCCCAAATCTCTCTTGATACATTAGATAACTTGAAATGAATAACATCTTTAGCAGGAATGGTAATGTGTTTGTTGTTTACGTCTTGCAGATATGATTTGATATTGCCTTTCTTATCCCTTATTACTGATTTTATGGTATCGACAGGAATTTCTACAAAGTCTGCGTTTTTTGGAGCTTTTTCCCAAAGAAGATTGCCTACTCCGACATAGGAATATAACCCATCTTCTAGCATTTCCTCAAATTTAATTTCGGCAAGCCAGTCATTGACTATCTCCTGCGTTGAGTTTTTATTGATTTTAATTTTCATACCAGAACCCATAATCATTTGGACATAGGTTTCCCTTGCCATATCTAGCCTTGGATCTTTGTTTATTGCATCTATCATCTCTGAAAACGGTCTATCTGGTTCAAATTCCGTTACGAAATCTGACTCATTGACTTCGCTTCTGTGATTAAATGCCTCTAAGACCGACAATGTTCCAGTATATTCTGGTTTGATTTCTACGATTTTTGGTAAAGTTTTACGTTTTGTGGTCGTACTTTGCTTAGTTGAGTTATAAATATCGCCCATTTTACATTGGTTTTTTGTCTTTTGGTCAAAAAGGAAGTAATTATATTATAAATTATTCAAAAAACATTTCGTCAGAACCGTTTACGCCTACACAGGTAAGCCTGTTTGTCGAATCCTCAAGTATGATTCTCATGCGATAACCGCCATGAAGTGCTGGTGCATTGTTGACTGTAAATTTGATTGTGAATACTCCTGAGCCTGCACTTACAGTTATGCCTGATGTTGTCGAATAAACGACATTGTTTTCCTGATTGACGAATTTGAGTGTGGGTGTAAATGAAGCTATTGATGCAGTTGTCGATAGTTTGTCGTCAGTATATACTGTTCCGCTTAAGTCAAAGGTAGCCGAATCCGTATAATCGCCATAAGCCCACTTTTTTTCGTTTAGTTTTAAAAACAAAACCATTATCTTTTTATATTTATAGTTTGTTATTAGAAAGTATTGCTTAATGCTCCAATAGACAATAAGCCACTTATGCGACACCCTGAAATTGAAAAATTAGCAGATAAACTAATATATGAAATAGTCAGATTTCCCATGTATATAACTGATGAAATGGTTATGGAAAGGTTGCAAAAAACAACTGATGTAAACGTAATGTATTATATTTCGCACATGAATGGAATAATACCCATAGTTACAATAGGATGTTGGAAGTCATTTGTTGCGGACTTTTCTAAGAAATTAAAAAGGCTATCATCCGATACCAGCTATAACACCAGAACCTAGTTTATAATAATACATAGCCAGTAGAAACGCATCACCTATGTCGAATGGATTTTGCGTAGTCTTGTTTGGCAACCCTTTTTTGTTTGTCTTGATTGTCATTAACTGTGATTTTAATTTTTTAAACATTGGGTGTATTTCTACCGAGAGATTATCGACATGATTGACAGAGTAATTAAGCATACGTTCACCATGCAAGCCAAAAGAAACACCGTTTACTATTAAGTGGTATTTATCCCTAAGATCCTTGATTATTTCTGGAACTGCGGAATCGCAAATCACCTTTTTGGTGTTAAACCTTTTTGACAGATAGGCAATCTTTTCTACCATGTCAATATATGATGCACGTTTGTATGATTCCGCAAATATGACACTTTTTTTGCCTTTGCGTTTTTGAATTATGACTATGCCAAACTCTGATGTGCCGAATCCTGGATCTGCTCCTATTATTCTATCATTTGTATCATCTGCTTCATTCCATTCATATTCCTTTGATGTTATTTCATCAAGTTTTTCGGGTGTAAATATGTCGCCTGTGTTTTTACCCCATACTCCAAGATACTCACGTTCAAATGACCTTGCCTTAGCTGCTTCGCTTATGTATTGTGGTGAAAAGATAGAGGTGTTTGTTTGCGAATCTGTTTTAAGGCCAGCTTCAACATAAAAATGGTGTCTTTTATAGATGGTGTTTTTTTCCCCCATAATATCGAAGAAGAACCCTGTCGGAGTTTCACCTGCTGTAGATACCCAAACAACCCATGAATTTGACTTACCAATATATCTTTCTCCAACGGTTCTAACAATGGAATCGTCTTTGAGTTTGAAGAACGCTGCTTCATCTCCAAAAAAGCAACTAACTTTTGGTATACCTCTAGCTGAATGGATGTTATTTGACGGATAACATTGTATTCTATGTCCGTTGATTTCGAGTTCGTATGCTCCATGATCCACATACTGTAGTCCTTTTTTAATTAAAAAGTCTTTTGTTCTAAGAATCAAATCCTGTGCAAGATCAACGTTTGGACCTGTAATGATGCAGCATACCTTTCCGTAAAAAAATGGATCTGTAAACGATTTCCAAACTAACCATAAGAGCATGAACTCTGTTATGCCTAATCCAGTTGCCTTATATACCGCAACGCACTTATTTTCACTAAGGGATTGAAGTAACTCCTGTTCGTATTCGTACACAGGATGATAAATCCCATCCCTTTCTGGGCCACCATGAGGATAAAAAATATAATGCCAAAAACAGCAACACTCTTGTTTTGAAACCGAGTTGCTACACCAAAACTTTTTAGGTATTTGGGGTATGTCCTCAGTTGTCGCTGATGCTACTATCCTCAGCGTTTCCTTGCTCGCTAACCCCATCTTTTATCTCCAATTTAGCTATAGGCATTGTTCCAATCATCTTTTCCCTTTCTCGTTTTAACTTCTTAACTCGTATAGGAAGTTCCACATCTTGCAGAAGCTTAAACCTGTCAACTTTAATCTCATGTTTAAGCCTCATCAGTTTGATTAGTGTTTCAGAATTTGGCAACTCTTGTGATTTTTCCGATTGAATGAGTTTGTCAACAGCTTCTATGTCGGAATCCAAGCCCTCTTTTGCACGAATGAACTCACCGACATAGGAATCCAAAGCATCTTCGTTTACTGTGTTTTCCAGTTCATCTCTTATTTTTACAACGTGATAATAAACGCCTTGTTGTGATACTTCGCCAAACTCGCTTTTTAATTCGTTAGTTGAGTTTATGTGATTGGCTATCTGTTGTACGCCCATTCCATGATATACCCAAAGATCCCATATTACCCTGTGTAATCTTTCGCTTTTTTCAAGACTTCTGCTCATTTAAAAACTCCAAAAACCTATCAAATACAAATTTTGAGTCGTGCAGTAAGAGAAGCATTGGAGATAACTCAAGACCGTTAAAATCCCATACTCTACAACCACATGAAAGTGCCTGAATCGCAGTACAACTTGGAGCATTAATTGTCAATGGCTCAGGTTTTGAGTAGTCAAATTTCCAATCTACATAGTTTTCGTATTGCGTTAAAAGCTTTGGCATATCCCTGTATGGTATGATTTCCTTTTGCCTGTTCCTGTATTCGACCTGTGGATATTTTGATCTAATCTTTTTTTCTATAAATTCACCCTGATAATCACGGTTTATCGTTAGCCACTTGTTATTTTTTTCTGTCTTTTTGTTGAAAAGTTTACGATCACATGGAGCTGGAATGTGTTTAGCATTTGAAAGTATCTCGCATAAATCAAATGTTGACACAATTATCTTGAACTTTTCGTTAATCCTGTTAAATTCGGCATCATTTTTTAGTATATTTCTTAATTTTGTTCCATGAAAGTATAAAATTAATTTATTCTCTGGAAATTCACGATAAAACTCGACAAAATCGTGTAAAATTATGTAATCTGCGGAATGTGACAATTCATAAGCCATTTGAAGTAACTTTGCCTGGTCATCAAAGTAAATTGTGTTTCCATAATACTCTCCAAAGCCGAATGGATCTAATGAACGCATTTGTAAGACTATGGACTTGTGGCCTTGCTGTGCTGCCTCATGGGAAAGGATTTCCCCTACTCCTGCCATTGAAAAAACGTGTAAAATATTCATAAAACTTATAATAGAGTCAGCTATAAATGTCTTTATGAGTATGTATCTGTATAAAAAATTCTGTGGAAGATGTTCTATTTGGTTGGATAAGGAAAATTTAAGGTGTCCTGATTGTAATAGAAAGTTAAGAACAAAACCAAAATTTAAATTTCAAAAAAGAACTAGGCATTATATAATATGCAGAATGTGTAAAATCAGGGTAAAATATACTCATGGATATGTTGGCAAATTTTGTCCTACTTGCAGAATAGTTCATTATAAAAATAAACAAAGAGAATATGAAAGACAGAAATATGGTTTTAAAAGGAGAATAGTAAAATTCTCAGACAGTAAATTTTATTCTGCATTAAAAAATGAGGGAGTATATTTACATGACTATGCCAAATATGGATATAAGAATAAGAAATGTCTTGAATGTATTTTATCTCGTCATAAGAAAAAAGGATTAGAGTTTGAAAAAATTACAGTTACAATGTA
>Ga0194132_10007258_pt1 | contig 16630 bp, 12 predicted proteins | sample TA2KigOf80mmetaG_FD_148612 | JGI IMG/M metagenome (GOLD analysis project Ga0194132, IMG submission 148612) | Freshwater microbial communities from Lake Tanganyika, Tanzania - TA2015054 Kigoma Offshore 80m | ecosystem: Environmental > Aquatic > Freshwater > Lake | place: Tanzania: Lake...
GTCGGAAAGATGCAGCCGGTCCAGCCAGCCGAAGGCGTTTACTGGCATCGTCAGCAGGCTTCCGTCATGATCTTCCGAATTGCCCGGGCCAGGGCCGACTCAACCGTGGAAACGGTCACACCGAGTGAGGCGGCGATCTGCCGGTAGAGCATCCCGGCGGACCTCATTCGAAGGCACTGCGTTTCGAGTGGCGATAGTCTCTTGAGCGCCCGTTCGACGCGGGTGGCGCGCTCGGCATGGAGACATTGCTGCTCCGCGCTCGGCGCGGGGTCTGCCTGCTCGTGCCGCCATGCGCCGCTGACCGGTTCCTCGATACTGGTGTAGCGTGCCTTCTCGGTCAAGTGGTCCGCCGCCAGATTGCGGCCCACGGCGAAGAGCCAGGCTTGCGGATTCGCGATCGGAACGGCACTCTTCATTTGGCAGAGCAGCCGCACGAAGGTCTCCTGCACAATGTCGTCCGTGGCCGCCGCGTCCCTGAGGATGTGCAGCACGTATGCACGCAAGGATACGTTGTGGAGATCGAACAACTGTTTGGCATGACCCTCCACGTCGCTGGCCGAGGCCGGGACGGATAATTCCCAGGGGAGGTCAACGCGGCTCGAGTAGGTCATCCTTGGTCGAAGTTCTCTCTCAGACTACGTTAAATCCTACTACGATCGAGGGGCCGGCAAGGCGGCCCGGCATGTCGGCAATCACGTATGCAAGCACGGCCATCACGGCCAGGTTCCGCCGGAAGCCGTCCGGCGCGACTGTGTCAACAGTGTCCGCCGCCGAGTGGTGCCAGTCGAAGTACCGCTCGGCAGCGCTTACGGGCCAGAGTCCAGGGACGCCCGCGCCGATCAGTGGGCCGAGGTCGGTTCCACCTCCGCGATGGAGCCGCCTGCCCGCACCGATGGGGTCGAGCAAGCTTTCGATTCGGGCCAGGACCGGGCCCGCGGTTTCCGCGCCCGGAGGCAAGCTGCAGCCGAAGCCGACCGGCCTTTCCGCTCCCATGTCCATCTCGATCGCCGCAACGTGGTTTCGAATTTCGTCCCCGATCCAACTCCGGTACGCCGCCGCGCCCGCCGTTCCGTTTTCTTCATTGGTCCAAAGAACCACGCGGACCGTTCTTCGCGGAATGAGAGACAGCCTAAGGAACAGCGCGGCGGCCTGCATTGACGCGACGCATCCGGAACCGTCGTCGTGGGCGCCTTGTCCTACATCCCAGGAGTCCAGGTGGCCGCCGATCACCACTATTTCATCCGGAAGCTGGCGTCCGCGCACTTCTCCCACCACGTTCGCCGACTGCGCGTCAGGCAGCCAGCGCGCGGACATCTCGAGCCGCACCCGAACCGCGCGGCCGGCTCCAACCATGCGTGCGATCCACTCCGCATCGTCAATCGACACAGCGGCGGCGGGAATCCGAGGTACCGCGGGTGTGTAACGCATCGCGCCCGTGTGGGCGGTTCGCCGGCTGGAGGGCGTCAGCGATCGCACCAGGCATGCCACCGCTCCCAACTCGGCGGCGCGCGATGCGCCTTGGGTCCTGTACCGCGCCGTTTTGCCGTAGCCCTCGAATCGATCCGTGGCATCGGCGAACGGTGCGTTGAATAGCACGATCCGGCCCTGAACACGATGTCTGCCGAACCCCTCCAATTCCTCGAAGCTGGCAGCCACCACAACATCCGCTTCCAACCCTGTTCCTGTGGTGCCCACGCTGCCGCCGTAGCCGGCCATGGTCAGCGCACGGGGTTCCGGCGCCACCGCGCGAGCGCGCTCCTCGCCACGCACCCAATGCGGAACTGTCACGGGAAGCTTCCGCACGTTCTCCAAGCCGTCTTCGATCATCCGCGCGGCGGCCCAGTCCACTGCGCGGGCCAGCCCGTTGGAACCGCTCAGGCGGTGGCCGATACGTTTGCACAGGTATCCCAGTTTCCGCAGTCCCTCGCGATCCCGCATCGCCGCCTGAATGATCCTCGAGGTAACGCTGCGGTATACGTCTTCCGGACCCGCCGCCTGGCCGATTGCGGCGGCCGGCACGCCCAGCGTAAGACAATCCCGCCGTGTCATTGCGCCCGCGTGTCCCAAGGGAAATCGAAAACCGGCCGATTCGCGTATTTCGACCGGCGAATGACAATTTCTCCGCCCGATCCCGGATTCAGACGAACGCGGAAGAAGCGCTGTTTGACTTCTTGGGAGTTGCCGCGAAATTGCACGCTCTGGCATTGGTGCTCGCCGTATGCTCCCGTCTGGACCACTACTTCGCGCTCGTCGGCTTGATTGAGGTTCACCAGTGTCACCTTCACGGAGTCAGCCGTTATCGAAGTCACCAGGGCGCCCACGTCTTCCGGCAGACCGGGCCTCCTCGCGACGGGATCGAAGTAGCGCAGCTCGCTGTAGAGCAACCCGCCCGACCAGTGCGGATGGCGGCCTCCCAGAGTGAGATTCACCAGAGCGCCGGTCACCGCACCGAAAACTCCCAGAGGCGCCTCCTCAGAAAGCCGGATCTGGTGGGGCGAATCCGCCAGACGTGTGTCCGGAGTACTCGTGTCGCGGCGAATTCCTTCCGTCATCCAGCGAATTTTGGCAAAAGCGTCTCGAAGAGCGCGCTCCGGGTAGCCGGGATCGTTGCCACGGAGGTAGTCGATCCAGGCCACCTCGTTCCCGCCTTCGAATCGTCCCGCCTCATATTCGTACTTCCACATGGGATTGGCGCGGCGCTGGCTCGCGGCGGGTATCGCGGCTTCGTCGAGCCTTCCGAGGTCCGGGCCGGACAGCGTCGCCAGATAAACGTCGGAGAACAGGGATTCGTGATACGGGCCGCTGGCCGGATTTGACCAGCCTTTGTCCCCGAACTTGTCGGGAAGCCGCAAGCCGTCAGCGGTCTTGATGCGGTTGTCGAGGAAGTTCCTGCCTTGCGCGCGCATGGCATCGATGAAGCTGGCGTCGCCGGAAACAAGCATCGCGTTCGAGAAACCGATTCGCATTCCACGGCCTAGAATTCCCCAGCCGCCAAACGTCCAATTCCAGCCCATCAGCCCGCCGTACCATTTGCCGTTCCAGCCTTCACCTACCTGCCCGTTCAGACCGATTATCGACGGGATATTTCCGCCGTTGGCGCGGGCCCGGTCACGCCAAGCGCCCGCGTACTCGAGAACCCAATCCCGGTAGTGGCTGTCGCCCGTGAGAATGTAGGCGTTCACCGGAATGCTCGTCGCCAGCAGATTGATCGGCACATCGCCTTTCACCTGCGTCCAGTCGCCTGACTCGGCGAAGTACTTCCAACCGGTCTTGCCGCCCCAGTCTTCCGCGGTTGCCTCGAGCCGAGGTCCGCGGCTGCCGTTGTGGATGCTCCGGATGATCTTGTGCACGGGATCGTAGTTGGCCGCGTTCTTGTCGCGCCCGGTGTAGAAGTCGGCGAACCGGATCGTGCGCTGGCGCGTCTTCAGGTCGTCCGGAATTGCGAGAGGTAACAGCAGGAACGGCTCGTATGCCTCGCCGTTATGTTCCCAATCGAAGGACGTGATGAATTCCTTGTGGTACATCCCGAAGGCCGAATACTGCCGGATGTGACCCTCCCAGACGTGAAGGAATCGCTCCAACGTCCCGCGAGGGCCGCCCAGGATGTATACCATCGGCCAGTTGTAGAAGTTCTCCATCGCATCGTCCGGACCATCTCCGCCACCCCAATGTTCCACTACTTCCAGGAAGCCGTTGGCGGGGTTCACATATTTCCTGTGGAAGGCTTCGATCAAACGCGCGTTTTCTTCAAGGAGCGCGCGTTCCATGAGGGCCCAGGACGGGGGCGTCATCGGGGAATCGATCCGGACGGAGGTGTCCGCGAAAGCCGCCGCGGGCAGAGCGAAGAGACACAGCATACAGAGCCAGGTTCGATGAGTGGGGTTCCTTTGCACTTGCATAGTGGTCTAGTATCGATTACGTGCGATCGATTTTTCAAGTCCCGGCGCTGGCTGTTTTGGCCGCGGGCGGTCTGGCATCTCAGCCGATCGTGTTGACGGGGGCCCGGCTGTTCGATGGTACCGGGGCGGCGCCGCTCGACAATGCGGCGGTTTTGATCAACGGCAATCGAATCGAGCGAACCGGACGGGTAGGCAGTTTCGCCGTCCCGGACGGGGCCCGGCGGATCGACGTTACGGGTAAGACGGTGATCCCCGGCCTGATCGATCATCACTTCCACCTGGACACCAGGGTGGTTCCGCTGTTCCTCCGGAACGGGATCACTTCATTGCGCGATCCGGGCAAATGGATCGAATCGTACGAACCGGTTCGCCGGTGGCAGCGCGTCCACGGCGTGGCCGGACCGCGTCTTTTCTACTGTGGTCCGCTCCTCGACGGAACGAACCCGGCGTATCCGGAAGATTCGATCGCGCTGCAGAGTCCGCTCGAAGCACGGGTGGCAGTGCGCCGCCTTGTCGCGGAAGGGGCGAGCGCGGTGAAGGTCTACTTCCGGCTGCCATTGGACTCGGTGCGAGCAGTCGTCGAGGAGGCGCATCAGCACCGGATTCCGGTGACCGCCCATCTGGAGATTGTCGATGTACGGGATGCGGTGGAGGCGGGCGTCGACGGGATCGAGCACGTCACATCGCTCGGACCGGCGCTGCTTACGCACAAAGAGTCCGAGCGATACCGGCAGCAGGTGCTCGCCGACAGCGCCGCGCGGGGAATGGGCCGGTACAGGATGTGGGCGGCGATCGATCCGTTTTCGGCCCGCGCGGTGGACTTGGCGCGAACGCTGGCCAGACGGCGAACCTACGTCGATCCGACTCTTGCGATTTTCGAAAAGCAGGCGAACCCGCAGGAGCCGGAAAGCGCCATGATGGTGCGGGCCACGCGGAACATGATCGCCTACACCGGAGTGCTGCACAAGCAAGGCGTTCCGATCGTGGTTGGATCGCACACATCGGTTCCCTACGCCAAGGCTGGATTCGCGTATCATCGCGAACTCGAATTGCTGGTTGAAGCCGGGTTGACGCCCGCGGAGGCGCTTACGGCCGCCACCCTCACGGGCGCACAGTTTCTGGGCCGGCAACACGATCTCGGCACCATCGAGCCTGGAAAGCTGGCGGATTTGGTGGTACTCGATGCCGACCCGCTGGCGAACATCGGCAACGCGCGCCGGGTTTCGCTCGTTCTGGTGGACGGCCGGGTTGTCGAGAGTGCTTTACCCGCCGTCACAACGGATCCCGGCGGAGAAAGGAGTCACCAATGAGAAGACGTGACGCGCTGCCGCCCATGGGTGTTGCCGCGCTGCTCGGGAGCGCGCCGTTTGCCGCGCAGTCCGCCGAGCCGGCGCTCGTCCCGCTGCCGGACAAGAGACTTCTCGGGTCGAATCCCGAGGCCTATTGGTCGCGTATCCGCAGGGAACAGTTCGTCATGCCTCCTGGCCGCGCGTTTCTGAACAACGGCAGCCTGGGCGTGATTCCCAAACCCGTGATCGCCGCCCTCACGGGTTATGTCCAGCGCGCCGCTGCTCTCGAGGTACGGGAGTATCCGCGATGGGGCTACGAAACGCTCGATCAGGAGCGCACGGAGATGGCCGGGTTCCTCGGGTGCAAGCGGGACGAACTCGCCTTCGTGCACAACTGCACGGAAGCGATGAGCATTATCGCCAACGGACTCGACCTCGCGCGAGGAGACGAGGTTCTCATCACGGACCAGGAACACACAGGCGGAATCTCCTGTTGGAAGCTGAAGGAGGCGCGGTCTGGCATTGTCTTGCGGACGGTCAAGATTCCGGTGGCGCCGGCGAATCCGGGCGAGCTGACCGACCGTATCATCGGGGCATTGACTCCTCGCACCCGCGTGCTGAGCTTCAGCGGGATCACGACCACAACCGGCTTGATCCTGCCCGTGCAGGAGATCTGCCGCGCGGCACGGGAGAAGGGTACGCTGACAGTGGTGGACGGCGCGCACATGAACGGCCAGATTCCCGTCTCGCTAGAGGATCTGGGCTGCGACTACTACGCCGGAAGCCCGCACAAGTGGATGTTCGCGCCGGCCGGTTGCGGTTTTCTGTACGGCCGCGGAGAGGTGCTGGACCGGTTGTGGCCGGTGACCGTGTCCGGCGGCTGGGATAACAAGGAGGACCTCGGGGCGGCCCGCTTCATGATGGTAGGAACCAATAACCGGGCGATTTTTCACGGCATGGTGGCTGGTTTGCGTTTCCTCAAGGACTTGGGGCCAGACACGGTTTTTGCCCGGCAAAGGCAATTGGCTCGCCGCGTTGTCGACATGGTCAAGCAGAGGAACTATCTGGAACTGGTCACTCCAGAGGACCAACGCTTTTATGGGGCGCTGGTAACCATCCGTTTCAAGACCGCCGATCTGCGTGGGCTCTTCGAAGCAATGGAGAAACAACGCATCTGGATTTTGGGCGGCCAGCAGATGCGGCTGTCGGTTCATGTCCACACGCGCCCGGGCGATATCGACGCTTTCTTCGCCGTGGCCGACAAAGTACTCGGTGTATGAAACACGCAGGAGCACCGGTGCAACCACAAGCGTTCAGGCTGCGGATTCCTTTGGGAGTCCGCTCGAGAATCGAGGAGACTGGAATGTCCATCAAGAGACGGAGTTTCTTTCGCAAGCTGGGCGGCTACTCTTTACTGGGCTACGCCGCCAGCCGCCAACTTGCCGCGAACGCGCTGGCGGCTTCGGGCGGACACAGCTTCCGTGACAACGTGTTCACGCGGCTCGGTGTGCGCCCGTTCATCAGCGCGAACATCCCGTTCACGTTTCTGAGCGCCACACTGGCATGGCCGGAGGTGCGGAAGGCGGCTGATGAAGCGGCACAGTATTTCGTGAACATCGTCGATTTGCAGAAGGCGGCCGGCCGGCGTCTGGCGCAGATCTCAGGCGCCGAGTCCGGAATGATCACCAGCGGAGCCGCGGGCGCTAACGCGGTGGCGACGGCAGCCTGTATCGCGGGCCTCGATCCGGCGAAAATCTGGCAACTGCCCGACACGACGGGTCTCAAACATGAGGTGATCATGTGGGGCGGGCGGAATGTCTTCGATAGCGCCGTGCGCCTTGCCGGCGGCAAAGTGGTGGCGGCAAGCACGCTCGATCAACTGCGCGGCGCCATCAACGAACGGACGGCGATGATTCACACCCACTATCCGGCCGATCCCGATCCGGCCGATCCGCCTCCCTTGGCCGACATGATCCGGATCGCCAAGGGCGCCGGCGTCCCGATCTTCGTGGATGCCGCGGGTGGCATTCCGCCGATCGAAAACCTGAAGCGATACTCGGCCATGGGCGCCGATCTATACGCTTTCAGCGGTGGAAAAGGACTGCGTGGTCCCCAGAGCAGCGGACTGCTGCTCGGTCGCAAGGACCTCATTGACGCCGCGCTCGCCAACAGCAATCCGGTGGAGGGAGCGGTCTGCCGGGCGATGAAAGTAGGGAAAGAAGAGATCGCCGGATGCATGGCGGCGGTGGAAAAGTGGCTTACCGTCGATCTGGAAGCGCTTTACGCCGAGCAACGCAGGAAGCTGGCGCGGATCGCCGCGATGGTGGAAACCGTGAAGGGCGTTACAACCGTCACCGACATCCGGCGGGGCAGCAATCGCTTTGCGCAGCTTACCGTGCGGTGGGATCCGGCCGCGCTTGGCATCGGCGCCGAGGAGTGCGCGCGCCGGCTGCGCGAGGGGGAGCCGTCGATTTCCGTGCTCTCCCACTACAATCCGTATGTCATCCGGTACGAAGAGCCCGCGCCGAAGCCCAGGGCAGAATCGCGCGACGATCACATCGTTGTCTATTCGCTGGGTTTGCAGCCGGGCGAAGAACTGATCGTCGGCCGCCGCCTTCGGGAAGTTCTGAAAGGGCGGTAGCACCCACTTGGGGATCGCGCTCTACTCGAGCGCCGCTCTTCCATCGCGGAGAGCCAGTATCGGAACCAGTTTGCTGGCTGCGGTCCGGACCTGGCGTTTGGAGTCCGTCATTTCGAACTCGCCGTTCACCAGTTGCAGCACCGTGATGTCGGCCGGCCGGCCCGGCTCGAGGCTTCCGATCAGGTGGCTGCGCTGTATGGAGCGGGCAGGCAGCGCCGTGGACCGTTCGATCACCGAGCCGAGAGGCAAGCCCAGCATCAGGAGCTTCGACATGGTGGTCACCATGTCGAACACTGGGCCCAGAACGCTTGCCGCATGAATGTCGCTGCTGATCGAGGAAGGCGGGAAGTCCTCGCGTAGCGCGGCCTCCACCGCCTGAAACGAGAAGCTGCCACTGCCATGTCCCACATCGAACAAGACGCCCCGCTTCGCGGCGCGGCGGATAGCCGGCGAGACCCGGCCATCCGGTCCGATCACCCCGCCTTCGCCCGCGCCACGAAACGCGTGCGTCACGATATCGCCCGCCCGCAGTTCGTCGAGCAGCCGTTCGAACGGCGTATGAGGCCAGCCGGTGTGAACCATCAGGGGCTTGCCGGTCGCTTCGCCCACCGCGCGCGCCGCCTGCACGGCCTCCAGATCGTTTGGACCGGAGTAGAAGTGCGTGCACCGCACTTTGATTCCCACGATCTCGTTGGCGTGTTCGCGGCACGCGCGAAGAGCCGCCTCGCGGTCGATCATGCGGCGATCCACCAGTTCCCCCAGCGGGCTGATGAGTCCGATGCGCGAGATATTGAGGAAGGCGAGGACTCGTGTGCTCGCCGGAGCAATCACGTGCCGCCGGAATCCGGCGAAGCTGTCGGCGCCTGACGTTCCGGCATCAACGGCGGTGGTCACGCCCCGGCCGATGCAATAAGTGTCGAGTTCGACGCCCGCGTGGGATACGCCGCGGAAGCCGTGCACATGAATATCGACCAAGCCCGGCGTTACGAGACAGCCCTTCACCGGGATGACACGGGCGGCGCGTTCGGGCGCGATCGACGGCTCGACGGCCGCGATCTTCCCGGTTCCGACGGCGACGTCGGCGATCCGGTCCAAGCCTCTGGCCGGATCCATGACGCGGGCTCCGGTCAACAGCAGATCGAATTCGGGCGCACGTGCGGCGGGCTGCCCAAACGCAGCCTGTCCACCGCATAGGGCCGCGATCGAGATCGCGGAGGACCGCAGCAGGTCGCGCCGGGAACAAGAGTATACGCGCTCGTGAGGGGACAAGCGGCTATTCTACACCGGGGTCTTCGATTGGCACCACTCGTAGCCGCCATCTGAAGTATACTGAACCGGTCGCTGCATGGCTCGCAACGCAGCCGACGGAACGGAGTGCAAATGAGGAATTGGATTGGACTGTGCCGGAAAGGGTCGTTGATCGCCGGTTTAGCGCTGTTCGCGCTGCCGGTCGCCACGTGGGCACAGACAGCGGCCGCGATCGTCGGAACCGTGACGGACCGAACGGGAGCCGTAGTCGCGGGGGCCCGAGTGACCGCAGTACACGGAGCGACGAACAACACCTACACAGCCTCGACCAACGAACGAGGCGACTACCGGATCGACCTCCGCCAGTTGGGGAGCTTTCGGGTTCGAGTGGAAATGGCCAGTTTCAAGTCCGCCGTCTTCAACAATGTCACGATCGAAGTCGGCCAGACGGCGAGACTCGACGCTTTTCTGGCGTTGGGTGAGGTAGCCGAGTCGGTTACCGTGGAGGACGCCAGTCCGCTGGTGCGCACGGAGACCGCGTCGATCGGCGAGGTCATCGACAGCCGCAAAATTTTGGAACTGCCGCTGAAGGGACGAGAGTTCATTCAGTTGGCCACGCTGATGCCCGGCGTCGCCAGCCGTAACCCGAATGGGGTCGGGCAGACGCAAGGCGCAACGATCGAGGTAAACGGACAGCGCGGCAATTCCAACAACTATCGCCTCAACGGTCTTTCGAACGTTTCCTCCACCGACAACACGCAGTCGTCCGCTCCTCCCCTGGACGCCGTACAGGAGTTCCAGATCATCCGGAACATGTACTCGGTCGAGTTCGGACGCGCGCAGGGGGCCGTGATCGACGTGCGCACGAAGTCCGGCACGAATGCGTTGCATGGCAGTGCCTACGAATTCCTCCGCAACTCCGCGCTGGACGCCCGCCAGTACTTTGCTCGCATCAAGCCCGGATTCACCTATAACCAGTACGGCGGCAGCATCGGCGGGCCGGTGGTGTTGCCCAAGCTCTACAATGGCCGTAACAAGACCTTCTTCTTCTTTGCCTACGAGGGTCTGAAAGACCGGCGCGGGACGACCTTGCTGTGGGGAGTGCCCACGGCCGCCGAGAAACGGGGGGACTTCTCCCGGTCGCTTCAACCCGCACCCAGGGCATGGAGAGCGGGCACGGTCACCGGCGGCCCTTATGCCGACGGGGTCATCCCATCCACTTCCTTCAGCCCTACGGGCAAGATCATCATGGAGCAGATGCCAGAGCCGAATTATCCGGCGGGGGGACTGCTGAACTTCATCGCCTCCAATCCGCAGCCGGTCGACGCGCATCGTTACATCGTTCGTTTTGATCAGAAGATCAAGTCCGATTCGCTCTTCCTGACCATCAGTCCGACGCGGCAGAACGCGGCACAGAAACACCCCTTGTTTTCGCACTCGGACTCTACCAGCTACTCCGACGGCGGCCAGTACGTCTTGGGCTACACACACACCTTCAGTCCGATGGTGCTTGGCGAAACGCGTGTCGGGACCGCGTATAGCTACGGTGGCCGCGATTTGACCGACAAGACCAACTACGCCCAGAAGTGGGGATTTCCCTTCTTCCCAACCAATCCGGCGGCATTCGGAGTTCCCCGAATCCAAGTCCAGCTCGGGGCAGTGGTGCTCGGCGAGATCATGGGGCACAGCGACGCTCCTTCTGTCTCGAAAGACGACGCCTACAACCTGGTTCAGCAGTTCATCATCGTCCGCAAGAATCACTACTTGAAGGCCGGCGGGGACATCAATTACGAGCGATTCCGGACGATCGCCGGCTACGGCAGCCGAGGCGTGTACCGGGGCGGCCTGAACTATAGCGGAAACTCGTGGGCGGATATGCTGTTGGGCCTGAGTTCCCGGAGCTGGTACCAGCCGCAAACCGCCTGGGTGCGATTGGATCGCCCGCTCTATGCTTTCTACATTCAGGATGATTGGAAAATACATCCCCGGGTCACGCTCAACATCGGCGTTCGCTACGACTACAACCAGGCGTGGCGATCCCGCGACAAGCTGATTGCCGGCTTCGACTTGAGCACGGGTCAGGTGGTTTACGCGGCGGGGGCGGTACCGGAAGCACAGAGGGCTCTGCTTCAATACCCGGCGCGCTTCGACGGCTCCGACCGGGCATACAATGCGTACAAGAGAAATTGGGCTCCCCGCCTCGGTCTCGCCTGGCGGCCGTTCGGCGGCAACAAGACTGTCGTCCGGTCCGGTTATGGAATCTTCTACGCCTCGCCCAGGGGAGGAGAAATCACCTCCGCGGCACGGCTGGCGCCGTGGTTGTCGTACCTTCGCTTTTCCGAGGGCAATGCTACGACTCCGCTCTTCTTCGACCGCGTACCTCCGGGCATCAACGAGGGCGTGTTCACCGACCCGGGAACGCTGTTCCCGAACGATCCCAATCGCCGGGACTCCTATACCCAGCACTGGAACTTCGGCGTCGAAAGGGAGGTCCTCAAGGGTTTGGCGATCGAGACGTCCTACGCAGGAAACCGCTCGGCGCATCTGTCGGTTGGGCGCGACGCCAATTTCTTCGCGCCGCGGTACATCGGCAAACCGCGGTATCTGCCGTTCAGTACCATCCAATGGGCCTCCAACGGGTTTGATTCGATCTATCACGCGCTACAGGTGAAGGCCACGCAGCGGTTCTCCAACGGCCTTTCTTACCTGGCCAGCTATACGTGGGGAAAGGCGTTAAACAATGTGGAAAACTCGTCGGGCTTTGTAAGCTTCGAGTCCCAGTTGGACGGCCGGGCGGAGTGGGGCAGGGGACAGCAGGATGTCCGGCACCTGTTCACCCTGGCCGGCATTTACGAGATTCCCGTCGGCCGGGGCCGGAGATACCTGACCAGTCTGCCCCGCGCGGTGGAAGGGATCCTGGGCGGCTGGAAGCTGAACTATATCTTCGAAGCCAATACAGGCTACCCGTTCAATATCTCCGACATCTACTCGATGCGGCCCAGCATCAAACCCGGACAGAAGGCGAACCTGCCGCCCTCGCAGCGCACCAGAGACCGCTGGTTCGACCCTTCGGTGTTCCAATGGGAGACCACGGGACCCAACTGCAATCCGCTGGGCTACCCGGGCTGTCCCGGGAATCTGGGCCGGAACGTGATGGATGGTCCCGGCTACCAGCGCGCCGATCTCGGCATCTCCAAGATCTTCGCGATTCGCGAAGGGCACAACCTGGAATTCCGTACGGAGATGTTCAACGCCACTAACCATGCCAACCTTTTCATGCGCACGTTGGAGTTCGGCCGAACGATTACCAGCCAGGTGCTCAATACCGGCGGCGGTGAGAGGCTCCGGAACGCGTATGACCAGCGGTCCATTCAGTTTGGCTTGCGTTACTCGTTCTGATCCGGAGGCCCCAGCGAATCATGCGATCGAGAAGATTGGTCAATTTCGGAACAGCGCTTTGGGCGCTCGCCGCTTTCTCCCGGTTTGGATGGCTCTCTCCGTTTGCATGGGCCGGCGGACCAGGGTCTGGCATTAGTCACGTGTATGTCGGAACCTACAGTCCGAAAGAGGGCGAGGGGATCTTCCATGCGACGCTCGACACGCGAACCGGCGTGCTTGGGCCTCTCCGCCCTGCAGCGGGCGCAAAGAGTCCAGCGGCCCTTGCCATCGGTCCGGGCGGCAAGTTTCTCTATGCGACGACCATTGTGCCGGACGAGCAAGGAAAACCCACCGGGGGCGTCGCGGCTTATGCCATCGACGGCGCCACGGGGGCGCTCAGAGAAATCGACAGCCGGCGGTCCGGCGGCACGGGTCCCTGCTACCTTTCGGTTGACGGCGAGGGGAAGGTTCTTCTGGTCTCTCATTGCGGTACGGCCAATGTTGCGTGCCTGCCGCTGCGTGCCGATGGGCGCTTCGGCGAGGCCGCTACAGTCATTCAGCACGAGGGCAAGAGCGAGAACTCGGAAGGGAAACCGCAAGCGCACTCCATCATCGTCGCGCCCGGAAACCGCTTCGCCATCGCCGGCGATCTGGGGCTGGACCGGTTGTTCGTCTACGGTCTCGACGCGGCGCGAGGCCGCATGGCCCCGCACCAGCTTCCGTTCGCCCGGGTGCCAACGGGCGCTGGCCCGCGGCATCTCGCGGCCCATCCATCCGGACGGTTCATCTACTCCATCAACGAACTCGACAATACAGTCACCGCGCTCCGGTTCTTCAAGGAGTCTGGAAAGCTGGAAGCTCTGCAAAGCCTTTCGGCTCTACCGGCTGATTTCAAGGGCGAGAGCTACACCGCCGACATACAAGCGCATCCTGGAGGGAGACTCGTCTTCGGCTCCAACCGCGGGCATGACAGCATCGCGGCCTTCCGGGTCGAGCCCGGGACTGGGCGGCTTCAATCGATCGGGCAGACGCCGAGCGGCGGGAAGTTTCCGCGTAGCATTGCGATTCATCCATCGGGCGGATTCCTGTTCGTAGCCAACCAGAAGAGCGACCGCCTCTCGATCTTCAGAATCGATTCCGCTACCGGTCGGCTGGATTCGACAGGGCAGGAGATTCCGGTCCCTCAGCCTGTGTCGATGAGGATCCTCACCCGCCCGTAGGTTAGAGAATCAGCCGCTGATGACCATCGCAGACCTCGACGAAATCCAGGGCCGCGTCTTCCCCGCCGGCCGCCGCACCCAGAATCTGGTGGGCGGTGCGAGCCCGATTCAGTGCGTCCACTTCGCGGCGGGCAATGTGACGCTCGAGCCCCATGGCGGACAGGTCCCCTGGCACAACCAGGAGCAAGAGGAGATCTACTTCATCGTCGAGGGCCGTGCGGAGATGTGCCTCGGCGAGGAGCGGCGCATCCTCACCTCGGGCCAGGCTGTATACATTCCGCCCGGCGTGTATCATCAGCTCACCAATACGGGCGAGACTCCTTGCCGAATGCTGTACATCTATGGCCCCGCCGGAGACATCGCCCACTGGCGGCAGGAGCTTTCTGGCGATCTGCCCCGCGCCGGGTTTGAAGCTCCGCCGTTGCCGGAGGGGGCGCGCCCGCAACGCGCCGGTAAACCAGAGGCGGGTGAGAACCAGGAGAAGGATTGAATGACCAAATGGGAACTGCGTGACTACGACCGGGAGTTTTTCGCGAAACACCTGGACTCGTTCGTGCCGCGCAGGATCTTCGACGCGCATGCCCACCTGTACGAGTTGTCACACTGGGGCAGACCCACTGCTTTGGACCAAGGGCCCAACCCGGCAACTTTAGACGTCTTCCGGGAGCAGATCGAGTGGATCACGCCGGGACGCCAGACCTCGGGACTCTTCTTCGGAGTGGGCTTTCACGCGGGCTCGGACGAGTCCAACGATTTCGTGGAACGCGAAGTGGCAAAGGACAAGACCTGCTTCGCGCACTATCTCACGCCGCCCACCATGGATCCGGAAGCCCTGCGCGAACAGGTCCGGCGGCGCAACATGGCTGGACTCAAGGTATACCACTCCTTCATCACCGGAAAGCCTTCGTGGAGGGCCGATATCGGAGAGTTCCTCGTCGAGGACCATGTCCGGATCGCCCACGAAGAGCGGCTCACGGTCACGCTTCACATGGTCAAGGACCGCGCGATGGCCGAGCCCGCGAATCAGGAACGGATTGTTCACTTCTGCCGCAAGTATCCCGGCATGAAGCTCATCCTCGCGCACGCGGCGCGCGGCTTCAATCCCTATCACACCATCGAGGGAATCGGCGCGTTGAAGGGTCTGCGCAATGTCTGGTGCGACACCTCCGCGGTCACCGAAGCCGGCGCGTTCGAGGCGATCGTCGACACCCTGGGCCTCGACCGGCTTGTGTGGGGTTCGGACTATCCGGTGAGTCACATGCGCGGGCGCTGCGTCGCCATCGGCGACACGTTCGTGTGGTTCTACGAGGATTCGGTAGACTGGAAAGCGCTCGCGGGCCATGCGAAAGTGGAACCGCTCTTGATCGGCCTCGAATCTCTCCGGGCGCTGAAACTCGCCGCCATGCGGTTGCGATTGACTGACTCCCAGGTGGAGAGCGTATTTCGGGACAACGCCCTGCGAATGTTGGAGCGCTAGAAGGCGGCGGTGTGGGAAGAAGGAGAAAAACGATGAGCGATTCGGTATCGCGGCGCGGATGGATTGCCTCGCTGAAGGCGGCCTTGGCGGGCGCCAGCGCCGGATGGGCGGGAACGGCACAGGCACAGCGTTACGTCCATCCGCGGCGCGTGTTCCTGGGCGAGAACACGCGCAAGGAGTTTCGCGAAGCGCTGGAGCAGGGCCGCATCAGGGCCGCCATCATTCCCACCGGCTCCACTGAGCAGCACAACGAGCACCTCGCGCTCGATTGCGACGCCACGTGCGCCACTCTGATCGCGCAACAGGCGGCGCTGCGTTTGTATCCGGCAGTCACGGTGAGCACCGCCTGCCCGCTCGGCTACGCGCCTTATCACATGGCGCGCAAGGGCACCATCACTCTGCGAAAAGAGACGTTCACGGCCTACGTATACGACGTCATTCGCAGCCTCACCACTCACGGAATCCGCACCATTCTGGTGGTGAACGGACATAACGGGAATCATGCGCCGCTCCTGGAATCGATTCCCGCCTGGCGCAAGGAACTCGGCGTCACGCTCGATTCGGAGACCTACATATCGGCCTATCGTGATGAGGAGTTGGCGGAGTTCCTCACCAGCTACCGGCTCCTCAAAGAGGGCAAGCTCGACACGATCGCGCGCCGGACCGCTATGTCGCACGCTTCGGAAGTGGAGACATCCATTCTGATGGCGGCGCATCCGGAACGGGTGCGTCCTTTCACGATGGACGAGTACGATCGCGCGGCGCAGAACTACGAGTCCGGCTATTCACCGGCGGTGGCCCGCTACCTCGAGCCCTTCACCAAGGAGGGCTGGCCGAAGGGCGGCAATCCGGAAAACGCGCGCGACCGGGCGCGACAAGAGCAAGCTCTGTACGCCACCAAGGAAAAGGGCGAGCGCCTGATCGAGATCGCCACCCGGTTCATCGCGGGCAAGGTAGACAAGATGATCGAGGCAACCGCAAAGGGTGCTCCGTGGCCGCCAGCAGCCTAGACGCCGTTGAGCCTCGCCTGCGGCAATCTCTCGTCGTACGGAGACAACGTAGCCAAGGCGCCCGTGGTTGTCCGTTGGAGGCCTTGACGCATGGGCCGCGATCAGAACTGGATCGCGGCCTCGAAGCGAATGTACCGGAACGAACCGAGCCCACCGCTGATCACCGACGTGTAGTAGTAGTCGTCCGCCCTCGCCACCGTCGCGCGATTGTTGATGATGTACGCACCCGTCGACCACGTTGACTTGGCGGGATGGTTCAACAGATTGCTGGCCGTGGCGCCCACGCGCAGCCTGACCCCGCGGTCGTTCCTGGACCACAAGGGGACGGACTTCCACACCGAACTATCCAGCGATGCGCCGGGAAGGCCCTGAATGATCCGGGCGCCCGCGTTGCCATAACCGCCAGCAGCCGGCCGGACGAAGTCGCCGGGGTTGAAGATGTTGGTGTCCGACTGTGGACCCGCGGGC
>Ga0194132_10007260_pt1 | contig 16629 bp, 19 predicted proteins | sample TA2KigOf80mmetaG_FD_148612 | JGI IMG/M metagenome (GOLD analysis project Ga0194132, IMG submission 148612) | Freshwater microbial communities from Lake Tanganyika, Tanzania - TA2015054 Kigoma Offshore 80m | ecosystem: Environmental > Aquatic > Freshwater > Lake | place: Tanzania: Lake...
GCTGCTTCAGCAGGCGCATCTCCGTCGGCAGCAGCCCATCGTACTTTTTCTTCCAGTTGAAATACGTCCCCGGACTGATGCCGGTCTTTCGACAGATCTCCTCAACAGGCACGCCGTCGGCGCCCTGAGCGCTTCGTTGATCTTGCCGGTCAGGTCGGCGGCGACCGGCAGTTCTTCGCGATCGCGAAAGATCTTGCCAATGCGTTTGCCGACGACGCCGGTCAGTGTTTGGCGCCCGACCAACCGCGCGGGAACCCGATACGATTCGAGCTGGCCATGGAGCCATCGCGCCACGTCCGAGTTGACATGGCTATAACTGATGAAAGCGCGGTACGCGAATGCAGTCACGTTCGCGTCCGTTTGTGGCTTATCCCCGCTATCGCGTGGCATCACCGACTTGGCCCCCCGACCCAGCCGCCTCGAGCCTTTGGACAAGGTTATCCACAGGCGCGCCAAACACCAAGATTGAAATCGTTAACGCGCCGCCACAGCGCTGATAATGACCACAGCTTCCGCCGTCGGATATTCATCGGTCAGAGTAAGATCAACTTGCGCCGTCATCCCACGCGGCGTGATCTCTTTCAGCCGTTCCGCGGCACCCCCGGTCATCGCAATCGTCGGCTTGCCCGAAGGCAGATTGACGACGCCGAGATCGCGCCAGAAAACGCCGCGCCGAAAACCTGTGCCGAGAGCTTTGGAAGCGGCCTCCTTGGCCGCGAACCGTTTCGCGAGCGTGGCGATGTAGGCATCGCCGGCGCCCTTGCGGCGCGCGGCTTTACGGCGTTCTTCCAACGTGAAGATGCGGTCGAGAAACCTGTCGCCAAACCGCGCCACGGTTTTCTCGATGCGGCGGATGTCGATCAGGTCGTTGCCGATGCCGAGGATCATGGATGCTCAGTGCGTAGCGCGGGCCGCATCCATCAGCGCGCGCATCCGCCCGATCGCCGCTGGGAAGCCGACAAAGATCGCCTCACCCACGAGAAAGTGCCCGATGTTGAGTTCCGCGAGATTGGATATTGCCGCGACATCGCCGACCGTGTCGTACCCAAGCCCGTGGCCGGCATGACACTCAAGCCCGATGTTCGCGGCATGAGCGGCCGCGGTCTTGAGCCGGTCGAGGTACTTGATGCGCTCGGGCCCGGGCGCTGCTTCGCAATAGCGGCCGGTGTGGAGTTCAACCACCGGCGCGCCGGCCGAGCGCGACGCATCGAGTTGACGCGGGTCCGCTTCGATGAACATCGACACGCGAATTCCCGCCCCGATCAGCTCGCGCACGAAGGGCGTCAGATTGATATGCTGCCCCGCGACATCGAGGCCGCCCTCGGTGGTTTTCTCGGCGCGCTTCTCGGGCACAAGGCAAACCGCATGTGGCCGATGACGGAGCGCGATCTCGAGCATCTCTGGCGTCGCCGCCATTTCGAGATTGAGCGGCACGTGCAGTTGGGTTCTGAGCCGCGCGATATCGTCATCGGAAATATGGCGCCGATCTTCACGCAGATGTGCCGTGATGCCGTCGGCCCCGGCGTCGGCCGCCATCAGTGCGGCCCGGACTGGGTCAGGGTGGATGCCGCCACGCGCGTTGCGCACAGTGGCGACGTGATCAACGTTAACGCCGAGGCGGATGCGGTTTGCCATAATTCGCCAACAATAGATTGGAAATGCCGACAAATGTTTAATCCTGGACCGGTGTCCTTGCCAAGGCGACAATCAGCCGGACCCAGGGAGGCCACATGATCAGGCTCGTCGCCGGTATCGTCTTAGCCGTGGTACTCGCCATCGGCATTTTCGTCATGGTGCTCGAGATGGGATCGTTCGATATCCCGCTGGCCGAGCTCGAGGCCAAATACAAGACCGACCAGTCGCAGTTTGCCGACATCGACGGCATGCGCGTCCATTATTACGACCAGGGTCCGAAGGACGCCCCTGCCCTGGTCATGCTGCACGCCAGCTACATGCACCTTCGGACCTTCGATGTGATCGCCAAGCCGCTCAGCGAAAAATACCGGGTGGTGCGGTTCGATTTCCCAACCGCGGGTTTGACCGGCCACGATCCCAAGGAGCGCTATTCGATCGAGCTCAACATCATGGTGTTGGACGAGTTGACCAAAAAGCTCGGGATCGAAAAATTCGCGATGCTCGGCACCTCGTCCGGAGGCCCTGTGGCGTTCCGTTTTGCCGCCGATCATCCCGACCGCGTCACGCGGATGATCCTGATCAACGCGGCCGGCATGCCGCGGACGGCCGTGACCAACCCCTACCGGCCCCGCGGCACGGCGATCGGCCGTTGGTTCATCTAACGCTGGCAGACCAAGCAGCGGCTGCGCGACGATCTCAACGATAATTTCACCTCGGCTCCGCCGCCCGAATGGCTGATCGACATGAATTACGAGATCGGCCGGCGCGAAGGCCAGAAGCGCGAAGGCGAAATCTACTTGCGCAATTTCAAGACCGGCGACCCCGAGGAAGTGCTTGGCCGGGTCAAGGCGCCGACGCTGATCATGTGGGGCATGAGCAACCCAACCGTGATGCATCTCGAAGCCAACTTCATGTCGCTGTGGCTCACGGGCGCGCCAAGTCTCGTCATCAAGTATCCGAAGGTCGGCCACTATCTCTATATGGAGATCCCCGACCAGGTCGCGGCCGATGTCGCGGCCTTCCTTGACGGCAACAAAGATGTCGATCTTCGCGTGACACAGCGCGTTCCGGTCGCCTCAGCAAATTGAGGGTCACATGCGAATTCTCACTGTCGTTGTCCTTGTCGCCGTTGCCGGCTGCGCGGGTGGTGGTCGAAGCGGTCTGACAAATATGTTTTGCGGCATGCGCGAAGAGGCCTGCATGCAACGCTGCGAAGCGATGGACGCCTCGGCGCAAATCGAGTGCCGCCGCAGTTGTTCGGATAACGCCGCCGACAAATGCGGCTGATCAGCCGCGGGCGCGGTCGACGGCGTTGATGGACGGCGTCGCGCGGAGCGCCGCGACGATATTGGCCAGGTGCTTGACGTCGGTCACTTCGATGTCGACCAGCATGTCGAAGAAATCGCCCGAGCGCTTGGTGAAGCGCAGGTTGATGATGTTGCCGTGCTCCTTGGCGATGACCATCGACAGTGCCCCGAGAGCGCCCGGCTCGTTCGCCACGGTCAGATTAAGCCGGCCGATGTGAAGGTCCTTGCGCGTGTCCTGATCCCAGGCAAGATCGATCCAGCGATCGGGCTCGTCCGAGAACTCGCTGAGGACGTCGCAGTCGATCGTGTGCACGCCTACACCCTTGCCCGGTTCCGAGATCCCGACGATGCGATCGCCCGGCAGGGGATGGCAGCATTCAGACAGATGCACTGCCATGCCGGGCGTCAGACCTTTGATCGGCACGGCTGCGCCATCGTGCGCCTGACGGGCGCGAGCCTGCGACAGATTGACGACATTGTCGTCGGCCGGCGTCCGCGCGCTGGGATACACGGCGAGCAGCACCTGGCGGCCGGACAACCGGCCTTCGCCCACGCGGACATAAAGTTCTTCGACATTGGTCAGTGTCAGTTTCTCGATGGCCTGCGTAGCGCCGTTTTGCGACAGCGCAAAGCCTTCGCGTTGGAACGTCTTCTCGACGATATCGCGACCCAGCTTCGCGAATTCGACACGCGCGTCCTGCCGGATGCGCCGTCGAATATGAGCGCGCGCTTTGCCGGTGACGACGAACATTTCCCACTCCGGCGACGGCTTCTGCGCGCTCGATGTCAGCACTTCGACCTGGTCGCCGTTTTGCAGCTGGGTGCGCAGCGGAACGATCCGACCGTTGACCTTGGCGCCGACGCAAGTGTCGCCAACCTGGCTGTGAACGGCATAGGCGAAGTCGACCGGTCCGGCCCCCTTGGGCAAGGCAATCAAGTCGCCCTTGGGTGTGAAGCAGAACACCTGGTCCTGGTACATCTCGAGCTTGGTGTGATCCAGGAACTCCTGCGGGTTCTGGGCATGCTCGAGAATTTCCAACAGCTCGCGCACCCAGTTGTACTGCTTGCCCTCGGTTCGCCCCTGCCCCTGCTTGTAGCGCCAGTGCGCGGCGACACCGAGCTCGGCCACCTCATGCATGGCGTGGGTACGGGTCTGGATTTCGATGCGCTGTTTGTAGGGCCCGATCACCGCCGTGTGAATCGACCGATATCCGTTGCGCTTGGGCGTCGAGATGTAGTCTTTGAACCGGCCGGGGACCATCGGGTAGGCGCCGTGGATCAGGCCTAGCACGCGATAACAATCCTCGCGCGTCTCGACGACGACGCGAAATGCCATGACGTCGGCCAATTGCTCGAAGCTGACGGCTTTGACCTGCATCTTGCGCCAGATCGAATACGGCGTTTTTTCTCGCCCCGAGATAAACCCGGGCACAAGCGCTTTTTGCAAAATCTGATCCAGCTCGTCCATCACCTTGCTGACGATGTCTTCACCGGTGCGCTCCAAGAACTTGAGTCGATTCAGGATCGACTCGCGCGCCTCCGGGTTCAAGACGGCGAAGGCCAAGTCCTCGAGTTCCGATCGCACCTCCTGCACGCCGATGCGCTCGGCCAGCGGCGCGTAGATCTCCATGGTTTCGAGGGCGATGGTGCGGCGCTTCACCGGGTCCTCGATGAAACCGATCGTCCGCATGTTGTGAAGCCGGTCGGCCAGCTTCACCATCAGCACGCGGATATCTTCCGACATGGCGAGCAGAAACTTGCGGAAGTTCTCGGCCTGCTTGGTCTCGACGTTTTGCAATTGCAGCTTCGACAGCTTGGTGACGCCGTCGACCAATCGCGCCACTTCGTCGCCGAACAGCTTGCGAACGTCGTCGAGCGTCCCGAGCGTGTCCTCGACAATATCGTGCAGCAGCGCGGTCACCACCGATGCCGTATCGAGTTTGAACGTGGTCAGGATTCCCGCGACTTCGATGGGATGCGAGAAGTAAGGATCCCCCGAGGCGCGCACCTGGGCGCCATGCATCTTCATGGCATAGACGTAGGCGCGATTGATGGCGTCTTCGTCGGCGGCCGGGTCGTAAGTCTTGACCCGTTCGATCAGCTCAAACTGACGCATCATGGCGCGATCTCCCGCGCCAGTGTTCCCGAAGGTGAATAAGAAGCGGTAAAGGCGCGCGTGATCGGCGCGCGAGTGACGAGCGCGGAGGCGTTACGCTCGGTCCTTGTCCTCATCGACATCTTCATACGACACGGTCGGGTGCGCGCCGGTCGCCACCGGCGTTTCGTCCCCGTCATCTTCCTCGTCGACCTGCAAGCCGGCTTCGGCCGCTGCCTGTTCGCCGGCCTGGCTCGCGATCTGGGCGAATTCTGGGTTGGCCGCCATGGCGTCGAAGCCATCTTCCTCGGGCTCGTCGACCTCGACGTGACGCTGCAGGCTCTGGATCAGGCCGTTGTAAAGCTCGCTCGGGACCACCTTGTCGTCGGCGATTTCGCGCAGGGCCACGACCGGATTCTTGTCCCGTTCGCGATCGACGCGGATCTCGGCGCCCGCTGAAATCTCGCGCGCGCGCTGCGAGGCGACCATCACCAGTTCGAACCGGTTTGGAACCTTCTCGACGCAATCTTCGACTGTGACACGGGCCATGGGCAGTCCTCTTGACGAAAACCCAGCGTGCGGAACTGGGTCCCGACGGTCAACCGCGCCTGCGACGGCACGTCGCGATCTCGCCGGGGTGTTGCAAAAGAGGCGCTTTTTTAGGGGGTTTGGGCGAAACCCTCAACCCCCGCCTACCGGCCTTCGGAAATCAGCCTAATTCCTTGATCTTGCTTGATTTCTGCGAGGAGTTCAGCGGCGGTCCGGCCCGATACAGGGTGCCGCCAGTGCGGCGCGACATCGGCAAGCGGTGCCAAAACGAACGCTCGTTCGGTCATTCTTGGGTGCGGCAAGACCACCAGGCCAGTCTCCTGTCGACCGTCATAGTCGAGCAAATCGAGATCAAGTGTCCGCGCGTGATGAGGCGCACCCCGCACACGCCCAAAGGCCGCTTCGACGCGATGCAATGCATCGAGCAACTGGGCAGGAGGCAATGGGCTGCTGATCCGCGCGACACCGTTCACAAATTCGGGTTGATCGGACGGCGGCTGCGGGGCCGAAGCATACCAAGGCGACAGCGCTTCGAGCCGAATGCCCTCGCTTTGCAGTGCGGTAAGCGCCGCCTTGCAGGTCTCAAGCGGCGCGCCCATTGCGCTTGGCAAATTGCCGCCAATGCCGATCAGGATCATCGTCCGGCCCCCCGCTTGCGCCGTTCCAGGGCGATTGATATAGGGGGTTCGAGGGCTTGCCGGCATATTGCGGCAACGCCTGAAGAACAGTTTCCATGTAATTGAAGATCAATTGTTTTTTTGACCATAGGAGGACGTGATGATTTTCTATCCTGAAGAGCGCCTGGCCATGTTTATCGATGGCGCCAACCTCTACGGCACCGCCCGCGCCCTCGGCTTCGACATCGATTACAAACGGCTCCTCAACCTGTTCGCTGCCAAAGGCCGCCTGCTGCGTGCCTTCTATTATACCGCGATCATGGAAGAAGCCGACTACTCGCCGCTGCGGCCGCTGGTCGATTGGCTCGACTACAACGGCTACACCATGGTGACCAAGCCCGCCAAGGAATTCACCGACGCCCAGGGCCGACGCCGGATCAAGGGCAACATGGATATCGAACTCGCCATAGATATGCTGGAAATGGCGAATCACGTGAACCACATCGTGCTGTTCTCGGGCGACGGCGATTTCCGCCGGCTGGTCGAGGCGGTACAGCGCAAGGGCGTTCGGGTCTCGGTGGTCTCGACCATTCGCACTCAGCCGCCGATGGTGGCCGACGAACTTCGCCGCCAGGCCGATAACTTCATCGATGTCACTGAACTGCAGCCGATGATCGCCCGCGCACCAAACCCGAACCAGGGCGAGCGGCACGACCGTGGCGAGCGCGCCGCGCCGCCGCCGGCCGATCGCGGCAATACCTGACATCATGACGGCAGGACCGGCGCGGGATTGCGACCTGTGCCCGCGCCTGGTCGGGTTTCGCCGCGACAATGGCAAGGCTCACCCCGGGTACTTCAACGGCGCGGTACCGGCGTTCGGTGAGCTCGACGCCTGGCTCTTGATCGTCGGCCTCGCCCCCGGCCTGCACGGCGCTAATCAGACCGGCCGGCCCTTCACCGGCGATTATGCCGGCGAACTGCTTTATGCGACGCTGCTCAAAACCGGCCTGGCGCGTGGCGCTTATGGCGCTCGCGCCAACGACGGGCTGACGTTGAACGGCTGCCGCATCACCAACGCGGTGCGCTGTGTGCCGCCTGAAAATAAACCAACGCCGGCCGAGCAGAAAACCTGCCGAGACTTTCTCGTCGCCGAGATCGAGGCGATGCCAAAGTTGCGAGCGATTCTCGCCCTCGGCCGCATCGCTCATCACGCGGTGCTGTCAACGCTCAAGCTGCGCAAAGCCGCCTTTCCTTTCGGCCACGGCGCGCGACATCCCGTCACCGACCGCCTGACCCTGACCGACAGCTACCACTGCTCGCGCTATAACGTGAATACGGGCGTGCTGACCGAAGCGATGTTCGTCAAGGTCATGTCCGATGTGAAAGCAATCGGCCATGGTTGAGGCGCCGCTCAAGCGCTACTTTCAACACGGCGGGCGCGATGTTCGCCCGGTCGACGTCGCCGCCATTCGCGCCGTCACCGGGCTCTCGCAGGGCGACTTCGCCGCCGCCTGTGGCATCAGCGTGCATACGCTGCGCAACTGGGAACAAGGCCGCCGCGCCCCGCAAGGCCCGGCCCGCGCGCTGCTGCTGGCGATCGCCCGCGATCCGAAGGCGGTGATCGCGGCGCTTGGGTTGAATTAGTCACTAGTGTCGTGGAGGCTTGATATGTCATGGCGTCCTGGCGATCCCCCTTCGTTGCTTCGCAACTTCGGGGGACTTGCGGCAAACCCGCCGACGCGCAAAGCGCGAAGGCGGAAAGCCAGGACCCAAGCCAGTCATGAGTGTGGCGCAAGATGGGCCCCGGCTTGCGCCGGGGCGACAGTGAATTATACGTGCGCCGACGCACTCACAGATCGACCGCCTTGATGCGCTTTGTCAAATCGCGCACGCGCCCTGCAAGGCTCGTGATCAGATGCCGCGCAAACGGGTCCATCGTTTCTTGATAGGCCTTGCGCGCCTGGGCTGACATCATCGAAACAACACATCCGCTCATGCTGATGGCGGTGGCGCTCCGCTTTGGGGTCTCATCAAACATCGCCATTTCGCCGAAAAACCGTCCCGGCGTCACGAGCGACAGAATAAGAATCGAGCCATCGGGCTTGAGCGTGACGATCTCGACCTGTCCCGACACGACAAGATAAACGTGTTCGGCCGGCGCGCCCTCGGCGAAGATGATCTCGCCGGCGGCGACCTGTTTGCGCACCCATGGCTCGGGCTTGGCAGCCGTGTGCTGCAAAGCATCGGACATGTTGACGGGCTACTTCGTCAAGAGACTATCGATCGCGCCTTTGACGTCCTTGCTCTCGGGTTCGATCCTCGTCGCAAACGCGGCGACCAATTTGCCGTCGGCGCCAACCAGATACTTATGAAAGTTCCACCGGGGCGCCTTGTCTTCGCCGAGCGTCGCAGCGGCCCACTTATAGAACGGGTGGGCGCCGGAGCCCTTGACGGTTTCTTTCGACGCCAGCGGGAAAGTCACGTCGTACTTGCTCTCACAAAATGTCTTGATCCCGGCGTTGGTGCCGGGTTCCTGCGCGCCGAAGTCGTTGGCCGGCACGCCAAGCACGATCAGGCCCTTGTCCTTGTAGTCGTCCCACAGCGATTGCAGGCCTTCGTACTGCGGCGTGTAGCCACAGAAAGACGCGGTGTTGACCACCAGCACCGCCTTGCCTTTGTACTGGCTCATCGGCAGCGGCTGGCCGTCGATGGTGGTGAAGGAAAAGTCGTGGGCGGTTTCGGCCATGGCGGGGGCTCCCAAAGCAAACATCAACAACGCGGCGGCAAAAGTCTTCATCGCGGTCATCCAAGGATTGGTGCGCTACTGTAGGGCCGCGCGACGCCCTTGCAAGCTACGAAAAAGCCAGATTTCATGGGCGTCATGACGCCCTCCCCCGCGCAGACACTAATGACCATCTCTGGCCACGTTCTGCTCGCCCGCTGCATTGGCATTGCGGCCGAATTCGGCATCGCCGAGAAACTTGCGGACGGCCCCAAGTGCGCGCCCGAGATCGCCGCTGGCGTGAACGCCAACGCGCTCTACCGCATGCTGCGCTACCTTGCGGCGAACGGCGTGTTCGCCGAAGACGACGCCGGGCGGTTCAGCAACAATCCGGCCTCCGCGTTGCTTCGCCCAGACGTGCCAGGCTCGATGCACGCGTGGCTTCGCACTGCGTGGCAGGACCGCACCTGGGACACCTACCGCAAGCTGCCTGAGACCATCCGCACCGGCGCGCCAGCCTTCGAGCTCGCCCATGGCGAGGCGTTCTTCGACTACCTCGCGGCGCGGCCCGAGGTGAGCGCGTTGTTCGACGCTGCCATGGCGCGACAATCGGGGCCGGAAAATGACGCCGTCGTGAAGGCTTACCCATTTGGCGAGGCCGGCGTCGTGGTCGATGTCGGCGGCGGCCGCGGCGGGTTCATGACGGCGATCCTCAACGCTCACCCTCACCTTCGCGGCATTCTGTTCGACCAGGCCCACGTATTGGCCCAGCCCAACCAAGTCCGCGATGCGGGCCTCGCCGCACGCTGCGAATTCGTCACCGGTGACTTTTTCACGGCGGTGCCGAAAGGCGGCGATGTCTACCTGCTGAAGCGCATCCTGCACGATTGGAGCGACGCCGATGCGGCGCGAATCCTGAAGGCCTGCGCCGCGGCCGCCGGCCCTTCCGGAAAAGTCGTCACCATCGACGCCGTCCTCAAGCCCGGCGGTGCGCCCGACCCCAACAAGGCCCTCGACATGGGTATGCTGGCACTGCTCCATGGCCGCGAGCGAACTGCGGCTGAATTCGATACCGTGTTCGCGGCAGCAGGTCTTCAAGTCGCTCGCATCTTGTCGACGCCGGCGCCTTCGACCCTCAGCCTGGTCGAGGGCCGCTTGCGGGACTGAGCCGCAAGCACGCTACGAATATCTTTCCTCCGGCCACGGGTCGCCGCGCATGTGGTAGCCGCGGGCTTCCCAGTAACCGGGTTGATCCTTCTCCATGAAGGTGATGTGCCGGATCCATTTGGCGCTTTTCCAGAAGTAAAGATGCGGTACGACAAGCCGGACGGGGCCGCCGTGATCCCGCGCCAGCGGCTTGTTGTCCCAGGTGTGACCCAGGAACACGTCATCGCGGTCGACATCGGCGAGCGGCACGTTGGTCGAGTATCCGTCGAAGCTCTTCACCATCAGGAACCTGGCCGTGTCCATCGGCCGGCACGCATCGAGCAGCGCGCGCATCGGCACGCCTTTCCAGGTGTTGTCATAGCGCGACCAGGTGGTGACGCAGTGGATGTCGTTGACGAACTCTGCTTGCTGCTGCTTCATCAGATCGTCCCACGACCATTTCAGCGGATGCTTCACCTGCCCCGCGACCGACAGGCTCCAGTCCTTCGGCACGAGATTCGGCTGCACACCGAGGTCGAGCACCGGAAAATCTTTGGTGAGGTGCTGGCCCGGCGGCAAGCGCGCGCCTGCTTTCGCGCCCTCGCCCGACAAACCGCGGCCTTCCTTGGCCCAATCTTCCTTGGTCTTGATCAGCTTGTCTTTGACCTTGCCGACCAGTTCAACGTCTTTCGTCATGACGCACCTTTGATTCCACTCACCGTCCGTCATGCCGCGACTTGATCGCGGCATCCAGAGGTTTCTGTTTACGAACCAAGTCAATACTCTGGGCCCCGCGAATAAATCGCAGGGCGACAGCGTGAGGATTACCCCTTCGCCCGCATCAGCCGCGCTTTGTCGCGTTGCCATTCGCGTTTCTTGATGGTCTCGCGGCGGTCTTCGTGCTTCTTCCCTTTGGCGAGGCCGAGCGAAATTTTGGCGAGGCCCTTGTCGTTAAAAAACAGCGACAGCGGCACCACGGTCATGCCTTTGCGTTGCACTTCCCCGGCCAGCCGGTCGATCTCTTTTTTCTTCAGGAGCAGCCGTCGCTTGCGCCGTTCCTCGTGCTGAAACACGCCGCCTTGGTAGGGCGGAATGTGCGCGTTCATCAGAAAGAACTCGCGGCCTTCAGGTTGGGCGAACGCCTCGGCAATGTTGGCGCGGCCGAGCCTGAGCGACTTGACCTCGCTGCCGGTGAGCTGGATGCCGGCCTCGATGGTGTCCTCGATGAAATAATCAAAGCGGGCGCGGCGATTTTCGGCGACGCGCCCGTGCGAGATCAGCGCCGTCTTGGCCATCAGTCTTCCAGCAATCCGGCGCTGCGCATGGCTTCTTCAATGCGGGCCTTGCTTTTGACGCCGATGGGCGCGAGCGGCAGACGCGTCTCGGGACGGCAACGGCCGAGAAGGTGCGCGCCATACTTCACCGGCCCGGGGCTGGTTTCACAGAACATGGCATCGTGGACCGGCGCGAGAATATCGCGAAGCCGCGCCACGTCGTCGTCGGCGCCGAGCGTCCAGGCATCGTGGAGTTGCGCACACAGCTTGGGCGCGACATTGGCGGTCACCGAGATGCAGCCCGCGCCGCCCTGGGCCAGGAACGCGACATCGGTGATGTCCTCGCCTGAAAGCTGGCAGAAATCGGGGCCAATCGCGAGACGGGTCCGCAATGGCCGGCCCAGATCACCGGTCGCGTCCTTGACGCCAATGATGTTGGGATGCTTCGCCAACGCCGTCATGGTCTCAATCGAAATATCAACCATGCATCGTGGCGGCACATTGTAAACAATGATCGGCAACTCAACGGCGTCGGCGACGGCGCGATAGTGCAGCTTGATGCCTTCCTGGGTCGGTTTGTTGTAATAAGGCGCGACGATCAGCGCCGCGTCGGCGCCGGCTTGCTTGGCGTGTTTGGTCAGCTCGATCGCTTCGGCCGTGGAGTTCGACCCGGTACCGGCGATGACTGGCACTTTGCCCTTGGCCACCTCGACGCAGAGCTCGACCACCCGCATATGTTCGGCGTGCGACAAGGTCGGCGATTCGCCGGTGGTGCCGCACGGCACGACGCCATGGCTGCCCTGCGCGATCTGCCAGGCGACGAAGTCCTGAAAACCTTTCTCATCGACCCGCCCGTCTTTGAACGGTGTGATCAGGGCGGTGATGGAACCACGAAACATGGGCGCTCTCCTCGACGGGCGGCGACATTATCACAGAGCGTCGGAGCGGCAAGGCCAGCCCCTATATCCCTATTGATTGTCAAGGACTTGCGGGCAAAGACCCAAGTCCCGTATGAAGTTGGGATGAAGCAGCTTGCGCAAATCCTGGCGGCAATGATCGTGGGCCTAGCATGGGCCGGGCCGACGACCGGCGATGCACACGCGCAAGACAAGCCGGCGACAGTCGAAAAGCCGGCGTCCAAACCTGCCGACGTCAAGAAGGCACCGGCCAAGACTGCGCCGAAGAAAGCCGCCAAACCGGCGCAGGCCAAGAAGGCTCCAGCCAAGGCCAAGGCAGCGGCCCCCGCCCCGGCCAAAGCGCGCATTCTGCCGCTGCCCAAACCACCTGTGCCGGAACGCAAGACCACGGCAGCGCCGCCGGACGATGCCTCTGGTCCGAGCGGGCCGTTCCGTGTTCGAACCGAGCCAAAGACGCTGTCGCCAAAGGATCGCGATACGCTCGTGCAGGCGCTCAATGCCGCCGAACGCGGACGGCGCGACAATGCGCTCGACCTCGCCGGTCGTCTCGGCAATCCGTCGCTGAGTGCCTTGGTCGATTGGGTCGCGATGCGCAGCAGCGGCCCGAAGATCGGGTTTCTATCTCGCATCGACTTTCTCAGGAACCATCCCGACTGGCCGTCGGAGGGTGAATTGATCCGGGAAGCCGAGGACGCTGCGGTTTCCAGCGATGACTCAACCGCCATCGTTGCCTGGTTCAAGGAGTTCCCACCGGCGACCACGTCGGGTCGATTTGCCGAGGCCAAGGCGTTGTTGGCCCTCGGGCGTAAGGAAGAAGCGGTATCTGCGGCACAGCAGACCTGGATCAAGGGTCGCTTCGAAGCCCGGGAAGAGCGCGACTTCCTCAGGTTGTTCGACAAAGATCTGACCGCCGACGATCATCGTGCGCGCCTCCAGGAACTGCTCTACGCCGAGCGCCGCCAGGACGCCGATCGATTCTTGAGGCGGGTCGACGCAGACAGTGCCGCGATCGCCAAAGTCCGGATCGCGCTGATCGGCGGCGCCGGTAATGTCGAGCGGATGCTGGCGCAGTTGCCCGAACGGCTGCGGTCGGATCCCGGGCTCGTCTACGACCGCATCAAGTGGCGGCGCAAGCGCGGGCGCGAAGACAGCGCTCGCGAGCTGTTGCCGAAGATCCCGGATACCTACCCGCGCCCCGATTTGTGGTGGAAAGAGCGGGACTTGTTGGCGCGCGATTCACTCGAGAAAAAGCGCCACCAGGAGGCCTACGACATCGTCAAAAACCAGCGCGCCGAGGATCCCGCCAGTATCGCCGATGCCGAATGGCTGGCGGGCTGGATCGCGCTTCGCTTCTTGAAGCAGCCTGAAGCGGCCATGGCGCATTTCAACAAGGTCTATGACGTGGTGCAGATCGCCGCCAATTCGGCGCGCGCCGCGTTTTGGATGGGACGCGCGGCGGCTGACAACAATCGCCCCGATGTTGCCGCCGAATGGTACCGACGCGCCGCGCTTCATCCCGCAACGTTCTACGGCCAACTCGCCATCGGCCGATTGACCGGCGACACGGTGCCGACATTGCCGATGGACCCGATTCCGACCGCGGCCGAGCGCGCGGCGTTCGAGGCCAAGGACTTGGCCAAAGTGGTGCGCGCGATTTCGGAGTTGCCGGGGACGCCCTATCTGCGGCCGTTTTTGCTCGCACTTGCGGCGTCATCCGATTTTGCAACCGATCGCGTGATGGCGGCTGAACTCGCCGACGGCCTCGGCCGGCCCGATCTCAGCGTCTGGATTTCGCGCCAGGCGGCGCGCGATCGCATCATCGTGCTCGACCATGGTTACCCGATTCCGCCGTTCGCATTTCCGAACACGCCGGAGCGTGCGCTGGTGCTCGGCGTCATCCGACAGGAGAGCAACTTCGACACCACGGCCGAGAGCGGCGCCGGCGCCGTCGGGCTGATGCAGCTGATGCCGGCGACCGCGCGCGCGGTCGGCAATCAGATTGGCCTTCGCTACAGTAAAGAAAACCTCTCCAGGGACCCGAGCTACAACATCCGCCTGGGGACGACCTACCTTCGCTCGTTGATCAACGACTTCAATGGCTCGTACTTGATGGCCGTCGCCGGGTACAACGCTGGCCCCGGCCGCTCGGTGCGCTGGGCGCGCACCTTCGGCGATCCGCGCGATCCGAACACCGATGTCGTCGACTGGGTCGAACAAATTCCGTTCAACGAAACCCGCGGCTATGTCCAGCGAGTCTTCGAGAATCTGATGGTCTACCGCGCCCGCCTCGCCGGCACCCAGACCGTCGGCACCGATCTCGAGAAGGTCTTGCGCCAAGGCGGCGGCGGGTAAATGCCTGCTTGCTTGCGAGCTTGTGTACCCGGTACGCAAGGAAGCAGTAGCCGTCAGGGGACGATCTTCACCACGCTGTTGTCCTTCGGGCAGGTCACGTAGAGCGCGCCATCGGTCCCGAGCGCGATGCCGCCATTGGTGTTGGCCGGCAAATGAACGTCGGCCAAGGTCGTCGGCAAGTTGCTGGCCAGTACCTCGCGCTTACCGGTTTTCTCGTCCACGGCGGTGACCCGCCCGTCGCCTGCCTCAACCACGGCCCAGCGTCCGTCCTTCATGCGCGCCAGCGCTGTCGGACCCTTGAAGCCAGTGGCGATCTCGGTGGATTTGCCGGTGGAGAGGTCGACCCGGGAAATGGCACCGGATTCGAACTCGGTGATGACGACCGCTTGGTCGCTTTCGCGCACCAAGGCTACAGGCTGCTTGAGTCCCGACGCCATATCTTTCATTCCGGCCGCGGACAATTGGACCAGTCGCCCGCCCGTCGCATCGGCAACCAGCACATCGCCGTTGCCCATCAATGCGACGCCGCGCGCACCCTTGATGTCGGCGCTGTCGAGAACCAACTTGTCGGATGCCCGGTCGAGTTTTCGCACCCGCCCACTCAGGGAATAACTGTAAGCGATCGAAGTCGCGTTGGCGTCGATCGCGGTCGACGCGCCGCGATTCTGAGCCCAGAACGGCCGGTACACGGCACCGCTCGCGGGATCGACCAATCGGTAACCGAACGGATCGGCCACCAGTATTCCGCTTTTTCCGTCGAGCGTGCTGGCCACAGCGCCGGAGACGATCGTGAATTTGCCGTCGACAATCGTGCGATGCTGCCCGGTCTTGGGGTCAAGGGCATAGATCGCGCTATCCGCCACGTTCGCAATGTAGATCGTGCCGTCCTTGGCGATGGTCAGATTGTCGGGCGGTTCGCGCACCGTCGTGACCTTCGTGTTTTGCCCGGTCTTGGGATCGGTGCGCCAGACATCGCCGTTCAGATAATTGACGCTGTAAACCATGCCTTCGGCGTCGACTTTGACGCCGGCGGGCGCACCGACACCGGTCGCGATCACCTTGTGCTCGCCGGAATCGACATTGATGGCGAAGATGCCATCGGTACCGAACCTCGGCGCATACAACAGCCCGTCCGGCCCAAAGCCGAAGCCGTTGACGCGCCCCTGCCCCTTCGCGACCACGCGAGGCGGCTTGTTGCCGATGACGTCGATCTCCCACAGCGTGTCGTCGCCGGCGCCGACCTGGGCCGTGAACAAGCGGCCTTCCCTGTTGAACGCGATCGGATTGACCCGCGGCGCGTTGGGTAGAACCACCTCGACCTTGTCGCTGCCGGGTCGCCTGATCCTGATCTCGCCCGTGGTTTGCGCCGTCCAGGCAATGATACCGCCAGCCTTGGTACCCGCGGGACCGATATCGACGTCGTCGCCCTCGCCTTCGGGCGGCCCGACCTCGACCGTAACAACCCCCGTCTTGGGATCGATCTTGTAGATTTCCTGACCGTGAATGCTGGCCCCGTAGACCATGCCGTCGAGGCCCATGTTGACACCTTCGACGCCATGCATCACCGAGCCCGGAACCACCACCGAGACGGTGGCGGCAATGCCGGGCGCTGCGCCCGCGGCCACGGCAACACATATCGCCTGTAAGATCAGTCTCGCCATCGCACGCCTCCCCTTGGACCGTTGCGATTATGCCTGATTGACCAACACCGCGGTAAGCGATTTCGCTCGACGGATTGCCGCCATGGCCATCGCGACTGCCGCGCACTCGCTTGCGTTCGCAAAGCCCTTGATTCGAATCGCCGGAATCCGATTGGCGAACAACGCCTCGAGAGATTATCGCGACGGGTCGTGCTCGCGGGCGCCGGTCCAGCGTGATGGAGGTTGAGTATGGTCGGTCAGTCGGGTTGGTACATCAGAAACTATACTGTGCCCTCAGCCCTAATGAACTTCCTCTTTGAGGGTTGAGCGATAATTGATAGGCGTTTTGACCATTTGGCCAGAGCGGAGCGAAAA
>Ga0194132_10007261_pt1 | contig 16626 bp, 15 predicted proteins | sample TA2KigOf80mmetaG_FD_148612 | JGI IMG/M metagenome (GOLD analysis project Ga0194132, IMG submission 148612) | Freshwater microbial communities from Lake Tanganyika, Tanzania - TA2015054 Kigoma Offshore 80m | ecosystem: Environmental > Aquatic > Freshwater > Lake | place: Tanzania: Lake...
TCTTCCAAATGCTCGGCCAGATACGTACAGGTGCAATTCTTCGGCGTGCTCACCAAATATTCGACGTACTGCTTCTTGGTAATCATATCCCTAAAATGATACTTGTGGTCCTCAAGCGTAAGTCCTGTTCTATTGATAGGTGCCATCTTGCTGTTGCCAAGAGTAAGCCGTGCCCAGGAACAAGAAGTCGCAGCCAGTGGCAAGCTGTTCTTCAACGAGAACTGCGTGGTGTGTCATGGTGGCAATGGGAAAGGCGATGGCATTATGGCGACGTTTGGTCTACTGACGGTTCCGCCTGCAGATCTCACTGTTCTCGCCAAGAAGAACGGTGGCCATTTCCCGTTTTGGCGAGTGTATGGAGTGATCGATGGCCGTGATCCCCTCAAAGCCCATGGCTCACGCGAAATGCCGTTGTGGGGTGATGAGTTTCGTTTAGAAACGAGCAGTAGTCTGATGTCGCAATCTGAAGTGCGCGGGAAAATTTTGCTACTGGTTTATTATCTGCAGTCGATTCAAGAGAAGTAAGCGCGCAATAAGCGGCAAAACAGAGGACATGTTGAGAACCCTCAGATTAGAGTATGAAGGAACTACGACTTTCACTCTCGACCTCTGAGGAAGAACGTTATGGTCTACCGTTTCGCCATTATTGGTGCAGGCATTGCTGGAACATCGGTTGGCTATTGGTTGTCGCAACATGAGTCGGTGCTCATTCTTGAGCGTGAAGCGCATCCTGGCTATCACACCACTGGCCGCTCAGCAGCGATGTTTATCGAGACGTATGGTCCACCGCTGGTGCGAGCGTTGACCGTTGGCAGTCGTTCCTTTTATGAAACGCCGCCGGCAGGGTTTACCGAGACCCCGATTCTTACTGCTCGTGGGATGTTGATGATCGCCACCAAAGATCAGCGTGATCATCTCGATGAAGCGTACACTGTCGCGCAACAAGTCGGATCAAAAGTCGAGCGGCTCTCTCCGACAGAGGCGCAAGCACGAGTTCCAGTGTTGCGAGCTGACCGGTTGTCGGGGGCAACCTTTGAAGCTGATCCTACTGATATTGATGTTCACGCGCTGCACCAAGGTTTTCTCAAAGGCATTCGTCAGCAGGGTGGACAGTTAGTGGTGTCGGCGGACGTACATGCGCTGACGTATCACAACCACATCTGGCGTATCGACACCAGCAATGGCACGTTCGAGGCGACGACTGTTGTGAATGCGGCTGGAGCGTGGTGCGATGAGATTGGCAAATTGGTGGGTGCCCGTCCGGTTGGACTCGTGCCCAAACGACGCAGCGCGTTTATCTTTGCGCCGCCAGAGAACGACAGGAGTGTCAACACATGGCCAGTCGTCATTGCGGCAGACGAATCGTTCTATTTCAAACCAGAAGCGGGAATGTTGCTGGGCTCGCCAGCGAATGTCGATCCCATGGTACCGCATGACGTGCGGCCTGAAGAGATTGATATTGCTACGGGTATTGCTCGGATCGAAGAAGCGACCACGATGACTATCCGTCGGCCCACCCGCATCTGGGCGGGGCTGCGTTCGTTTGTGCCTGATGGTGAACTGGTCGGTGGTTTTGATACTGCCGTGCCCGAATTCTTTTGGGTTGCTGGTCAGGGTGGGTATGGCATTCAGACCGCAGCGGGAATGGGTCAGGCGTGTAGCGCAATTTTGCTTGGTCAGCCGATGCCTGCGGCGCTTGCGTCCCTTGGGATTGCGGCGGAACGGTTATCGCCGCAGCGGTTGCGGGGGTGAAGCCTGCTTGCCCCTCCTCAAAAGAAGAGTACAAGGAACATATCGTCATTCAATCGAAGGAGGGCAGCACCCATGGCGCAACGCAAGAACAAAGAGTTTGAACTGCGAGGCATCAACCATCTGGCGTTAGTTTGCAAAGACATGGCGAAGACAGTGGATTTCTATACCAACACATTGGGCATGCCGATGACCAAGACTCTCGAATTGCCCAACGGTATGGGGCAGCATTTCTTCTTCGATATTGGCAATGGCGACGGTTTGGCTTTTTTCTGGTTTCCCAACGCGCCCGAAGCCGCACCTGGTGTGGCCTCTCCTGCGAACAACGTTGGGAAGGGTTCAATCGTGACGGCTCATGCATCGATGAATCATGTCGCGTTCGATGTTCCGCATGAACGTCTGACAGAATACCGTGACAAGCTGCGGGCAAAAGGCGTTGAGGTGACAGAAGTGATCCATCATGACGATACCCCCCAGCAGGTCAGCCGTGAAGTCAACAATACTACCTTTGTCAGCTCGATTTATTTCTTTGATCCTGACGGGATCATGCTGGAGTTTGCGAGTTGGACTCGTGAGTTAGGTACTGAAGGAGATTTGCGCCACAAGCCAGCATCGGCAGCAGATAAAGAGAGGTATTTGGAGCGGGCGAGGGAGGTAAGGGCGAAGTAAAGGAATTGCGGAATGCGGAATGCAGATTTGGGAAACCTCAACCTTCGGTGTCTTCCAATCTACAATCCGCAATCTACAATCGACAATTATTGACAATACCCAATGGATCTTGGCCCTCTCCAGAAGGGAAAGGAAACGAGGAAGAGTGCTCTAGATGGTTTACGCATGTGCCGCAGCCTTCTTTTTCTTTCCTTTGCGTTTCACTGCAGTAAGTAACGACGCATAGCTAATACCATCGCGATTATCAGTAGTGGTTGGAAACTTCTGCGTGCGCCAACCACTCACCCCTTCCTGCATAACACAGAGGTTCGTATAACCAGCGGCTTGTAATTGCTCAGCCGCTTGCTGAGTGCGTCCGCTTTCATCACCTCCGATGATCAGTGGCGCGTCTTTACCATACAGCGAAGCAACCACTTCAAGAAAACTGCCATTAGGATAAATCTCCTTCGTAGTCGGATGATGAAAAACAATCGGAATGTTGACGACCTTGCCACGCGGATGGCCAGAGGCGAATTCGGCAACCGTGCGCACATCGATATAGGCAACTTGGTCGTTGCTATTGAGTAGATCACGGGCTTCTTGGGGGGAAAGGGTTTTTGCGGGCATAGGACACTCCATGTCATTCATTAGTCACTGGTTGAAGCTTTGAGACTAGAGGCTAGAGGCTAGAGGCTTGGCAAGACACCAACTAGTCTCTAGCCTCCAGCCTCCAGCCTCTAGCCTCATATAGATCCGAATTCCCTCACAAACGGCGGAATAATACAGCACCGTTCGCGTCCTTCGTTTGGCGCTTTATCGGTCAGGGTGTACATGACACCGTCTTTTCCACCGGAAAGATCGGCTTTGGCGACCTGCTCAAGGTGGTAATGCAAAATGTTGCCTTCAGGGGCAACGGCGAAGATACAATCTAAGACCTTCCGCGCAGGCAGCTTGCCCAGGGAAGGGTGGGTGAGGATTTCTTGTTTACCCATGCGAATTCCCTCCTTTGCAGAGATAGGCGTCTCTGCACCGACGGCTCTTTTCATACGTCCTTTTTCCTTGACAGGCAACCACGAACAGGATTAGCTTAGGGGACGCTACAAGGAGGGTACCAAGAGTATGGACACCCAAAAGGAAATGGCCAATGGCCAGCTCTGGTTCAAGGCTGGGGATGATATCCCCAATGTCGATAAAAAGCTCTTCGCACTGCAAAATCTCTGCACCGACTGCAAGGTGTGCGAAGTCGCTTGCTCACTTATTCATTCTCCTGATGGGGAACTGAACCCCAACTATGCCCGCATCAAGATCAAGCATGACCCGCAAGTTACCACACGGGTCAACAAGGATGGCTTCGGCTTTGTCACTGCCATCTGCCATCATTGTGGCAACCCGCCGCCGTGCGCGGAAGTCTGTCCGACCGATGCGTTCTATTACGATCCACAGACCCTGGCGGCGCTGATCGATCAAAGCAAGTGCATCTCATGTATGGAATGTGTACCCGCCTGTCCGTTCGATGTGGTCTTCATTGCCCCAAATGGCGAAGTGCTGAAATGCGATCTCTGTGGCGGCGACCCTGCCTGCGTCAAAGCCTGCTCCACTCGGCCAGACAATCTCAACCAGGGAAAGCAGTATCAACGTTTCCCAGTGTTGTTCTTTGAAACCAAGAGCAACTACACCACGATGCTACGCAAGCCAGCCGAGGAACACAAAGAACTCGGACTTGGTGATGCGATGTTGGAAGGGAAGATTAGTACCTCCGCTTAAAGCAGAAAACCTGTTACGTGAAACGTGTTACGTGATGAAAAGACTAACGGCTACTATTCTTCATGCAACACGCAACACGTATCACACTCTACGTAACAAGCTCAGAGCTGAGCAACGCAAGAGGAGATCGTCATGGAAGGCAAATTACTACGCGTAGATTTAACGACTGGAAGCATTCGCACAGAGATTATTCCGCACGCTTTGTTTGATCGCTGGGTTGGTGGTTCGGGTATTAACGACTGGATCTTATGGGAGCACTTCCAACGCCATGACATCATGAGCGACCCGCGTGGGCCGGATAATATCTTTATCTTTGGCGTTGGTCCGGTGGCTGGGACTGGCTCTGGCATCGGCGTCAAAGGGCGCATTACTTTTAAGAGCCCAGAGTATGGCCATTTCGCTGATACGGCTGGCGGTGGCAAATTTCCCTATATGGTTCGTTTCACTGGCTATGACTACATTGCGGTCACTGGCAAAGCCCCAAGACCGGTGTATCTGCATATTGCCAACGAAGAAGTGACTATCTGTGATGCTTCTCATCTGTGGGGCAAAACCACCTCTGAGACTCATGCAGCGTTGCAGAAAGAGTTGGGTGATTATCCCTCTACCGTTCATACCTTGACGATCGGACCTGGTGGAGAAAATCTGGTCGGCATGTCTGGTGTCGTGTCTGATGGCTGGCGCATCTACGCCCGTGGTGGTGGTGGCTGCGTCATGGGTTCGAAGAACCTGAAAGCCATCGCTGTGCAGGGCAATAAGGGCGTGAAGATTCACGATCCCCAGGGGTTGTTACAGTGGTCAGACGGTTTCCGTAAGAAGCTTGACTCCAATGAAGCAGGCTATGGCTTTAAGCGGCGCGGAACGCTGGGCGCGGTCGAAATGTACCAACGTATCGGCGGCAACTTCTGGCGCAATAACCAAGGCACGTTGTTCCGTGGCGATGAAGTACGTTCAGACAATTGGGTAAAGAAGTTTCATAAATACTCAGAAGTCTGCTCGTCGGATTGTTATCTCGCTTGCGATGGCCGCTACAAGATCGAAGGGCATGAATCTGAACGCGCCAAGAACTATATCGGTGAAGAGTTCCGCCATCCTGAATATCTCACCACCGGTAGTGGCGCTGGCGCACTTGATCTGCGCGATTGGGCAGACGTCGCCCACTGGGGCAAGGTCACTAACGATCATGCGCTCGATAACCAAGACCTGAGCTGCTCAATCAGCTTCATTCAAGAACTCGCACAGCGTGAATTGATCTCGACACGCGATATAGAAGAGTTGTTCGGCAAATCAATGAACCTAGAGTGGGGCAACATGGATGTGATTGAAGAGATCATCCTCGGTGTTGCTTATCAGACGACGCTCTTTGGCCGCATGTTCCGTGATGGTGTTTATTATGGTGCGCTCGCGTTGTCAGAGAAGAAGGGCGAGAACTTCATGAAGTACGCGACCTACGGCAAAGGTGGCGCGAGTTTCACTGAAGAGCTGCGGGCATTCCCATCGTGGATGCTCAACATGGCAGTCGCCTCACGCGGTGCCGACCATCTCAAAGGCATCGGTCTGATCGAGAAATTCCAGCGTAAAGATCTCTCGCAAGCCTACTTCGGTAGTTTGGACGCCGCCGATTTAAGTACGCCGAAGCTCAAAGGTGCCTGTACGCATGTCATTGAAAACCAGGTTGCGCTGATCAATTCCTACGGTATCTGTCTGTTTCACTGGATGTTAGATGTCCTCGGCTATGCGCCAGAGACGTACTACGCGGGAGCGTACACCGCAGTGACCGGCATCGATAAGAGCAAAGAAGAACGCATGCGTGATGGCGAGCGGATTTGCAACCTAGAGAAAGCGTTTAACTCGCGGCTCGGTATGCGGCGTGAGCATGACACCATTTGTGAGCGCTGGATGCACGAACCCTGTCCAGAAGGCCCCCACAAAGGCAAGGCGGCATCGACGATGTTCAACCCTGTGCTCGACGAGTACTACGAATGGCGCGGCTGGGACAAGCAGAGCGGCTTGCAGACTCGCAGCAAGTTAGAAGAACTCGGCATGGAAGACATCGCCGAAGTACTCGCCAAAGAGAAAGTCCTGGTCGAAGATCAAGGCAGACGTTCGGCGTCGGTCTCGGTTCCGACTGGAGTTGAGAAGACGGCGAAGTAAGAAGGCCGTGAAACGTGCTGCGTGATGCGTGAGAACTTGGGGCTAGAGATTTGGGACTTGGGGCTTGGGAGGAAGAAGAACTAGTCCCTAGCCCCCAGCCCCTCGTCCCGTGTTTTTTACGCAACACGTGCAAGGGAGTTCTCTATGATCACCGTTCGCGCAGAATACACTGCACGGTTTCGTGAGATTACTAAGCTCACCGAAGAAACCTTTCAACTTGAGCAGCCACTTGTTTCCGAATTAGCGCAGAAGTTGGTACAGAAGTATGGTCGCCTGATGGAAGCGCTGTTGATTGATCCAGAAACCAAAGATCTTAACAACAAAGGGACGCTCTTCCTCGACTCCAAAGGGCAACGCATCAGTATCCACGATACCTTAGAGGACGGAGAAATGATTGCCTTTATGGTTGGGATCGCTGGTGGATGAGCCATGTTCAGTAACGACAATTGCTAAACGAAACGGGCAGCCCTGCGTGGCTGCCTTTTTTGTTGCTGAGGGTCTCAATAGTTGGACCCTTGATTCATTAGTAGAGTTGCCCTCAATGGCCCGATCACCCGATGACTCAATGGTAAAATCAGAAGCAATAGGTTTTTCATGATGTCCAACGCTAGTAAAATTCTCGATCACCCGCTTGTCTCAAGTCGTTACTTTTTTCCGCGCCGTGAGGCCTTCCCTGAGCCATATTGGGTGGAAGCTGCGGATGGTAGCCGACTCGCATGCTACTACCAAGCGGTCAACCCAGATGCGAAAACAGTCATCTATTTCCACGGTAACGGTGAAGTTGTCGCTGACTATCTGCCGAGTTTTCCAGAATGGCTTGTGCGTGCTGGCTGTAACGTGTTGCTGGCTGAGTATCGTGGGTATGGCATGTCGAGTGGCGCGCCTGCGCTGGCTGGGATGCTGGACGATGTTGTCCCGATTATTCAAAGCCTGAAGATTCCTGATTCCAAAGTGATTCTCTTTGGTCGCTCGATTGGCTCGCTGTATGCTGTCCATGGGGTGTCGCAGCGACCGCAGCTTGGTGGTCTGATTCTTGAGAGTGGCGTAGCTGATCTCACTGAACGTTTTTTCCTCCGCGTTGCGCCGGAAGAGTTAGGAGTTTCTGAGTCAGCCGCGATGGACGAGCTCCACAAGTATTTTAACTACGTGCAGAAGCTTGGTAGTTTTCGCGGGCAAACGTTGATCCTGCACGCGCGTCACGACGAGTTACTGCCTGCCCAGCATGCTGAGATGTTACATACGGCAGCGCCAGAACCAAAGCAGCTCAAGATTTTTGACCGTGGCGGGCATAACGATATTTTTTATCGCAACCAAGCCGAGTACATGCAGTTGGTGGAGGCGTTTTTGGCGAGGGTGTGAGGTTACTGTCGGAAAGCCAACTTCAGTTGCATATCCCTGTGTCATTACCCTCACCCGTACTCGCTGCGCTCGTACTGCCCTCTCCCTGGCAGGGAGAGGGAAAGGGTGAGGGTTGAAAGGCGAGAAGTATATACTGCGTAGGCACGAATTGCGCTTTTTGCTTCGCGGCTCCGGCGAGGGTCATTCTGAACGGAGCACCGCGGAGTGAAGAATCTCTCAGCGGGAGCGGGGGAGAGATGCTTCGCTTTGCTCAGCATGACAAAACCGCACTTTCTACCTGCGCAGAGTATAGTGAAGACAAGGGGAAATTTTTCTAGCTTCCCTGCGCCGGACCAGCGATGGACACGCGATAACCGGTTTCCTTTTCGTACCGATCGATTTCCTTTACGACGGCATTCATCGCACCACCAATCAGCGTGTCGTGGTCTTTACGACACCACTCTCGCGAATTCACCGTGAGATCTGCTGAGCCTTGGAAGCGTGGGAACACTTCTTTGGCCAGCAGTTCGTATGAGGCGAGAGACGCCTGCCGATCGACCCAGTCATTGGCCATGATCAGGAAACAGCCGAACCCACCAGATTGTTTTTTCAAACGTTCAATCTGAGCAGCCGCATCATCCGGAGTACCAATGATCGCGGCGCCGGAATCAGCCAGCGCTTGTGGCCATTTGCGTGGGTCTGGTTCTTCAGGCGCCATCGGCAGCGCCACGATATTGCGGAAGTAGTCAACCCACTCGTGAATACCGTATTCGACTTCTTCAAAGGCTTGCTTGCGGGTGCGGGCCACGTGCATAGGACCGACCAACCGCCACGTCGAACGATCGACCTTATGTCCGTATTTCTGTGCTTGATCGTTCCAGATCTTCCAATGATCGCCGAGAACAGCAAATCCACCCATACTCGTTGCCCCAAGCGACAGCACGCCTGCACCATAACGCCCTGCGGTACGCGGTCCAGCAGGTGACACGGTCGCCGCTACCGCAATCTCAAAATGAGGGTACGTGTACGGTCGTAATTGTAAGCGGGCATCACGGAGTGTGAACCAATCAGTTTGAATCGAGACTGGTTCGTCGGAGGTCAGCAGGGCCATGATTGCGCCCAGTGACTCCTCCATCCGCACCCGCTGACTTGCAGGGTCAATGCCCATCATATGGGCATCAGACGGCAACGCACCAGGGCCGACTCCGAACATGACGCGCCCACGGGTAATATGATCCAGTAACACCATGCGATCAGTGAGAATCAGTGGATGGTGATAGGGGAGAGACATCACGCCAGTTCCTAAACGAATATGGCGAGTACGTTGTGCGGCAGCAGCGATGATCACTTCTGGTGAAGCAATGATTTCTAGACCAGCAGAGTGGTGCTCACCGATCCACGCTTCATCATATCCCAGTTGATCAAGCCGCTCGATGAGTTCGAGGTCGCGTTCCAACGCCAGGGTCGGGTTTTGCCCGGCAGGATGAAAAGGGGCCATAAAAATACCAAACCGTAAGGGACGTTCCATTCATTTCCTCCGTATGCTGGACGTGATCGTTGCCAGGTGCCAGCAAAAATCTACCAACGATCATACTGCACCTCCTGTCTTCGTCAACCTGTGATCCTACTCGGGGTAGCGTGCGCACAGCGCACGACCGTCTCTGACGTTGGCACTCTCGTGCGCACAGCGCACGCTACAGATACACGGTCTGATATTGAAGTTGAGGGAGGTCTACCACCACGGCTCATCCCACAACAGTACTCCAACCACAGCGCGTCGGTTGTGTTGGCGCGTATACGTGAGGGCGGCAGCGACCGCTTCTTTTTCGTCAAAATGATACGACACAATATCACTCTGTCGCGTTGGGGATGGTTCTGGCTCGCGTAAGAGGACGATCGTTTTGGGAACACCAAGCAGGAGATTCGGATGTGAGATGGAATCACTCTTTGTCACTTGCGGGCGTGAACGTGTTCGTGGCGCGTTTCTGGTTCCACCAGGTTTTTCTGTACTGTAGCGTTTCTCCAGTAACCAGAACTGGGAGATCCCTCGTGGAATGTACTGCCGAGCTTCTTCGTAAATGTTGTTGATGGCCGCTCTGTCCAACAACACACTCCAGCGCTTGGCTTTGTTCGTGACATACACGAACAGATGGTCCGCATCGAAGCGCTCTGGGCGAGTAAAAGGCGTTCTGATCGGCATCAGACTCGACGGTAACTCACGATAAAAAGGATCGAAAACTTCATTTTCCATGCTATGAAGGCCAGCATAGCGAGAGAAGAGGCCAGGGAGCAACGGTCTCTAAAAATCAATACCGCTTCTGCCACAACACATCGACGCCGCTGGTTCCTCGTGAAGTGGTTGTTCCTTTCAATTGCCACTGACGGTCGACCTGGTATTCAACGGAGACTTCACGCTCTTGTCTCTCGCCGAGCTGTTGGGACGTCGAGACGTAGACATCTTTGATCAGATACTTTCCGACTCTGACTCGTCCCTGCCCGATGCTCTGCCCCATGTCGAATTCAAGGTTATCGAGCCCGAGCTTGTTGGCGATCGACTGACGCAAGCCCGAGGCAATGTAACCCGCAGTAGCCTGGATCGCTTGCGTCTGCAGCGACACCTGTTCAGTGCTGCTAAGGCCACTCGCCGGTTTGCCAAAGATCAGGACTGAGAGAATGTCAGCTTCCTCCAGTGCCGGATTGCTGCGCAGATCCAAGGTCGGGGTGCGCACGCTGCCACCGAGGAGCACATCGACCTCGTACGGAGCGACAGTGTAACGAGCGACAAGGTCGATATTTGGCTCGACCGGCAGCACGTCTGGAAAGGACACCTGTCCGCGCTCAATGTTGAACTTGCGGCCATGAAACGCATACCATCCCCGGACGGTTTCAACTGCGCCAGTCAGGCGTGGCTCTGTGCCGGAGTTTTTCTTCACTGTGAGTCTGCCATTAATTTCAATCGACCCTTCGGCCATATGAAGCCACGTATCGCGTGGAATTCGCACTACCACATCTGCCGCGAGTTGCCGTAATAGCTCTGGAGTTGTCGGCACCTCTAGCTTGTTGTCGAATTCCCGAGGTGACTCCTTGAGAGATTGATCTGAGGGCATAGAGCGCATCGAATCCTGGTCAGTTTGCACGACAGTTATGGTGTGGTCACGTGGTGGTGGTCCGCTTTTGAGCAAAGCGACATCCGGTCGTAAGATAGTGTTTTCAAGCGTAAGAGTCCCTCGCACGAGTGGAGCGGCTAACGAGCCGGAGCACAACAACCGACCGGAGACCTCTGCTTTATAGTGGCGCGTGTGAATCACTCGCAGTTCTTTCGCCGCGAAGGTAAGGGCCATATCCCCTAGTGTAGATTGTCGCAACGCGATGCGCCCGTTGCCAGTAAGTTCTCCGCGACCTGAAGATAGTGAAAACTGTTGAAGATGAAACGCGTCTGGAGAGATTGCTATAGCGGTCTCAAGGTCTTTGAGGGTGATGTCAAGTGTTTTCAGTCGTGCCCCTCCGTTGCGTAGTTGTACCTGACCCGACGGACGGAGTTCTGACAATGGACCACGGAGCGCGAGGTCGACGTGCATGGTGCCTTCGATGTCTTCGACTGCATCGGTCGTGACAAGTCCAAGGAAGGCAAGGTTGATGCCGTCTGAATGAAGTCGGAGGTCCGCATCACCGACTTGTGGCATAGGACGTCTCTCGTGCCAACTCAGCGCAATCGGAAGGGTACCATTGAGGGTTAATGTATGGGCAGTGTCCTGTCGAAGTAAAGCACTCAGTGTGAGTTTGTCGTTCTGGTAGGTGCCCTGGCCAGCGAGCCCTGCATACGACTGGCCACGGAAGAGCAAAGGGGTTGTCGTCAGTTGGGCGCTCGCTACTGGATGTGTTCGCGTCCCTTGTACTTGGAGGTTGATGTTGAGGTGCCCATCAACCGGCGGGAGTGTGGGCACAAACGTTTGCAGATCGAGCAAAGGAAATTGTGTCACATGAACCTGAAAGTCTTGCGGTCCGTGTTCTGCGATGTTGCCCGCAACCGTGATGCTCTGAGCACCTCGCTGCAACACGAGCGAGTCTACTGACACGTGCCCTGCTCGCAGTGTGAACGAGATTGGTTGAGACTGTGTCCACACACCTATTGGCAGTTGCAGAGCAAGGTTGCTTAACGAGACATTCCACTGTGTCGGTTGTTGTTGCACATAGACCTGCGCTCGGAGGTTGCGTACCTGTTCGCCTTCCGCATGCAGGCGGCTCTGTATTTCTAGTGGTTCGACACGAACGATGGTTGCCTCGACTGTGGCATGATGCCAGATTCCGCCAGCGTCAAGCTGTTGGCCCGCCACCGTAACGTTACCATGCGTTTCAGCTTGGCCGACGGATAGCAAACGATAGGTGACACTCCCGTTCTCTAGTGCGTGCTGACCCCAGCGCAGCGAGTTCCCGGTCGCGGCTCCTATCACTGTGAGTTGCTGCAACGGGCCGGAGATGTCGCCAGTAAGAGTCATCGAGCCCTGCCCATTCTGCCCAACGCGCTTGAGCCAGGGTGCGATGTCCTGCGTTTGTATTTTGTAACTCAAGGCTGCTAGTGGAGACTGAGTGAAGATGTCCTTGAGTTGTCCTTGTACGTGCGCGGTCGTGTCATTGGTTGTGAGCGATAGCCGCTCAAGCGTCAACTGCTGCTGTCGGAGCGTTGCCACTGCGCTACCGTGAACGTCGGTGAGTGTATCAACCCGTGAGGGGAGTACGGTGATGCGTGTGTTGGCAGTGAGGTCTGAGAGTGTCGTACCTTGCCCAGCGATCCAGGCGTCAGCGTTGATGATTACCGTACCAATCGGGAGTGGCTTTGCCGTGGCGTTTGCGACATTTCCTTCACGGATCGCAATTGTCCCTTCATAAGAAAGCGAAGGACCTAACTCAATCCAGCCGTTCCACTGGAGTTGAGCAAGTGGTCCGTTCGTTTTTCCATTCGACGTGAGGCGACGGTTCACTAGTGTCCCGCTGATCTCGCCATCACCAACAGTTCGTTCATCGACGACGAGTTTTTTCGGAGAGAGGATGAAGTCTATCTTTCCAGAATCGATGTCGCTGCCAGTGAACTCAATATGACCTGAAAGCTCACCTTGGACATGTGGCAGCTTCACGACTTTATGCATCATTATGCGGTCGAGATTGGCACGTATGTCGTAGTGTGGCGGAGATTGTTGAAAGTCAGCTTTTGCTATCCCCGTTACTTTGCCGTTTGCTGTTTGCAGCTCTGCTTTCACAATAGGATGCTGCACGGTTCCACTGAGCTGCACTTGGCCAGAGAGGTCTTGCTGGAGAGGGCTTTCGGGCAACAACGAGCGAAGTTCATTGGCTGCCAAGCGCGAGACCTCGGCGGTGAGATCAAAACGCGGCGCGTCGAGGTTGTGTACCATTCCCGATAGTTGCACTTGCGACTGTGCGGTCTGGATGGTTGCGGCTTTCACTGCCACGTCAGCGACGGCGTTTACTTCCGTGTAGGTACCCCCACCTTTCCAGGAGAACGACGGGAACTGCGCTGACTCCGCGCGAAAGGAAAGCTGAGTAAAGTTCAGAGTGACGTCAGGTAAGACAGACGTGAGTTGTCCGTCGGCTATGACATCGCGGATTTGAATAGTGTTGAAGCCGTGAGGTTCGACGACAACGTGGCCATCGGTAATATGTATGCGGTCAATAGAAAGTCGTAGCGGTGTGGGTGAGGAAGGGGCAGATGAAGGAGGAAAGAGCCGCTTGATGTTCCAGATTCCTTGAGGCTGTTCTCTCAGGTGCAACGTTGGCGACTGGACCGTAACATCATCAATATGGAAGGTCGAGGATTTCCAGGCGAGACGGAGTTGTGACAATAGTTTCAGTGTGACCGTTGCCTGGGGAATGTGTATCACATCGCCCGATGCATCGCGAAATGACAAGTTGTGAAAAGTTACGCCGTTCCAGAGGTCTCCGCTGATTCGTTCTAACGTCACTTCCCCGTGGATCTCTTCGCGCAGAGCGACGAGTGTCTGCTCACGTAGCCATGCACGAAAGCTATCGGTCTGGGTGTATCTGCTCAGGCCGATAACAAGAACAATAAGAGCAACGGAAAGGAGTGCGGTTGTCCACAGAGCAAATCGTAGGAACTTTCTCGGGGGCGATTGCTGAGGAGAGTCACTCATAATCCTTTACCTTCCGACCCTCACCCATTCTCGCTTCGCTCGGGTTGCCCTCTCCCTGGCTGGGAGAGGGATAGGGTGAGGGGAATGAGCAAGAAAAACAACAACGAAGTCCATATTAAAAAAATTGCCCTACACTAAAATGCACCTGCCAAAATTGATCGCCACGCGGCGGATCAAGCGGGAAGCCGAGATCAAGGCGCAGTGGGCCAACTGGCGTGGCGTATAATACCCCAAAGCCAAGCGCAAAGCGTAAGCCGTCAACCGGTACGGAAAAGGATCGTTTCGACACTTGGCCAAAGTCAAGAAACACTGCCCCACCAAGTTGCTCAGTATAGCGATATCGTAACTCCAAAGCTCCCTCGATCACACTGCGTCCACCCACGGGATCATCAGCCGTCGACAACGGGCCAAGTCGATGTCGTCCATAACCACGCACACTGTTTGCTCCACCTGCATAGAAGCGCTCGAAGAGAGGTACCTCATCATTAGTACCAGTAGGGTCGGCAACCCCTAACTTCAGGCGTCCCGCAAGCACCGTGTGGGTGTAGACCTCGCGATAATGGCGCGCCTCCCACAAGAGTTTGAGGAAACCGAAGTCTCCGCTCAGTGGGCCGCCGACTTGCTCAACTAGCATCGAGAAGAAATTACCTTGCGTGGCGTCAAGTGGATCATCCGTCGTGTTCCACACCAGGCCTGCGGACAAGCCCGAGAGTGCCCCTTTTCGCTCAAATGTCTGTAACTTCCTGGTCGTTGCTGCTTCCACATTGTTCAGTTGGTCGTACTCTGAGCGGTAAGCGACAAAGCCGGTCAAGCTATTGCTGAAGTCGCGTTCAAGCCGCGCTTGCAAACGAGTGGCATTGAGCAGATAGCCTGGTTCGTTGATCTGTTGGGGGCGAAAGGTCAAGGCGAAGCGATTCAACGTTCCAAACACATACGGTTGCAGAAAACTGACATTGATGTGACGGGTGAGCATCGACGCTTTCACTTGGACTTCAAACCGTCGCCCACCACCAAACCAATTGTTATGTCTCCAGTAGACAAGGCCTCGCAGTTGATCCTCGGTGCCGTAACCAACTCCTAACTTCCATTCGCGAAACGGTTTCTCGTTGACGTGGAGATGGAGAGGAATCACAGCGGGGTTGGTTGGCGAATCCTGCGGCATAAACCGCACGGTGCTAAAGAGATCCAGCTTCATGATGCGTTTCTGCGCTTCAGTGAGGGCACTCGTACTGAAGGGGTCGCCTGGCTTATAGCGCAACTCACGCAGGACGATGCTGGGGTCAACCAGCTGGGTCCCTTCTGCAGTTGTCTCACCGAAGACCGCTTGGGGGCCGAGGTGGATGGAGTATTGGACATCGGCAGTATGTTGATCGACAACAACGCGGGCGGAGCGTTGAACTGTGGCTCGCCCATAATGATGATCAAGAAAGAAATTCTTAAGCGTCACCTCACTCTGCTGATAGTCCTCTTCGGTGAAGATTGCTCCTTCTTGTAAGGCAAGTGTCGGACGCACGGATTCAAGAGTAAGACCAAGCGGAAGTGAATCGTGCAAAGAAAGAGACAACCTGCGAACGTGAGTTGGCTCGCCTTCGTCGATGGTCAATGTCGCTGAGATATTCCCACCTGTCGAGGCAAGGTCATACCTGACTCGTGCTTCATAGTATCCCTGCATTTCATAGAACCGTTGCAGGCGTGTCAGATCGGCGGCGAACGTGACCGGATCGAAGCGAGGGTATGATTTCCAGGGGGCAGTCCACGCGCGAGTTTTACTCAACAGTTGTTGTCGAAGCTGACGGCTAGAGAATTGTGCATTGCCGGTGATCGTGAGCTGCTGGAGTCGCCAGTCTTTCTCTACATCGAGGTCGCTCAGTTGTCCCGACCATGCGTATTGAGGACACATGAGGAAAGGAACGAGAGTAAGGCAAACGAGAAGCCAACACATATAGAACCATACGAATCGACTCCTCGTTCACTATCGGAGGATGACGACGGCGGGAAGCCCGTAACCGACGAAAGTGCTGAAAGCCTCGGACAATGAATAATGAAGGATGAACGATGAATGAAGGAGACAGGCGAGAGGTTTGATGGCTTCGCTACGCTCGCAATGACGGACGGTTCTGTCATTGCGAGGAACCTGAGGCGACGAAGCAATCTCTGCGTTGTAGGACCGAGATGGCTTCGCTCTGCTCGCAATGACAGCTCTTCCCGAACTTCCCGCCATTGCTCCCTACGGGACAATGACGGAGTTGCTAGTCACTAACGGGGTCAAGCCATTGTTGGGGAAAAAGCGGAACTCAAACGTGCCCCGCTGCCGCATCTGAAACGTACACGAGCCCGTTGCCCGTCCCGTCGTCCCCGGACTCGCCGTGCAGTTCACATACTGACGCTCTTGCACTGGCAACGGACGGTGAGTAGTGCGGGCTATGTCACCTTGGGGCATCACAAGTATTGCGTGGGCCAGGCGTATCGGCACCAAGTCGTCCACCTCCGCTTTGATCGCGCGACTCGGGAAGTCGTCGTCGACCAACCGCCCCAGGTAGACCTCAAGCGTTGGCCGATTCGCGGCCTCGCCTATCACGACATTGTTCAGCGACTGAACCGAAAACGAACAGGTACCAACCATAGCTCTAACCATAGAACTATTTCTGCGGGGCTACTTAGGCGGTGGCAGGAAACAACTTACCGCAATAGTGATTGACCGGAGTGGAGAGCCTCTGCACAAGAGCAGGGATGAGAGACGAGACCATTGTGTGCTGGCTTCGGTCTAAGTATCGAAGTCTGGTCGAAGAGCTGGATGAACGCGGGCGAC
>Ga0194132_10007262_pt1 | contig 16621 bp, 15 predicted proteins | sample TA2KigOf80mmetaG_FD_148612 | JGI IMG/M metagenome (GOLD analysis project Ga0194132, IMG submission 148612) | Freshwater microbial communities from Lake Tanganyika, Tanzania - TA2015054 Kigoma Offshore 80m | ecosystem: Environmental > Aquatic > Freshwater > Lake | place: Tanzania: Lake...
CAGCGTCGCGCCGGGGTCGGTCACGACCGACGGCGCGGCCGGCGTATCGACGGTGGCGTCGCCGGCGCGCGCGGGCGTCTCGGTCGCGTCCGCGGGTGCGCCCGGCTTCGCCGGCGCGCCGGGGAGTAGCGTCTGCTCGACTTCGTCCGTCTTACGGGGCGGCGGCATGTGCGCGGTCCTCCGAGCGCCTGCGTTCGGGCAGTGAGGATACGGGAACTGATAGCGTAACCTATCGCCGCACGTTCGGGAACGGGAAGGGGTTAGAATGAGGGCCGCGCGCGCCGACCGGCGCGCGCAACCAGATGTGGGCGTTGTGAGCGAATCGCTTTGCGCGTGACGCGCACCGGTTACGCCGCGGGGGGCGACGGCGGCGGGTCGCCTTCCGCGGCGCGCTTCGCTTCCGCTTGTGCGAGCAGTTCGTTCAGCAACTTCTCCGCCTCGTCCGGCGCGGCCGGGGCCGGTGGCGGCGCGGGCGGCGGGCGGCGCGACCGGAGCCACGCCATGCCCCCTTCGCACACCGCCACGAACAGGAACCCGCCCACGCCCAGCGTGAGCGGTACGCGGTAGCCCAACTCCGAAGGGAGCGTCGGGTTCAGGTCCGCGGAGCCGGGCTTGCCGGTGTGCCCCGCGGCCCACATCCCGGCCAGTTCCGCGAACAGCGCGCCCACGAGCGCGAGCACGCCCGCGGTGAACGCGCCGTGAATCAGGATCCGCTTCAGTAACGGGTGCATGTCTCATCCCGAACGCGCACGGGCGCACGCCCGCTACGATAACATAATACGCGAATCCGACTCCGCCGCGGGGAACTGCTCATGGCCGTGTTGCTGGTCGGCACGCTCGACACGAAGGGCACCGAGTTCGCCTACGTCCGCGACCGGCTGCGCGCGGCCGGCGTGCCGGTGCTGGTGGCCGACGCCGGGGTGATGGGGCCGCCCGCGTTCGAGCCGGACGTTTCGCGCGACGCGCTCTTCGCCGCCGCGGGCACCACCGCCGCGCGCGTCCGCGCCGCCGCCGACCGCGGGCGGGCCGTCGAACTCGCCGCGAAGGGCGCGGCCGCGCTCGCCGCCGACCTTCACAAACAAGGACGGCTGACGGGCGTGATGGGCTTGGGCGGCTCCGCGGGCACCACCATCGCCACGGCCGCGATGCGCGCGCTCCCGGTCGGCGTCCCGAAGCTCATGGTCAGCACGCTCGCCAGCGGGCAAGTACAGCACTACGTCGGCACGCGCGACGTGATGATGATGTACTCCGTGGTGGACATCGCCGGGCTGAACCGCGTCAGCCGCGCCGTGCTGAACAACGCCGCCGGCGCGATGATCGGGATGGTGGGGGCAGAACCTAACCCCCCCGGCCCCCCTTCCCTGAAGGGAAGGGGGGAGAAAGAGATACTGACTTCGCAGTCGTCGAACGGCGCGCAGGAGGCTTCGCGCGGGGACTCCCCCCTTCCCTTCAGGGAAGGGGGGCCGGGGGGGTTAGGTTCTGCCCCCGCGGACCGCCCCGTTGTCGCGGCGACCATGTTCGGTGTCACGACGCCGTGCGTCGAGTCGGCGCGCGCGGTCATCGAGGCCGCGGGGTACGAGGTGCTCGTGTTCCACGCCACCGGCACAGGCGGGCGCACGATGGAAGGCCTCGTCCGCGACGGCCTCGTCGCCGGCGTGCTCGACGTCACGACGACCGAACTCGCGGACGAACTCGCGGGCGGCATCCTCAGCGCCGGCCCGGAGCGCCTGACCGCCGCGGCGCTGAAGGGCGTGCCGCAAGTCGTGTCGCTCGGCGCGCTCGACATGGTGAACTTCGGCCCGCCGGAAACCGTGCCGGAGCGCTACAAGGCGCGGCGCTTCTACCAGCACAACCCCACCGTCACGCTGATGCGCACCACGCCCGAAGAGACGGACCGGCTGGGGAAAGAGGTCGCGGAGAAGACCAGCGCCGCGAGCGGCCCGACGTGCGTGATGGTCCCGTTGCGCGGCGTCTCGGCCATCGACGCCGCGGGCAAACCGTTCTGGTGGCCGGAAGCGGACGCGGCGCTGTTCCAGAGCGTGCGCAACTGGATCGCGCCGTATGTGGAGCTGGTGGAACTAGATGCCCACATCAACGACGCGGCGTTCGCGGAGGCCTGCGCGCGGAAGTTGCTCGCGCTCATGCGCGGCGCATGACGCGCCCTCACTCCGCGGTCACGCGGTCGCCGAACACCTTCCGCAGCTTCTGGAGCTTCGGCCCGATCATCACGCGGCAGTACCCCTGATCGGGGTTCGAGCGGTAGAAGTTCTGGTGGTCGTCCGTCGCCGGGTAGAACGCGGTGAACGGCGTGATCTCGGTGACGAGCGGCGCGCGGTACACGCCGGCCGCGTCGATCTTCGCCTTGTACGCCTCGGCCAACTGCTTCTGGCGCTCGGAGTGGTAGAACACCGCGGACCGGTACTGCGTGCCCACGTCGTTGCCCTGCCGGTTCAGCGTGGTCGGGTCGTGCGACCGCCAGAACACCTCCAGCAGTTCCGGGTACGAAATCGCCTTCGGGTCGAACTCGATGTGAACTACCTCGGCGTGCCCGGTGCGCCCGCCGCACACCTGCTCGTAAGTCGGGTTCGGCACAGTGCCGCCGCTGTACCCGGACACGACGCGCGTCACGCCCTTCATCTGTTGGAAGAACGCCTCGGTACACCAGAAGCACCCGGAACCGAAGGTCGCGACGGCCGGCTCCCCCGCGGGCGCGGGGGCGACTTCGGCGGCGTCGAGGGTGGGGAAGTGGTCCGGCACGGTAAACTCCGGGCGGTTGGACGGGACCAACGCGACCAGCGCGATCCCGGCGACCCCGACCGCGGTCACGGCCGCCGCAACGAGCACGGTTCTCACGCCAGCCTCCGCAGTGGGGACGCCGGCATTTTACGCGCCCAGAAGTCCGAATTCACCGCCGAGACCGCGGAGCACGCAGAGGAAGACAAGAGCAGAGGATTGGCCACAACAAGGCACAAGACACACAAAGAAAGCCGCAAACAAGACAGAAGAGTGAGTTGAGAACAACTCGCGCAGAGCTTGCACTTCTGTCTTTTGACCTGTGATCGGTCTTGGTTTTCTTTTTGTGTGTCTTGTGTCTTGTGCCTTGTTGTGGCCAATCCTCTGCTCTTGTCTTCCTCTGCGTGCTCCGCGGTCTCGGCGGTGAAGTCCCGCTTAGAAGTTGCGGCGGTACTCGAGGCGGAACATGTCCTTGTACCACACCTCGCCGGTGAGGGCGCGGCCGTACCCGACGTAGATGTCAGAGCGGCTCAGCGCGGGGGACCCGCACTTCGGCGCGCCTAGGCCGATGCGCAAGCCGAACTTGGCGTTCACGATGGTGTCGCCGGACGCGCGCACCGCTTGGCCGATGTCCGGGTTCAGCGTCTGCCCGCTGAGCACGGTCCAGCCCACCAGTTCCACGACCGGGGCGATGTAGCCCCATTCGCCCTGCGCGACGACGTAGCTCGACCCGATGCCGTACCGGAGCAGGTTGCCGGTGAAGTCGGTGCGCGTCCCCAGCGGCATCATGAACCGGAACTCGCCGAACGCCGACCACTTTTGGCTCAGTTGCTCTTGGTACAGGACGCCCGGCTCGAACCACCAGTTGCCGTTGCCGAGGCCCTTGGCGATGGTGCCGGCCGGGGCTTGGAACCGGCCGAACAGTGACACCACGCGGTTCGCGCTATAGATGATCGCGTACTTGCCGCCGAACCCGATGTCGCCGAGGCCGGTGAAGTTGTCGTTCGCGGTCGGGTTGATGAACCGGATCGGCAGGTCGAAGAACGCCGAGGCACGCTCGGAAACCGCGACCTCGCCCGTGGCCATCAGTTCTTGGTAATCGACGTTGCGCTCGGGCCGGGGCGGGCCGAGGGCGTCGCGCTGCGGGAAGAAGCACCCGCACTTGGCGTAGAAGAAGTTGCCGCGGTCCGGGCGGTTGCTGCCGTAGGCCGAGTCGAACCGCACGCGCACCATCGAGCGCGGGATCGCGGGCTCGATGTACCCGCCGTCCAGCCCGACCTGCGGCCCGAGGCCGGCCCCGCCGCCGCGGTTCCCGAAGTCGGGAACGCCCGGCTGCTGCGCGACCGGCTGCTGCGGGTTCGGGGTCATCGGCTCGCCCGTGACCGGGCACGGCGTGACCGGGATGCACGGGGCGTTGTGCGACGGCGCGCAGCCCGGCGCGACGCGCGGGCCGAACCGCGGGCCGAACCCGGCGGCCGGGGTGACCGCGTCCGGGTTGTTGAGGCCCGGCAGGTCGAGTACGGCGGGGGCGGCGTCTTGGGCCGACGCCGTACTCGCGGTTACGGCGAGGGCCGCCGCCGCGGAGCGAACGAGCTTTCCAAATAGGGACATCCGTATCCTCCTCGGCGCGTCCGTGCGCCGGTGAAGTGCTCGCGGCGCGGGAACCGCACCGCCTGCCCATTCGTTCGGCCCGGTGCTACCGCTGAGTTGCACCAAACGCGCGCCGCCGGTGCCCGCGGAACCGGCACGCGCCCGGTTCTGCCGTCTGTTCCGACCGCGCCGCACCGGACCTTACGGGTCGGCCGGTTGTAGCGGTTGCGCTACTTCACCTCCGCGGTGCCCGCGGTCTTCCCGTTCTCGATGAACGCCACCTTCTTCACCTTGTCCTTCTGCACGCTCAGGATCAGCGGGCTGGCGAAGGTCGCGGTGCCCGGCGGCTCGGTCGCGGCCTTGTACTGCACGTACAGCGTGCCGTCCTTGTCCAGCGTCACCTTCTCAAGGCCGTAGGTCGTGATCGAGTTGCCGCGCTTGATCGTCGCCACCACGAGGTGCCTGTCGAAGGTTGCCTTCTGCACGACGTTCGGCTTCTTCTTGCCCATGACGAACCCGACCCCGAACACCTTGTCGAAGGCGTCGGCCGTCCCGAACACGAGGAACGATTGGTCGCCCTTAAGCCCGGCGTTGTTCTTCTCGAAGTGGTTGGTGTGGATGTCGAAGTCCACCTTCTCGCCCTTCGCCTCGTCCGCGCCGCGCGCGGGAAGGGCGATGAGGGCCAACGAAGCGACGAGCGCGAGGCGAGTCATAGAAACCTCTGGGGTAGGATTGATGATCGCAGGGTTGTGATTGCCGATTGAAAGGCGACTGTGGGCCGTGTTGCCTTTCAGTCGGCAATCACAACCCTGCGATCATCAATTCGGTAAGGGGTTCGGGGCTTGGAACGTCTCCGGCGGCTCGGCCTTCGCCACGATTACGACCCCCTGATCGGTGACGACGAACCCGCGGCGGCGGTCGAACTCGGCGTCGTGCCCGATCACCGTGTACGGCGGGATCTTCACGTCCTTGTCGATGATCGCGCGGCGGATGCGGCAGTACCGGCCCACGTCCACGTTGTCGAGCAGGATCGAATCTTCTACCACCGCGTAGCTGTTCACCCGGACGCGCGGCGACAGGATGCTGCGGCGCACGTGCCCGCCGGAGACGATGCACCCCGGACAGACGATGCTGTCGAGGGCCTCGCCGCGCCGCGCGTGACCGGGCGGCCCCTCGCCGGTGAACACGAACTTGGGCGGCGGCATTTGCGGCTGGAGCGTACGGATCGGCCAGCTCGCGTCGTACAGGTTCAGCACCGGCTCCACCGCGACGAGGTCCATGTTGGCCTGATAGTAGGCGTCGAGGGTGCCCACGTCGCGCCAGTACGGGACCGCCTTGCGGTTCTCGTCGCGGAACCGGTGCGCGCACACCTTCAGCCCGTCCGCGAGCATCTGGGGGATCACGTTCTTGCCGAAGTCGTGGTCGCTGCCGGGGCGGGCCGCGTCTTGGCACAGCAGCTCGAACAGGAGCCGCGCGTTGAACACGTAAATGCCCATCGAGCCGAGCGCGTGGTGGGCGTCGCCGGGCATCGGGTCCGCGGTCTTCGGCTTCTCCACGAAGCTCACGACGCGGTCGTCGGGCGTGGTCTGCATGATGCCGAAGTGCTTGGTCTCGCTCAGCGGCACCGGGATACACCCAACGGTGACGTCCGCGCGGCGCTCGATGTGGGCGCGGAGCATGTGGCCGTAGTCCATCTTGTAGATGTGATCGCCGGCCAGAATCAGGACGTACTCGGCGCGCTCGCGCTCGATGGAGTAGATGTTCTGGTAGATCGCGTCCGCGGTGCCCTTGTACCACGTCTCGTCGATGCGCTGTTGCGGGGGCAGCACCTCGACCGATTCGCCCAGTTCCGTACTGAGGAAGTTCCAGCCCCAGTGGATGTGGCGGTCGAGGCTGCGCGACTTGAACTGCGTCAGCACCATGACCCGGCGCAGGTGGCTGTTGATGCAGTTGGAGAGGGTGAAGTCGATGATCCGGTACAGCCCGCCGAACGGGACCGCGGGCTTGGCGCGGTCGCGGGTGAGCGGTTCGAGCCGCGTGCCCTTCCCGCCCGCGAGGATCACCGTAACGACGCCACGCATAACAACCTGCCGCACAGAAGACAGAGGCCAGAAGGCAGAAGACAGAATGGCCACAAAAAGGCACAAAAGCCACAAAAGAAAACCGAGACCGAACAGTTCAGCAGACAGAAGGGGCACCGAGCGACGAATTGTTTTCAACTCGATCTTCTGATTTGTCTACGGTCTTCTTTTGTGGCTTTTGTGCCGTTTTGTGGCCATTCTGTCTTCTGGCTTTTGCTCTCGCTAGCGCCCGCTCAGGCCCTTCTCGAACATGATGAGGTTGTCGCCGCGGTCGGCGTCCCAGTGGATGCCGACGATGTCGTAGCCCAGTTCGATGGCTAGGTGCAACATCGGGCGGTGGCTGTTGTGGCACTCCAAGCGAATGGTCTCGTAGTGGTGCTGCGCGGCCCAACTCTGCGCGGCCTCCATGAGTTGCGAGCCGATGCCCATGCGCCGGGCGTCCGGCAGCACGCCGTAGAACCACGCGAAGAACGTGTCCGGCTTCAGCTCGAACCCGAGGAAGAACCCGGCCGGCTTGTCCTTCACCCGCGCGACCAGTTGCAGCACGTTGTGCCGCCCCAAGTAGCGCCGGCGGAACGACTCGAGTGTCTTCGTGGGCCGGAAGATCTGGTTGTACATTTCGACGATGAGCGGCAACTCGTCCGTACTCACCACGTCGATGATCGCGTCCGCCATAGCAACTCCAGTTCCAAGTTCGAGGTTCCAAGCTCCAAGTTCTGGGTGCGAAGCGAAGAGGGCGAGCGGATCGCCGCCCATCTTGGAACTTGGAACCCGGAACTTGGAACCGCGCTACCCCGGCCGGTACAGCCCGCCGATGATCTCGTCCCACGAGGGGACGTTCCAGTTGGCGATGAGGTCGCGGAGCACCTCGCTGGCCGTGTCCTCTTCGGCGGCGAGCGGGGCCGCTTCGTCGGCATCGGAAGTGAAGTCGTCGTCCGCGGTGGCCTCCGCGACCGGTTCCGCTTCGACCTCGACTTCGCCGCTCTCGTCGGCTTCGGTGTCGGGGTCGGCCTCGGCTTCGGCCTCTTCGAGTGCCGCGGCGCTCACCGCGCCTTCGACCGGCGGCCCCTTGCGGCGGCGGCGGCGGCGCTTGCGCTTCCGCTTGGTGCCGGGTTGCTCGCCCTCGGCGGTCGGCTCGCCGGGTTCCGCAGGCGCGGCGTCGTCCGCGTCGTCGTCGAGGTCTTCGTCGGCCGCGACCTCCGGCTCGCCTTCGGCGGCGGCAGACTCTTCAGCGCGCGGGTCGCCGTGGTGCGGCTCGACGCGCTCTGCGGCGATCTCGCGCTCGACGCGGTCGGCCGGTTGGGGGGCGGGCTTGTCGAGGTTGAACTCGCGGGCGAGGTCCGCCCAGTCGTCGTTCGTATCGAGGGGGTCGGGCATGGGAACCGCTTCGTGATGGGGTGACGTATCTACCCATCTTATCGCGCCTTGCCCGGCCCGGACACGCCCGACGGCACGCCCCACGCCCGCGCCTGCCGCGCGAGACTCACGTCGATGACGCGGTCGCCGGGGTCGGCCCCGTAGCCGTCGGCCAGCGCCGCGGCGGTGTCGCCGTCCGGCAACTCGTCTCGCGGCACGAGGAACACGTCGCCGGGCCACCCCGCGACCGCGGCCAAGTGCCGGGCCACGCTCTCCCACGCATCGGCCGGTACTGGCAGGCCGGGCAGCAGCTTCGCGAACAGGTCGCCCACGGCCTGATCGAGACACGCCCGCGGCGGCAGCAGGTAGAACGTCGCCATGGGATAACCCTCGCTGGTGTGGCGAACTGGGTTATCGGCGCGGGGTCGGGCGCGAAGGGACTCGAAGGAACATCGGGCGCGTGACGGTTGCGCCGCGGCGCGGCGCAACCGTTAGAGATTAACGCGCGAAGACAGATGCTCAGGCTCCGATGCAGGCAACAGAGGATTCCCCACAGAGTCACAGAGGGCACACAGAGGAAGGCACAAGGGAGAGAAGAGAGGACGTTGTTTTCAAAACCCGGCTTTATCTCCTTCTTTGTCTTGTGCCTTCCTCTGTGCCCTCTGTGACTCTGTGGGGAATCCTCTTCGTCTTTGGCGGACCTCAAGCCAGCGCCTTGACCAGCACTTGCGACTTGCGCTTGTGCTGTTCGTATTTCTCGCGGCGGGCCGGGGGCAGGTCGTCGGGCGTGCCGAGGGCGTAGCCCTTTTGCACGAAGTAGCCGATGGCCTGCGTGGAGAGCGCGAACACCTTCGCCAGCCCACGGCGGCGGGCCTCGTCCTCCGCGAAGCGGATCAGTTTCGCCCCGATCCCCTGATTCTCGTACCGCTCGTCCACGAACACGCTCGCCAGTTCCGCCATGTTCTGTTCGGGGTACACGTGCAGCGCCGCGCACGCCACCGGGTTCCGGTCCACCTCGAACACGAAGTAATCGCCGATGATCTTTTCCAACTCGGCGCGCGTCCGCTTCACCAACTCGTCGTTCTCGACGCCCTGTTGGATGAGGCCGAACACGGCGCGCACGTCCTTCTTCTGCGCGGCCCGGATCGCCTGATACTCGTTGGCGTGGATCAGGGTGCCGATACCCTCGTTCGAGAACACCTCGCCCAGCAAGCCCTCTTGTTCGCGGCCGTCGATGATGTGGATGCGCTCGACGCCTTCCTTCGCGGCGCGGACCGCGTGCGCCAGCTTGGTGAGCGTTTCGGTGGGGCGCTCGGCGCGGTGCTTCTTGACCAGCGCTTCGCCCTCTTGCACCGTCAGTTGCCGGATCACGCCAGTGGCGTCGCGCACCCCGCCCTCGGTGTTCAGGTACACCAGCTTGACGGCGCGCAGCGACTTGGCGATTTCGACCGCGACCGCGTCCGAGTTGAGCCGGTACGACGCGCCCGCGCCGTCGATCCCGATGGGCGGGATGACGGGCACGATGTCGTGTTCGAGCAGCGTTTGCAGCAGCGCCGTATCGACGCGCTCGACCTTGCCGGTGAACAGGTGATCGACCCCGCCGAGGATGCCGGCCGGGTGCGCGACGACGGCGTTCGGGCACGCGGCCCGCAGGTCGTTGGCGGTCAGCCCTTCCAGAATCTCGTGCGACACGCGGTTGGCCGCGGTGATGGCGACGTTCAGCGTCTCGCGGTCCGTGATCCCGGTGCCGTCGAGGTCCGACGGGGTGATCTTCACCAGTTCCGCGTACCTCTTGATCTGGTGCGCGGCCCCGTGGACGAGCGCGACGCGAATGCTCAGGCTGCGCAACAGTGCGATGTCGAGGAGCAAGTTCGGGAAGTTGTCGTCCTCCACGACCGCGCCGTCCACCGCGATCACAAACACGCGGTCGCGGAAACCGGGGACGTACCGCAGGATCTCGCGGAAGTGGGTCAGGCGCTCGTGTTGCATTTCAGTAGGCAGTGGACAGTGGGCAGTGGACCGTTCCGATCAAACACCAACGCACGACCGATACGGACACTACCGGGTATCCACCTAGAATAGTCTGGCGGCCGGCGAGGGAGTACCCGAACTCTCCAACTGCCCACTGTCCACCGCCTACTGCACACTGGTATCGTCATGCCCGAAAATGTCATCATCGTCGGTTCCGGCCCGGCCGCGTGGACCGCCGCCATCTACGCGGCCCGCGCGAACCTGAACCCGCTCGTGTTCGAGGGCAACCCGGACGACGAGAAGAACCGCGTCAACGGCACCATGCCGCTCGGCCAACTCGCGCTGACCACGGAAGTCGAGAACTTCCCCTCGTGGCCCAGCGGCAACACTCGCGAGTACCTGAAGACCGCGCTGAAGCCGGACGACCCGGACTTCCCCTATTGGGTCAGCGCGAACAAGGAGCAGCCGACGCACGGCATCAACGGCCCCGAACTGGTCGCGCTCATGCGCCAACAGGCCAAGAACTTCGGCACCCGCGTGCAGTCGAAGGACGTGGTGAAGGTCGAACTGAACAAGAGGCCGTTCGCGGTCACGACGCACGACAAAAAGACGGTCGAGGCGCACACGCTCATCATCGCGACCGGCGCGCGGGCCAACTACCTCGGCCTGCCGAGCGAGGACAAGTACAAGAACCGCGGCGTGTCCGCGTGCGCGGTCTGCGACGGTGCGCTGCCCCGGTTCCGGAACCAGCCCATCGTGGTGGTCGGCGGCGGCGACACGGCCGTTGAAGAGGCCGGCTACCTGACCAAGTTCGGTAGCAAGGTTCACCTGCTGGTGCGGCGCGACGTGCTGCGCGCCAGCAAGATCATGGCCGAGCGCGCGACCTCGAACCCGAAGATCGACATCAAGTGGAACACGGAAGTCGACGAGGTGATCGGCAACGACAAGCAGGGCGTGACCGCGGTGCGCGTCAAGAACAACAAGGCCGGCTCGAAGGAAGAACTCCCCGCGAGCGGGCTGTTCCTCGCCATCGGACACACGCCGAACGTCGGGTTCCTCGATGGCCAACTCGAACTGACCGAAACCGGCTACCTGAAGTGGACGACGCTCGCGCGGACGTACACGAGCGTGGAGGGCGTGTTCGCGGCCGGCGACGTGGCCGACGACTACTACCGGCAGGCGGTCAGCGCCGCCGGCACCGGCTGTATGGCCGCCCTCGACGCCGAGCGCTACCTCGGCCACCACGGGCTGATTTGATCGCGCGCGGGCAATCGCTCGCGCGGCGGTACACGTCGGAATGGGTAGCACCCACACCCGCGAGGCTCCCATGCGCACCGCGTTCGCTCTCGCCGCCCTGTTCGCGGGCGCGGCCGTCGGCGCCGACCCCGACCGCGCCCTCAAGGTCACGACCCAGCGCGGCGTGCCGCCGGTCGAGTCGGTCGCGGTTTACCAAACGAAAAACGGCACGCGCGCCGCGGTGATCGAGCGCGGCGAGTTGGCGAAGGCGCTCGCGCTCCCGAACGACGGCCCCTTCGAGGTGTGGGCGAAGCCGAAGGGCGGCCGCGCGGTGAAACTGCTCGACAAACTCGAAGTGAAGGTTGGCGCGCCGCACGAGTTGAAGCTCGGCACGCTACTCGGTTCGGTCGAAGTGTTCGGCGACAACTTCCCGCGGGCCGCGAAGGTGGTCGTCACGGACCCGCGCGACCCCGGCCCCGGCGAGAAGGGCCACGTCGCGGTTCAGGAGGCGACCGACTACCGCGTCGATATGGCGGTCCCCGCGGGCACCTACGCGGTGTGGGTGGTACCGGCCAACGGCGCGAAGGCCCAGCGCGTAGAAGACAACGTCCGCGTCCAAACCGGCCGCGGCACCCGCGTCGGCGGTTGAAGCACTCGGCCTCTGGGCGAGCGGCGCGGCGTAAGCCCGCCGGTAGCTACACTCTTCAGACACGCTAAGCTCTTGGGAGTTGTGTAGCTACCGGCGGGCTTACGCCGCGCCGCTCGCCGCGACTGAACGTCACAATTCTTGTCGCCTTCGGGCCGGCGCGCTCGCTTGGTGGGTAGTGGGCGCGGTGAATTGCGGTGTCCGCGGGCGGCGCGGCGGTTACAATACCGCCACCCCGCCACTACGGTACCCCTCATGCCGCTCGACTGGTCCCCGCTGGTCGATTTCCTCCGACAGCACGAGCGCCCCCTGCTCATGACCCACATCCGCCCGGACGCGGACGGCATGGGCGCGCAACTGGCCCTCCACGACGCGCTGACCGCGCTCGGCAAGAAGCCGCGCGTCGCCATCGCCAGCAAGCTGCTCCCGCGGTACGAGTTCCTCGACCCGAAGCGGCTCGTGATCGAAGACTTCCGCCCGGCCGCGTTCGCCGACCGCGACTGCGTCGTCGTGCTCGACACCGGCACGTGGAACCAGCTCGGCGACTTCGGCAAGTGGCTCCAAGCGTCGCCGCTGCCGCGCGCCGTGGTCGACCACCACCGCACGCAGGACGACCTCGGCGGGTTGCAAATGGTGGACGTCACCGCGGAAGCGACCGGGCGGCTCGCGCACGAGATCATTGTGGCGCTGGGCGCGCCGCTGAGCGCCGCCGCGGCGCACCACCTGTTCATGGCGGTCGCGACCGACACCGGCTGGTTCCGGCACCCGAACGCGACCCCCGCCACGTTCGCCCTGTGCGCCGAGTTGGTCGCGCGCGGCGCGCGGCCCACCGAACTGTACGAGCAGCTGTACGAGGCCGCGACCCTCGCCCGGTTCAAGCTCACGGCGCTGGCGCTCCAGCGCCTCGCGGTGCGGGCCGGCGGGAAGGTGGCGTACACCGAGGTGCTGCTCGCCGACTACGCCGCGACCGGCGCGGTGCCGGGCGACACCGAGGACCTGATCAACTACCCGCGCGGGGTCGAGGGCGTCGAAATCGCGCTGGTGTTCATCGAGCAAGCGGACGGCGGCACGAAGGTGAGTTTCCGCTCGCGCGCCGCGGACGTGTCGAAGCTGGCCGAACAGTTCGGCGGCGGCGGGCACAAGCTCGCCAGCGGCGCGCGCGTGACGCGCCCGTTCGCCGAGGCCCGCGACGCCGTCCTCGCCGCCGCCCAAGAGCTGCTGTGATAACATCAGAGATTGGCCACAAAGAAGCACAAAAGCCACAAAGGAAAACCAAAGCACAGAACAGAGGCAATAGAAGACAGCGCCGATCAGCGGAGCGTTTCTCCAAATTGATCTGCTTGCGGCTTTGGTCTTCTTTTGTGGCTTTTGTGCTTCTTTGTGGCCATTACTGCCTTCGTCTTCGGGAGTACCGCCGATGTCATACAACCTTCGCGATCTGCCGCTGCCGGTGAAGGTGGTGGTGTCGGTGTTCCTCATGGCGGTCGGGGCCGGGTACACGTCGGCGATGGTGCAGTTGCACATGAAGGACTCGCGCTCCGGCAAGCCGATGCCGACCGTCGAGGACGTGGTGCGGAAGTACACCGGGAAGAAGCGGTACGACCCGAACGCCCCGCCCCCGGTGTCGAAGTTCGTGCAGCTCGTGGGCGCGCCGCGGTCCGCGCCGTGGGGCGCGAACAGCTCGATGGTGCCGGCGTTCTTCGAGAAGGACAACGGCGAGTGGGACGAGGCCGCCGCGAACGCGGCCGAACTGCCGCGGCTGACCGGCGAGCGCGAGGGCGAGCGCGCCGCGGCCGAGGCGTGGGGCCGGGCCGACGCCGACGCCCGCAAGAGCGCCTACGAGAAGAACGCCTTCGCCCCCAAGGACGCGCCCGCCGCGGTCACGCCCAAGTTCAAGAACCCGGACGGCACCATCAAAATCAAGGACGTGATCGACGCCCGCTGCGCCCGGTGCCACAAGAAGGGCGGTTCGTATTCGAGCGCGCCGCTCACGAGCTACGCGGAGATCGAGAAGTACCTGAAAGCGCCGGAGGCGAAGAAGCCGAAGGAGGGGAGCGAGTGGGTGGACGCGGAGACGCCCATCAGCATCGAGTCGCTGACGCAATCGACGCACGCGCACCTGCTCAGCTTCGCGGTGCTGTTCTCGCTGACCGGCCTCGCGTTCGCGCTCACCAGTTACCCCACGTGGCTCCGCTGCGTGCTGGGGCCGTGGGTGGTGCTGGCGGTGTTCGCGGACGTGTCGCTGTGGTGGCTCGCGCGGCTCTCGCCGGAGTGGGGGCCGTACTTCGCGATGGGCATCATGGGCACCGGGGCGCTCGCCGGTATGGGGCTGGGGGCACAAATCACGCTCAGCCTGTTCGCCATGTACGGGCCGCGGGGCAAGTTCGTCGTCCTCGTGATGTTCGGTATCGGCGCGGGCATCGGCGGCGCGGTGTGGGTGAAGAAGGTCGAGCCGGCGCTGAAGGCCAAGAGCGAGCCGCCCGCGCCGCAAGAGCAGGTCAAGCCCGCCGAGACGCCGAAGAAGGACGACAAGAAGGACAACAAGGTCGATCCCCAGACGCCGGAGTTGCCGCCCTCGGAACTGGAGCGCCTGCTGCGCCACCCGATCCGCGTACTCGACATCTACAACGTGCCGGTCGCGCTGCTCCCGTGGGGCGGGGGCGAACTCGGCAACATGGCCCGCGCGTTCCACGACAAGGAAGAGAAGTACCGGAAGAAGGTGCGCGACGCGGACGTGCCCGCGTCCGAGAAGGAGAAGTTGTACGCGGAGCGCGAGGCCGAGCGCAAGGCGCTGATCGCGTGGGCCCGTGCCGAGGACGCCGACCGCAAGAAGGCTTACGAGGGCGACGCCTTCCCGCTGCCAAAGGAACTGGCCGGCGCGCCGCTCACGCCCGACTACGTCAAAGACGGCAAGGTGCTGGTGAAAAAGTTGATCGACGAGCGCTGCGCCCGCTGCCACAGCCCTACGAACAAGCAAGAAGACTACCCGCTCACGACCTACGCCGAACTTCGGAAGTACCTGAACCCGCCGCTGAAGGACAAGTAAGCCCACGCGCGAAGCCGCAAGCGGTGCACGAATCGCGCGAACCTGTTCGCGCGGCGCGCGTCCTTCTGTGCGGAAGGGCAAGCCGAGTGCGGACTGAACGACGGCACCCGTCTCGAAAACGGGCGAGGCGCAAGCCCTTGAGGGTTCGAGTCCCTCTCCTTCCGCTGGGCGGGATTGGCACGATCCGGGCGCGCCGGGCTTCGTCGTAGACCAGTTGGGCTTTGGTGCCGCGCCGCGCCCGTGCGGGTTCGATTCCCAATCCGTCCGCTCGCGGCCTCGTGGTCCAACGGCCCACGACGCGTGGATCACAACCACGAAACGGGGGTTCGACTCCCTCCGAGGCCACTCGCCGGTACGAGAACGAGTACGGACCGGATCGGGGGACGACACGAGATGAAGAGCGCCGCTCTTCCGATCCCGTGTCGTCCCCCGATCCGGTCCGTACTCGTTTTCTGCGTGTAATGCTTTGGGCGGTGATCGACAGGCCCAAACCGAGTGGAGGTGAGGAGAGTTGAACTCCTGACCTCTTGAATGCCATTCAAGCGCTCTACCAACTGAGCTACACCCCCTCGTGCAAGTAACGTAGCGGGCCCGGCGGGAAGTGTCAACCCGCGCCGGCCGTTCTCGGTTGAGCTAGACGCGCACACGGGTTCGTCGCACAATCTCCCCATTCGCGAACCCGACGACGACCGAGGGGGCGGTGGTGAAGAAGCACGCGGCGAAGTGGCTGGTCCCGGTCCTCAAGTACGGCGTCGGGTTCGGCCTGCTCGCGTTCGTCATCTCCAAGTACTGGGACCCGAAGACGAACCCGGACACCGGGGCCGTGACGCCCGGCATCGGGCAACTGCTGCAAGGCCCCATCGCGTTCGAGTGGCTCGCCGGCGCGGGGCTGCTCATGGCCACTGCCGCGGCCCTGCAAATCTACCGCTGGTACCTGCTCGTCCGCGCGCTCGACCTGCCGTTCTCGGTCCGCAACGCCTACCGGCTCAGCTTGGTGGGCATCTTCTACAACACGTTCATCCCCGGCTCGGTCGGCGGCGACCTCGTCAAAGCGTACTTCATCGCGCACGCGCACCCGGAGCGCAAGGCGCGGGCCATCGCGTCCGTCCTCGCCGACCGCGCGCTCGGGCTGTTCGGCCTGATTCTGTTCGTCGCCGTCCTCGGCGGGATCGCGTGGGCCGCGGGCGACGAGCGGATCACCGCCAACGCCGACCTCCAGAAGATCGTGCGGATCATGGCCGTTGTCGGCGGCGGGGGCGGCCTCGCGTTTCTGCTGCTGGGCCTCGTGCTGCACCGGGCCGACATCTTCGCCGGGCGGCTCAAGAAGATCCCCAAAGTGGGCAACTCGCTGGCCGAGGTGTGGTACGCGGTGGTCGAGTACCGGAAGCGGTTGAAGGTGGTCGCGGTCGGGATCGTGCTGTCGGCGGCGTCGCACTTCGGGCTGGTGTTCGCGTTCCACTGCGCGTCGCGCGTGTTCCCGCCGGCGAACCCGGCCGCCGAACTCGCGACCCTGCCCGAACACATGGTCGTCGCGCCCATCGGGTTCATCGCGCAGGCGATCCCGATTACCCCCGGTGGGGTGGGCGTGGCCGAGGGCGTGTTCGCGTGGCTGTACAAGCTGTCGGGCCGCCCCGAGACCCGCGGCATCATCGCCCGGCTCGCGCTCCGGCTGGTGGAATGGCTCATCGCCCTCATCGGCTACATCGTGTACCTGCGGATGCGGGCCGAGGTGCGCGAGATCCAGCACGAGATGGAAGAGGACGAGCAGAAGAACGAACCAAGCGAACAGAAGACCAGTTAGCCGCGAGCCGGCGGCGAGCGCGAAGCAAAAACAACAACGATCCGCGAGAGGGCTAAAACCCAGGTGATTCGCGATACCTTCGCTCCAAGTCGGCCATGAGTATTGGCCGCTTCTTCTTGGATCGTGCCTTCTTCATGATCTTGCGTCGTTTCATGGCCTCT
>Ga0194132_10007265_pt1 | contig 16617 bp, 17 predicted proteins | sample TA2KigOf80mmetaG_FD_148612 | JGI IMG/M metagenome (GOLD analysis project Ga0194132, IMG submission 148612) | Freshwater microbial communities from Lake Tanganyika, Tanzania - TA2015054 Kigoma Offshore 80m | ecosystem: Environmental > Aquatic > Freshwater > Lake | place: Tanzania: Lake...
GGGCCTGGTTGCCGACCAGAGCATAGTCAGGCGCGCGGTCGATGCGAATGCGGCGATCCTGTTCGTCGCGGTCGCCGGTGAGGAGGACGTGCAGTGGCGCCTTGAGGCCGGTGTAGTCGTCCGTTTTCGGCACGTCATGGACTTGGCCGTCGGTCACCATCACCACGCCGGCCAGACGCGCCGCCGGTACGTCGCCCAGCACGTTGGCGAGCGGCGAGAACAACCGCGTGCCGCCGCCACGGGAATCGCGTCCGGCTGCAACCGTGCGCACCTCGACATCGCCGGCAGCTTCGATTTGCTTTGCGATCTCCACTGCGGCCGTGCGGGCGCGTTCGCGGCGAGGGCCAACGTCCTGGCTCTTGGTCTCGTCGACCAGAACGACGGCGATGTCTTTCAGCGGGGCGCGATCCTCGCTGACCAGGCGGGGGTCGGCGATGGCAACAATCAGTGCCGCGATGGGGACGGCGCGCCACCAGATGCCGCGCGCACGCCGCCAAAGCCCAAAAGCAAGCAAAGCCAGGGCGACGATCGACAATCCGATCAACAGCCACTGTGGCACCAGCGGCGCGAACGAGATGGACATCATGCCGGGTGCCTCATTGGGTCAACCGTTGCATGATGGCCGGGATATGGACCTGATCGGCCTTGTAGTTGCCGGTCAGTGCATACATCACAATGTTGACGCCCGCGCGATACGCCGCCTCGCGTTGCGCCTCGCCGCCGGGGACGACCGGATAAATCGGCAGGCCATTGGCGTCACGCGCCCAGGCGGCGGCCCAGTCGTTGCCGCCGATGATCACGGTCGAGACTGCATCGTTCGCCGTGGTGCCGCGTTCGACGAACACACGGCTGTCGAGATAGCGGCCTGGCAGCCCCTCCAGCAGATAAAAACTGCGGGTCAGCACGTGCTCGGCATTCATGTCGGTCAACGGCGGCATGTCGAGCCGGGCGACGATTTCCGACAATCGACTGCTGGCCGCACCGTCTTCGCCGCCGCCGAGGGCGCCGATGTGGTCCGGCGCATCGAACAGGATCACGCCGCCGCCGCGCATGTACTGGCTCAGCGCGCCCGCGGCTTTGGTCGACGGCAGCGGCTGGTCAGGGGCGATCCGCCAATAGAGAAGTGGGTAGGGCATCAGCCGCTCGCTCGACACGTCGTCTTTAGAAAGATCGATCCCGTCCGGGTGTTCCATCTCGGAAGACGTGCGCGAGGCGAGGACGCGGGTCAGTTCGCTCAAACCCGACTGCACGACGCGGTCGAGATCACCGCGTCCCGACACGACGTACCCGAGCCGGGTATGCAGCACGGCTGCGGCCGTGGTCGGCTCGATGGGCGTGTCGGCCGCGCGGGTCTGCGCCGATCCGGGCGATGGGGACAGTCCGATCGCCGCAACGACGATGGCCGCCGTCGCGGTTTGCGCAGCCAGCGGAATACGCAGCAATCCGCGCAGGACGAAACCGATGACGAGATCGGCAAGGCACAGAATCAGCGCCGCGAGCAGCAGCCAAGGCTTCAAATCGCGCTCGCTTTCGAGCGCCGCGAAGCTGCGCGTCGGCACGCCGGTCGGCCAGTTGGCGATGGCGCGAACCGTGTCGAGCGACGGCGGCAGGTTGAGGGCGGCCCGGTTGTTGGCGGCTTCATAGAGTCCGGGTGGCGTGGCGGGCGTCGGTGTCGCCTTTGCAAAGTCTTCGACCGCGATCGCCGACGTTGTCGGCGAGGGCGGGGCCAGGCGGCCGAATCCATCGAGCGTTGCGACCGGCGCAAGGGTTGCCGCGGTTTCAACGCGGTCGTCGCTGACGCCCTGGCTCATATCCAGGAGGTTTCCAAGCATGCCGATGAACAGTCCGGACAGAGGCAGGTTCGACCAATCCGGCGTCGCGGCGACATGGAAGAAGACGATCCAGCCGGCGTCGCGCCGGTTGGCGGTGACCAGCGGCGTTCCATCGGCGAGCTTGGCCCAGGTCTTGTCGGGCAGGTCGGGAGACGGCTCGGCGAGAACCTGGGATCTGATCTTCACGTCGTCCGGAATTGCGAGCCCCCTGAACGGCGACGCGTCGGGGAATTCACCGAGACCCATCGGCTCGATCCACGACATGGCGCCACCCAGGCTGCGGCCGCCGGCGCGCAGCGCCACCGGGATCAGGGGCTCATCCGGCGTCAGCCGCGGACCAGCGAAGCGGACGAGCAAACCGCCGCGCGAAATCCATTCGGTGACGGCGGCAAGCTCGTCTTCGGTGAGGCGCGTATTGGACGGCACCGCGATCATCGACAGTGGTCGCGCCAACAAGTCTGCGATTCGTCCCGTCCGGACCTCGGCCGATCGCCCGAGCGCTTGGGCGATGTAGAACGCATCGTCGAGCAGCGGCGTTGCGGTGGCATCGGTGGTGCCGGCGACGACGCCGACCGGACGGCGCTGCCAGCGATCGTCGGCGAGGACCACGCTGCCCGCGCTTGCGACGCCATCGATGTCGAAGCGCGCGATGCGATTGGCAAGTTCCGACGGCAGCGAGATCGCGCCCTGACCGGTCGCCGCGCCGCTCGAGAGCGGTACGGTGACCTGCGCCAGCATCGCCGCGCTGCCGTCGAGAATCCTCACCACCTGCGCAGCCTCGGGTTTCGCACGCTGCGATCCGGCGATGCGGCGAACGGTAAACTCGATCCGATTGAGCCCGCCCTCGGACAAGGTCCGCTGGGGCTCATCGAGAATCAACGTCGGGGCTTCGCCGTGTAGCACCGACACGGGGCCGTGCCCTCGCGCAAAGTCGAGCAGCGCGGCGCGTCCTTGATCGTCGACGCCATCGCTGATCCACACGGTTTCAAGCGAGGCAGGGAAGGTGACTTTGCCAAGCGCCGCGGTCGTCGCGGCGCGATCGGCCGGCCATGGCCGTGGGGCGAGATCGTCGAGCCGGGCAAGCACCTCGCGGGCCGCGGCAAAGGCGGTTGTCGACTCGGCGGCACCTGCGGGATCGGGCGCCGTCGTGACCAAGGCGACCGGCCGTCCGCGACGGTCGGCGGCGGCAATGATGTCGCGGGCCGCGGCGACGCGCGCCGGCCACTGCGTCGAGGCCGCCCAGCCGTTGTCGAGGATCATGAGCAGAGGGCCTTCATGGTCGGCTTGATCGGCATTGAGCAACGGCCGCGCCAACCCGAGCAGCGCAAGCGCAAGGATCAGCATCCGTAACGCCACCAGCCACCACGGCGTGCGTGCCGGGGTGCGCTCGGTCGGCTTCAAGCCAAACATCAGAACGACGGCGGGAAAGGCGATGCGCGTCAATGATGGCGGCATGATGCGCAGCAACAGCCAGACCAGCGGCAGCACGGCGGCTGCCGCGAGCATCCACGGCGAGGCAAAAGCGATGGGGCCGAGTTCAAGCATGGACTTCAAAACCGATTTCGCGACTCATAGCGTGAATCGGGGTCAGACTCCAATTTCCTGCCTGTCTGGCCGCATTGCGAATAGCGCAAACAGCGTTGTCTTCTCGGGGCGGAACGGGTATCTTACTGCGTCTTACTTAGGGAGTTCCCCGCGATGGTGTCCGCGCGACAAGGCGATACAATTGTTTCGACCAAGGGCCAGGTGATCCTGCCCAAGGCGGTGCGTGACCGCCGGCGATGGGGGCCTGGAACCAGGCTTGTCGTGGAAGAGATGGCCGACGGCGTGTTGCTCAAGGCGGTGGATGCGTTCCCTCCGGCGCGGCCCGAGGACATTTTCGGCATGCTCCGTTATCGTGGCCCGGCCAAGACATTGGCCGAAATGGACGAAGGCATCGCGAAAGAAATCCGGCGGCGTCATGCGCGCGGTCGATACTAACGTCCTCATCCGGTATCTTACCGCCGATGACTCGCGGCAGTCAGCCGCGGCACGGCGCGTGATTGATCACGAACATATATTTGTAACCATCACGGTCCTGATTGAGATGGAGTGGGTGCTGCGAAGCGTCTATTCATTTGAACTCGGGGAAATCGTATCCGCCCTCCGCACCCTGGGTGGGCATCCGCTCATTTCCATTGAGCACAGTGATCGGGTTTGGCGTGCACTCGAATGGGCAGAACAAGGTCTCGATTTCGCCGACGCCTTGCATCTCGCGGGCGCAGAACAATGTGCAGGCTTCATATCGTTCGACCGTTCACTCGTCCGTAAAGCGAAGGGGCTGACATCGATCGCGGTGACGGCGCCGTAGGTTGTTACCCGCGGGCGAAATTGGTGTCGGACCGCGAATTGAGTCTGTTTTTGGCGATGCACTCGCTATTCAGTGCAAGTCAGGTCCTTGAATGCTAACGCCAATCTATTGGATCGGAATCCAAAGCGAAGGTCGCTTGGGGATCATGCCTCGCCCTCGCTCGGGCGATTGGTTGCGGGACGAAGTGTCGAATGGGGATCGGCAGGTATCGGTGTCGTCGTGAGTCTCCTTGAGGCACATGAGGTTCAAGAACTACAACTTACCGATGAAGCCATTCTATGCGGCAAGGCAAATATCGGTTTCGAATCGTTTCCCGTGGCGGATCGCAGTGTACCGTTATCGATGTCGAAGACTGCAGCCCTGGTTCAGCTGCTAGTCGATTATATGCGCGCAGGTTCTTCGGTAGCGATCCACTGCCGGATGGGAATCGGCCGTTCTGCGTTGCTAGCGGCGTGTGTTCTCGTCCGTGAAGGCATCAAGGCAAGTGCGGCGTTCGATTTGATTTCAGCCGCACGCGGACTGCGAGTGCCTGATACCGATGTTCAAGTTCAATGGCTCCGTGAGTTCGACCAGGAAACTCAAAGGCGCTGAGTCTTATTGCCTTGGTAAAGGCGCACCATTTCGCGGGACCGAATTCGGTGTCTGACCCCAATTAAGATTGGTGGTTACCTCCGTCCCTCCGCCATCAGCCGATGCAACGCGACCAGGGCCGAGGTGGCGGGTTGGTCGGTGTGGTGGATGGTCAGCGACCAGCCGTAAGACTGAGCGAGGGCCTTGAGGCCGTCGCGATGGGCGGCGAAGCGCTGTTGGTACCCGGCGCGCGCGTCCTCGACCCGATCGATCACCACCGCGCCCTCGCTTTCGAGGTCCTCGAAACGCACGCGGCCGGCGAAGGGCAGTAGTTCTTCGGCGGGGTCGAGCACTTGAATCATATGAAGATCGATCTGGCGGTCGGCGAAGGGCCTGAGCGCGTCGGCGATCTGTTCGACCGGCTGCAAAAAGTCGCTGACGATGAGGGCGGCCGAGTGGCGGGGCAGTGGCCATTCGAACCGCGCGGTCGCGGCATTCGGGGGTGATGACAGTTCACCCGCAAGTCCTTCGATTACTTGCATCAGCGCCAATCGGCCGGTCGCGGCGCCGCGCACGGGCTCGCCCGCGGCGGACAATCGGATCAGGCGCTCGCCGCCTTCGATCAGAAGAATGCCCGCAGCCGCGGTGAGCACCGCCGCGCGCTCGGCCTTGAGCGCGAGATTTTTGGTCGAGCGATAGCGCATCGAGGCGCTGGCGTCGCACCACAGGATCGCCGACTGCGCCGCCGCCCATTCGCGCTCTCGGACGAACATGGCATCCGACTTGGCCGACTGGCGCCAGTCGATCGCCTGGGGCGCATCATCTGGGGAAAAGGGCCGGAACTGCCAGAAGGTCTCGCCCAGACCCGGCCGCCGCCGGCCGTGGCTGCCGAGATTGAGATTGGCCGCCACGCGTTGCGCCGCGATCAACAACCCCGGCAGCGTCGCGGCCGACGCTTCGGCGTCGTGTTCGATCCGGCGAAAGGCGGGCCGCGCGGTCACGGCGAGATCAGTTGGCGTCGATGGTCGCGCATAGCCGCGCGATCAGGCCCGGGACTGTCTGGCCATCGGCGCGCGCGGCGAACGTCAGCGCCATGCGGTGCTGCAGCACGGGGCGCGCCAGCGCGAGCACGTCGTCGACTGACGGCGCAAGGCGCCCCTGAACCAGCGCGCGCGCGCGCGCCGCCAGCATCAACGCCTGGCTGGCGCGCGGACCCGGGCCCCACGCGACTTGCGTTTTAACCTCGGGCAAGCTCGCCATCTCGGGACGTCCGGCGCGCACCAGTTTCAGAATCGCATTGACGACGCTTTCGCCAACCGGAATTTGCCGGACCAGTTTCTGCATCTCCATCAGCTCGTCGGCGCCGAACACCCGCCGCGGTTCGGGCGTCGAGGCCCCCGTGGTGCGCAGCATGATCTCGCGCTCGGCGCCGGCGTCCGGGTAGCCGATGTCGATCTGCATCAGGAAGCGGTCGAGCTGGGCTTCGGGCAGGGGATAGGTGCCTTCCTGCTCGATGGGGTTTTGCGTCGCCAGCACATGAAACGGCTGCGGCACGGCATGGGCGTGACCCGCCACCGAGACGCGATGCTCCTGCATCGCTTGCAACAGGGCAGACTGCGTCCGCGGGCTGGCCCGATTGATTTCGTCGGCCATCAGCAGTTGGCAGAACACCGGACCCGGAATGAACCGGAAGGTGCGCCGGCCGCCGGCGCCGTCTTCGAGCACTTCGGAACCGAGGATATCGGCCGGCATCAGATCGGGCGTGAACTGAATGCGCTTGTCATCGAGCCCGAGCACGGTGCCGAGGGTTTGCACCAGCTTGGTCTTGGCGAGGCCGGGCACGCCGATTAGCAGCGCATGACCGCCGGCGAGGAGCGTCATCAGGCACTCTTCTACGACTTGGCTTTGGCCATAAATCACCTGTTCGACCGCATCGCGCGCGGCCTTGATCTTGGCCATGGCCCGTTCGGCCTCGGCGACCGCATTTGAACTCGGGGCAGAAGCCACTGCCGCGTCGCTTTGTGGTAGGATTGCCGTCACGTTCTTGTCTCCCGTCGAATCGGCTTGATGCAGCGAGTATGGAATCCTCCACCCCGGCACTAGAAGTGAAATCTCAGGCCTCCGGCGGTCAAGTTCGCCTGCCGCCGATCTGCGGTGACTTCAATATGCGGATCGATCGCAACGGCACCTGGTATTACCAGAATTCGCCCATCGGCCGGATTGCGCTGGTCAAATTGTTCTCGACCGTGCTGCGTCGTGACGAGGAGGGGACCTATTGGCTGACCACGCTGGTCGAAAATGGCCGGATCGAAGTCGAGGACGTACCCTTTATCGCGGTGGAACTGACCCGCGAAGGAGTGGGCAAGGATCAGGTGGTGTGGTTTCGCACCAATCTCGACGACACCGTAACCCTCGGCCCCGCCCATCCGTTGCGCATGGCGCCGGTCAAGGGCGACGGCGAGCCGGCACCTTATATTCGGGTACGCGCTAATCTGGAGGCGCGGCTAGCCCGTTCGGTCTACTATCATCTGATCGAGCTGTGCGAACCGGCAGCCGACGACCCTGACGTGTTGGGACTATGGAGCAGCGGGCACTTTTATCCGATCGGACGGACAACCGACGCCGGCCAACGCTGAGCCGCGACGAGTTTCGCGCGCGGCTCGCGGCGCCACGCCGCGCCATCGAGCACGGCGACGTTGCAACGGCCATGAGACTGATGGCGCGCGGCACGTTGACCAGGTACGACACCGACAAATTAGGCCCGTTGCCGTCGAGCGGCATTCCCTACGATCGGGCGGTCAAAATGAAACGCACGCCCGCGGCGGTGTTGGTGCCGCTGATCGAGGCACAGGGTTCGTTCTCCGTGCTCCTCACCATGCGTCCGGCGGACATGAAAAAGCACGCCGGACAAATCGCTTTCCCGGGTGGGCGGATGGAGCAGGGTGATGCCGATGCCGTCGCGTGCGCCTTGCGCGAAGCCGAAGAAGAAGTTGGCCTCGATCCGGCGCAGGTGGAAATTCTGGGCCGGCTCGACCCATATCTCACCATCACCGGCTATGAGGTGACGCCGGTGGTGGGCGCCATTCGTGGCCCCGTGACGCCGGTGCCCGATCCGATCGAAGTGGCCGACGCGTTCGAAGTGCCGCTGGATTTTCTGCTTGACCCCGAGAACCACCAACGCGTCGAGCGCGAGTTCAATGGCCTGCGCCGGGCCTATTACGCGGTGCCCTATCACGAGCGATACATCTGGGGCGCGACCGCCGGCATGATTCTGAATTTCTATGACATTCTGACGGGTGCGGCCGGACCATGATTCGCACGCTCCTCCAATATGGCATTCCGTTTCTGCTGCCGCTTGCCGGTTACGCGGCGTGGGTCTGGTATCGCAACGCCTACGCTGATCGCCACGAAGGCGCCCTGCCCAAGTTCGAGGAAGGCCCTTGGCCGGCGATGTTGTTGCTGGGCGCTGTTTTGATGGCGGCCAGCATGGCCTATACCGCGCTGACCTCGGGCGCGAGTTCGGACGCGACTTATGTTCCGCCTCGTGTCGAGGACGGCAAGGTCATCCCCGGTCAATTCATCGAACCGGGCGAGCCGAAATAGCCATGACAACGCTGCGCCCGCCCTGGCTCGAAGACGCGGGGCTGAAGACGTTGCTTGGCGCGTTGGGCGCGCCGACGATCGACGTTCGTTTTGTCGGCGGCTGTGTACGCGATGCACTGCTCGGCCGCAGCGCTGCCGATTTCGACATCGGTACGCCGGAGGTGCCCGACAAAGTCATTGCGCGGCTTGAGGCGGCCAGGATCACTGTCGTTCCGACCGGCATCGCCCACGGCACGGTGACGGCGGTCATGGAGGGGCGTAACGTCGAGATCACCAGTTTGAGGCGCGATGTTGCGACCGACGGCCGGCACGCCACCGTCGCTTTCACCACCGATTGGAAACAGGACGCGGCGCGGCGCGACTTCACCATGAACGCGCTGTCGCTGACCCCGACGGGCGATCTCTTCGACTATTTCAAGGGCGCGTCGGATGCCCGCGTCGGCCGGCTGCGCTTCGTGGGTGACCCGGCCACGCGCATCAGGGAAGATCATCTTCGCATTCTGAGACTGTTCAGGTTCCAAGCCTGTTACGGGCAAAAATCGATCTCGCCGGCGCTGGTCGAAATCTGCAAACAGCACCGCGAGTTGTTGCGGAGTGTTTCGGCCGAACGCGTCAAGCAGGAACTGGCGAAGTTCCTCTCCGCGCCCAACCCAGTGCTGGCGATGTCGGCGATGTTGGCCTCGGACGTCTTCGGCGTCGTCTTGCCAGAATGCATCGGCGAGCAAAATCTGCTCAAGCTGGTGATGGCCGAACATGCTTACGGAATACCTCCTCGCTGGACGGTGCGATTAGCCGCGATGCTGCCCGAGTCCGGTGTCGCGCCTTTGGGTGAGCGGCTGAAACTCTCCAACGCCGAGAACACCGAACTCGTGCAACTCACCGCTCCCAATCCCAGGATCTGGCTTGGCATGCCGCGGGTGGCGCTCGACGCCGCGCTATATCAAAGCGGTCGCGATCTGGTTCTTTCGCGCATGGTTCTCGCTGTCGCGCATGGGCGGCAATTGGGCGGATGGGCGCCGATGGCCTCGACCGTGCGGCAATGGAGCGCAAAGCCGCTGCCGATTTCGGGCGACGACGTTGTTGCCCTTGGGATCGCGCCCGGACCCGCGGTTGGCGCCGCCCTCAAGAAAGCCGAGAGCGCCTGGATCGGGTCGGGCTTCACCGCGTCCCGCGATCAACTGCTCGCGGCCACAAAAGAAACGGCCCCGGGAGGGGGCTCCGGGGCCGTGTAGCTTTTCGAGGACGGTGTTCCGAGGGGTACGGAACTTTTGGGGATCCTCGTTAAACCCGGCGACCGTGTTCAGGAGTTGGGGGACGGCCGCCGTCTACAATGCCAACGTGGGGTCGCGGGGGTTACAGGACCATGGTCCCGGCATGAACTCTTTGTCATCGAGTCAAACTACAGAAATTTATTTTAGAATCAATTGGTTGAACCATCCCAACTGGCGGCCCGCCTCGCCCAAGACCATGGCCGCGGCAATGACGACGTTGAGCGATCGCAAGTCGCCGGCGATGGGAATCCGCACGGTCGAGTCGGCGGCGGCGTGAACGTTCTCGGGCACGCCGTGACTTTCGCGGCCAAGCAGCAGAGTGTCAGCCGATGTGTAGTCGAGAGCGAGGTGTGTGCTCGATGCCGACGTTGTCAACAAGACAATGCGTCGGCCGGCGCTGCGCGAGGCCGATAGAAACGCATCCCAGGAAACGTGCCGGATCAGTTCGCACGCATCGCCATAGTCCATTGCCGTGCGTTTCAGGCGCTTTTCGTCAAACGGAAAACCGCACGGTTCGATGATCTCGAGCGGCACCCGAAAACACGCGGCCAGCCGCATCATGGCGCCGGTATTCTGGGGGATATCCGGTTGATAAAGCGCAAGCCGCATCTCAAGACCCTTGTTTGCCAACGATTCGCGGTAGGTTGTTCATAACCCCCTCACATTGCTGGAAAAAGCTGCTTTGCAGGATGCGACTTCCGGGTCGCGAGGCCTTTTCAATCCGGGGGATTTATTCTATACCCCGAATGCCGAAAACCCTTTCCGTACCAACGGCTTCAGGCCGTTGCCCGGGGGCGGGCGGGTGCCGGCTTGTGGCGTTCCATGCCGCCGTTGGCAACGCAGTAGCGGCGTGGAGCAACGTTCTTAAGGGATCAAACAAATGGCCAATTCGGCATCGGCCCAACCATCGCCAGCTCCAGCGGGAGCCGACGGTGAAACGCGGCGCGATTTCCTGCTCTATTCCACGGTCGCTTTTGGCGCTGTCGGCACCGCCATGATGGTGTGGCCGCTGATCGACAGCATGAATCCCGCAGCCGATACGCTCGCGCTCTCGACCACCGAATTCAATCTCTCGGGCGTTCAAGAGGGCCAGGGCGTGGTCATCATCTGGCGCGGCAAGCCGGTGTTCGTGCGGTATCGCACGCAAAAGGAAATCGACGACGCGCGCGCGGTTGCGCTCGCCGATTTGATCGACCCTGCCAAGGACGAGGATCGCGTCCAAAAGGATCAAGACAAGTATTTGATCCTGGTTGGCGTCTGCACCCACCTGGGCTGCATTCCACTCGGCTCGAAAGCCATGGAGACCCGCGGCGAATATGGAGGCTGGTTCTGCCCCTGCCATGGATCGCACTACGACACGTCGGGTCGCATTCGCAAAGGTCCCGCGCCGGCAAACCTTGAGGTGCCGCCGTATACCTTCATCAGCGATACCACCGTGCGGATCGGTTAGGAGCAGGCCCGATGAGCACTGAAAAATCAGTCCTACAGCGCGCCTTCGAGTGGCATGAGCAACGCCTGCCGATCGGCGGCTTTATCGACGGCGTGATCGGCACCAAGTACCCGGCGCCGAAAAATCTGAACTACTGGTGGAACTTCGGCTCGCTCAACGGATTGATGCTGGTGATCATGATCGCCTCCGGCATCTTTCTCGCCATGAACTACACGCCGCACAAGGACTTCGCCTTCGACTCGGTCGAGCGCATCATGCGTGACGTGAACTATGGCTGGGTCATGCGCTACATGCATGCCAACGGCGCCAGTTTCTTCTTCATCGTCGTCTACATCCACATCTTCCGCGGCATGTACTACGGCAGCTACAAGAACCCGCGCGAAGTGCTGTGGTGGATCGGCATCCTGATCTTCCTCGCCATGATGGCGACCGCCTTCATGGGCTACGTGCTGCCGTGGGGCCAGATGAGTTTCTGGGGTGCGACCGTGATCACCAATCTGTTCTCGGCGATCCCGGTGGTGGGAGATTCCATCGTGACCTTCTTGTGGGGCGGCTTCTCGGTCGAAAACCCGACCTTGAACCGCTTCTTCTCGCTCCACTACCTGTTGCCGTTCGTCATTTTTGGCTTGGTCGTGTTTCACGTCTGGGCGCTGCACCTGCCTGGCTCGAACAATCCGCTCGGTATCGAAGCGACGCCGGCCGACAAGATTCCCTTCCATCCGTACTACACGGCGAAGGACTTTTTCGGCGTCGGCGTGTTCATGCTGATCTACTTCGCGGTCGTGTTCTGGGCGCCCAACATGCTTGGCGATCCGCTCAACTACGAGAAAGCCAACCCGCTGGTTACGCCCGCGCACATCGTGCCGGAATGGTACTTCCTGCCGTTCTACGCCATCCTACGCGCGATCCCGGACAAACTGCTTGGCGTCATCGCCATGTTCGGATCGATCCTGATCCTGTTTGCGCTGCCGTGGCTCGACACGTCGCGGATCCGCTCGGCCGTGTTCCGCCCGATTTACAAGTGGTTTTTGTGGCTCTTCGTGATTGACTGCGCCGTTCTCACCTGGTGTGGCGCGCAGTTGCCGGAAGGTCTGCCGTTGATCCTGAGCCGGGTCGGCACGTTCTGGTACTTCCTACATTTCCTGATCCTGTTGCCGATCATCGGCTGGGTGGAGACGCCAAAGCCGCTGCCGGCGAGTATCAGCGAAGCGGTCTTGAAGGGCCGGGGGTAAGCGCCATGAAAAAGATCATCCTAGCCGCCGCCGCGGTTCTCGCTCTGTCACCGGCTGTTCGCGCGGCTGAAGTCGGCCCAGAACTGATGCAGGTGCCGTGGTCGTTCGATGGCGCGTTCGGCAAGTTCGACAGGCTCCAACTTCAGCGAGGCCTTCAGGTCTATCGCGAAGTCTGCGCTTCGTGCCATTCGCTCAACTATGTCGCGTTCCGCAATCTGTCCGATCTCGGCTATAGCGAAGGCCAGATCAAGGCCATCGCCAACGAGTACGAGTATCCCGAAATCGACGACGAGGGCAGCGACACCACGCGAAAGGGCAAGCCATCGGATTACTTCCCGAACCCGTATCCAAACGAGAAGTTTGCCCGGGCGTCCAACAATGGCGCGCTGCCGCCCGATCTGTCGCTGGTGACCAAAAGCCGGCATCGTGACGGCCCGAACTACATTTACAGCCTGCTGCTCGGCTACGAAGACCCGCCGGCCGGCATGGAAGTGCTGGAAGGCATGAGCTACAACAAGTTCTTCTCGTCCGGCAGCTTCCAGATCGCCATGGTGAAGCAGATCGAGCCCGACAAGGTGACCTACGCCGACGGCACTGCCGCAACGCAGGAACAGATCGCGCAGGACATCACCGCATTCCTGCATTGGGCGGCCGAGCCGAAACTCGAAGCCCGGCACGGCGCCGGCCTTCGTGTAATGCTCTACACGTTGATCTTCACGGTGCTGGCCTACCTTCTCAAGAAGCGCATCTGGGCGCGGCTCGATCAGAAGTAAGCAGGCCGATCCGACCGACATGAAAAACCGCCGGTTCGCGAGAGTCGGCGGTTTTTTCTTTGGCATTCTTCTTGCAGCGTCCGACCTGCATGCCGCATGCGCCGATCGGCCCGAGGCGCGATCGTCACTTGGGCGAATCACCGATGTCATGGCGACCGGGCGGCTCGTCGCCTATCAGCCGTCGGCCCTCAAATTCCTCGACGGTCGCGCCACCGCCGCCGCCGAACCATCGGTCCGCGCCGACTTGCTGGCGCTGCGCCCACGCTTTGACGGGCTGATCACCTACTCATCAATCAACGGCGCCGAGCGTGTCGCCGATGTTGCCGCGGAGCTCGGCTTCCGGGTCGTGATCTTGGGGCTGTGGGATCCTTCAAACGCGATTGAGCGCGACAATCTTGCAGCTGCTGCCGGGCGACACTCGGAGCTGGTCGCGGGTGTGTCGGTCGGCAACGAGATGGCTTTTGGTCGGCGCGGCGATCCCACGTCCATCGCGCGCTCGATGACGGCCATTCGCGACGCTTTACCGTCGTTGGCCATCTCGACAACCGAGCCGTTTCATTTGTTCCTGCAGCCCGAGTGGCAGGGCGCGCTCGGCGACATGGACCTGATGCTGGTCAACGTCCATCCGGTATTCGAGCCGTGGTTCCGCGACGCCGGCGACATTGATGCCGCTCAGTTCGTGATCAATGTCACAAACCTGCTGGCCGCGCAGTATTGCGGACCCATCTTGGTGAAAGAAACCGGCGTGCCAACGGCCCCGGCCGAACTTGGTTTCTCGCTTGCGCGCCAGGCGTCGTTCTATCGCGAACTCCAGACTCGCTTCGCCCCCAGTCGCACGCGAGCGTTCGCCTATTTCTCGGCCTTCGACGCTGCCTGGCGCGCCTTTGATGCACACCCGGTTCCGGGCGCACATCCCGAGGAAGCGCATTGGGGCCTGTTTGACGAGACCCGTAATCCGAAACCGGCAGTCAGCGACATTCCCCTGCTGAGGGGTAGGCCGTGAAATCGTTCACGCGACCTTGATCAGCTTCTGCCCAATCAGTCGCCCGAACGTCATTGCCGGCATCACCGCCATGCCGTTGACCAAGGCGTTGCCGACGGTCGACGCCGAACCGATCACTTCGCCCGCCGCGTACAGATTCGGCACCGACGTGCCGGCCTTGGTCATGACGCGCAAATCCTTGTCCACCGCCAATCCGGCGTAGGTCAGGAGCGTCGTGCCCTGAAGGCGAACGGCATAGAAGGGGCCGGTGTCGCCGATCGGCATCGGCATGTGTTTCCGGCCGAGAGTGTCGTTGCCCGAGGCCTGCGCCTTGTTGTAATCGGCGGCCGACTTGGCAAGTCCGGCGCCGTCGATGCCGGCTTTTGTCGCCAACTCGGACAGGCTCGCCGCCTTGGTGAAGTAGTGCTGACGGTTGAACGCGTCTTCGACCGCTTCGGGCGTCATGCGCGGGAACAGCGTCGGCGACTTGTCGCGGATCGCCTGATTGAAGATCACCCAATGACGATGCCCGGGTTGGCGGCCAAGCGCCTTCTCCCGCCCGTCGATATCGGTGCTCTCCTCGTTGATGAACCGTTCGCCGCGGACATTGACGAAAATCTCCCATGGCACGCGGCGCTCGGCGGCGACGTCGGCAAAACCCCAGGCGGGCGACGGAAAGTTGAAGTCGGTCAGGATTTGACCGAAGCCGCAGTTATATTTATCGCCGCCGTGGATGTATCCGCCGGCCTGCTCTCCGAGCAGCAATCCGCCGCCGGTGTTCGTGGGATAACCGATGCGTTGATAGGGCGGCACGCCATTGTGCAGTTCCATGTGCAGCTTGACGTTATTGAGGCAGCCGCCGGTGGCGAGCGCGACGTTGCGCGCGCGATAGTCGGTGCGTTTTCCTTCGGGGTCGGCGCCGACGACGCCCGCGACCGCGCCGTCTTTGCCCATGATCAGTTCGACGGCGTCGGTGTTGAAGAGAATTTTCAAATTGCCGGACTTGAGCGCCGCGTTGACCTCGGGTTCGAGAATCTTGAGCACCGAGACGCCGGCTTCCTTGCCCCATTGATAGCGTGGCGTGGAGTCGGGCGTATGGCCCGATCCCGTCACAGCCGGATGATCGGGCAGCACGGCGAAGCCCTTGTCCATCAGCCAGTCCATGGTCCAGCCGGCGTTGTCGACCGCGACGCGCACGAGGTGCGGCACCGCGGTGTTGTTGCAGACGCGCATGACATCCGCGTAGTGCATGTCGGGCGTATCGGTGATGCCCTTCGACTTCTGCAACTTGGTTCCGGCCGCCGTCATCCGCGCGCCCGAGCGATCCAAAGTTCCGCCAAGGCGGTGGGATTTTTCGATCGCCAGCACCTTGGCGCCACGTTGAGCGGCGAAGATCGCGGCCGGCAGACCAGCCGTACCGGCGCCGACCACGATCAGATCGTAGTCGTCGGCCGCCCAGGCGCGCCGTCCCGCAGACGGTAATGCGGTCATGGCGGTAACGGCCGCACCGCCGATCAGGATATCGCGGCGCGAAGGACCGAAATTGAACCCGTTGGTCACAAGCGGCATGGCGGCCTCCTCATTGGGAGGTGCGACGGTAGTGGGTTTTCAGAAGACAATCCAAGCCAATTTCGCCGCACGCAGGAGCTCGGTCCCAGGGGCCATGCTGGACCTGCGCTTTCGACACAGAAATCCGAATGATTGCGCGACGAAAACAAATCCCAATATCAACGACCAGTTGCTCGTCGCCGCCTAAGCGCTGAAGGCGACGTTGGCTATTGTGGACGATCAAGCCTGATGCGACTGTCTTGGCCGCTGCCACGCATCAAGCAAGTCTGCCGTCTTTGCTTGACAGAACTCAGTCTCAGGCCGCTTTGACGAGGAAACGTCCGGGTCTCGACCGGCGCGGCAGGTTTACCGTGATTTGGACGTCGTGCCCCAGGGCGACCAGCCAGGTCGTGAGTCTATCAATCGAAAGGCTCGACATGCGGCCTCTCAATACCCGTGACAGCGCCGGTTGATCGGTTCGACAGATACGGGCGGCCTGCGACTGTGTGAGACGTCGCCGTTTGATCGTGCGCGCCATGGCGAGGATTAGTTCCGACTTTGCGATGGCTTCTGCGGCCTCCGCGTCGGAGAAGCCGATATCGTGGAAAACATTGCCGCTACTTACTTCGTATCCGATTTTCTTAGGCATGTGTTCAATTCTCCCGGTCAATCTCACGTGCGCGCTTCAATCGAGCGTCAATTCGGACGATGTCCTCGCGCGCCATGGCGCGGCCTGACTTCGACTTTTTCTTGAAAACATGCAGGACATAAACGCCTTTCAAGAGCTTTAAGGCATAGATGCTTCGGAAGGTGTCGCCGGCGAGGTCAGCCTTCAATTCGAATATACCAAATCCGAATTGGGGCAGAGGTTTGGCGTTCTCCGGTGTCTCGCCGAGCTGAACCTGCCACAGGCCGTGGCCGAACTCATAACGTACGTCACCCGGCAGATTTGCCATGTCTATCCGACTGCCGCCGATCCAGATCAAGTTTCGCACTGTGGATTATG
>Ga0194132_10007266_pt1 | contig 16615 bp, 18 predicted proteins | sample TA2KigOf80mmetaG_FD_148612 | JGI IMG/M metagenome (GOLD analysis project Ga0194132, IMG submission 148612) | Freshwater microbial communities from Lake Tanganyika, Tanzania - TA2015054 Kigoma Offshore 80m | ecosystem: Environmental > Aquatic > Freshwater > Lake | place: Tanzania: Lake...
CGGGAGCGTGATTTCGCGGAAGCCCAGATCCCGATGGTGGCGCAGCGTCGACGCGAGCGCGTCGAGCGCGCCCGCGAGCGAGTCGTCGCCGGCGCGGCTCAGCGGGCGACCCGGCGCGGCGCGGCGGCGCGAAGCGTCAGCACGTGACCGAGGATCGCGTCCGCGACGTCCGCCTTCGGCATGCGCGGCAGCGCCTGGTTGCCGCCCCACCGGTCGAGCAGCGTGACCTCGTTGTCCTCCGCCTCGAAGCCGATCCCGCGCTGGCTGACGTCGTTGACCACCAGCAGGTCGACGCCCTTCGCCTCGAGCTTCGCCTGCGCGTTCGCGGCGACGTCGTGCGTCTCCGCGGCGAAGCCGACCACGAACGCGCCGCGCGCGGCCGCGGCCACTTCCTTGAGGATGTCGGGATTCGGCGTGAGCTCGAGCGTCATGTCCCGCTTGCCCTTGATCTTCGTCGCCGACGGCGCCTTCGTGCGGTAGTCCGCGACGGCGGCGGCCTTCACCACGATCGTCGCGCTCTTCGCGTGCTGGAGCACGGCCTCGCGCATCTCTTCCGCGGTCTCGACCGGCACGAACGTCACGCCGGCGGGCGGCGCGATCGCGGTCGGCCCGGACACGAGCACGACCTCGGCCCCGCGCCGGTACGCGGCGGCGGCGAGACGATAGCCCATCTTCCCGGACGAGCGATTCGAGATGTACCGGACGGGGTCGATCGGCTCCCGCGTGGGCCCCGCCGTCACCACCACGCGCTCGCCCGCCAGATCGCGCGCGGGCGCGACCAGGCGCAGCAGCGCGTCCACGATGGCGGCCGGCTCGGGCAGCCGTCCCTTGCCCGAGAGCCCCGAGGCGAGCGCGCCCGCGTCGGGCTCCAGCACCGTGACGCCGCGGCGGCGCAGCGTCGCGACGTTGTCGACGACCGCCGCGTGGTCCCACATGCCGCCGTCCATCGCGGGCGCCATCAGGACCGGACAGCGCGCGGCGAGCAGCAGCGTGGTGAGCGCGTCGTCCGCGATCCCGTGCGCCGCCTTCGCGAGCAGGTTGGCGGTGGCGGGGGCGATCACCATCGCGTGCGCGCGCTCGGCGATCGCCACGTGCTCCACCGCGGCATCGCTCTGCGGATCGAAGAGGTCGTCGAGCACCGCCCGCCCCGACAGCGTGCGGAACGTGAGCGGCCCGACGAAGTGCGTCGCGTTGCCGGAGAGGCAGACCGTGACCCGGGCCCGCGCGGCGGTGAGCTCCCGCAGGAGCAGCACCGCCTTGTAGGCGGCGATGGAGCCGGTGACGCCGAGGACGATCTCGCGTCCGTCGAGCCCGGGCATGGTCGTCGTGCTAGCCCTTCGGGGTTTCGCTCTCGTCCTTCACGCGGTACTCGACCTTCGAGCCGGCGATCTCCTCCATCGAGGTGCTGGTCGGCTTCTTGTGCCGGGTCTCGACGCGCGCGGCGGCGCCGCGGTTGAGCTGGCGCGCGCGCTTGGCGGCGAGCACCACGAGCATGTAGCGGTTCGAGACCTTGTTGAGCGCGGATTCCAGGGACGGGAACGCCATCAGTTGGGGACCTCCAGGTCGCTGAAGTACAGGGTGAGGCGGCTCGTGCGCAGACGCTCGGCCGCGATGATGGTTTCGAGCTGGGCCTGGGCTTCCTTCACGTCGCGGTTGACGATGAGGTAGTCGTAGGCGCGCCAGAGCGCGATCTCCTCGCGCGCGCGCGCGAGGCGCCGGGCGATGTCCGGCTCCTTGTTCGAGCGCCGCTCGCGCAGCCGCTGCTCGAGCTCGGCCATGGACGGCGCCACGATGAAGATCAGCACCGCCTGCCAGTCGTATTTGTCCGACTCGCGCTTGAGCTTCGTGGCGCCCTGCGTGTCGATGTCGAGCAGGATGTCCTCTCCCGCGCCGAGCAGCCGTTCGATCGTCGCGCGCCGCGTGCCGTAGCGGTGGCCGTGCACGAGCGCGTGCTCGGCGAACGCGTCGGCGGCGATCAGCTCCTCGAAGCGCGCGTCGCTCACGAATTCGAAGTCCTTGCCGTCGACCTCGCCCGGCCGCGGGGCCCGCGTGGTGACCGAGATCGAGTACTCGAGGTGCGGGACGTCCTCCCGCAGCCGCTCGCACAGGGTGGTCTTGCCCGCCCCGGAGGGCGCGGAGACGATGAAGAGCGTGCCGCGACGCCGGACGCTCATTCGAGGTTCTGGACTTGCTCCCGCATCTTCTCGAGCACGGCCTTGGCGGCGAGGGCCGTCTGGCTGAGCTCCAGGTCGTCCGCCTTCGACGCGACGGTGTTGACCTCGCGGTTGAGCTCCTGGAGCAGGAAATCGAGCGCGCGGCCCAGCGGGCCGCCCTTGTCGAGCGCGGTGCCGAGCTGCTCGAGGTGCGCGCGCAGGCGCGCGAGCTCCTCGGTGATGTCGCTCTTCTCCGCCCACACCGCGACCTCGGTGAGGACACGGCTCTCGTCGACGCCGGCGGCGGCCACCAGCGAGCGGATGCGCTCGCGCAGCCGCTCTTCACGCCGCGCCGCACCCGCGGGCGCGCGCGCGGTGAGCATGTCGACGTGCCCGGCGAGCTCCTGCCGCAGCGCGCGGAGCTCGGCGGTGAGCGCGGCGCCTTCGATGGTCCGCTGCGCGACGAGCGCGTCGAGCGCGCGCGCGAGCACGGGCTCGAGCGCGGGCCACAGCGCGTCGCCTTCGGGCAGATCGGGCTCCTCGGTGCGCACGACGCCCGCGCGGCCGAGGATCCAGTCGAGGGGGACGTCGCCCGCGAGGCCGAGCTCGGTCGCGACCGCGCGCGCGCGCTCCGCGTATTCGCGCGCGAGCGCGGTGTCGACCGTCACGCGCTGCGGGGCGCCCCCGGTGCCGGGGCCGAGCTGCACGGTGAGGTCGACGCGGCCGCGCTCGAGGCGCTGCGACAGCGCGCGGCGCACGCGCGGCTCGAGCGACGCGAGCGGACGGGGGAGGCGAATCGCGGGATCGAGGTGGCGATGGTTGACCGAGCGGGCTTCGACGGTGATGGTGCAGAGCTCGGTCGAGGCTTCCGCTCGACCGAAGCCCGTCATACTTCTAATCATCAAAGGATGATAGGCGAATTTCTCCTTTCATGTCAATGTGTTGCGCGAAATGGCGGTCTTCGATCACGCGTTGGTCTACGTACGGCACCTCGCCGCCGCGCGCCGTGATTACGCGGCCTTGGGCTTCACCGTGGTGCCGGGCGGCGCCCATGCCGGCGAGCCCACGGAGAACGCGCTCGTGCCGTTCGCCGACGGCACCTACCTCGAGCTCATCGCGTTCCGCCGGCCCGCGACGCACTGGCTCCTCGCCGTGCTCGCGGGGGTGCGGCTGCTGGACGTCGTCGTCCAGGACCCGCTGGGCCGCCGCTTCGCGCGGCGCGCGGCGCGTGGGAACGGCCTGATCGACCTCGCCGCGTCCGTGGACGCCGTCGGCGACCTCGTGGCCGCGGCCGCGCGCGGGGACGAGGTGCTGCACGGCCCGATTCCGGGCCGCCGCGCGACGGCCGACGGCACGCCGATCGCCTGGGAGCTCGGCGTGCCGGACTCGGACGATCTGCCGCTGGTGATCGGCGATCTCACCCCGCGCGCTCGCCGCGCGTCCGCGGATCCCTCGATCCGTCACGCGAACGGCGCGCGCGGGATCGAGGAGGTCGTGCTCCCCGTTCGCGACGTCGGCGCGACGGCCGCGTGGTACCGCGGCGTCCTCGGCGTCACGGGCCGTGCCGACGGCGCGGCGCAGGTGCTGCCGCTCGGCGCCACGCGGCTCATGCTCGTGCCCGCCGGGGCCGATAGTCCGGCCGGCCGCCCGTCGCGCCTCGTGCTCGCGGCGGACCGCGCCGCGCGTCTCGACGTCCGGGCCACCCACGGCGCCGTCCTCGACCTCGCCGCCCGCCCCTAAGGTCTCGCCCCGCGCCGGCCGATAGCCACACCGTCAGGGCACGCGTGTGCCCGGGGGGTGGCCATGCCGAAGGTGCTGATCGTCGACGACGATGACGGAGTCCGCACGCTGGCCGCGGACATGTTCATCGCGCACGGCATGACGGTGGCGACGGCGCGCGACGGGCTCGAGGGCATCGAGCGCGTCGCCGCGGACGTGCCGGACGTGGTGGTGCTCGACGTCGACATGCCGCGCCTCGACGGCCTCGCCACGCTGCGGCGGCTGCGCGCGACCCACCCCGACCTCGCGGTCATCATGGTGACCGCGTTCGCGGACGTCGCCACCGCGGTGTCCGCGATGCAGCTCGGCGCCTACGACTTCGTGATCAAGCCGTTGATGATGGAGGACTTCGTCGCCACGGTCGGCCGGGCGATGGAGCGCACGGTCCTGCGCGGCCAGGTCGAAGACCTCCGCCGGCACGTGAGCACGCTCGAGTCCTTCGGCGATCTCATGGGCGCGAGCGAGGCCAGCCGCGGCATCGCCGACCAGGTTCGGCGCATCGCGCCGACGCCGCTCACCGTGGTCGTGTCCGGCGAGACCGGAACGGGCAAGGAAGTGGTGGCGCGCGCGCTCCATCGCGGCAGCCTGCGCGCGGACGGGCCGCTCGTGGCCGTCGACTGCGGGGCCATGCCGGACACGCTGATGGAGTCGGCGCTGTTCGGCCACGAGCGCGGCGCGTTCACCGGCGCCGACCGCCGCAAGGACGGGTACTTCCAGCTCGCGCGCGGCGGCACGCTCTTCCTCGACGAGATCGGCAACCTCCCGCTCGGCCCGCAGGCGAAGCTGCTGCGCGCGCTGCAGGAGCGCTGCGTGCTGCCGCTCGGCGCCGCGCGTCCGGTGGACGTCGACGTGCGGGTGATCGCGGCCTCGAACGCGAACCTGCGGGAGGAGGTCCGGGCGGGCCGCTTTCGCGAGGACCTCTATTACCGGCTCGCGGAGTACGTGATCGCGCTGCCGCCGCTCCGCGAGCGGCGCGACGACATCCCGCCCCTCGCCCGGCGGTTCCTCGCCGACATGGCGCTCGAGCTCGGGCGTCCGGGGCCGGAGATCGGCGACGAGGCGATGGCCGTGCTGGTCGACTACGCGTGGCCCGGCAACATCCGCGAGCTGCGCAACGTCGTCCGCCGCGCGGCGCTCGTCGCCACCGACGTCCTGCGTCCCGGCGACCTGCGGTTGGCGGCGCCCGACGCGCCGGCGTCGACGACGACGGCGCACGCGGGCGTGTCGTCGCCGTCCTCGTCGTCGTCGATGGCGCCGGCGGGCGGTCGATCGCTGCGCGCGATCGCGACCGCCGCCGCGGAGGCCGCGGAGCGCCAGGCCATCGTCGCAACGCTCCACGCGACGGGCGGGAACAAGAGCGAGGCTGCACGCCTGCTCCACGTCGACTTCAAGACCCTCCACCTCAAGATGCGCCGCTTGCGGATCCCGGGCCGGGTGCTCGGTCCGCTCACCGCGGCGGCGCATCCCGAGTAGCGCAGACCCGCTATGGCGACGACGCCAGACCTCGGGCGCGCTCACCGCATCCCCGTGACGGCAGGGGCTGATTCGCAGCGTCTCGCCGCCCACGCGGGTCTGGCACGGCTCGTGCCTTCCTGTGGCTCGCCGCGTAGCAACGCAGTGACGCGGCCACGAGGAGAGCGCGATGATCACACTGGACGGTCGGGAGCTGACGACGGAGCTCGAGGCGCACGCGGCCACGCGCGTCCTGCAGGCCGATGGTGATCTCACGCTCGCGCTCGCGCCGGTGCTCTGCCGCGCGGTCCAGGACGCGCTCGCCGCGGGGAGCACGGCCATGACGATCGACCTGCGCGCGGCCACGCACGCGGACCTCGTCGGCCTCGCGGCGCTCCTGCAGTGCGCGGGCGCCGCCGAGCGCGCCGGCGCCACGCTGTCGATCGTCCCCAGCCAGTCGCTGCACGCGCCGGTCATGGCCGCGCGCCTCTTCGAAGAGCTGCCCTTCGTGACGAGCGCGCCCCTCGAGCCGTCCGAGGTGGTGCCGGTCGACGCGCCGGCACTCGGCACGGCGGCGCCGCTGCTCGCGCGCACCCCGCGCATCGGCCTGCGGCAGCCCACGTGGGAGGAGCTCGCGCTCTTCGAGCGCTGGGCGAACGACCGCTGCCTGGACGAGATGGTCGGCAGCAGCCTGCTCTATCGCTGCCGGCACCTCGGCGCCTACCACCCGGACTTCGTGCGCGAGGTGCTCGCCTCCCCGACGTCGCTGACGCTGCTGGTCGAGCCGCTCGCCACGCCGGGCCACCCCGTCGGCTTCGTGCGGATCTACGACGTCAACCTCGTGTCGGGCATCGCGTTCCTGGAGACCGTGGTGACGACGGGCGAGTCGCTGCGCAAGGGCTGGGGGGTGGAAGCGTCACGCCTGCTCCTCGCGTACGGCATGGACGTGCTCGGCCTGCAGCGCGTGGAGGCCAAGGTCTACGGCTACAACGTGCTGAGCGCCAATGCGCTTCGCCGCAACGGCTTCCACCAGGACGGCGTGCTGCGCGCGGCGCACCGGTACCAGGGGCAGCGCTGGGACATCCTCGTGTTCTCGATCCTCGCCGACGAGATGCGCGCGCAGCGCGCGCGCGAGCGCCACCCCTACGTCGGGTTCTGGGGCGGGAGCTGATGGCGGTTCACAAGCTGCTGCCGCTGTTCGCGCTCGCGCTGAACCTGCTGCTGCTCGGCAGCGCGCTCGCGGGCGACCGGCGCAACCGCCGGCACTACACGTTCGCGGCCTTCGCGGCCGCGCTCGCCGTGTGGAACGTCGGCGTGTTCGGCCTCCGCGGCGCGACCGACGCGCAGACCGCGCTCAACTGGGAGTACGTCGTCCACGTCGGCGTGATCCCGCTGCCCGCGATCTTCTGTCACTACGTGCTCGCGTTCCTCGGCGTGGAGCGGCAGCGCGTGAGCCTCGCGATCGCCTACACGTTCGCGGCCGTCCTCCTGGTCGTCAGTCCGACGGCGTTCTTCATCACCGGCGTGCGCGAGACCGCGTGGGGCTGGGTGCCGGTGGCCGGACCGCTGTACGCGCCGTTCTTCGTCTACTTCCAGAGCTACCTCGTGATCGGCCTCGTGCTCCTCGTGCGCTCGCACCGGACGGTGGCCTCCAGCTTCCGGCGCAACCGCACGCGGCTCGTGATCTTCGGCGTCGTGGTGAGCCTCGCCGGCGGCGTCGTCGACTTCCTGCGCTTCATCCTCGGCTGGGAGCGGCTCTACCCGCTGGGCATTCCCGCGAACGCGGTGATGGCGATGGCGCTCGGCCTCGCGATCGTGCGCTACCGCCTCTGGGACGTCGGCCTCGTCGCCAAGCGCGTGCTCCTCTACGGCCTCGTGGCGTTCGGCCTCGCGCCGCTGGCGGTGGGCGCGCTCTACGCCGCCTCCCGGCTCGGCATGGATCCCGGCTTCGCGCCGACGGCGACGTCGGGCATCGTGCTGCTCGTCGTCTTCGCCGCGGCGCTCCCGTTGCTCCGGCGCGCCGAGCGCGCGATCGAGCGCGTGATGTTCGCGCGCGAGCACGGCGTGCGCGAGACGCTCACCGCGCTGAGCCGCGACATGGCGGCCATCCTCGACCTCGAGCACCTGGGCCGCGCGCTCACCGACGGCCTCGTGGAGCGCGTGCCCGTGATGCACGCCACCATGTACCTGCGCGAGCCGGGCGCGGCCGGGCGCTTCGTAGCCGCCGCGCAGAGCGTCTCGCCGTCGGTGGACGTCATGGCCCCCGGCGCCGCGGCGCTGGACGCGAAGCTCGTGAGCTGGCTCGGCGCCGTCAGCCGCCCGCTCACGCTCGAAGAGCTGGCCGAGCATGCCGCGAACGAAGACAACCTGCGGCTCGTCGCCGAGATGGAAGCCGGCCGCGTCGCGCTCTTCGTGCCGCTCTTCCTGGACGGCGAGCTCACGGCGGTGCTGACCATCGGCGAGAAGGTGTCGACGCAGGTGTTCGAGCCGGCGGAGATCCGCCTGCTCGAGGCGCTGATGGGCCAGACCGCGGTCGCGCTCCGCAACGCCCGCCTCTACCAGGACCTCCGGCTGCAGATGCAGGCGCTCGAGCGGACCCAGCAGCAGCTCGTGCAGTCGGCCAAGCTGGCGGCCATCGGTGAGCTCGCGGCGAGCATCGCGCACGAGCTCAACAACCCGCTCACGGTCATCCTCGGGCACGCGCAGATGCTGCGCGTGCACGCCGAGGACGACTCGAGCCAGGCGCGCAAGCTGGAGAAGGTCGAGTCCGAGGCGCTGCGCGCGGCCAAGATCACGCGCGGCCTGCTCGACTTCTCGCGCCGCCGCGAGCCCAAGCACGAGCCGGTGTCCGTCAACGCGCTCGTGCCGCGCGCGCTCGACCTCATCAACTCGAAGCTGCGCGGACGCACCATCACCGTCGACACCATCCTGGAGGAGCGTGCTCCCATGATCCACGGCGACGCCGATCAGCTCACGCAGGTCCTCATCAACCTCGCCGGCAACGCCATCGACGCGATGGGCGAGTCCGGCCGCCTGACCGTCACGACGTCGAGCACCGAGGACGGGCTCGAGCTCGCGGTGCAGGACACCGGCGCCGGCATGGACGCCGAGCAGGTGAACCGCATCTTCGAGCCGTTCTACACGACGAAGCCCGAGGGCAAGGGCACGGGCCTCGGGCTCTCGGTCACCCTCGGCATCCTCAAGAGCCACGGGGGCGTCATCGCCGTCGAGAGCGCGCCCGGCCGGGGCACCACGATGCGCGTGCGGCTGCCGCGGAACTTCACGCCGGAGCCCGCCGCGGTGCTCGCATGAGCCGCCGGGAGGTGCTCGACGCGGTCGCCGCGCGGCTCTACGTCTCGGCGTACGACGCGGTGATGTCCGGCTTCGCGCCGTACGAGCGGCTCGTGGACGAGATCACGGGATGCATCGACGCCGACGCCGGTGGTCCCGCGCACGTGCTCGACGTGGCGTGCGGCACCGGGACGCTGGCGCGCCGTCTCGCCGACCGCGGCCATCAGGTCACCGGGCTGGACGTCGTCGCGTCGCTGGTCGAGGCGGCAGAGCGGCGCATGGACCCCGGGCATGTGGGGCGCGTGCGCTTCGCGCTCGCCGACATCGTGGCCGACGGGGCGCCGGCGCCGGGCAGCTACGACGCGGTCGTGGCCGTCCACACGCTGTCGTGGCACGTGCAGCCGCTCGAGCTGCTGCGCGTCTGCGCCGACGTGGTCCGGCCGGGCGGGACCGTCCTCATCGTCGCCCAGCAGCGACCGGCCGACGTCGGCCCGGTGTTCGATACGGTGCGCCGCGCGGAAGGCGCGCGGGCGGCCGCCGAGGCTCTGCGGTGGCTGGCGCCGACGGCGGCGTTCGAGGCGCTGCGGACGGTCCCGCGCCACTACGTCGGCGCGCGCGGTCTGGGCGAGCTGCTCGTGCGGGTCGGACTCGAGGTGCGCGATATCCGGAGCTCGTTCCTCGGCATCAGCCTGGTGGCGTGGGCACGCCGGCCCGAGCTCCCCAACGACAACGGCGCGGTGGGCGTGCCGTGCGAGGCCCTTCAACACTCATGACACGGAGAGAGACGATGAACGTGCGACGGATGCTGACCGGTCTGATGTTCCTCACGGCGGCGGTGCTCGGCGCCGCGGCGCCGGCGCGGGCCGTGGACGGCGTGCTGTACGAAGTGACCGAAGCGGTGAAGGTGAGCTCCAAGGGAGGCCTGTTCAAGTCGTCGACCGCGACGCTGAGCGGCGACATCGCCGCGGGCACCGCGCTCTGCCCGACGTGGCTGGCGCAGCAGCTCAACATCCCCGCGTGCTCCATCGTGGTGCGCGCGACGGGCCGTGCCGACGACGTGACGGGCATCGGGCCCGCGTCGGGCGACTTCCAGCTCATCGTGCAGGACGCGAACAGCGCCGACCAGGCGGAGGTCGCGATCCTGCGCGGCAACATCCACGGGACGATCGACCTCTCGCCGGCGTTCCAGAAGCAGCAGCCGGTCGGCTCGATCACGGGCCGCTTCACGTCGAACGGCGTCAACGGCACGGTCGGCGCGCAGCTCAAGGTGTCGGGCGACTTCAAGGGCACGTTCCGGCTTCCGTTCCGGCATGCCGGCCGCGCGTCGTACCTGATGGACGACGGCACGGTGGTGCCGGTCGAAGCGCAGGAGTACTCGCTGGGCCAGGCGATGGTGCGCCTCGAAGTGACCTTCACGCCCTCCAAGTAGACGCCTCCAGGCAAAGGAGCGGAGTCGTGGCGACGAGACTGGCGATGATGGGGACGGTGGTGGGCGGGACGCCGCCGGCCCCGGTCGTGGACGCCGAGCGTCTCGACGCGCTCGGCGGAATGGCGGCGGGCTTCGCCCACCACCTGAACAACATCCTGATGGTGGCGCTCGGCAACATCCAGCTCACGCTGCTCCAGCACGGCGCCGACGGGGCGCGGGCCGCGCGGCTCCGCACGGCCGAGCACGCCGTGCAGGACGCGGCGGAGGTGGTGAAGTCGCTGACCTCGTTCTGTCGCACCGAGCCCATCGACGAGCTGCGGCTGGTCGACCTGAACGATCTCGTCGACGAGGTGGTCGACCTCACGTCGCCGCGCTGGCGCGAGGAGACGGTGACGCGCGGCGTGAGCGTGTCGCTGAAGGTCGAGCACGGCGCGGTCGCGCTCGTGAAGGCGAACGCGATGGGCCTGCGCCAGGTGCTGATGAACCTCGTGTTCAACGCGCTGGAGGCGATGCCCGAGGGCGGCGCGCTCACGCTGCGGACGTGGACGGACGACGCGGGCGTGCACTGCAGCGTGTCCGACACGGGCGTCGGGATGCCGCCGGCGCTGGTGCGGCGCGCGATCGAGCCGTTCCACACCACCAAGGGGCCGCGCACGCGCGGCCTCGGCCTGCCGGTCGCGTACGGGATCGTGACGCGCCACGGCGGGCGGCTGTCGATCGACAGCGTGGTCGGGCTCGGCACGGCGGTGCGGGTGACGCTCCCGATCGCGGAGGATCCGCTCGGGCGAGGTTTGACACCTCCGGGGGCCGCCTCCTAGACTTCTCGCGACCCGAATCCGAGGAGGGCTCCCGACCGATGACCGTCAGCCGTCGTCACTTCCTGCAAGCCACCACCGCCGGCGTCACCCTCGCGGCCCTGCCGCGCTTCGGCTGGGCGCAGGCGAAGCCGATCACCGTCTCCCACAGCGTCTCCACGTTCGTCTACGGCCAGCACCTCGTCGCCCGCGAGAAGAAGATGTTCGAGGAGGAAGGTGTCAGCGTCTCCGACTTCCTCGTGCCGGGCGGCGGCGCGCGCGTCGCCAACGCGGTCACCGCGGGGCAGGCGATGTTCGGCCTGGGCGACTCGAACCACCCGCTGAAGGCGACCGAGAAGGGCCGCGACACGCTCATGCTCTTCACGACCGACACGCGCTGCAGCTACGCGAACGTGGTCGTGCGCAAGGACCTCTTCGACAAGGGCGTGAAGTCCGTGGAGCAGCTCGCCGACCAGAGGCTCGTCGGGCGCAAGGCCGTCATGGCCGCGACGGCGGTCGGCTCCGGCACGCACGTCTACGGCGTGTACGTGCTGAAGGGGACGAAGGCGGCGGACGGCAAGACCGTCCACGACCACGTCGAGTGGGTGGGCGGCGGCGCCTCCACGACCATGCTCGGGGGCCTCAAGGCCGCGAAGTTCGACGCGATCATGGCCGTGCCCGAGTGGCAGTGGGAGGCCGAGAAGCAGGAGTTCGGCAAGGCGATCTACGACGTGCAGGACGAGAAGGCGTGGAACCGCGTGTTCGGCGGGCCCATCGCGGTGACCGTCGGCTACGCGCTCAGGGAGACGATCGAGAAGTCGCCGGAGCAGGTGCAGGGCTACGTCAACGCGGTCTACAAGGCCCAGCAGTGGATCCGCAAGGCGAAGGACGAGGAGATCGTCGAGCTGCTCTACAAGCCGTACATGAGCACGTTCGACCGCGAGATCGTGACGCGCTCCGTGAAGTACTACCGCACGATCTTCGACTGGGATTGCGCGATCGCCGAGAAGGACTACACGAACGCGCTGAAGGTCTTCATCCCGATCGCGCTCGAGAAGCCGGTGCCGTACGCGAAGGCGGTCGAGCCGTCGTTCCTCAAGAAGGCGCAGGCGAAGTTCAAGTCCTGAGCGAGCGCCGTCCGCGCATCGTCGTCCGGGACCTCGCGAAGACCTTCCGGGAGGGGGGCCGCGAGGTCCCCGCCGTCGACGGCGTCTCCTTCGACATCTACGACCAGGAGTTCGTCGCGCTCGTCGGGCCGTCGGGCTGCGGCAAGTCCACCATCCTCAACATGATCGGCGCGCTGATCGCGCCGACCGGCGGCTCGATCACGGTCGACGGCACGCCTGTGTGGAGCCCCTCGTCGAACATGGGGGCCACGCCACACAGGACCCCCAAACCCCCGGCAAGCGTCGGGTACGTCTTCCAGAAGGACACGGTCTTTCCCTGGCGCACCGTGCGCCGCAACATCGCGCTCGGGCTCGAGTACCGCGGCGTGCCCGCGGCGGAGCGCGACGAGCGCGTGCGCGAGGCGATCGCGCTCGCCGGGCTCGACGGGTTCGAGGAGGCGTTCCCCGCCACGCTCTCCGGCGGCATGCGCCAGCGCGTGGCGCTGATGCGCACGCTGGTGGTCAACCCCGAGATCCTCTTGATGGACGAGCCGTTCGGCGCGCTCGACACCCACACCAAGATCAACCTGCACGCGGAGCTGCTGCGCCTGTGGGGCGCGCGCCATCAGACGGTCGTCTTCGTCACGCACGACCTGTCCGAGGCGATCACGCTCGCCGACCGTGTGATCGTGATGACCCGGCGGCCCGGACGGATCAAGATGATCCACCCGGTGAAGCTGCCGCGCCCGCGCGACGTGATCAAGCTGCGCGAGTCCGACGCGTACGGCGCGGAGTACAGCACGATCTGGCACGTGCTCGGCGAGGAGTTCGCCGAGCATGCGACCGCCGGAGGCCGTGGAGGGCCATGAGCGAGCGTGCGAAGATCTACGTCTGGCGCCTCCTCATTCTCGTCGCGCTCCTGGGGAGCTGGGAGTACCTCACGGGGATCAAGGCGATCTCGCGGACGCCGGGCCTCTACTGGATCGACCCGTTCTTCATCAGCCGGCCGTCGCTGATCGTGCAGCGGTTCATGTTCCTCGCGTCCGGCGAGGTGCGGCTCAACATCTGGCAGATGGCGCTCTCCACCGTGCAGTCCACGCTGCTCGGCTTCGTCGTCGGCGTGTCGACGGGCTTCGTCGCCGGGCTCGTGCTCGGCCGCAACGACCGGCTGGCGCGGATCTTCGAGCCGTACATCGTGGCGTTCAACTCGCTGCCGCGCATCGCGCTGGTGCCGCTCATCACGATGATCTTCGGCTTCGGGCTCGCCGCGAAGGTCGTGCTCGCGTGGACGATCGTGTTCTTCATCGTCTTCTTCAACACGTTCCAGGGCGCGCGCTCGGTGGACGCGGACCTGATCCACTCCGCGCGCTTCCTCGGCGCGGGCGAGCGGCAGATCATGCGCACGGTCATCATCCCGTCCGCGCTCGCGTGGACGTTCGCCTCGCTCACGCCGTCGATCTCGTTCGCGCTGATCGGCGTGGTGGTCGGCGAGTTCCTGGGCGGCGAGTCGGGCGGCGGGCTCGGCTTCCTCATCATCCAGTCGCTGGGCACGCTCAACGCCGCGGACATGATGGTGGCGCTGCTCGCTCTCGGTGTCATCGGCATCGTGATGGCGCTCGGCATCAAGCAGCTCGAGCAGCGCCTGCTCCGCTGGCGCCCGGAGTACCGGAAAGCCGCGTGACGCGCGCGGCGCTCGTCGCGCTCGGCGCGTTCATCGTCCTCGGCGTGCTCGGCGTCGCCACCGCGCGCTTCTTCGGCAAGTCGGGCGGCCGGCTCGCGGTCCAGGTCTCGGTGGCCGCGCACTGGCTCGGTGCGTACGTGCTGTGGAGCTTCGCGGCCGGCCTGGCGACGAAGTACCGGCTGATCGGCGAGTACGAAGCATGGTGGTTCGTGCCGTTCGCGCTGGTCGCGGGCTGGTGGCACTACCGGACGCGGGTCCACGCGACGGCCGAGCGGGCACTCATCGTCTTCGTGGGCGCCCAGCTCCTGTGGCTCGGCGTGATCCTTGTCGGCGCCGGCGTGCTGGCCCCGTGATCCGAACCCGGCGCCGCGCCGTATAGTCCGGTGATGCTCTCCGAGGGCTTCCTCGGCCGCCCGTCCACCTTCGGCGCCGATCTCAACCTTGTCGTCCAGCTCGCCCTCGGCCTGCTGCTCCTCTTCGGCCTGTTCCTCGCCCGGCGGTCGCGCTACGCGGCGCATGGTGTCTGCCAGAGCGTCGCGCTCGTCGCCACGCTCGTGATGACCGCGATCTGGATGGCGCCCGCCTACCACGCCAACTACGGCCCGGGGATCTTCGCCCTCGGCAACCGGGTGAGCGTGGCCGCCGCCGCGCACGTGGTCAGCGGCACCCTGGCGCTCCTCGTCGGGATCTATGTGGTGCTGGTGGCCGGCACGCCGCTGGTCCCCAAGGGCCTCCGGTTCGGCAACTACAAGCTCTGGATGCGGAGCCTGATCGCCATCTGGTGGCTCGCGCTCCTGCTCGGGGTTCTGACATACTGGGTCGCAACCAGCTGAGATGGATGTCGTCGACGTCAACGCGCACAAGGGGGCGTTCTTCCGGCTGCTCCAGAGGACCGAGCAGAGCCAGACCGCGGTCATGACGATCCCCGCCGGCCAGGACGCCGGCGAGCCGGAAAGCCACGACGGCGACCAGATCTTCTTCGTGATCGAAGGCGAAGCCATCCTGACCGTGGGCGATGAAGAGCGCCGGACCGGCCCCGGCAGCCTCGTGACGATTCCGGCCGGCGCCCGTCACCACGTGAGGAACCCGGGGACCGTCCCGCTGTTCTTCCTCACCGTGTACGCGCCGCCGGAGTACTGAGTGCCCGACGACCTCGACCTGATCGCCGCCCTCGAGAAGAACGTCGCCCGCTGCATCGTCGGCAAGCCCGACGTGGTGCGCCTCGCGGTCATCGGCCTCCTCGCGCGCGGCCACCTGCTCATCGAAGACGTGCCCGGCGTCGGCAAGACCACGCTCGCCGCCGCGCTCGCGCGCTCGATCGGCGGGCGCTTCGCGCGGATCCAGTTCACCGCCGACATGCTGCCGTCCGACGTCATCGGCGTGTCGGTGTGGGACGGCGCGCGCGGCGAGTTCAGCTTCAAGCAGGGCCCGCTCTTCGCGAACGTCGTCCTCGCGGACGAGATCAACCGCACCACGCCGAAGACGCAGTCCAGCCTGCTCGAGGCCATGAACGAGGCGCAGGTCTCGCTGGACCAGGCGACGCACGCGCTGCCGTCGCCGTTCATGGTGCTCGCGACGCAGAATCCGCGCGAGTACGAAGGGACGTTTCCGCTGCCGGAGTCGCAGCTCGACCGGTTCCTCCTCCGCGTGCGTATCGGCTACCCCGACGCCGAGGACGAGAAGGCGATCCTGCGCGGCGCCGCCGCCACGGCGGACGCCCTCGCGCCCGCCCTCGCCCTCGACGACGTCCGCCGCCTGCAGACGCTCGCCGATACCGTGCGCGTCGCGGATCTCGTCCTCGACTACGTGATGGCCCTGGTGGCCGCCACGCGCGAGCCGGCGCGCCTGGCGCTCGGCGTGAGCACGCGCGGCGCCCGCGCGCTGGTGGCCGCGGCGCGCGCGGCGGCCCTCACGGAAGGCCGCGACTACGTGCTGCCCGACGACGTGAAGCGCCTCGCGGTGCCCGCGCTCGCGCACCGCGTGATCGCGCGCTCGGCCGCCGCCGTCGGCGGCCACGACGGCGTGGTCGACACCGAAGCGATCGTGCGGGCGATCGTCCAGGACGTCGCCGTCCCGCGGTAGCGTCGTGACACACCTGCGCGCGTGGTGGCGGCGCGTCGTCGCGCGGCTCCATCCGCGGCGCACGATCCGGCCCACGCGCGAGGGCTGGTGGTGCCTCGCGGTCACGGTGGGCCTGGGCGTGACCGCGATGAACACCGGCAACAACCTGCTCTACCTGCTCGAGTCGATGGTGCTCGCGCTCATCATCGCCTCCGGCGTGCTGTCCGAGCAGTCGGTGCGCGGGGTCCGCGCGAGCGTCCTGCGGCCCGACGAGGTCTTCGCGGGCACGCCGGTCCTCATCGGCGCGCGGCTGCGCAACACGAAGACGCGCCGGCCGTCGTACTCGGTGGCGCTGGAGCGTCCGCCTCTGCCGCGCCGGGGACTCTTCCGGCGCCGCGCCGCGCTGCCGGACGCACCGCTCGCGTACGTGGCGCGCCTGGGCGCCGGCGAAGAGCGGCTCGTCACCTGGGAAGAGGTCCTCCCGAGCCGCGGTCCCCATCGGCTGTCGGGAGTCCGGGTCGTCACGCGCTTCCCCTTCGGGCTCTTCGTGAAGGCGTCGAGCGCGACGGGCGCGGAGGACGTGCTCGTGTATCCCCGGCGCGTCCCCGCGCCCGCGGCGCTGCTGCGCCAGGCCGGGGGGATGGGCACCGCGCCGGCGCGCCGACGCGGGCGCGGCCACGACCTGCACGATCTGCGCGCGTACCAGGCCGGCGACGACCCGCGGATGATCCACTGGCGCGTGAGCGCGCGCACGGGCGCGCTGACCATCCGCGAGCTCGAGGCCGAGACCGCCCAGGACGCCTGCGTGGTGCTGCGCGGCCGTGGCGACCGCGATCCCGAGCGCCTCGAGCAGGCGCTCGCCGAGGCGG
>Ga0194132_10007267_pt1 | contig 16613 bp, 14 predicted proteins | sample TA2KigOf80mmetaG_FD_148612 | JGI IMG/M metagenome (GOLD analysis project Ga0194132, IMG submission 148612) | Freshwater microbial communities from Lake Tanganyika, Tanzania - TA2015054 Kigoma Offshore 80m | ecosystem: Environmental > Aquatic > Freshwater > Lake | place: Tanzania: Lake...
CGATGTTCGCGCGGCCCAGCTCGTAGTGCGTGATCGCGTCGGCGCCGCGCCGCGACACGATCTTGATCGCCTCGATCTGGAACGCGCGGAAGACGTCGCCGACCTTCGTGTCGGCGCCGATGTCTCGCACCGCGGTCGTCATCGCCGCTTCGGCGATCTCGGCGGCGGTGCGCAGCTTGTCGATCTCGTCGTTCGTCTTGATCAACCGCAGCTCACGGAAGATCGAAGTGGCGTCGACGAAGGTCGCGTTCGGCAGCGCCCGCTGGAAGCGGTGCAGTTCGCTGGCGGGGATGTCCTCGAATTCCGTCCCGATGCGCGCGCGCTCCAGCTTGCGATCGACGAGCGCCGCGACGACCTGCGCGGTGACGGCGGTCATGTCGATCTCGGCGGCACGGCGCGCCGGCTTGCGGTCCGCGACGGCCGCCAGCGCCGCCAGCGCGTCGGCTTCGGGGTTTGCCGCGATCGCCTCCGTGATGTCGTCGCTCTCGATCCACAGCGGATGCGTGCGCACGTCCTCGATCCACGATTGCTTCCGGATCGCGCGCGCTTCCGTGTCGCCGACGATCGCCGCCGGCGACAGCCGCTCATCCGCCGGCAGCACCACGATCGACGTCACCCCGGAATGGCGAAACCCGGGCAAGAGCGTGACGACGCCGGTCGTGTATTGGAAGTTCTCCGGGGCGACGACGAGCAATACGTCGATCCCCTGTTCGCGCATCATCCGGTGCGCGCGCGCGACGTCCAGGCTTGGACTCGGCAAGGAACGGCTCCTCTTGGGGGATGGTCTGGCGCATCCAACTACAGATGGGCGCGACTTTCATTATAGACGCATACCCGGCGCTGCTTCACGGATGAAGTCTGCGTCCGCGTTCCAGAGATTGTCTTCGACGCAGAGGCGTCCGACGGCGATGCGCAGCTCGTTGAGCGCGCTCGCCGTCGCGATGGATGCGTACGTCGCCGTCGCGCAGCCACGAATCCGACACGGCGAGGATGTCGCGGCGCATCTTCGAGAGCAGGAAGACCGGCTTGCCCTCGCGCGGCACGATCACCGCCGCGACGGTCACGGCCGAAGACGCGACGCGCTGACGTTAGGTGCGGATGACTTGCGGGTCGGGGCGACGCCGCCGAACCGGCGGGGCGGCGGCGCCGGGGCCGTGGGGAAAGAGCGCCAAGCTGTCCATCGGCAGCACGAAACCGCCCTTGACGACCTGCACGACGTCGCCGGTGGCGCGGATGTCGTCGAGCGGATTCCCGCGTACGACCACGACATCGGCCGCCTTGCCGGGCGCGAGCATTCCCGCGTCGTCGAACCCGCACGCCGCGGCGGCATTGCTCGTGGCCGCGCGTAGCGTGTCCTTCGTGGGCAGGCCGGCGGCGACGAGCAGCTCCAGACCGATCGCATAGTCGCCGAACTCGGCGATCGCGTCGGTGCCCATGATGAACTTTCGCGCGCCCATTCGGTACAGCTCGCCGGTGACGTATAGTTGGCCTTCTTGCTTCCACTCGAAGTACGTCAGCGCTTCCTGCTCGCCGGGCGTCAGCGGCCGCCGATCGCGCAGCGCGCGCAGGCTTTCCATGCGGCGATACCCGGTCTGGATCGTCGGGCTGAGCCACACGTCTTGGTCGATCATCCGCCGGCCGATCGCGCGGTTGAAGTTGCGCGTGTAGTCCATCTCCTGGAACTCGTAGTGCTCGATGCAGTCGAAGCCGGCGTCGAGCGCGTTGACGACTGACTGCGTGGCCAGGCAGTGTATCGTCGTGACCTTGCCGTGCCGGTGCGCCTCGTCGACGATCGCGCGCAGCTCCTCGACCGTGTACGAGGCGCGCCGCGCGTCGGTGATGTACGTGCCGCCGCCCGATCCCATGACCTTGATGAAGTCGGCGCCTTCCTTGACGAGACGGCGCACGGCGAGGCGGCATGCCTCCGGCCCGTCCGCTTCCTCGTTGCAGAAGTGGAAGTGGCCGCCGGTCATGGTGATGCTGCGGCCACAGACCTGCACGGCCGGAAACGCGTGGAACAACCCGGCGCTGAGGCCTTCCTTCAAGTCGAGCGTAATGCGGTTCCGCGCGCCGACGTCGCGCATCGCCGTGACGCCGGCCTTCATCAGGTGCAGGTAGCCGTTGCGGACGCAGCGCAGCAGCATCAACGCGTCGCTGTCCTCGCCCATCACGTGGTTGTAGCTCTTGGGTCCGTGGTTGCGGTGCGCCGTGCCGAGAATCAGGTGCACGTGCGTGTCGATGAACCCGGGCAAGATACCGCCGTCGGGGAAGTCGAGTACGCGCGCGCCGGGAGGCGGCGGGGGCCCCTCCCGTCCGTAGACCGCGCGAATGCGCCCCGCCTCGATCCACACGCTCGCGCCTTCGCGGTGCTCCGTGTCGACACCGTCGAACAGCGAACGCCCGCGAATGACCGTCGTGTGACCATCCATGTGTGTTTCTCCTCCTCGATGTCGCCGTGCCCGATGGGACGCGGCGAAGCCGGGTGGATCCTAGAACGGATTCGGGTACGACGCGTAGCTGTACAGCAGATCGACGTACGACTTTTCCAGCTCGGCCAGGCCGCCGACCTTGCCGTCGCCCTCGATGACGAGGAACTCGTTGCCGGCGCTGTGCGAGCTGGCGTAGCTCATGCCCGTGGCGCCGAGCACCTTGAGGCCGAGCATTTGGCTGAACGAGCCGGTCGGGCCGCTGGCGCCGCGCCGCGGCCAGACGACCGGGTCGATGTCCCAGTTCTTGAACACGCGCAGGGCCGCCTGCGCCAGGTCGTCCTTGATGCTGAGCTTCTGCGCGCCGACGGACATCATGACCTTGATGCCGATGTCTCTGAAGCCGTGGCGGTCGAGGTGGGCGCGGATCTTCTGGCAGCACACCTCGGGATCTAGGTCGGGCGGCAGACGGTGGTCGATGGTGCAGTACGCCGCCTGCGGCAGCGTCCACAACGTCGTGCCCGGGCCGGTATAGCCGGCGCGCAAGCCGTTGATGTTCATCGTCGGCTGGAAGCAGTAGCGCTCGAAGACGTCGCGGCCGGTGAGGTCGTTGAGGAACTTGTCGACCTTGCCGGGACCGAGCGCCGGAATCGCCGACGCCTCGCGGCCTTTGTATCGCGCCGCCAGGCCGTCGAGCAGGGCCATGTCCTCGGCCGTCGGCTTCGCGAGCCCGTCGTAAAAGCCGTCGACGAGGATGCGGTTCTCCTTCGCGTCATACAAAGTCGCCAGCGCGTGCACCAGCCGCCACACGGGATGATCGACGACGACCATCGTCGACGAGTGCACCGGGCCGCCGGTCGGCCCGCGCCCCCACTTCTCGCCCGACGCCTCCAGCTCGATGTGCAGACAGCCCTTGTTGCCGAGCGCGAGTGTGACGTCGCCGCCGGCGTTCTGGCACGGTCCCGGCGTGATCATGCCGTGGGCCTTGGACAGGTGGTGCCGGTAGCGGTCGATGAGCAGAGGCACGTGCGGGCTCCCGGTGAACTCCTCGCCCTCGCAGACGAACATCAGGTTCACCGGAAGTTGCCCGGCCGCCGCCTTGATCGACGACAGCGCGTTGAGGAACGCGATCAGACCTTGCTTGTTGTTGGCGCCGCGCCCGTACAGCACGCGCTTGTGCGGCGCCCGCGGCGCGACGACCGCGTCGAACGGCGGATGATCCCAGCCCGACCCGACGACGTTCGTGTCGAAGTAGCCGTAGAGCGCGAGTGTCTTCGGCGCCCCAGCGTCGTAATACGCCCACACCGACGGCAGCAGCGGCGTCGGCGCGATCTCCGCCTCGCGGCAGCCGAGCGCCTGGAAGTCGCGCACGAGCATCTGCGCGCACTGCTCGACGCCGAGGTTCTCTTGGCTTACGCTGGGCTGCGACGCGTACTGGCGCAGCTTGGCAAGGTGCGCTTCCTGATTGGCATCGATGTGCCGGTAGATGGCGTCTCTCATGGTTGGTAGTAGGCGAACCAGATGTTCTTGAACACGCCGCGCGAATCCGGCGTGACGACGAAGCCCTTAAAGCGCCGATCCCAGACCTTCACGTCGACGCCCCACGTGGACCACATGACCGGCAGCTCGTCATGCAGCACCTCTTGGATCCTCTGATACATCACTCTACGTTCCCTCGCCCGCGTCTCTTGGCGGGCCCGTGTGATCATGGCGTCCAGCTCTCGATTGCAGTAGCGGGAGATGTTGCCGGCGTTGACGTTGCGGCACTCCCAGCGGATCAGCGTCCCGTCAGGATCGACGAAGCCGCTGTAGGCGATGAACGCCATCTCGAACTGGCCGGCCTCGGCCTGGCGCAGCAGCACCGGCGAGGACAGGAACTCCGTGCGCGCGTCGATGCCGAGCGAGCGCAGCGCCGCTTGCACCGCGATCGAGGCCTGTTGGCGCTCGCGCGCGAAGTCGAACGTCTTGATCGTAAACGTGAACGGCCGGCCGTCCTTCATCAAGCGTCCGTCGGGGCCGGGACGCCAGCCCGCCTCTTCCAGCAGCCGCTTCGCGCGCTCCGGATCGAACGCGTAGGGTTGCAGCGCCGGGTTGTGGCCCCAGACCGACGGCGAGATCGGACCGGTCGCGGCGCGCCAGTCGCGCGTCCAGAACTCGCGCACGATGCGTGGCATGTCGACGGCGTGCTGGAACGCCTTACGCACGCGCTTGTCCTGGAACAGCGGGTGCTCGGTGTTGTAGATGATGCCCCACCACGACAGGCCGTTCTGCGCGTCGACGACGAACCGAGGGTTCGTGCGCAGCCGCTCCATCATCTCGAAGTTGACGTCGTGCATGAAGTCGATGTTGCCCGTCTCCAGCTCCGTGCCGAGCACGGTGCGGTCAGGCACGATGCGGTACAGGATGCGGTCGAGGCGCGGCCGACCCATCCAGTAGTCAGCGTTCGCTTCCAGGACCATGCGCTCATCGCGGCGCCACTCCGTGAGCTTGAACGGGCCCGTACCGACGGGCCGCTGGTTGAATTGGCTCTTCAACAGGTCGGCGCCGGACTTGACCTCGGCCTCGAGCAAGTGCTTCGGCACCATCGCCTGCTCGAGCGCGATCGGCACGAACGGCGCGTACGCGTAGGCGAGGTGGAATCGTATCGTGTGGTCGTTGATGACTTGGATCGGCTTCTGCTGAAGCGACTCGTACGGCACAGGATTCTCTCTGCGCGTCAGCTCGTCGTAGCCGACGAGCGCCGCCCAGCGCGGGCGCTTGATGCTCGGCACCTTCGGATTCAGGCTCGTCATGGCCGTGAACTCAACGTCGTGGGCGGTGAACGGCTTGCCGTCGTGCCACTTCACGTTCTTCCTTAGATAGAGCGTGACGGCCTTGCCGTCCTTCGACGTCTCCCAGCGCTCCGCCAGGCGCGGCTTCGGCAGCCCGTCCGGCCCGATGACGACGAGCTGGTCGTAGATGAACGCGTTGATGTCCCAGTCGCGCCCGCTGATCTCGATGACCGGGTTTAGGTACACGGCGTCGGCGATCGAGCCGATGCGCAGCACGCCGCCGCGCGGCCGCTGCTGCCCCAGCGTCGGATCGACTTGTCCGGCGACGAGCGTCAGTGCGAGGAAGAGCACCGCGGTCCAACGCCACTTCATACGAGCCACCTCCATGATTTTCGTGCGTCGTTGCGCTTTCGCGTTCCGCGTTCGTCCTATACTTGCAACCTCGGATCTAGCGCGTCCCGTAGTCCGTCGCCGAGGAAGTTGAAGCAGAGGGTCGTCAGCCAGATCGCCATGCCGGAGAACGTCGCGACCCACGGCGCGATGCGCAGGTGCGGCTGCGCCTCCGACAGGATGTTGCCCCAGCTCGGCGTCGGCGGCTGCGTGCCCAACCCGAGGTAGCTGAGGCCCGACTCGAGGATGATCGCGCGCGCGATCTGCAGCGTGAACTGCACGATCACCGGCGCGGCCGTATTCGGCAGAATGTGCCGGACGATGATCCGCGGGCCGTCGGCGCCGACCGCCCGCGCCGCCTCGACGAAGTCCTGGGCGCGCAACGCCAGCACGACGGCGCGGATGATGCGCGCCGTCGATGGCCAGAAGATGAACGCGATCAGCAGCACCGTCAGGCTGATGCTGGGCCCGACGAGCGCGACGATGACCATGATCACGAACAGGCCTGGCACGGCCAGGAACAGATCGACGATGCGCATGACCGTCCAGTCGGTGCGCTTGCCGTAGAAGCCGGCGACGGCACCGAACGCCGTGCCGACGACGATCGCGAGCGCGATCGAGCCGACGCCGATCAGCAGTGAGATGCGCGCCCCCCAGATGATCCGGCTGAGCACGTCGCGCCCGAACGTGTCGGTGCCCAGCCAATGGGACGGGCTGGGGCCCTGCAGGCGCTTGTCCAGGTCCTGCGCGATCGGGTCGTAGGGCGAAACGAGCGGCGCCAGCAACGCGACGAGAAAGATGAACAGGATCGCGGCGCCGCCGCCGAGCGCGAGCGGATGCCGGCGCAGCTGCCGCCAGAACCGGACACCGCTCGTTGCGACCGCGACGCCGCTACTCATACTCGATCCGCGGGTCGAGGTAGAGGTACAGGATGTCGACGATGAGGCTCGTGACGACGACGAACAACGCGATGACGATGTTGACGCCCATCACGACCGGGTAGTCGCGCCGGTAGACCGCGTTCACGGCCAGGCGGCCGAGCCCCGGCCAGGCGAAGATCATCTCGACGAAGACCGCGCCGGCGACGAGGCTGCGCGCGGCCATGCCGATGACCGTGACGGTTGGGATCAGCGCGTTGCGCAAGGAGTGGCGATAGACGACGACCTTCTCGGCCAACCCCTTCGCGCGCGCCGTGCGCACGTAGTCCATGCGCAGCACGTCGAGCATGCTCGCGCGCACGAACCGCACGAAGCCGCCGATGTCGACCGCGCTCAGCGCGATCACCGGCAGGACGAGAAACGAGATCCGCGACAGCAGGTCGCCCTCCTTGCCGAACTCCGACATACCCGACGGCGGCAGCCAGCGCAGCGTCACCGAGAACAGCAGGATGAGCATGATCCCGAGCCAGAACGTCGGGAACGACATACCGAAGTAAGCGAGCGCCGAGATCACACGGTCGAGCGTCGAATACTGGTGCACGGCGCTGATAACGCCGACGATCACCGAGATGACGACCGCGATCACGAGGCTCGTCGTCGTCAGCAGCAGCGTCGCGCCCAGCCGATCGAGGATGAGCTGCGTCGTCGGGATGCCGCCGGACAGAGAGAACCCGAGATCGCCGACGACAACGCGCGTCAGCCAGCGCCAGTAGCGGACGTGCAGCGGTTGGTTCAGGCCGAGCGACTCTCGCAGCTGCTCGGCCATCTGCGTGTTCATATCTTCGGCGATGAAGAACGACTCGGGGCCGCCTGGCGCCAGGTTGATCGCCAGGAACAAAACGAGCGAGATCCCGACGAGCATGGGTGGAATCGTCAGCAAGCGTCGGATTAGATAGGCCTGATGGGCCATGGCGGACGACTCCCAGGGTTTCGGATCGGAATTCTAGTGCCGTAGGTTTTACGCGCGGGTGGCGGGGTCCTGCCAGACCTCGGGATTCGGGAGGGAGAGAGGTATGATCGGAGAGCGGCTCAGGCCGCGACGTCCACGTAGGGGTCAGGTCCGCAAGCCTCACCGCAAACTCCCTCAGCAACGGGGCCGCGGCGACGAGATTGTTGTCTCCGTATAGCACGGTGCTTCCAGCGGTGTGCGTCGCGAGTGTACGGGCCGCGAGATCGAGGATCCAGACGGGCCCGTGCGCGCCAGGATCGCGACGTCGGGCAGGAACTCGGCGACGCGATCGGTGTTGGCGAGTCCATGTAGAGTTCGATCGCGAAGTCGGGCGCGAGGCCCGCGAACCCTCGCGGCAGCGGATGCGGCACGCGGGCCGCGGATACGAATCTGACGTCGGGCGCGCGAACGGTCGCCAAGAGCGGGTCCGTCACGTAACCGCCGTCCGGGCCGAGCACCATGCCCAGCCCTTTCGCGTCGACGTGGCTGCCCAACCGCTGGACCAGGCGGCTGACCACGAACGCCGGCAACGTGGTCGACGGCGTCACCGGGGCGATACGACCGGCGACGAGTTCGGCGTCCTCCAGCGTCGCCGCGATGCGCTCGAACTCCTCGACGGTGAAGACGTCGATCGTCGTGGGCATGGGTCGAGCGTATCGAGTGTCCATAGGCGATGCAACACCACCACGCTGGATAGAACGTAGGTAGCGGCGGGATTCGCGCATGGGCGTGCTTGGCATACCTAGTCCAAACGGGTGCTATCCGGAGACGCGCAGCTCCCGGCTGTAGTTGCTCAGCGACTCGCCGCCATCGTCGCGCACGACGACGACGTCCTCGACGCGGACCATCCAGCGGCCATCGAGGATGATGCTGGGCTCGATCGTGAACGCCATACCGTTCTCGAGCACGGTGTCGTCGCCGGTGTTGAGGAACGGGACCTCGTGCACGTCCATGCCGATGCCGTGGCCGAGCCGGTGCCGGAAGTGCGCGCCGTAGCCGCCGCCGTCGATGACCTTGCGCGCGACCGCGTCGAGCTGAGCCGCGGTGATCTTACCCGACTTCATCGCCGCGATGCCGGCCGCCTGCGATGCCATGACGAGGTCGAACGTCTTGCGGTACTCGGCCGGCGGCTCGCCGATCCACACCGTGCGCCCGAAGTCCGACGCGTAGCCGTCGTAGACGGCGCCGAACTCGAACGGGATCGCCGTGCCGGCTTCGATCGGGTGCGTGCTCGCGTCCTTCTTCCCCTTCGCCCGATCGTCTTGGCGCTGATTGTGGATGTACAGCGCCGACGGAAACGACGTCGCCTCGGCGCCGGCGCGGATGAGCTGATAGTCGACCTCGAACAGGATCTCCAGCTCCGAGACGCCCGGCCGCACTTTCTTGATGACCCCCGTCATCGCCGCGTCGCACAGCCGGGCGGAGCGACGCATGAGGTCGATTTCCTCTTCGGTTTTGACCGTGCACCTCGGCGTCCGGCAGGTGCGCGAGGTCGAACTCCGTGACCATGCGCGGGAACACGAAGACCGGCCCCTTTTTCGCGGTGATGTGCGCGGCCATCGCCCAGGCGCCGGGGTACTGCTCGTACGTGTACCCGGGCTTGTGGCGCGGCATACCCGTCGTCCATTGCAGGTTCGCGGACCGCGACAACACGAGCGTCTCGATGTCGAGCGCGTCCATGCGGGCGCGAACCTGCAATGGACGGTTCTTGTAGTCGATCGCCATGCGACCTCCGTGATGATCCCGCGTCAGTCGACGACGAGCACGTCCTTGCGGAACGTGCTCAGCGGCTCGCCGCCGCCATCTCGGATGACGACCGCGTCCTCGACGCGGACGACCCACTTGTTGTCGATCGCGATGCTCGGCTCGATCGTGAACACCATGCCGGCCTTGAGGACCGTCTTGTCGCCGGGTGTGAGGAACGGCGGCTCGTGGCAGTCCATGCCCATGCCGTGGCCGAGGCGGTGGCGGAAGTTCGGGCCGTAGCCGCCGTCCTCGATCACCTTGCGCGCGACCTGGTTGAGATCCTCGGCGGTGATGCCGGTCTTGGCGGCGGTGATGCCGGCGGCCTGGGAGTCCATGACGAGCTTATGCGTCTTCAGGAACTCCTCCGGCGGCTTGCCCAGCCAGACGGTGCGGCCGAAGTCCCCGGAGTAGCCCTGGTATACGGCGCCGAAGTCGAACGCGATCGCCGTGCCGCGCTCCAGCGGATGGTTCGTCTTGCCCTTCAGCTCGCGCGACTTCGTCGCCCGGTTCGGGTTCTCGATGTAGATCGACGTCGGGAACGACGGCGCGTACGAGCCGTGCTTGTAGAGTTGATGCTCGGTCTCGCTGTACAGCTCGAGCTCGGTCATGCCGATGCGGATCTTCTTGAGGATGTCGCCCATCGCCGCGTCGAGGATCTTCGCGGCGCCGCACATGCGCTCGATCTCGGCTTCGGTCTTCGGGTTGCGCAGCGGCCGGAAGATCTTGTACGCGAGGTCGAACTTCCCGTCGGGCACGAGCTCTTGCAGGTGGAACAGCGTACTCGCGTGCGACCGGTCCTCGACCGCGATCGTCTTCTTGTTGAGCTTGAACTCGTTGATGAGGTTCAGGACGAACTGCTTGTGGTCGTCGGCGTCCTGGATGACGCGGACTTCCATGCCCGGGATGTCGCCGAGCTCGAATTGCACGTCCATGCGCGGCAGCGCCACGATCGGGCCCTTGTCCTGGCCGAGGTAGACGGCGCCGGCCCACGCGCCGGGATGCATGATCGCCGTGTACGGCGCCTTGTCGCGGCGAACGCCGACGAGCCACTCCATGTTCGTCGTGCGCGGCACGACGAGCAATTCGATCCCCAGTTCCTTCATGCGGTTCTGCGCCGCGGCAACGCGGGCGCGGTAGTCGATCGTCACGTTCGTTCCCTCCTCAGGAGATCAGCCAACCACCATCGACGTACAGGATCGTGCCCCTCACGTAGTCCGCTTCGTCGGAACAGAGGAACAGCGCCGCGTTCGCGACGTCGCGCGGCTGGCCGACGCGGCCCCACGGCACGTGCGACAGCAGCACCGCCCGGCGCTCCGGATCGGCGAGGCTGCCTTTCGTCAACGCGGTGTCGATGACGCCGGGACCGATCGCGTTGACGTTGATGCGGTACTTGGCGAGCTCGATCGCCACGGCCTTCGTCAGCATCAGCAGGCCGCCCTTCGAGGCCACGTAGTGGGCCTGCTTCTCCAGCGCGACGTGAGAGTTGATCGGGGCGATGTTGAGGATCTTGCCGCCCCGTCCCACCGAGACCATGTGGCGCGCCGCGGCCTGCCCGCACAGGAACGCGGCCTTGAGGTTCACGTCGAGGATGCGATCCCACTCGCTCTCGGCGATGTCGAGGAACGGCGTCAGGAACTCGATGCCGGCGTTGTTGACGAGGATGTCGAGCGAGCCGGTCCGGCGCACGGCCTCGTCGACCATGTGCTCGGCTTGCGCCTTGTCGCTGACGTCGGCGCGCCGAGCCACGCCATCAACGCGAGCACTTCGTAGAGCACGCCGTAGCGCGGCTTGTCTCGCGGCACGAGGACGTGGTCGGTGACCCAGGCGGAATCGGAGCCGGCGCCCTCGTCCGCTTGCGCGACTTCGAGCATGGCGGGGCCGCTCGGCCGCACGCCGAACGGGAAGTTCGGAAGGCAGAGTCCGAATCGCACTTTGGGCTGTTCCTCCTAGACCTTCGGCTTCAACGCGCAAACGTTGGCGATTCGCTCCATCTCGGCGCGCAGCGCGTCCATCTTCGCGTCCCAGATCGGCGTATCGGCGATGAAGTGGTGCGCGCCCAAGTCGCGAATCTCCTGGATCGCTTCCGCCGTGACTTTGAACTCGTGCCCGGCGCGGGCGACGATGATCAGGTCGTCGTAGTTGCGGCCGTACTCCTCGCAGTACCGGCGCAGCTTTGCGAGCCCTTCGCGAAAGCTTGGGATCTGAATCTGCGTCGGGTGCCAACCGTCGCCATTCTTCGCGACGCGCCGGATCGCCGCGTCGGAGTGCCCGCCGAAGACGATCGGGATCTTGCGCCGCTTCGGAGGCGGGTACATCTTGCCGGGCGGTACCTTGTAGAACTGGCCGTTGAACTCCACGATCTCGCCGGACCACAGCAAGCGCATGAGGTCGCACATCTCGAGCAACCGCTTGCCGCGGTTCTCGAAGTTCTCGTCCATGATCTCGGACTCTTCCTTCATCCAGCCGGCGCCGGCGCCGAACAGCACGCCACCGTCGGTGAGGTAGTCCAGCGTCGACAGCTGCTTCGCGAGCAGCACCGGGTGCCGGATCGGCGCGACGAGGACGGACGTGCCGACCTTCAGCTTGCGCCGCGCCGCCGCCCAGCCGAGCGCGAGCAGCGGATCGAGCCAGTTCGTGTCAGAGGGGTAATCCCAACGGCCGTGCGTGCGGTACGGGTACCACGAATCTACTTTTTCGGGGAGGAAGACGTGATCGGTGACCCAGATCGAATCGTATCCGAACTCCTCGGCCCACTTCGCGACGAGATCTAGGTTCTCTGGGGTTGCCTTCGGCCCCGCGTTGGGCAGGCCGACGCCGATCTCCATGGATGCGCACACCTCTCTCCCGCCGGGCGCGGAAAGTCGTGAAACGCGATTTCGGCGCGCGCTTGGCGGTTCCTCCGCGTCCTCCGCGCCCGCCACGTGACGGCGCCGAGCCCGAGCGCGGCGAGCAAGGTGGTAGCGGGCTCAGGCGGGCGTCGCGATGACCCACCAGAACGTCGCGACGCCCGCCTGATCGGGGACGGGCACGAGCCGCAGGTAGTAGGTTCCAGGCTTGAGGTGCGCTTGGTTGTCGCCGCGATAGGTCGGCGAGTAATAGTACAGCGGATCGAGATAGATGCCCGGCTCCGGGTCCGCCACGATCGCGATCGCCTCCAAGGGCGAGCCGGAGGTCATCGCATCGCCGACCTCGATTCGTCCGCCTGGGCCGTCGATGTCCACGCACCATGGCATGTTCTCGGGACTCTGGGCGGAGTCATCGTCGATCAGCTCGCACGTATTCGGACCAGGACATCCGGCCGTGCGGTTCCGCGGCTCGTAGTCGGCGTTCCATCCGAACTTGTACCAGGTATCGCGCTGCAGCGTGATGCCTCCCGCCGCCGCCGTGCCGGAAAGGGCCGGCAGCATCAACGAAAAGAAGAAACACTCATGACAGCCGCGACGACGACCGTGCGCATGTTGGCATCCTCCGACGAGTTGTGTGGGTGCAACGCGACAGCAGTATGAGTGCGAGTATTCCCCTATTTCGAATTTGTACACAGATTCCATGATTCTTTTTCGTAACCATATGAGGCCGTTCTGGCACGCAGTTTGCCCGCCGCGCCCAGCCGCGAGGACTGTCCTGCCATGAACGTCCCTGATGTCATGACGGGCTCCCGCGGCGTCATGACGTGGGTGCGTACCGTCATGACATTTTCGACGGCGTACCGGACAGGCGCCGAGCGCCGCGGTGTCGGGCGAGCCTATGTTCGATTGCCGATTATCGGCTGCGGAGCCGCGGATCGAGCGCGTCGCGCAAGCCGTCGCCGAGCACGTTGAACCCGAAGACGACGAGCATCAGCGCCATTCCGGGGATGATCATGACGTGCGGGGCGACGCGCGACCACTGCATCGCGTTTTGCAGCATCGACCCCCACTCGGCGTTCGGCGGCTGCACGCCGAGCCCGAGGAAGCTCAAGCTGGCCGCGGTGGTGATGCTCGTGGGGATCATCAAGCTCGTTTGTACGGTGATCGACGAGAACAGGTTCGGCACGATGTGCTTGAGGACGATCGCGCGGTCGGAAGCCCCGAGCGCGACGGCCGCCTCGACGAACATCTTCTCCTTGATCGACAGCGTCAAGCCGTGCGCGAGCCGTGCGTACTGCGGCACCTGCGAGATCGCGATAGCGATGATCAGGTTCTCGATGCCGGTGCCGAGCAGCGAGATGATCGTCAGCGCGACGATGATGCCCGGGAACGCGAGCAGCATGTCCATGACGCGCATGATCAGCGTCTCGGACCCCGGATAGTACGCGGCGAACGTGCCGAAGAGGATCCCGGCGACGGCGCTCGTGATGACCGACGTCATCGCGATCCACAGCGACAGGCGCCCACCGTGCAGGATGCGGCTGAGCAGGTCGCGGCCTTGGTTGTCGGTGCCGAGCAGATGCCGCGGCGATCCCGGCGGCTTCAACGTGCCGTCTACGTCGATCGTCAGCGGATCGTACGGCGCGATCCACGGCGCCAGCGCGCCGGAGACGAAGAACGCGAGCACGATCAACGCGCCGAGGGCGCCGACCTTGTGCTTGCGCGCGAACTCCCAGACGGGATTGCCGCCGCCGGCGCGGCGCGGCATCGGAACGGCGGTCGTGGCGGTGGCGCTCATGCGTATCGGATCCTCGGGTCGAGCAGGCCGTAAGCGAGATCGACGAGCGCGTTGATAAGGAAGAACGTCGCCGCGAACAGCAGCAGGACGCCTTGTACGACGGGGATGTCGCGCTGGCCGACGGCGACGATCATCAGGCGGCCGAGGCCGGGCCAGGCGAAGACTTCCTCGACGACGAGCGCGCCGCCGAGCATGAAACCGAACCGCAAGCCGACGACGATGACGACCGGCAGAAGCGCGTTCGCGAGCGCGTGCCGGCCGATCACGACCCATTCCTGCGCGCCCTTCGCGCGCGCGGTGCGCACGTAGTCCTGGCGGATGACTTCGAGGAGCGACGACCGCGTCATCCGGGCGATGAACGCGAGCGAGAACACCGACAGCGCTACCGTCGGCATGATGTAGTGCCGCCACGTCTCATTGCCGGCGGCCGGCAAGATCCCCAGCGTCACGCTGAAGAAGAACATCATCAGCAGGCCGAGCCAGAATACGGGAATGGAAATGCCGACGAGCGCGATAATCGTGGCGATGTGGTCCATCGTCTTGCCTTGGTTCACGGCCGCGATGGTCCCCAGCAAGACGCCAACGGTCGTCGCGAGCAGGATCGCCCAAACCGATAGCTTAATCGTGTTGACGAACCGCGGGCCGAGCTCGTCGACGACGAGCCGGCGCGTCGTGAAGGATCGCCCGAGGTTTCCGGTCACCAGCTTCGTGATGTAGTCCGTGTACTGAACCCAGGCGGGACGATCGAGCCCGAGATCCTTGCGGATGCGCTCGACCGTCTCTTGCGCGGCGGTTTCACCGGCGAAGAGACGCGCGGGGTCGCTGGGGATGATCTGGAATGCCAGAAACACCACCGTCACGACCAAGAAGAGCGTCGGGATGCTGAGCAGCGCCCGGCGCACGAGGTACGCGGTCAAGTTGCCTCCAACCCGGGGGTCCTACGGAAGGGGGGGCGCATCGGCGCCCCCCCTTCGCGAATCTCACGTTCGCTTGCCTGGCGTTACCGCGTCTTCCACGCGTACTTCGCCGGCCAGTTGTTGCCGGCGGGCTCGAGGAAGATGCTGTGCACGTTGTCGCGCACCGCCAGCTCCTGCGGCATGTCGATGAGCTGCAGGATCGGCGCGTCGTTGAACACCGTGCGCATGATCTGGCCCATGTAGATGCTGTTTCGACTCTTGGCGGTCGTCGCCTTCAGCGACTGCTCGATCAGCTGGTCGACGACGGGATTGCCGTAGTGCGCGCGGTTGAAGTAACGCGGCGCCGCCGAGCTACTGTGGTAGAACGTCTGCAGGATGTACTCGATGTCGCCGGTGAACGTGCCGACGGTCAGGTACACCATGTCGTAGTTCGCGCGATCGCGCGGCAGCGTGACGCGCGGCACGAACGTCGCCGACTCCAAGACGACCAGCCGTACGTCGATGCCGACCTGCTTGAGCATGCCCTGGACGATCTCGGACGTCTCGTAGTCGCCGGGGCTGCCGCCGCGGCGCGTAATCAGCTCGAGCTGCATCGGGCGGCCGTCCTTGACGCGCACGCCGCCGGGGCCCATGCGCCAGCCGGCCTCGTCAAGCAGCGCGCGGGCGGCGTTCTGATCGAACTTCCAAGAGCCCGCCGGCACGTAGCCGTCGATCGTCGGGTTTGCGTACACGGCTTGCGCGACCTTGCCGCCGCCGAGGTAGACGTTGCGGATGATCGCTTCCTTGTCGACCGCGTGGTTGATCGCGCGGCGGACCTTCACGTCATCGAGCGGCGGCTTCGCGTTGTTCAGCGTGATGTACGCTTGCTGCGAGCCGATGCCCTCGAGAATCTTGAAGCCGGGCGTGGTCTTGAGGCGCCGGATGTCCTGCACCGACAAGCTCTGCGCAACGTCGACGTCGCGCGCCTGGATCATCGTCGCGCGCGTGTTGTTGTCGTTGACGACGCGGAAGACGACTTCGTCGAGGTACGGCAGGCCCTTCTGCCAGTAATTCGGATTCTTGCGCAGCCGCAGGATCTCGTTGGGACGGAACTCGGCGACGGTGAACGGACCCGTGCCGACGGCGTTGAGCCGCATGCCCTCGTCGCCGACGCGCTGCGCCCACGTCGGGCTGTAGATCGCAAACGTCTTCGTCGAAATGTTCGGACGCAGGTTCGGCGCTGGGCGCGTCAGCGTCAGGCGCAGCGTCAGCTCGTCGACCGCCTCGATGGTCCGAAAAGGAAGGATGTCGAAGAGCGTGAACCGGCGGTTGATCTTGCGGTCGAAATTCCACTTCACCGCCGCGGCGTTCAGCGGCGTGCCGTCGTGGAACTTGACGTTGGGCTGCAGCTTCAGCGTCCACGTCAGGCCGTCAGGCGTGATCTGCTCTTCCTTGACGAGCAACGGGATGACCTTGCCGTTCGGGTCGCGATCGTAGAGCGTCTCGTAGAAGTAGTGCGCGACCTCGTTGACCGCGCCCTGGTTGACCTGGTGCAGGTCGATGTGCGGCGCCGTCGTAACGTACGCGATCGACAGCGAGCCGCCAGACACCGGCTGCGGTGCGGCGGCCGGTCCGGCGCCGGCGCCTCCGCCGACCGCCAGGATCAGCAGCGCCGTGAGTGCGACGAACGCGCGAAAGCGCTTGGTAGCTATCATCTTCATAGGCTCTTTGGCCTCCCTCTCAGGGCCAGGACACGTTCGCTGGTCCTAGTTAGACATCATACTGGTTCGACCTGCTCGCGAGTCCGGATTGCAGACCCGTCCGCGCGGGCCTGGGGGAAACCGGTTGCCCCG
>Ga0194132_10007268_pt1 | contig 16607 bp, 18 predicted proteins | sample TA2KigOf80mmetaG_FD_148612 | JGI IMG/M metagenome (GOLD analysis project Ga0194132, IMG submission 148612) | Freshwater microbial communities from Lake Tanganyika, Tanzania - TA2015054 Kigoma Offshore 80m | ecosystem: Environmental > Aquatic > Freshwater > Lake | place: Tanzania: Lake...
CGTCGGCCTGGCGCAGAATCCGAATGATCTCTTCGACGCTGTGGACTTTTCGCTTCATGAGTATCCCTCCGTCGATCTGAAGAAATACTCACATCCCGACTGGCGCAACTTTACGGGGTCATGTCAGGCAGCACGGGCTTCATTATTCTTCTCGGTGAGCCTGACACCTTTGGGCATTGTTTCCGTTCCTTTCTTTACAATAAGTTCTCAACTGATACGGATATAATCTGATGCGTTGTCGATCAGTTTCTCTCTGTTTTCGTAGTACCGCATGGTTGTCTTCAAATCTTTGTGCCTCAGGTGCGCCTGTACCTGCTGAGGTTTGGCACCTCCTTCGATAGATAGAGTGCAGCAGGTATGTCGAAACATGTGCGCGGTTATATTTTGAGCGATCCCGGCACGCTTGGCATACCTCTTGACTATTCGATTAATTGCGTGGTCTGTCAATGGTCTTCCGTGCGAACGATTATTCGAGAGGCTGACGAAAACTTTATCGATAGGGGAGTAGCCATTCTCTAAGAGAGCAGTCCTATACTTCTCCAGATAGTGTATCACCACAGGCTGTATTTTGATGTTCTGGCGAACTCCCGCTTTGGTTTCCTGAAGAGATAATACAAAGAAGGCACCTTCCTGATGAAGATCGGTCCAAGAAATATTAGCTGCCTCTGATCTACGAAGTCCACTATAGGTTAAAAAATAAAAGAGCGCCGTATCTCTTTCGCGGAGCATCACATCATCTTCTTCTTCAATGGCCCTCAGTATTCGTTTCATCGCATTCTGAGAAATTGCTTTTCCGGCAAGATTATCCTCTTGACGATAACCACGGACCAAAGACGAATCAGTTGGATTATGTTCGACGACCCCTGCGGCAACTAACATTTTGTAGAATGCTTTTAGGCTCGACAGCTTACGATTTATTGATGACCTCTTGTAGCCTTTTGTAGCTAGATCATTACGGAAGGCGATCACGTCCTGAAATGTAATTCTTCGGATATCGTCATTGGAGATCTCCTGATTACCAAAAAATTGACAGAGGTCGGCATAGTATGCCTTTCTTGTCTTTTCGGTCAACTGCCCGGCAAGGAACTGATCTAGCGGGGCATCGCGAAATACCCTGTAGGGCATTGCGGTGTTTTCGGGTTCCTGGCTAACTATCGTAACCGTTCGGCTATTATTGCTCATGGTTTTTTTCAGTCTGCGTAAGTAATACCGGTAAAGAGCAGGCCGATCCCGTTCACGTCGACCAGCGTTAAATTGTAAAGATAGCCATGAGATCGTTGATTTGCCTGAGCATAGTAGTTAGGCACTATAACAGTTATTATCGTACCTAAAAATATAATAAAAATGGTCCTCTCACGCGCGCCCAAACAGCTTGTCTAGTTCCCGCAGGCTCAACTTGACGATGATGGGCCGGCCGTGCGGGCAGACGAAAGGTTCGCGGGCTTTCAGCAGCCGGGTCACCAGTTCCTGCATCTCTCCTTGCACCAGGCGCTCTCCCGCGCGTATTGAGGTGTGGCAGGCGTACGAGGCGGCCATGGCCTCCTGAAGGGTGTCGCGTATTTCCTTCTCCTGGATCAACTCGTCGATGATCTTGTAGATCAGGGCGCCTTCCTGCCAGTTCTTAAGACCGGCGGGGATGGCGTCGATCAGCAAGGTGCCGGAGCCGAATTCCCGGATGCCGAATCCAAGGCGCGCCAAGAGTCCTTCAGCCTGCCGCGCAGCCTCCAGTTCGATGGGGTTGAGATGGATAGTCAAGGGCAGGAGCAACTGCTGACTGGGGGCGCCTCCGTCCTGAAACCGGTCGAGGGACTCTTCATAGCGGATTCGCTCGTGGGCCACATGCTGGTCGATCACCGCCACCCCGTCTTCGAGTTGGAGCAGCAGGTACTTGTCGTGGACCTGCAGGATGCGCGGTGGTCCGGCCAACTCGTCACGGGAGGGGCGCTCCCCCGCCTTCCCCGCCGTGAACCGGGGGAGAGAGGAGGCCAGAAGACCCAGGGCCATATGCCCCTCTCCGGCAGACGCCCCTGCCGGACCGGGCAGGAACACGGCGGCCCCCCCCCCCAACTCCTGGGGGCGGAGGGAGGTCGGCAGCGGGGCGTAGCTGAACCCGGCGGTCTCGGGCATGTCGAGGGCGCGGCGTACCGCCCTGGCCACCACCTGGGCCACCATCTGCTCGTCGGCCAGGCGGATCTCCTTCTTGGCCGGATGTACGTTGACGTCAACCTGCTGGGGGTCTAGGTCGAGCCACAACACAAAGGGCGGATGGCTTTCGGCCGGCAGCAGACCCCCGTACCCGCGATAGACCGCCTGATGCAGCGGCCGGGAGTACACGGGCCTGCCCCGCACCAAGAGGTATTGGCGGTTCCGGGATTTGCGGCAGACTCCCGGCCCTCCCAGCATCACCTCCACCGCCACGCCGCTTTCCTCCCACTGCGACCAGAGCAGGTCCTCCCCTTCTATATCCAAAAGTTGGCTGGCCCGCTGCCGGTGATCCCCAGGTTGCAGGGAGAGGCTGAGCCGCTCCTGGTTGACCACCTCGAAACCGATCTGCGGAAGAGCCGCGGCCAACTGGGAGACCACCTGGGTAATGTGCCTGGCCTCGGTCTCGACGGGTTTGAGGAATTTCCGCCGCGCCGGGGTGTTGAAGAAGAGGTTGCGCACCGAGACCCGGGTGCCGATGTCCCGGGCAAAGGAACTCAATTCCCGCTGCACCCCCCCCTCCACCACGATCCGCGTGCCGGCGCTCTCCTCGGCGCTGCGGGTCTCGATGCACAGCCGCGACACCGCGCCGATGCTCGCCAGCGCCTCCCCCCGGAACCCGAGGGTCTGGATCGAGAAGAGTTCCGATGGCGAATGCAATTTGCTGGTCGAATGCCGCTCGACGCACAGCACCGCATCCTCCCTGCTCATCCCTTCCCCGTCGTCACTGACTGCCAGCGACTGCCTTCCCCCGGCCAGCACCTCGACCTGCACCCGGCTAGCCTTGGCGTCTATGGCATTCTCGACCAATTCCTTGACCACTGAAGCCGGTCTTTCGATAACCTCGCCGGCGGCGATCTTGCGGATCAGGGTTTCGTCAAGGAGGGAGATTTTGGCGGCCATAAGCTCACATCTCCGCCATGATCAACTCCGCCCGGAGCTGGTACTCCTCCTGGGTGATCTTCCCATCCTTAAACTCCTGCTCCAGGCGTTCGAGGTGCTGCCTCGGGCTTCCCTCCCGCCGGTGTTTCTGCATCTGCTGCCACAGGTGCCAGACCCCCAGCCCGAGAAGACCACTGACCAGCACCCCGCCCAGCCATCCGTTTTCTGGTTCTGGCTCCGAAATGCGCTCGACCCGGACGCCCCGGCTGCGCCAGCCCCTGGCCTGCTCGGCGCCTGGTTCCCCCTGTTCCCGGACCACCACCTGTCGGGTGATGAGTTCCCCGCTGCCGTTGTCGATGCGGCTGGGCCGCCTGAGCGTGACGTGCCATCCCCCAGGGGCGATCTCCACCGACTGCACCAGGTCCTCGGCGTCCAGGCGCTTGAGATGTTCCAGCCCGATGGGCACCTCCGTAGACCCCACCTGGTTGAGGGCCATCACCAGGACGACCAGGCCCACGGCCAGTAAAATCGCAAAACGCAATGATATCCCCTCGCCTTCCCCAGCCTCTTCGGCCTTAACCATGAACTACCTCGTCGGCGAAGATTTCGCGATCCAAACGGGCGGACTGCTGAAACCACTCGGCCCACCGCAACCCCTCCGCCGGCACCTTCATCTGCGCCGGGAGGGCTTCCCGCCCCAGCAGATACGCCTGGAACGACTGGTACACGGTGGTAAGCAACGCTGGCCCGCTGGCCGCCCATTCCCAGCAGTGGTGATGTTCGTCCTCCTGCCCCCACTCCGTCAATTCCATCCCTGACTGACCACCCAACCCACAGAAAGACACCCATCCCTCCACCCCGTTGCGGAAGCGCAACAGGGCATTGGCGACATCCTCCTCCGGGCGGTTCAAGCCGAGACTTCGGGTTCGCGCATACACCGAGTCCAGCCGCCCGTACCGGCCGGCCAACATCTGTAGGCAAGGGGCCGCCCAGTGCGCCAGCAGACCCTCGCGCGTGCCCCGCAGAGCCGCCTGGGACACCCAGCCCTGGAACGCGAGGTACACCGCCCCCTGCCGGGCGAGGTACACCTCGTCGGGGATGAGGGCGCGGGGCACCATGCACAGCTCGACTTCTGCCTGACGGGCCTCCTCCAGCAGGAGGGACAGGCGGGCATAATTGTGCGCCGGCAGACCGCATGACAGCACTGGCTTGCCGGCGCGCAGGGACTGTTGCGACCAGTATTCCCGCTCGGCCGGCGTCCCGCTTACCACCACCCCGCGAGTCCGGGGGTCCATCAGGAGCGCCTGGGGCTCCCGTAGCGGGAGCTCCTCGGGTCCCTGACCGCTGTACCCCACTGCCGACAGGAACGGGTTGCTACGGATGGCGGCGAGATGATCGGCGAGGGTTCCGAGGCCCAGCAGGGCCAGTCCGATAGGAACTACCATGTGGGGGCAGGCGCCGAAGCGGCGCATCGGCCATTAAGATAACCCGCTTCGATCCGGCGGGCAACCCGTGGCTTTGGGAGGAATTACTGCGTGTGCCAGCGCTCCAGCAGATCATCGCGAATTTCCTGGCGCAAGAGAAGCACCAGGCGCTTTTGGGCCGCCAGTCGCACCTCCCCGTCCCGCTCGTCGCGGGCAAGTCGGGTCAACAGCTTTCGGTCTGCCCGCGGATGGGCGACCAGGGCTAGCAATACCTCGATCTCCTGGTCGGCCCGCATCCTGTCGAGGATGGGCAGGGTGGTGTTTGGATGCCGGGCAACGGCCCGGCGGACCTCCGGGGCCTGGTCGGCTGCCAGCCTGGCGAGCAACCATATGGGGGTATTGATGTTCTGGGCGAGGGCCAGTCGTGCCGAGGCCAGGGGGTGGTCCACGGAGCGCTCCAGCCATTCGACGGGCATGTTGCGATTTCCCAGCGCGGCCACCAGGATGGACTGGACGCTGTCCTGGGCGAGGGTGGCCATCGCCACCGAAGAGGACTGGGGGTTCTGGGCAATGCGCAGGCGCACCAGCAGGTCCGCATCGATGGCCATCTGCTCGTAGGCCGAAGGGGGCAGGGTGCGGTTCTCGGCCAGCTTGAGGCGCACCAGCACCAGGGAGTCGCCGGTCAGGCCCAGGGCCAATTCCTCCACCAGGGCCGGGTCGGTGTGCGGGCCCTGTGGATCGTAGCGCAGGGCAAGGGACACCCCGCTGCGCACCTGGCCTTCCGGGTCGGTGGCCAGGGTCTGAAGCACCTTAATGGGGGTGTGGGGGTTGACGGCGACGAAGAAGCGGACCTCAGTGGCCTCGTCGGTGGCCAGTTCAGCCAACTCGCGCGGGTTGGTGGTCAGTCGAGCCCGCTCCTGCTGTACCTTGTCAATCTGCTGCTCCTGCTGCAGGAGTTGGCGCAGGCCCCAGCCGTCGAGTTTGCGCAACTGCTGGCGCACCTGTTCCTCGAAGGGGACAGCAAAGGACTGCGCTCCCCCAATCCCAGGTGTTGCCAACAGGCCGGCTAGCAACAGCCAAGTAGTATGCATCGCTACCCTCCGGGAAAGACCGCAGATAGCGAAGCAACTAACATGCCGACAATGCTGCACCGCCGTCAGCGTGTCCTGGGGCGCATCCGGAGGAAAAGTCTTCCGCCGGATCAGGACCGAGTTTCCGGTGGTTTGCCCGGCTTTTGCATCGTTTCCAGCAGACGGGCGCTGAACTCCTGGGCCGGGTGATAGCCGTCGAGGCGGAGCAGGTAATTGAGGGCGATGGTTTCGGCGATCACGGTAATGTTCTTGCCCGGCACCAGAGGCACGGTGATCTCCGGCAGTTCCACCCCCAGGAGGGTGCGGGTGCGGTCGTCCAGGCCGAGGCGCTCGCACTCGAAGTTCTCATTCCAGTCCTGGAGGTTTACAATGACCTCTACCCTCTTCTGTTTGCGGGTGCCGCGGATGCCGAAGATCCGTTTGACGTTAATGATGCCGATGCCGCGGATCTCCATGTGGTCCTGAAGTACTGCCGGGCTCTGCCCCACCAGGATGCCCTGGGCCTTGCGGCTGATGGTAACGGTGTCGTCGGCCACCAGGCGGTGCCCCCGCTCCACCAGGTCCAGGCCCACCTCACTCTTGCCGATGGCGCTGCGCCCAGTGAAGAGCAGGCCAATGCCGTTGACGTCCACTAAGGTGGCGTGGACGACTACCTGAGGGGCGAACACGTCGTCGAGATAGAAATAGAGCAGATGGTTAAATTTTGGGGTGTCGAAGTCGGAGCGCAGCAGGGGCACGGCGTATTGGTTGGCCAGTTCCTCCAGCTCCGGCACTACCCGCCCCATGCCGGTGATCACCACACAGGGCATCTCGAACTGGTAGATCACCTCCAGGGCACCGCGCAACTGCGCCTGGGGTTGGTGGCGCAGGTACTCGATTTCGTGATTGCCCAGCACCTGGACGCAGTCGAAGTTGAAGACCTCGATGAAACCAGTCAGCGCCAGGGAGGGACGGCTGGTGTCGTTGGTGTTGATGGTGCGGTGCAGTCCCGACTCGCCGGCTAACAAGTGTAGTCCCAAATTCTGGCCGTAGATCTTAAGCAGGTTGCCGATGGATATCTCAGTCATATCCCGTCCTCCAGGCTGGCGGCGATGCGCAGGTATCCCTCGTAGCGCAGGGCCGAGATCCGGCCCTGCGCTACGGCCTCGCGGATGGCACAGCCCGGCTCACTGAGGTGCCGGCAATCGCGGAACTGGCAGCCCCCCGCCAGAGGGGCCATCTCGACAAAATGATCAACCAGTTCCCGCCGGTCCACCTGCCAGAGCTGCAACTCCTTGATCCCCGGGGTATCCACTACATACCCCCCCTGTGGCAAGGGATACAGGCGGGCGGTGGTGGTGGTGTGTCGCCCGCGGTCGTGGCGCCGCATCAATGCGCCCGTCCGCGCGTTCAGGCCGGGAGCCTGGAGATTGAGCAGCGACGATTTGCCCACCCCGGAGGGTCCGACCATGGCCGACACCTTGCCGGCCAGCAGCTCGGCCAGCTCGGCCAGCCCCGCTCCCGTCAGGGCGCTGGTGAGGCACACCCGATATCCTAGTTCTACGTACACCTTCCCTAATCCCAAGTTCTGTTCCGGGGCGCCCAGATCCACCTTGTTGATGCACAACACCGGTTGGATCTGGCCGGCGAGGGCCATGGCGATGGCCCGGTCGATGAAGCCGGGGCGGGTTTCGGGTTGGCGGGCGGCTACCACCACTACCAACTGGTCGACGTTGGCGGCGATGACCTGTTCCCGCCCGCCTTTGCCGCTGGCCAGCCGGGAGAGTTTGCCCTGCCGGGGGTAGACCTCCTCCACCACGCCCGCCTTCTGACCTGCGGCCCGGACCTCGACCCAATCCCCCACCGCAAGGGGGGCGGTGGCAACGCGCCCCCCCGCCTTAAGCCGGCCGCGTAGTTCGCACTGCCAGGCCTCCCCCTTGGCGTCCACTAGCGCGTGCAGACCCGAGAGCTGGAGAACCCGGCCGCGCATCCTACTCGCCTTTGGCCAGCCGCTGGGCAAGGTAGTCGGGCCAGTCGCGCTGTCGCAGCTTTTCCTGGGTGCGCTGGACGGGGTATTCGATTCGCTTCAGTTCGAGGCGGTTGCGCTCCAGGTCCCACAGCGCAAAGGCGGCCCGCCAGTCGCCGTCGCGGGGCTGGCCGACGCTGCCGGGGTTGATCAGGTATCGGTGCCGGCCGATGGCCACCTCGCTGGATGTCAGGCGCACCACCCGGTGCCCCTGCTGGCAGAAGAACCCGGGGTGGTGGGTATGGCCGACGAAGTTGATCTTCCAATCCGTCCGCTCCATGCACCAGTGCAGGTGGCTGTGGAGGTAGAGGTGCTGCCACTCCTCGGGCTTGACCGGATTGGCGTGGGTGAAGGAGGCGCCGTGTTCGACATGGCGGTAGGCGAAGCCGCGCAGGTATTCGAGTTCGCCGGGGCCCACCAGGGGCTGGGAACAGCGCAGGGCGTCCTTGGCCAGCCAGTTGAACCCCCGCACCGCACGCCGGTCCACCAGCGCCTCGTCGTGGTTACCCAGCACGCACACCGCCTCGGCCTCCTGCAGCCGGTAGATGCAGGCCACCGGGTCCGGGCCGTATCCCACTACGTCCCCCAGCACCAACAGCCGCGTGGCACCTGCCTTTTCGGCGGCGATGAGCACGGCCTCCAGCGCTTCGAGGTTGGCGTGAATGTCAGCCAGGACCGCCAGTTTCATCGCCTTGCGCTCCGCCTATTTGAAGAAGCTGCTGATGGACGTCTCTTCGTGGATGGCCCGGATGGCGTTGGCGAAGAGCGGGGCCACCGAGTGGACCCGGATCTTGGGGTGCTGCTTCTCCGGGGGGAGCGGGATGGTGTCGGTGATCACCAGCCGCTCCAGCTCCGACTCGCCGATGCGCTGGGCGCTCTGGGCGGGCATGGTGCCGTGGACGCAGCCGGCAAAGATGCGGCGGGCCCCGCGCGCTTGCACCGCCTGGGCCCCCTCAATGATCGAGGCCCCGGTGATGATCTCGTCGTCGAGGAAAATGGCGTCGCGTCCCTCCACCTCACCGATCACCCCTTTGACCTCCATCCGGTTCCCGCCCGTCCGGCGCTTGTCCACCACCACCAGGGGCAGCCCCAGGCGCTTCGCGTACCCTTCGGTGACCTTGGCCCGGCTGATGTCGGGCGACACCGCCACGCAGTTCTTGAGGTCCAGGTCGGTGTAGGCGTCGCAGATGGTGGGCACCCCGCTCAACTGGTCGATGGGGATGCGGCAGAAACCCATGATCTGCGGGCTGTGCAGGGTCAGGGTGAGGATGCGGCTGGCCCCGGCCTCGGTGATCAGGTCGGCCATCAGCCGGGCGGCCACCGATATCCGGGGCTCGTCCTTGCTGTCGGCCAGGGCGTAGGGGTAATAGGGCAGTACCGCGGTGATGCGCCGTGCCGAGGCGAATTTTAATGCGTCCAGGGCGATGAGCAGCTCCATCAGGTACTCGTTGACCGGCGGGCAGGAGGTCTGGAGGAAAAACACGTCGCAGCCCCGCACGTTCTCGCAGATCTTAACCTTGATGTTCTCGTTGCTGAAACGCACGAACTCGATGGCCCCCAGCTCCAGCCCCAGGGACGCAGCGATCCCCTCGGCTAGTCTAGGGTTGCTCTGCCCGGCAAAGACCTTCAGCTTGTCGCCCATCGCCAGTTCTCCAGGCTCTCAGAGCATCGCCAGCTCTTCGCGGGCCCGGGCCGCGGCGGGGGATTCACTAAACTCCCGGGCGATCTGGTCGAGCACCCCCTTCTGGCTGGCCGTGTCCCCGGCCAGGCCGAAGCAGCGGGCCGCCTCCAGCAGAGCCACCGCCCCCTGGGTGTTGCCGCCGTTGCCGGTGGCGGCCTCCTGGAACCTCGACGCCGCCTCCCGGTAATCCCCCTGGGCCTCGGCGCAGGAAGCCAGGCCGGTGCGGGCGGCAAAAGCCAGCACGTCCAGGTCTCCATAGTCGCCGAGATATCGCTCGTAGTATTGCTGCGCCTCGGCGTAGCGGCTCTGGGCGTAATATCGATTGGCCAGGAAGAGGGTGGCTTGGGCCGCCGCCGGGGTGCCGGAAAACTCCTTCACCACCTGCTCCGCCTTGGCGATCGCCTCGGCGGCCTGGCTATTGTCGTCGGCGATCATAGCCTCGCTCAGTAAGGCTGTGGCCTCGACCCGGGTATCGGCCTGGGTCATGTTGTAATAGGCGGCGCCGGCGACCACCAGCACGACCACGGCCCCCCCGGTGATGAACTGCTGGGAATGGGCGCGCACGTAGTCCGCCGCGTCAAGAATCCACTCGACAAATCGGTCTTCCCTCAGTTCCTGTTTGTTGGGATGATTGTCGGCCATTACAAAGCGACCTCTTGGTGAATTGGTTTAGGTGTACTGGATGACACTTTCGACCGGGCAACCGCCGAGTTTTTCCCTGCCATCGAGAAAGGTCAGTTCGATCAAGAGGCTGATGCCCGCCACCTTCCCCCCCAGGCCCTCGACCAACTGCCGGGCCGCAGTCATTGTGCCACCGGTGGCCAGCACGTCGTCGACCAGCAACACCCGTTGCCCTGGTCGAATGGCATCGCGGTGTAGCTCCACGGCATCGCGCCCGTACTCGAGCTGGTACTCCTGGCTCAGAGTTGGCGCAGGGAGTTTGCCCGGCTTGCGGATGGGCACCATCCCGCAGCCCAGACGCAGGGCCAGAGGAGCCGCCAGGATAAAGCCACGGGATTCGATACCGGCGATCAGATCTACCTCTGTCCTGGCAAACCTGCCGAGCATGGCTTCCACCGCCAGGGACAGTGCCCCGGGTTCTTTGAGCATGGTGGTGATATCGCGGAACAAGACGCCCGGAGCCGGAAAATCGGGGATGCTGCGTATCAGGCTTTTCAAGTAATCGATATCTTTCGCCATAGGGTTCTCGGATCAGGGAAAGATTACGGTAAGTGTTTCTTAACTTGTGTAAGTCTGATAATTTACCTGACTGATGGTTGTATTGTCAATTATTATTTACATAATCACGGTTATGCGATTTAATAGCTCGTTATTCCACCAGGCGGCTCACTGATTCCCCGTGATGGATAGCCTTGATGGCATCGCCAATGAGCCGGGCCACCGAAAGCACCTCCAACTTGTGGGTGGGCTGTCCCTTGGGCAAGGGGATGGTATTGGTGGTGACAAAGGCCTCGATCGCAGAGGATTGGATGCGGTCGAGGGCCTTGCCCGAGAACACCCCGTGGGTGCAGCCGGCCATGATGCGGCGTGCCCCCTTCTGCTTAAGCAACCGGATGGCCTCCATCATCGATCCCCCACTCAGCACCTCGTCGTCGAAAAGCAGGGCGTCCTTGCCCTCTATGTCCCCGATTACGTTAAGGATCATCGCCTTCTCATCGTCCCCCCTCCGCCTTTTGTCCATGATCGCCAGGGCCAGGTCCAGCTTGTGGGCGTAAAAGCTGGCCTCGTCGGCGCTGCCCACGTCGGGAGACACCACCACCGCCTTGCTCAGATCCTTGGTCTCCCGTAGGTGCCGGCAGATCAGGTCCGTGGCCCAGAGCTGGTCCACCGGGATGCGCGAGAAGGCGACGATCTGGGGCGAATGCAGGGTGACAGTGAGGATGCGATTGGCCCCCGCGGTCCCCAGCAGGTCGGCCACCAGGCGGGCGCTAATGGAAATGCGCGGCTCGTCCTTCTTGTCCGAGCGCACATAGGGGTAATAGGGCAGCACCGCGGTGATGCGCCGCGCCGAGGCGTATTTCAGCGCGTCGATGATCAACAGTAGTTCGATGAAGTGGTCGTTGACCGGCGGGGCCGAGGTCTGGATCACGAAAACGTCATCCTCGCGCACGTTCTCCATGATCTTGACCTTGATGTTGTCATTGGCGCCCCGTTCGAACTGAATCCGCCCTGGCGGGATGTCGAGGTAGTCGCAGATCTCGGCCGACAGTTGGGGATTGCTGGTGCCGGCCATGATCTTCAGATAGTTTTTCATCGCTCCCCTCTCCGGTGCCCGTTTATGGCAGGGCCGCGGCCACTTCCTTGGCGAAATAGGTCAGGATCAGGTCGGCTCCTGCCCGCTTGATGCTCAGGAGTATCTCGTCGCGAATCCGGGCCTCGTCGATCCAGCCCTGCGCACCGGCCGCTTTGACCATCGAGAATTCGCCGCTGACGCTGTACGCGGCGATGGGCACCTCGAAGCGCTCGCGCGCCGCCCGGATGATGTCCAGATAGGCCAGGGCGGGTTTGACGATAATCAGATCGGCCCCCTGACGCAGGTCCAGCTCAATCTCGCGCAGCGCCTCCCGGGCATTGGCAGGGTCCATCTGGTAACCCCGCCGGTCGCCGAACTGCGGTGTGGATTCGGCAGCCTCCCGGAAAGGCCCGTAGAAACCGGAGGCGAACTTGGCCGCGTAGGCCATGATGGGGAGGTGGGCATAGCCCTGGAGATCAAGCATCCGGCGTATGTGCCCCACCCTGCCGTCCATCATGTCCGAGGGGGCGATGACATCGGCCCCGGCCTGGGCGAAGACCAGGGACTCGCGGGCCAGCAGCTCCACCGTGGCATCATTGACCACCTCCTCCCCGTGCAAAACACCGCAGTGGCCGTGGTCGGTGTACTCGCATAGGCACACGTCGGCGATGAGCACCAGGTCGAGTCTGGCCTCCTTAAGGGCGCGCAGGGCCTGGGGCACGATGCCCTGGGGATCGTAGCCGCTACTGCCCACCGCGTCCTTGTGCGGGGGGATGCCGAAGAGGATCACAGCCGGGATTCCCAGGTTCGCCACCTGCCGGCACTCCTCCACTAGCTGGTCGACCGAGAATTGGAAGTTCCCCGGCATCGAGGGGATAGGGCGGCGCACGCCGGTGCCCGGGCAGACGAAGAGGGGCAGGATCAGGTCGTCGCGGCTAAGCTGGGTCTCGCGCACCATGCGGCGCAGGAGCGGATTGGCGCGCAGCCGGCGGGGCCGCTCGGCGCCGGGGGCCAGAGGCGGGTCTTTTTCCATGCCCTTCACCTCTTAGGTCTGGGTTTGAACACCCCTGGAGGATGGGTGTTGACGTGTGATTCACAGACTTCGTTTCAACGAATAGAGCTTTAAATCGGCCTGATGATTCTGTACCCGATAATCCTCTTTGGATCGGTCATACGGCGCTTCAACTTCATCCCAGAAGGGAGCCTTTGAACTCAGCTCGCGGTATTTATCGATTGGTGGGCGACCATTGTGGGCGCCATGGGGTCGCGCCCAATGGTCGTAATGCTGCCAGCAGCCTAACTGCTCATCTAAATCGGGACTGTTAAGATCGACGGTAGCATAGAACTCTGCCTTGTCCGTCTTCTGATAGCGCTCAACCTTGCCGTTTAGATGGGGTGAGCGGGGTTTTATAGGTCGAAACTGATCGTACAATCCAGCAGCCGATCTTGGACCTTGTAGACGAAGAAGTCCCGGCCACGGTCAGTCTGGATGCGCTAGATAGGGAACGGCATCTCTTCGATGACCTTGTCGATAAAGAGGACCGTGTTGACAGCCGTGCGGCGGTCGTACAGGGCCAGCACGCGGTAGCGGGTACCGTCATCGATAAACGTATACTGGTACAGGCCAGGAGCGCTCTTGCAGGTATCCCTCTGCACTCGGTCAGCAGGGATCGGAGGCGGGTAGCGTGTATACCTTGCCTTGCCACGGTAGGGGCATAGAGGAGCTACCTGATGCCCGATCAAGGTCTTGTGGATGGTCCCTAAAGCCAGACGCGTCTCATGCACCCGATGCAGCTCGCTCTGGCGTCTTCGGGCACCCAAGTTGCGGTCTTTCCGCAGCTTAAGAATCTGCTGCTCGATGGTAGGAGTCCGTTTTTGGTTGGGCGAAGTCTTGGGCCGACGACTTTGGCTGTCTAAGCCTTCGAGACCCGCTGCCTGGTAGCGTCGCCAACACTTCCGGAGGGTCGGGCAGGAAAGGCCACACCTTCGACAAACTAGGCCAGCATTGCCAACCTGCTTTTAGAGCTGGACCCAAGTCAACCGCATTCGGAGTTCGTTTTCTATAGACATCCAATTTAGGGAGAGGATGTCTATGAATCACACATAAAAATCGGGCTGAGAGCGTGCCAGCCACCTCACCCCACGGGGCCTCGTAAACCCGCATGGAGGGGTCCAGCTTGCTCTCAAACCCGAATCTCAGAGAACAAGGGCTGGGGCTGAGAGCGTGCCAGCCACCTCATCCCACGGGGCCTCGTAAACCCGCATGGAGGGGTCCAGCTTGCTCTCAAACCCAGGCCCCAATCCCCTCTCCCCCATGCCCTCAAAATCGGGGTGGGCTGGGAGCGTGCCAGCCACCTCACCCCACGGGGCCTCGTAAACCCGCATGGAGGTGTCCAGCTCGCTCTCAAACTATAGGAGGGAAGGTTGGGGTGGTCCTACCATGCGCTCAACACTGGCTCGGGCCATGCTCCAGCCACTCCACACGCCTTATTCTATGGTGTGGAGTCTCCGGCATCCTCCCAGATCCAGGGGGTATGGTAGGATATTCCTTGAGTAATCCTATGGCTACGGTTCTTGAATCCCTCACGCTCCGGGGAAAGAGCGTGAGGGATTCTGTTCCTAATGCGACTCAGGGGAGTGAGCCGCGCCCCAAATATAAGCCGTCGGGGCGTGAATTTCAAAGCCGATCTTTAGCGCAGAACCTCTTTCGCTACCCGATCCTCGCTTGAATAGCCGAGCGCGGATTTCGTCTCCCCAGCGGGGGCGTCGCCGCGAGAGAAATGAAAATCAGCGCTCGCCCAAAATAGCGCATTGAAGCACAAACGAGGGTCGCTAATATACCACGCCTAAGTTTGTGAAGTCAAGTACCTTCTTTGTTACGGCTACGCACAGTACTCCAGCGCCGTCAAGGGCAGACAGGATTCTGTAAATGAGGATTCGACGTAGGCGGCGATACCTGCACAATAGAGCATATAAGGGCACCCCTATACACACCCTCTGCCCACAAGTATACACATCGCAACGCATCGTCTAGTCCCCCTCTTTGGCGCATTGCGACGGGGCCGCAGCGATCATTCCCTTGCCAGGCCGCCCTTTTCTGGTTGATATGCTGTACGCGGATCATCACCCGGAGGTGTCCATGACCACGGCGGCGAGGCACGGTATGTGTCAAGTGGGGACCGCGCACATTGACATGGGCCGGTGGCGGGGGTGCGGTAGGGGTCTGGGGCAGTTGATCGCGTTTGGTTTTGAGCAGCGAGGCGAGGTTTTTGTAGGTGCAACTGTCCAGGGCCAGGGCGTGTTGGCAGGCGGCCTCCAGCTGGGTGGGGTCGTAGTCCTTGGCCAGGCGCAGGATGCCCAGGCAGGCGCGATAGCCCTGCGCGGGGTGGGGTTTGCGCTCCAGGAGGGTGGTGACCACCTGGCCGCAGCTAGGTGCCAGTTTGGCGGCCCCGTCGATCAGGCGGGAGGGGGTCCATTGTAGGTGCTTCTGATGGGCCTTGGGTCGATGGCCAGCCTCGGTGGTGAAGCCGGTGCGCTGGTGGCTGCAGGGATGGAGGGCGACCCGGCGGTCCTGGGGAAAGACCTCCACCATCCGTACACTGAGTCGGACTTTGACGGTCTGATGGACCAGCAGGTAGGGGACGCTGCAGTAGTGCCAGTCCACCTGGATAGGGTAGTCGATACTGACCTTGGCCTGGCGCCAGTGGCCCAGCTGATAGGGATGGAGGGGCAAGGGCTGGAGGGCAGGCTGATCGCGTTGCTCGAAGAGCAAGCGGCGGCAGCCGGGCAGTTTCTGGAAAGGGGCGTCATTGAGCTCCTGTAGCAGTGGCCCGAGGGCCTCATTGATCTGGCCGATGCTGAAGAAGCGCAGATGGCGTAGCGGGGCCAGCAGGCGGTGCTGGGCATAGTGGACGGCGCTTTCGACCTTGGCTTTGTCTCGGGGCGTAGGGTCGGGCAGGCAGGACTACCGCCCCGTAGTGGGCGGCCATTTCGGCGTAGGCGGGGTGGATCTGCGGCTCGTAGTAGCAGGGGTGGGAGACCCCGGTGCGCACATTGTCGGGCACTAGCAGTTGGGAGACGCCACCGAAGAAGGCGAAGGTGTGGAGGTGGGCATCGATCCAGTGGGCCAGTTGCTGGGAGGGAAAGGCTTCAGCGTAGGTGTAGTTGCTGGCCCCCAGCACGGCGACAAAGAGTTGGGCCTGGTGGGTGTCCAGGTCGGTCCACCGCAGGGTCTGCCCGGCCCAGTCGACGAAGGTCTTCTCCCCGGCGGGGTAGCTTTGCCGCAGGGAGACCTCCAGGGTCTTCTGCCAGTGCCGGGAGTGGCTGCAAAACTGGGTGTAGCCGTAGCCATCGGCATGGCTGCCCGGTATTCCTGCCACAACAGTTGCAGGGTCACCCCCGGGCGTTTGAGCTCCCGGTGCAGCACCTCCATGGGCGGCAGCGGTGCCCGACCGGGAGGCAGGGAGGGGGCGGTGCGGCCAAACAGACACCCCCAGAGTTGGGCCGCGTCCATCTCCTCGGGTAAGGGCCAACCCAAACCGGCCGGGGCAGCCCCTTTCAGGTACTTGGCGACCGTGGTATGGGACAGACCGCAACTGCGACCGATCTGGCGATCGGTCAGTCCCATCTGGTGCTTGAGGCGCAGCACCTCTTTGATCTGGCGCATGGATAGCCTTTCTCTGGGCATGGCCCCTCCTTTCCTCTGCTACCAAAGAAAGGGGGCCTGGGCTAACCCGGCGCCACCACCTACAAAGGGCAGAAAATCCGCCCTTCAACCGCTGGAAACCCGGGCAACTTTCAACCGAAACGCGTGGCAACTTTCCGCCGAAATACGCAAATGGTCTGGGAAAACTGGCCAGGTGCCTAAGGTGGATTTGCCGATAGATGGAAAAAGCCATCAGGAGGTGAATTCATGCGCAAGCGCTACACCGCCGACTTCAGAGCGAAGGTGGCACTGGAGGCGGTCCGAGGTGAACGGAGCCTGTCGGACCTGGCCTCGCGGTATGAGGGGCATCCCAACCAGATCGGGCAGTGGCGGCGGCGGTCATTGGCCGGGGTGAGGGAGTTG